>Ga0137300_1006_pt1 | contig 138286 bp, 139 predicted proteins | sample RamsorwD2O_NANAE_FD_97190 | JGI IMG/M metagenome (GOLD analysis project Ga0137300, IMG submission 97190) | Mouse cecal microbial communities from Vienna, Austria - N-Acetylneuraminic acid amended with D2O_NANAE | ecosystem: Host-associated > Mammals > Digestive system > Large intestine > Cecum... | reverse complement strand
GCGGTCAGCGGCATTCACGATCAGCTTCATGATCGTTTTCTCCTGACGGCCAGATAGCGTCGCCTTCATCGGACGGAACTGGGCGCGATAGACTTCCAGTTCCGGGTATTTCTTGCCGGCTTCCTCTTCCGAAAGGCCGACAGTGCCGATTTCCGGCTGCGAGAATACCGCCGTCGCAATCAGCTCGTGATCCGGCTTGGTCGGGTTGTTCTTGTATTCCGTCTCGATGAAGCACATCGCCTCGTGGATCGCCACCGGCGTCAGCTGTACCCGGTCGGTGACGTCGCCAAGTGCGAAGATGCTCGGCACGTTCGTGCGCGAATAATCGTCAACGACGATCGCGCCGCGGGCGTCCACCTCCACACCGGCATTTTCGAGACCAAGCCCCTTGGTATTCGGATCGCGGCCAAGCGCCAGCATCACCAGGCCCACATGCAGCGAAGCGCCCTGCTTGGTGCGGGCCACGAAACCGCCGGCGCCATCCTTGCTGACTTCCTCGATGATGTCTTCCAGAATGATGCGGATGCCCTTGGCCTCCATCGCCTCATGCAGGCCCTTGCGCATATCCTGATCGAAGCGCGACAGGATTTCCTTGCCGCGATAGATCAATGTCGTTTCAACGCCGAGCCCGTGGAAGATATTGGCGAATTCCACCGCGATATAACCGCCGCCGGCAATCAGGATCGATTTCGGCAGCTCGTCGAGATCGAAAGCCTCGTTGGACGAAATCGTCAACTCATGGCCGGGCAGCGCCTTGTGTTCGTTCGGCGTGCCGCCGACAGCGATGACGATGCGCTCGGCGGTGAAGGTTTCGCCGGTTTTCGTCAGCTTGACGGTATGGGCATCCACGAGCTCCGCCCGGCTGTCGAAAATATCGGCCTTGGCGTTTTCCAGACCCTTACGGTAGAGCCCTTCGAGACGGGTAATTTCCTTGTCCTTCGCCGCGATCAGCTTTTTCCAGTCGAAGCTGCGCTCGCCGACGCTCCAGCCGAAACCTTCGGAATCCTCGAAATGCTCGGGGAACTGCGAGGCGTAGACGAACAGCTTCTTCGGCACGCAGCCGCGGATGACGCAGGTGCCGCCATAGCGGTATTCCTCGGCGATCGCCACGCGCTTGCCGAGCGAGGCAGCCACACGGCCGCTGCGCACGCCGCCGGAACCGCCACCGATGACGAAGAGATCGTAGTCATAAGCTGTCATAGTCAAAACCCCTGATCAAAACCGCCATCAGCCGCAAACGGGCAGCGGTGCATTCACGCCACATATAGGTGCTGCGGCGCACAAATGAAAAGCCCGGTCTTGCGGCCGGGCTTTGAATATTTCTGAACCTGGAAAAGCGCCTTATGGCTTGGCAGCCGGAGCGCCACCCGTGGCATTGTGATCCGCCGGAAGCGGCTTCAGATCAGCGCCGGCGACCTTCTGCAGTTCGGTCATGCTGGCAGCGTTGAGATCGCGGTTGATACCGGCGGCCCAGATATCGGCAGCCTTCATCAGTTCGCGGGTCGCAATCGGGCCGTCCTTCAACAGCTTCTTGCCAGCTTCGCTGCTGTAGAAGGTGGAGATGGCGTTCAGTTCCTCGACCGAAAAAGCACGTGCATAGGTCAGCGCGGCCTCACGCTCGAGATCGGCGCGGCGCGGTGCAAGCTCAAGCGCCTTGGCGTCAACCGTCGCGGTGATCGCATCCTGAACATTCGGCGAAGCCTGAATAAGTTCTGCCTTCAGACGTTCGGCCAGTCCCGGCAGAATGTCGTCGAAACGGTCGGTAACGCCAAGAGAGGCGATCGCCTGCCGCGCGGCAGCAACATGCGCTTCGGAAATTTCCTGGGCGCGTGCGGCAGTACCGAACACGATGCCGGAAATGAGGATCGAAGCAGCGGCAGCTTTGCCCAGTCCCGCTAGTTTGATCATGAAAATCTCGCTCCTGTTATACTGCCTGCATCACGCGGGCGCCTTCAGGGCCAGCGATAATGGCAAGCGATGCCAAATTTATGAAAAGTCCGTGCTCGACGACACCGGGAATCGTGTTCAGCTCGCGTGCTAGCGCTTCTGCATCAGGAATACGGCCAAAAGATGCGTCGAGAATAAGGTGTCCGCCATCCGTCATGAAGACGCCGTCACCGGAAGAGCGAAGCTTCAACTCACCCGACAGGCCGGACCGCGATGCCAGCTTTTCGATGGCGATGCGGGTCGCAACCTGGCCAAACGGATTGATCTCGATGGGCAGAGGAAAGGCGCCCAGCGTCTCCACAACCTTGCTCTGGTCGGCGATGACGATCACGCGTGCGGATGCCGCCGCGACGATCTTCTCGCGCAGCAGTGCACCGCCGCCGCCCTTGACGAGCCGCAACGCGTGGTCAACCTCATCCGCACCGTCAATGGTCAGATCCAGTTCCGGCAATTCATCGAGAGATTTCAGCGGCACGCCAAGCTCGACGCACAGACGCGCGGTGCGCTCGGATGTCGGCACGCCCTCGACCTTGAGGCCGGCGGCGACCTTCTCGGCCAGAAGCCGGACGAATTCCTCGGCCGTCGAACCCGTGCCGATACCGAGCCGCATCCCATCCTGTACATGGGACAATGCGGCCTCGGCGGCCTTGATCTTCATCTGGCGGGCATCCATGTGCCTGAAACTCCGGTAGCTTTGTCGTCGCCGTGCTGTTTACACGGGTCGAAAGCCAAACGAAAGCCTTTTTCAAGGCAACGAACAGAACGTTGTGATGCGGTTGCAAAGACAGGAGGCTTTGCCTAGGCTTGGCGCGAATGAAAGCATGAATAGCTCAGCCCGCATTCTCCAAGAGGCCGTTTCCGTGACATCCCGCCCGCTCTCCCCGCTCGCCATTTTCGATCTCGACGGTACGCTGGTCGATACCGCCGCTGATCTCGTCTCGAGCCTCAACCATACCATTGCCGCCGCCGGGCTTGCGCCCGTCACCTATGACGACCTGACGCATCTCGTCGGCCAGGGCGCACGGGTCATGATCAAGCGCGCCTTTGCACTGCGCGAAACGGAACTGCCGGAAGCCGAAATCGATCCGCTCTACGAACGCTTCATCACCCATTACCGCGCTGAAATGCCCGGCGAAAGCCGCCCTTACCCCGGCATCGTCAACACCCTGGATGCGCTTTCGCAATCCGGCATCACGCTTGCCGTCTGCACCAACAAGACCGCAGTCCTCGCTGTACCGCTGCTCGAAAAACTCGGCCTTACGCCGTATTTCGCGGCCATAACCTGTGGCGACACGTTCGAATTCCGCAAGCCTGACGCCCGCCATATCTTGGGGGCCATCGAAAAGGCCGGTGGTGACCCGGCGCGCACGATCATGGTCGGCGACAGCATCAACGATATCCTCGCCGCGAAAAACGCCAACGTGCCCTCCATCGGCGTCACCTTCGGTTACACGGATATACCGATGGCCGAGCTCGAGCCAGATGTCGTCATCGATGATTTCGAAGCCCTGACACCTGATTTGTTCGCGAAGCTGATTGAAAGAGGCGCTGCTGCGGCTTGAGTGCTGCGTGCTGACGAAATCGGGATGGTCGACGAAAAGTTCTTTTTCCCGCGCAAGGCTGTAAGCATCATCGCGGTGGGCGACACAGGCGAAGCTCTACTTTTGCGCGCTATATTGGAGAGCCTGGGAGCCGCGGTTCGCCTGCACCTCCCGGGAACGCCGGAAGATATTCTGGCGTGCCTGAATCAACCTGATAACCCGCCGCCCTATCTCATCATCAGCGGCCATGGCGATCAAAATGGCCTCGTGATCGGAGACATCAATCCCGACGTGACCCAATTGAAATTGCGCGAGGGCAGCCTGCCTGTTGAAGCAATTCTGGGAAAAGTCCACCTGTCGGGCACTGTAATTTTCAGCACGGCGTGCTGCACGGGCTACGATGCTTTCGGGAAGGCCTTTATTGAAGGCGGCGCGAAAGCCTACATTGCTTCGGCGGGTTACCCGGACGGTGCGGCGACGCCACTTTTCGTCCATATGTTGTTTTACGAACTGCTAGTCGGCAAATCATCGCTTGAAGACGCGCTTAGCCTCGCTGCAACGATCGATGACGATGGCGACCTCGCATTCGCACTTTTCAAGCAGTAGCCAGAACCGCAATCGCCGGAACAAAAAAGCGCCGTTTCCGGCGCTTTTTCTAGGTGCGACCTATCAGATCGAAGCAGCCCTTGCCTTCGTCGTCACCGCAAAGGCCTTCTGCACGTAGCTGTCGCGATCATAGACATCATCGAAGAACTGGACCTTGCCGTCCTTATCCGGCCAGGCAGTGAAATAGGCCACATAAACCGGAATCTTTTCCGGCACCTGCACGGCGCGGTTCTTGCCTGACGCGATCTGCTCGCCAACCTTGTCAACGCTGGTGCCAAGAACGGCAGCCGCCATGCGGCGCGGGTCGACCAGGCGGATACAGCCGTGGCTCAGCGCCCGCATGTCGCGGTTGAAGAAGCTTTTGGCCGGCGTGTCATGCATGTAGATGGCATGCGCGTTGGGGAAGAGGATTTTCAGGTCGCCCAGCGCATTGTCGCTGCTCGGCGGCTGGCGCACGGAAACGGCGTTGGTCGAGCCATACCAGTTGACGCTGGAAGACGATACCGCACGGCCATTCACCTGCACCTCGTAACCCAGGCGATCGAGGTATGATGGGTCACGGCGCAGCTTCGGCAGCATTTCGTTGATGATGATCGACTGCGGTACGCCCCAATAGGGGTTGAACTCGACAGTCTGAATCTCGTCCTGGAAGAAATAGGTCTGGTTGGCCTTGGAGCCGACCACGACCTTCATGCCGAACTGTTCGACGCCTTCATTGTGGTAATAGGCCATGAAAGCGGGCTGGTTGATGAAGACGTAACGCTGGCCGAGATCGGCCGGCAGCCAGCGGATCTGCTCCATGGCCACCTGCACCTTGGCGATCTTCGCGTCGTTGCTTTCGCCGACCATGGCGCGCACGGTCGCACGACCGATGACGCCATCCGCCTTCAGGCCATTTTCGCTCTGGAACGCCTTCACGAGATCGACGAGATCGGGCGTGTAATCCGGCGTCTGCTGGTAAGCGGAGATCGTTGCGGCATGTTCCGCCTTGAAGGCGGGAGAAGCCCGATGTTCGATAGCCTTGACGACACTCGCCATGTCAGCGCTGCTGTTGCCAGGCTTCAGCACCAGATCGGCTGGAACACGAACGACATGGGCGGCATCGCCCTCGCCACGCAGGCGGGCAAGCTCTGCCTTCAGCGCCTGATACTCGGCGCTGGAGGGCTCGCGGCTGCGCAGATAAGCGGCCACATCTGGGCTAAGGCCAGCAAGCTTCAGCACGGGAGCGAGGTTCACCGTCTTGCGCTTGAAATCATGGTAACCGGAAAGCCGGTTCGGATCGACGCGGCCACGGGTCGTATCCTGCACATAGGCGAGAACCTTGGCGGACAGCGCCAGCTCGAACTGCATCTGCGCCCGCTGATAGGCATCGGAAACAGGCGCCGAAGCCGTCTCGACCGGTGTGCCGTTCGATGTGGTGCCGGCAACATTGCTGCTGATACTCGCGGTCACATCCTTGGCCGGTGCGGAAATGCTGTAATCGGCGGGATCGAGACCGCTTTCGCCAACCGTCTCCAGGAAAGCGATGGCGGCGTTGGCGCGCTCGGTCAGTTCGCCACCGGATACCCACAACGTCTTTCCGCCAGCGCCGTAATAAGCCTCAAGCGCCTTGGCGATCTCGGGCGTGGCGCTAAACTTGAGATTGGCAAGGCCTTCGCCGAAATTCGCGGTGTTCACCGCCCGGGCCGTATCCGCTTTGTAATCATAATAACGTGGGCCGGAAACGCGGGGCAAAGGCTCGGGATCGGAAGCATCAGCACTCTGACCGGCGCCCGATCCGGAGCCGGATGGCGAGGTGACGATGCCGGCCGGCGGCAACTCGCCGCGATCCCGCGCGATCTTGCCGGGCCCGCCGCGCAGGAGGTCCATCAGGGTCACCGCACCGGCGCTGCCGGGAAGAGCGGTGGAAACGGAAAGACCGAGAGCCAGCACCAGTGCTGCCGATGATTTTCCAGATGTGACTTGCAATTTGATCCTCGTAGCACCCAGCACCACCGGAAAAACGGCGGGCATTGGTTTCATGCCTGTCTAGCCGATCAACGGCCTGTTGAAAAGAAAACGCCCAAAGCTCAAAATCGTGCCGAAATGAACCTCATAATACAGCCAAAGCCGTAAAAACGTAATTTCCAGAATTGGCGAGAATGGTTAAATTTCTATTTATTTCATTCACTTTGCTTTGAGCGCCCGCCCCGGTACAAGCCCGGTTTCCCTGCCTTTTCATGACGTAGTAAAAATGCCACGCGGCCGGGTTTTTCGCCTTGCTGCATTCGCTGCAGGCAAATCGCCGCGGAACGACGGGAAATATCTTCCCGCGCCGCATTGCAGCGGCTTTCTTTGCCGCCGCGATGATTCTATATATCGGCCGCGCAAGGCGGGCGAAGGCGCCGTTTTGGCGGAGGAACACGAGTAAAAAGGCAAGATTGATGACAGCCACACGGACGGAAACCGATACATTTGGCCCTATTGAAGTTCAGGCCGATCGCTACTGGGGCGCGCAGGCGCAGCGCTCGCTCGGCAACTTCAAGATCGGCTGGGAGAAGCAGCCCGCCTCTGTCGTTCGCGCGCTCGGCATCGTCAAGCAGGCCGCTGCCCGTGCCAACATGGCGCTTGCCGGCCTCGACCCGAAGATCGGTGAAGCCATCATCGCCGCCGCACAGGAAGTCATCGACGGCAAGCTGACTGAGCATTTCCCGCTCGTCGTCTGGCAGACCGGCTCCGGCACCCAATCCAACATGAACGCCAATGAGGTGATTTCCAACCGCGCAATCGAGATGCTCGGCGGCGAAATGGGCAGCAAGAAGCCGGTTCATCCCAACGACCACGTCAATATGAGCCAGTCTTCGAACGATACCTATCCGACGGCGATGCACATCGCCTGCGTCGAGCAGATCGTTCACCACCTGCTGCCGAGCCTGAGGCACCTGCACGAAGCGCTGGAAGCCAAGGTCAAGCAGTTCGAAAAGATCATCAAGATCGGCCGCACCCACACGCAGGATGCAACGCCGCTGACGCTCGGCCAGGAATTCTCCGGTTACGCCGCGCAGGTCGCCTCCGCCATCGCCAACATCGAAACCACCCTGCCCGCGCTTTCCAAGCTCGCCCAGGGCGGCACGGCCGTCGGCACGGGCCTCAATGCCCCTGTTGGTTTTGCCGAAAAGGTCGCCGAGGAAATTTCGAAGATCACCGGCCTTTCCTTCGTCACCGCGCCTAACAAGTTCGAAGCGCTCGCCTCGCATGATTCCATGGTCTTCTCGCATGGCGCGATCAACGCGGCAGCAGCGGCACTCTTCAAGATCGCCAACGACATCCGCTTCCTCGGCTCCGGCCCCCGCGCCGGTCTCGGCGAACTCTCGCTGCCGGAAAACGAGCCCGGCTCGTCCATCATGCCGGGCAAGGTCAACCCTACCCAGTCAGAAGCACTGACGCAGGTTTGCGCCCACATCTTCGGCAACAATGCAGCGCTCTCCTTCGCCGGTTCGCAGGGCCACTTCGAGCTCAACGTCTATAACCCGATGATGGCCTACAACTTCCTGCAGTCGGTCCAGCTTCTGGGCGACGCGGCCGTCTCCTTCACCGACAATTGCGTCGTCGGCATCGAGGCCCGCGAAGACAACATCAAGAAGGGCGTCGAAAACTCGCTCATGCTGGTGACGGCACTGAACGGCAAGCTCGGCTACGATATCTGCGCCAAGATCGCCAAGACCGCCCACAAGAACGGCACGACCCTGCGCGAAGAAGCCGTTGGTGGCGGATACCTCACCAACGAAGAATTCGACCAGTATGTGCGTCCGGAGAACATGATCGGGCCGAAGTAAGCCGGTCGGGATTTGTCACTGGAGTTAAAACGGGCCTTCGGGCCCGTTTTTGTTTGCTTGATTGACACGCCGCAGAGAGACAGCGACATCGCTGACCCGAACCGGAATATCTTGTTGCAACCATATTGTCCTGTTGGTTTTTATATAGGCCTCATAAACTGCTCTACCGGGAGAATACCGGATCCAAGTGCCTGATGGAGGAAGACATCATGATCTGCCGCCGCAGCCTTCTTTTTGCCGGGGCATTCCTCGCCACATCAGTGAAAATCCCAAATCTGCTTGCTAAAGACAATCCGCGCCGTCTTGCTCTTTGGCCCGGCAGCCCGCCCGGTGGTGGCGGTCCAGACGGCCCTACGGATATCAGCAAAAAAGGCGCCGTCACCAACATCACCATACCAGGCCTTGAGATATTTGCCCCCGAAAGGCCTAATGGGTCCGCAATGATCATCGCTGGAGGCGGTGGATATAAACGCATCGAGGAGGGCAAGGAATCCAATCCCGCCGCCCGCTGGCTCGCGGCCAGAGGCATTCATACCTTTGTCCTCAGCTACCGCCTGCCGATTGAAGGTTAGGCTGCCGGGCCGCTCGCACCGCTTCAGGATGTGCAACGCGCGTTTCGTCTGGTGCGTGCACACGCCTCGGACTGGCAGATCGATCCGCACAGGGTCGGCGCGCTCGGTTTTTCAGCGGGCGGCCACCTCATGGGGCTTGCCGCCGCCCGCTCGGCTTTTACGTCTTATGATCGTATCGACGACATTGACGGGCAATCAGCCCGCCCGGATATCGCAGCGCTGATCTACCCAGTCATCACGCTTGCCGCTCCCTATGACGATACCTCGACCCGCAGATCGCTTGTCGGCAGACACCCGACAGATAAGGCCACACGCGAATGGTCGGTGGAAAGCCATGTGCGCAAGGATTGCCCGCCAATTTTCCTGGCACAGGCGGATGACGACCGGATCTCCAATCCAGCCAACAGCCGGCTCATGCGAGACGCCTGTGAAAGGGCTGGCGTGGATGTCGAATTTCATCCGATCGCGTCGGGCGGTCACGGCTTTGGCATGGGCAAGGCCGGCACCCCATCGGAAGAGTGGCCAAACTGGTACGAAGTGTGGTTGCGGAAGCATAATTTTCTCGCGTGAGGCCGTTAGCGAACGATAGCAACGTGCATCTTCGGACGGTCGCCCTTCTTCCCTCATCCTCGGGCTTGACCCGAGGATCCGTAACCGCCGAACGATGGATCCTCGGGTCAAGCCCGAGGATGACAGAGCAATACGCATCGGCGAATGCTCAACCGAAAGTGCGCATACCGCAAACAAAAAAGGGCCGCTTTCGCGGCCCTCTTCACAATCCTTCAAACCGTCAAACCAGCCGGCTCTGTTCCACCGCCGCTTCGATGAAGCTGGCGAAAAGCGGATGCGGGTCGAGCGGGCGGCTCTTCAATTCCGGATGGTACTGAACACCGATGAACCACGGATGATCAGGATATTCCACCGTTTCCGGCAGCACACCGTCCGGAGACATGCCGGAGAAGACGAGGCCGCATTCTTCCAGCCGGTCCTTGTAGTCCACGTTCACCTCGTAGCGGTGACGGTGGCGCTCGGAAATATCCGTGGAGCCATAAATCTCGGCGATCTTGGTATCCTTCTTCAGCGCCGCCTTGTAGGCGCCGAGGCGCATCGTGCCGCCGAGATCGCCCTTGGAGGAGCGCTTCTCCAGCTCGTTGCCCTTCACCCATTCGGTCATGAGGCCGACAACCGGCTCGGACGTCGGACCGAATTCGGTCGAAGAGGCATTTTCGATGCCGGCCAGATGACGGGCCGCTTCCACGACCGCCATCTGCATGCCGAAGCAGATGCCGAAATAGGGCACGTTACGCTCACGCGCAAACTGCGCCGCCATGATCTTGCCTTCCGAACCGCGCTCGCCAAAGCCGCCCGGCACCAGAATGCCGTTGACCTTTTCAAGGTATGGCGTCGGATCTTCCTTTTCGAAGACTTCCGACTCGATCCACTCGAGCTTGACTTTGACGCGGTTGGCGAAGCCGCCGTGATGCAGCGCCTCGATCAGCGACTTATACGCGTCCTTGAGGCCGGTATATTTGCCGACGATCGCAATCGTCACTTCGCCTTCCGGCGTGCGGATACGGTTGCAGACCTCTTCCCACTGCTCCAGACGCGGCTTGGGCGCCGGCTCGATGCCGAAAGCGGCCAGCACTTCCGAATCGAGGCCTTCCTTGTGATAGGCGATCGGAACGTCGTAGATATTCGCCACATCCAGCGCCTGGATGACGGCGGAGGGACGCACGTTGCAGAACAGCGAAAGCTTGCGGCGTTCCGCTTCCGGGATTTCCCGGTCGGCGCGCACCAAAAGGATGTCGGGGTGAATGCCGAGAGCCTGCAACTCCTTCACGGAATGCTGGGTCGGCTTGGTCTTCAATTCGCCTGCTGCCGGAATATAGGGCATCAGCGTCAGGTGAAGATAGATCGCCGTGCCGCGCGGCAGGTCGTTGCCGAGCTGACGGATCGCTTCCATGAACGGCATCGCTTCGATGTCACCCACCGTGCCGCCGATCTCGCAGATGACGAAGTCGTAATCGTCATTGCCTTCGATCACGAAATCCTTGATCTCGTTGGTGACGTGCGGAATGACCTGAACCGTTGCGCCGAGATAATCGCCGCGCCGTTCCTTGTCGATGATGTTCTTGTAGATGCGACCGGTGGTGATGTTGTCGGTCTTGGTGGCCGAACGCCCGGTAAAGCGTTCATAATGGCCAAGGTCGAGGTCCGTCTCGGCACCGTCGTCAGTCACGAACACTTCGCCGTGCTGTGTCGGGCTCATGGTGCCGGGATCGACGTTCAGATAGGGGTCGAGTTTGCGAAGCCGCACCCGATAACCACGGGATTGCAGCAAAGCTCCGAGTGCAGCAGCTGCGATGCCCTTACCGAGAGAGGAGACCACGCCGCCTGTGATGAATACATATCGCGCCATGGGATTCACCGGATACCTTTTTACCTCTGATTCCGCCAGCCCAAATTTCATGCTGTTGCAAATTCGCTGTTGACGAATTCACAATTCAACTGGCCGGAATGCGAACAAAAGAAAACCGGCAGGCTTTTGGCCTGCCGGAGCGTTAAATCAGAACCGGGCTTATTGACCGGTCGGAACTGCGTTCGGATCGGCGGGCTGCACCGGCGCCGGAGCGGCCGTGCCGGAAGCAGCCGGAGCCGGTGTGGTCTGTGCGGGAGCAGCAGCGCCGTTATTGGTCGGAACACCATTTTCAGCCGGAGCCGGAGCAGGCGTCGAAGGCGTCGTCGACGGGCCAAGCGTGTCGAGAATGCCGTTGCCCTGACCCTGCGTGGCCGGAATACGGTTCAGGATATCGGTCGGACGCGATTCGTAACGGGTCAGAAGGCCAAGGCCGAGCGACGTTGCGAAGAACAGCGCCGCAAGGATCGCGGTGGTGCGCGTCAGGGCATTGGCCGTTCCGCGCGCGGACATGAAGCCCGAACCGCCGCCGATACCGAGGCCGCCGCCTTCGGAACGCTGGATCAGGACCACGCCGACAAGCGCCAGCACGATCATGAGGTGAATAACAATCAAAACGGTCTGCATGACAATCCATTCCATGCCCCGCGCGGAGCACCATAAAGAAGGTTTTGCGGCTCTTTACATGAGGCGAAGGCTTATTCCAAGCCCCTTTCCCGATACTCTTTCAGGAAAGCCTCATTCAGGCCGTCAGTCGCTCATATGCCGCATAGATGGACAGGAAGTCCGACGCTTTCAAGCTCGCGCCACCAATCAGCGCGCCATCGACGTTTTCAACGCCCATCAACTCCAGCGCATTGGCCGGCTTTACCGATCCGCCATAAAGGATGCGCATGGTCTTTCCGGCATCGCGGAAGCGCTTGACGAGCTCGTCACGCATGAAGGCATGAGCCTCGCGCACATCGTCCACCGTCGGCGTAAGACCGGTGCCAATCGCCCAGACGGGTTCATAAGCGATAACGGTATTTTCCGCCGTTGCCTCATCCGGCAGCGAGCCGGCAAGCTGGCGCTTCAGAATATCGAGCGTCTGGCCCGCCTTGCGCTCATCGGCCGTTTCGCCAATGCAGACGATGGCGATGAGATCGGCCGCATGGGCGGCAGATGCCTTGGCGCGAACCAGGTGATCAGTCTCGGCATGGTCGGTGCGGCGCTCGGAGTGGCCAACGATGACGTGGGTGCCAAAGCAGTCGGCAATCATCTCGGCGGAAATATCGCCAGTATGGGCACCGGAGGCGTTCTGGTGGCAATCCTGAGCGCCGATCATCAGCGGGCTGTCATCGCAGAGCGCAGTCGCGACGTAAAGCAAGGTCGAAGGCGGGCAGATCAGCGCATCCACCTTCTCGGACAGCGCGCCCTTGACACCCTCTGCCATGGCCTTGATCTGGTCGAGCGAGGCACGCGTGCCGTTCATCTTCCAGTTTCCGGCAACAAGCGGTCGAACATTCGGCGTCATGCGTATCCCATTCCCTTTGTCTCGGGGCGCAGCCCTGGCGGCGCCCTATCCCTCAGCCGCTGACGGCCCTTGATCACGACAGAAGCTCTGCCGCAATTTCCCGGATATTCCTTTAACCGCAGCGGGCAGCAATTGGTACAAAAAAGCGGCCCAAGGGTTAAAACCAGCGGCAAATCTGGAAAATTTGTCGTGACCGAGCCCGCCGAGATCCCTTATCGGCTCAAAATCCAGTTCAAAACCGCCCGCCAGTCGGTCATCCGCACCGGCGTGCCGTGGCTGCCAGTCTCATAGCGCGTGAACCGCGCGGACTCCCCAGCCTTCAACAGCGTGCGGAAGATCGTCGCCTGCTGATCGGCCGAATAAACCTTGTCGGCGCTGCCATGGGTAAACCAGACCGGCTTCTTCGCCTTCGCGAAAGCGCTTTTGGGAAAGTCAGGATCGACCGCGCCACCCAGGATCGCCATTCCCTTGAGATTGGCAACGGCTGCCTTGTCGCGGCTAATGCCATAGCAGATGAAACTGCCCATTGAGGCGCAGGTCAATATGACAGGCTTGCCGCCGGATTTTTTGGCCGCATCCGCAATCAGCGCCGCAATGTCGGCAACGCCGTTCTCATCGAAAGAACGAACACTCGGCACGTAATAGGTGCCGCCATTGGCGACGGCCAGATTTTTCAGCCGGTTGAAATTACCGCCGAACGTATAGTCGTTCATGCCAAGCCGCCGGTCACCGCCGCGCCCATGGATGAAGATGATGGTGAACGCCTGCCCGCTGGCCGGGCCGACGCGACCGACCTCAAGCGCCCTGCCCGCTAACGTCACGGTCTCCAGCACCTGCACCTTCTTCGGCGCCATATCCACATATTGCCGCTTCACCCGCCGCTCCGGCACCTCGTCGCGGCCGTTGATGTCGCGCATCTCCTTGTAGTCGATGACTTCGGATGCGCCGCCATCGCCCGTGGAAAGCACCGTCTGCGCGGAAAACAACTCGTCCTTGAAAGGCCGCAGCGGCCCGTCAGACGCAAAGGCCGTAACCGGCATTGCCGCCACAGTCAGGCTGAAAAGAGTACAAAACGTGAAATGAGCTGTGGACATGCCTTGGCTAACCGTTCATTCGTGGCTGCGAGACTTGCCATCGCAAGGCCGGCAGCGCAATCCTCCTGTTGCGAAACCCTGACACAATCGTGGCATAGGATGCGCCGCGCTCGCCCAGGCGGACCCCGGTTCAATCGGACGGGAACCACATTTGGCGGTATATTGACGCTGATGGCAAAATGATTCGCATGGCGAAATTCTGACACACGCTTTTGAACTTTGGACATGATGGACGACAGCAACGATCTCTTCTCCGGTCTTCCGGCGGCACGAAACAGCGACACGGACACGAACGAGGACGCGGCGAAACCCGTGAAGGCCCAGGCGACCGCTGCTGCCAATGTGAACGTGCAGCAGAAACCCGCAGCCGTTGCAGCCGCTGGCCCCGTCGCGTCGTCTGCCCCTCCGCCGCCCGCGTCTCCTACAGGTGACGACTACGGCGCATCATCGATCCGCGTGCTTGAGGGCCTCGAGCCGGTGCGCATGCGTCCCGGAATGTATATCGGCGGCACGGACGAGAAGGCGCTGCACCACCTCTTCGCCGAAGTCATCGACAACTCCATGGACGAGGCCGTCGCAGGTCACGCCAATTTCATCGAGGTTCATCTCGATGCCGAAGGCTTCCTGACGGTCACCGATAACGGCCGCGGCATTCCCGTGGAGAACCACCCGCAGGTTCCGGGCAAATCGACGCTCGAAGTCATCATGACCAAGCTGCATGCCGGCGGCAAGTTCGACGGCAAGGCCTACGAGACCTCTGGCGGCCTGCACGGCGTCGGCGTCTCCGTGGTGAATGCGCTCTCCGATCTTCTCGAAGTGGAAGTGGCGCGAAACCGCAAGCTTTACCGCCAGCGTTTTTCGCGCGGCCTGCCGATCGGTCAGCTGGAAGAGCTTGGCGACGTGCATAATCGCCGCGGCACCCGCGTGCGTTTCCATCCCGATCCGCAAATCTTCGGCGATCACGCGAAATTCGAACCGGCCCGCATCTTCCGCATGGCCCGCTCCAAAGCCTATCTCTTCGGCGGCGTCGAAATCCGCTGGAGCTGCGATCCCGGCATGGTGCCGGCCGATGGAGAAATCCCCGAAAAGGCGGTGTTCCATTTCCCGGGCGGCCTGAAGGATTATCTGGCCGCCACGCTCGGCAAGGAATTCACCGTCACGCGCGAGATTTTTTCTGGCCGCACCGAAAAGACCGGCGGCCACGGCGCGCTGGAATGGGCAGTCACCTGGTATGGCGGCGACACGCAGATCCATTCCTATTGCAACACCATCCCAACGCCTGAAGGCGGCACGCACGAAGCGGGCCTGCGCATCGCGCTCACCAAGGGCCTGAAGAACTATGCCGACCTGACGCAGAACAAGCGCGCCAAGGACATCACCACCGATGACGTGATGATTTCGGCGGCCGGCATGCTCTCCGTCTTCATCCGCGAGCCGGAATTTGTCGGCCAGACCAAGGACAAGCTCGCCACCGTCGAAGCCCAGCGCATCGTCGAAAACGCGCTGCGCGATCCATTTGACCATTATCTGACCGGCAACCCGGCCGAGGCGGCAAAGCTGCTCGACTGGGTCATCGAGCGCTCGGAAGAGCGTATGCGCCGCCGCAAGGAAAAGGAAGTGAACCGCAAGACCGCCGTGCGCAAGCTGCGCCTGCCGGGCAAGCTGGCGGATTGCTCCCAGAACACGGCCGAAGGCGCCGAACTTTTCATTGTCGAGGGTGACTCGGCTGGCGGCTCGGCCAAACAGGCGCGCAACCGCGCCAATCAGGCCATTCTGCCGCTGCGTGGTAAAATCCTCAACGTCGGCAGTGCCAGCCGCGAAAAGCTTTCCGCCAACCAGCAGATCGCCGATCTCATCCAGGCGCTCGGCTGTGGCACCCGCACCAAGTACCGCGAAGAAGACCTGCGTTATGAGCGCATCATCATCATGACCGATGCCGACGTCGACGGCGCCCATATCGCCTCGTTGCTCATCACCTTCTTCTATCAGGAAATGCCGGAACTCATTCGCGGCAACCACCTCTATCTGGCAGTGCCGCCGCTCTACGTCATCCGTCAGGGCGCGAAATCCGCCTATGCCCGCGACGACGCCCACCGCGCCGAGCTGATGGAAACCGTCTTCAAGGGCAAAAAGGTCGAAGTGGGCCGTTTCAAAGGCCTCGGTGAAATGATGGCCGCTCAGCTCAAGGAAACCACCATGGACCCCGAAAAGCGCACCCTTCTGCGCGTCGAGATCGATGACGTGGACTTCGAGGGCACGCGCGAGGCTGTCGACAATCTGATGGGCACCAAGGCTGATGCCCGTTTCCGTTTCATTCAGGAACGGGCGGCCTTTGCGGATAATCTGGATATTTGAGCCGGAAAAAAACCGTGAAACGCAGCGCCCGTCGCTGCCTTCAGGAGTGATGTGGAGGCAACATCGTGCGGATCGTGCTGACGGGCAGTTCAGGTCGGGTCGGCCGCGCGATCTTCAGCGTTCTTGCCGGCAGGCACGAGGTGATCGGTATCGACCGCTCCCCCTTTTCCACTACCCACATTATTGGCGATTTCGCCGACATGGGACTGTTGCGTTCGGCTATGGCGCGGGCGGATGCGGTGATCCATACCGCGGCGCTGCACGCGCCGCATGTCGGCATCGTTCCCGACGAGGAGTTCCGGCGCATCAATGTCGAAGGCACCCGCCTGCTGGCGGCAGCGGCGGTGGAAGCAGGCTTACAACGTCTCGTCTTCACCAGCACCACCGCGCTTTATGGCGAGGCCGTTTCTGCCGGGACCTGCACCTTCATAAACGAAGACACGCCACCTCGGCCAAAAAGCATCTACCACCGCACCAAGCTCGAAGCCGAGCAGGCGCTGGAAAAAATCGCTGGTCCCCAACTCGCCGTACGCGTTCTGCGCATGTCAAGAAGCTTCCCGGAGCCTGCCGATGTGATGGCGAGTTACAGGCTGCATCGCGGCGTCGATATCCGCGACGTTGCCGACGCCCATCTACTGGCACTCACCAATACGGGCGACGATTTCCAGCGTTATATCATATCGGGGGCAACGCCGTTTTCCGCTTGCGATTGCAACGACCTCGCAAGCAACGCAGCCTCTATCCTGCGGCAGCGGGTGCCTGCCCTAGCCGACGCTTTTGCACAGAGGGCGTGGGCGCTGCCTGCAACCATCGACCGCATCTATTCGCCTTTGCAGGCTAAGAAATCGCTCGGCTGGACCTCCCGTTATGGCTTCGACGAGGTGCTCGACCAACTCACCCGCCGCAGCATGGAGGTGCTGCCTGTGGGTGCGGCTATCAACAGGAAATCCGAATAGCGTACCAAGGCATGGCCTGCGTGAACGCTTTCCCCCCTCGCGCGTTTTCGCCTGATACTCTTCGGGGCGGGAGCGATCAAAACAAGTGACTGCATTTTGGGTCTTCATCATCATCCTTCTCCTGGTCATAGGAACCAGCGTGTTTGTCGTGATCGGCAAGCAGCGGGAGAAGGCCATTCCGAAACGCCCCTCCACCGCCCTGCCCGTGGCGGAGGACGAAACGGCGCTTGATCGGCACTGGCAATCGATCAAGAATGGCTGGAACGAGAAGAATGCGCTCTGCCTCCTGCATTCCAATCTCGATGCCTTTGCCATGCGGGTGGCAGCGGCCCGGGCGGCGGGGCGCAGCCTCGATCTCATGTATTACATGTGGAACGCCGATCTTACCGGACGGCTGATGATGCGCGAGGTCATCGCGGCGGCCGATCGCGGCGTGCGGGTACGGCTGCTGCTCGATGATCTCGGCGTCTCCATGTCAGACCGAATTTTCCACGCCATCGACAGCCATCCCAACATCGAACTTCGCCTGTTCAACCCCACCCGGGCGCGGGAGAACATGCTCCATCGCGGCATGGAACTTTTGCTGCGCTTTCGCAGTGTCAATCGCCGCATGCATAACAAGGCCTGGATTGCCGATGGCCGCGCGGTGATCGTTGGCGGCCGAAATATCGGCGACGCCTATTTCGATGCGGCCGAACGGGCGAATTTCCACGATTTCGATATTCTCGGCTTCGGTGACGTCGTGGCCGACGCAACGGAAATATTCGATGATTACTGGAACAGCGCCGTTTCCGTCCCCGTTCGCTCGCTTCTGGCGCGCAGGCCGAGCAAACTCGCAAGATTACGGGGCGAGCTGGACGCCCTGCCAAAAAGCGAAGCCGCCAAACCTTATCTGGAGCGCGTTGAAAGCCAGTATGACCGAGATCATTTCCTGATGTCGGACCGCATGCACTGGGTGGATTCCGTGGATGTGCTTGCCGATCCTCCGGAAAAAGCGGCAGGCAAACGGCGGAAGGGCCACAACTTCCTGATGGAAAGCCTGCTGCCCCTGCTGCAGGCGGCAAGCGACAGCCTGCACGTCACATCCCCTTACTTCATTCCCGGCAAACAGGGCGTTGAGATTTTCCTTGATATTGCCGAACGGGGCGTATCGCTGGCCATCCTCACCAATTCGCTGGCGGCAACGGATGTGGCCGCCGTTCACGCCGGATATGCCCGTTATCGCAAGCCGCTTCTCTCGGGCGGCGTACGCCTGCACGAGCTGCGTTCGCAGGTGGACCAGCCGAACTTCACCCTGCGCGGTTCCGGACAGGCGAGCCTGCACACCAAGGCATTCACGCGTGACGGCATGACAGGTTATATCGGCTCGCTGAATTTCGATCCGCGCTCGGCCTCCCTCAATACGGAGATGGGCGTGGTCTTCACATCGCCGCCGCTGGTCGCTTGCATGGACGAAATATTCGCCGAGGAAATCCGCCGCACGATGAGCTTTGAACTGGAGATCGACAGCAGCAACCGCATCGTCTGGACGACGGAGGAACAGGGCCGTACCAAGACCTACCGGCGCGAGCCAGACGCCGCTATCGGCCGCCGCCTCATCGCCGGCATCATGCGTTTCCTGCCGCTTGAATCTCAGCTTTGAAGACGAGCGTCCGGCTCACGCAGCCGGCCGCACCCCGGACTTCGCCAACTGTATCTGCACCAGCGTATCGAGGTTCTGGTTGACGCGGCAATAGAACTCTTCATCAATGAAGGGCCGCAGCATGAAATCATTGCCGCCAGCCTTCAGGAAACGCGCCGACAGCAGCCGGTTGGTGGAGGAGGAAACACCGATGATGCGCAGTTCATGGGAGCCGCGCACGGTGCGGATGCGCCGCGTCAGCTCGAAACCGTCAATGTCGGGCATGTTATAGTCGGTGACGACGAGGCCGATATCGGGATTGGCCCTTAGAATATCGAGCGCCTTCGCACCGCTGTCTGCCAGGCTGACGCGGAAATTATAACGCTTGAGACGGCTCGAAAGCAGCGCCCGCGCCGTCGGGCTGTCGTCAACGATCAGCACATGATGGCGGTGGTTGGTGAGGAAGCGACAGACGGATTCCGTCAGCATATCCACGGCGAAGATATTGTCTTTCAGAATATAATCCACCACGTCCTTGGCGATCAGCGTTTCACGCGTCGCCTCGTGGAAGGTGCTGGTGAAAACGATGGTCGGGATCGATAGATCGATCAGATATTCCAGCGCTTCGCCCTTTTCCGCGCCCGGCAGGTTGATGTTGGAAATGGCGAGCGTCACCGGCTCGGAAGAATGTTCGTAGCAGGCCTGCAATTCCTCGAAGGAGCGGCATACTTCCACGGTAACGCCCAGCATCTCGTTGAGCCGCCTGCTCACCATCTGGGTAAACACGTTGCTGTCTTCCGCCAGTAAAATGCGGTTATTGGTAAAAGGCACGCCCGAATATTGCATGCCCGTGATGCCCAGGAAATTCATTCTGCCCCGATCCCCCATCGTATGTCAGCGGAAGATAGCAGGCTCATTTTTCAGAATGATTAATAGCACTTTTCCTGACGCATCAGTTGAGCACATGCTTACCTAAACGGAAATACGGCCCGCGAGGGGCCGTATTCCGACTTTGGGAGGGGATTTTGGTCTTATGCGCGCAGAAGCGCATTGTCGGTGTCGAAGGGGCTCTCTTCCACCACCTCGGCGTCATAGGAGGTGCCGAGAATACGGATCTTCAGCTTGGTGCCGACTGCGGCATATTCCGGCTTGAGCATGGCGAGCGCGATCGACTTGCCAAGACGCCAGCCGAAACCGCCGCTCGTCGCGCGCCCTGCAAGTGCGCCGTTTTCATCGAAGATCGCTTCCGAACCGCGCGCATCGACATCCGTATTGCCCGACACGGTGAGCGTCGAGAAGACCGACTTCAGGCCCGCCTCCTTGTAGGCCACCAGTGCGTCGCGGCCGATGAAGCTCTTCTCCGGGCGCAGGAAACGGTCGAGACCCGATTCATAGGCATTGTATTCCACCGAAAGCTCGCGGCCCATATTGCGATAGGACTTTTCGAGCGACATGGAAACCATGGCGCGGATACCGAAAGGCTTGATGCCGAATTCGGCACCGGCTTCCATCAGCCGGTCGAAGATGTAGTTCTGCATCTCGATCGGGTGATGCAACTCCCAGCCAAGTTCACCCACGAAGTTGACGCGCAGCGCATGCGCCGTCGCAACGCCGACGGAAATCTGCTTGCCGGTGAGCCAGGGGAAGTCCTTGTTCTCAAGGCTGGTGCGGGTCAGCTTCTTCAGGAGATCACGCGATTTCGGACCGGCCAGAACCAGCACGCCGTATTTCTGGGTGATCGGCTGCAGCACGACCGAGCCATCGGTCGGCGCCAGGCGGAATAGCACGTCGTGGTCATGCGCTTCGAGACCACCGGCCGAAACCATGTAGAAGCGGCCCGGCGCCCATTCATAGACCGTGAACTCCGCCTTCACGCCGCCATTCGGCGTCAGAAGATGGGTGAGCGCGATGCGGCCTCGCTTCTTCGGCACCGCATTGGCGAGAATGCTGTCGAGCCAGGCACGCGCGCCGGGGCCGGAAACCTCCATCTTCGCGAAGGCCGACATATCGAGCACGCCGACATTCTGATGCACGTTCTTCACTTCGTTGCCGACATGCTCGAAGTAGTTCGAGCGGCGGAACGACCACTTCTCAACGATACGGCCGTCATCCAGAGCCGGTGCATGGTTATGACTGGTGATGACATCGGCGCCAACGCCGAGGTCTTCCTCACGCAGCGCGTAACCTTCGGGCGCATACCAGTTGGCGCGCTCCCAGCCATAGACAGAGCCGAACACGCCGCCGAGCTTCTTCAGACGGTCATAAACCGGCGTCGTCTTCAGCGGACGGGCGGCAGAGCGCTCTTCATCCGGGTAATGCATGGTGAAGACGTTGGCATAGGCTTCCTCGTTCTTGGCGATGAGGTAACCTTCCGTTGCGTAAGGGCCGAAGCGGCGCGGATCGACACCCATCAGGTCGAGCGTCGGCTCGCCATCGACGATCCATTCGGCCAGCTGCCAGCCAGCACCACCAGCGGCGGTGATGCCGAAGGAATGGCCTTCGTTCAGCCAGAAATTCTTCAGGCCCGGCGCAGGACCGACAATCGGATTGCCATCAGGCGTATAGGCGATCGCGCCGTTATAGACCTTCTTGATGCCCACTTCGCCGAAGGCCGGAACGCGCACCATGGCGGTTTCGATATGCGGCATCAGGCGGTCGAGTTCTTCCTGAAACAGCTCATATTCGCTGTCATCGGAAGGACCGTCGACATAACAGACCGGCGCGCCAACTTCATAAGGACCGAGGATCAGCCCGCCCGCCTCTTCACGCATGTACCAGGCCGAGTCGGATTCGCGCAGCACGCCCATTTCCGGCAAGCCCTGGCGGCGGCGTTCCTGAATGGCCGGATGCGGCTCGGTGACGATATACTGATGCTCGACCGGAATGACCGGAATGTTGATGCCGACCATCTCGCCGGTCTTGCGGGCAAAGGAGCCCGTGCAGGAGATGATGTGCTCGGCGATGATCTCGCCCTTGTCTGTCGTCACCTTCCAGTGACCGTCTTCAAGCTGCTCGATGGCGGTGACTGTCGTGTTGCGATAGATGGTCGCCCCGCGGTCACGCGCGCCCTTGGCCAGCGCCTGCGTCAGATCGGCGGGCTGAATATAACCGTCATCAGGATGCTGGATGGCGCCGAGCAGGCCGTCCGTCTCGCAGAGCGGCCAGATCTCCTTCACCTGCTCCGGCGTCAGCATATTGACGCACACGCCGATGGTCTCGGCAATGCCGGCATAATACATATATTCGTCCCAGCGATCCTTGGTGCGGGCGAGACGGATGTTGGAGACCTTGGAGAAACCGACATTCATGCCGGTCTCTTCCTGCAGTTCCTCGTAGAACTTCACGGAATATTTGTGGATCTGGCCAACCGAGTAGCTCATGTTGAACAGCGGCAGAAGCCCGGCCGCGTGCCAGGTGGAACCGGAGGTCAGCTCCTTGCGCTCGATGAGCACGCTGTCGCTCCAGCCCTTCTTGGCCAGATGATAAAGCGTCGAGACGCCGACGACGCCGCCACCGATCACCACCGCCCGTGCATGTGTCTTCATTTACAGAACCCCTGAAAAGCGCCGGCCTTGCCTTATTCCGCCAGCTTTGGATGGGAGGAATATGAAGCGCTTGCGGGTCGTTCAGCCGCCTGATTGCGACATGGCCATAGGGTGCTGCGACAGGGAAGAAATTGCGGAGCGTGCCGGACGAACGTTGCAGAGCTTTGCCGCTCTTTTCTTCTCCCGCCGGAGAGAAGTTGGCCCGAAGGATCGGATGAGGGGCCAGGCGCGGAGATATGCGGAGAGCTTGCCCCCTCATCCCGCTGCCGCGACCTTCTCCCCGGCGGGGAGAAGGCGACAAGCGTTAAGCCCCTGCCCGGACCTCAACGTTCACAAGCAACAGCGATCTACGCTTTCGCGCCGGGTTGATCCTTCGGCTCCGTCGACTTCTCACTCTTCAAGACCTCTTTCTCCGGCGCAGCTGCCCCCGTATGGGCCACCACCGCCTTGTCGCCCTCCTCCGAAAGCAGGGCTGCCAGCATCTGCGGATTGGCGTCGCCTTCCACGTGGATGTTGAGGTTGCGTTGCGGGAACGGGATGGCGATGCCCTCCTCGCGGAAGCGCTGGAGAATGGCGATCCTCAGGGAGTTCTTCACGGCAAGCCCATTCGAGAGGTCTGCGAGATGGAAGCGCAGTTCGAAATCCAGCGAAAAGTCGCCGAAACGGAGGAATTCCACATGCGGCTCGGGATTGCGCAATACCGGCGGCTGGGCGCGCACCAGCTCAAGCAGAATGTCCATGACCCGCTGCGGATCGGAATCATAGGCAACGGAGACCGGGATTTCAGCGCGCATGATGCGGTTGCGGTGCGTCCAGTTACCAACGGAGGAATTGATGAATTCGGAATTCGGCACGATGATCGATTGGCCGCGGAAGGTCTCGATTTCCGTGGCGCGCACCGAAAGCCGCTTGACCGTGCCTTCGGTCGTTCCCGTCACCACCCAGTCGCCCACCTTGAAGGGGCGCTCCACCAGCAGGATGAGGCCGGAGACGAAGTTCGATACGATATTCTGCAAGCCGAAACCGATACCGACCGAAAGGGCGGAAGCGACCAGCGCCAGGCTGGAGAGGTTGAGGCCGGCGGAAGACACGCCGAAAATGGCCGCAACCGCAATGCCGAGATATCCAATGCCTGTCTTGACGGAGTTGCGCACGCCGGCATCCACCTGGCCGCGTGCCATGACGTTGCTGTCCAGCCACTTCTGGAACCAGCGGGTGATGATGTAACCGATGGCGAAGACGAGAATGCCGCCGAAAATGCCGATCAGCGAGATCGAGGCATTGCCGACGGTGATGCCCGTCAGCAGGCGATAGGCCCAGCTTTCTATATCGCCGGGCTGGAAGCCCCAGGAAAACAGGATGAGCGGCACACCGAAGGTCAAGGCCACGGCATAGATGCCAAGCCCCGCCACGAGCCCGGCCTGATCGAGCGGCACGGGTCCAAGGCCATAACGGCGGGCAAGGTAACGGCCGACGAGCGATTCGGCGAAGGCGCCCTGCCGGGAAATGGCCTTGCCTGAGAGAATGCCGATATACATGGTGGCCAGCACCGCGCCTGTCGCAACGATCTGCGTGGCGAGGAAGCGCGCAAGACCGACATAACCCGTCAGGCACGCGCCGATGAGAACGAGGCCGCCGATGCGCAGCAGAATGACGAGCCAGCGCGGCAGGCGCTGGTTGCCGGTCTCATAATCCTGCCCCTCGCCGATCACCGGCCTCAGGAACGATACGGCGAGCAGAATGAGACCGATGATGATCGAGGCGACGAAACTCTTGGCAACGGTGACGATAAGCGGCGAATAAAGCGTTTCGCTGATGGTGCCGAACAGATAATCGAGACCATTCACCAGCGCCATCAAAAGCACAGCCGAGGACAGCTGATGTGCGCCGCGATTGGAAACCTTCAGCAGGCGCCATTCCGGCTGCGTCGGCGCAAAGATCGCATAGCTCAGCCGCGACACGAAATAAACGAAGCCCGTGACCGCCATGGCGCCGAACAGGATCGGCGCGATGTCGGACCGCAACACGTTGAAATTATCAAGGAAAAACGCCGACGTGAGCAGAAACAGGAACAGCGACAGCGACTGCACCATGGTGGACCAGAAGGCCACCGATAGCCGTCTCAAATAGGATGGTGCCCCCGTAAAGGCGCGCCGCTCCATACGACTGCCGAAAAGACGGTAGCCGCCAACCAGAAACAGCAATGCGGCCATGATCGACAGCGTCACCGCCCCGAACATCGGCAGCCGCTTGTAATTCCATACATAGGCTGCCCAGCTGCTGAACGCATTGTTGAGGTTGGTGAGTTCCGTCAGGAAGGCGGACGAGGCATCACCGAGCGTCTCGGCGGAGACTTCCGTTCGCTTGAACAGCGTTGCGGCAAACAGCGCCCGGCGGACGGCTGTTATATTGTTGGAAATTTGTGCGGCATTATTGGCCGTGGCCTCCACCTCGCCGGCCATGGCATTCACTTCGCCGCGTTCCGCCGTCAGCCGGTTACGCTCGTCCGTCACCATGTCGGCTTCCGGAGGCTGCCCTTCGCCGGGCGCGGCACCCAGTGCATCCAGCCGGGTCTTGATCTGGTCCAGTCGCGCGCGAAGCTTGGTGTTGGTTGCGGCAGCATCGGCGGCGATACCGTCCGCCCGCCCCTTGAGATCGACAAGCTGGGCGTCATCGCGTCCGCCTGCCTCCACCTGTCCCGAAATAAACGCCAGATCCGATTTCCATTTTTCCAGATCGGCTTTTGCCTGCTCGATGGTCGAGGGCTGGATGGCGCCCGGCGCCGTTGGCGTCGTCGCCTCCTGCGCCGAGACAGGCGCAACGCTCAAGACGCTGAAAAGCGCAAAAATCGCAACCAGAAAGGCGGCAAGTCCGCCGCTCCGCCGGCCACGGCCCGCCCGCTTGTGAAGCACCCGCCTGCCGCTCATCCATCCGCCAAACATCAACCGCACATCCACGCCTTTCATCTCTTGCACCGCATCAGGCTATTTAGCGCCTGCAGCGCGGAAAACCACCCGCATGAAGCGAGGTTTTCAGGAGTTTACCTTGCTTTTCCCCGCGCGAATCATCACCTTTGATCGTGCAGCAAACATGGGAGGAAATCATGGAATCTGCTGGCATTGGCTGGATTGCAGCCATCATCATCGGTGGCGTCGCGGGGTGGCTCGCCGAACAATTCATGAAAAGCAATATGGGTGTTTTCATGAACATCCTTCTCGGAATCGTCGGCGCCATCATCGCCAACGCCATCCTTTCGGTCTTCGGAATCGTTTTGACCGGCTGGCTGGGATATTTGATCGCCGGCTTCATCGGCGCTTGCATCCTCATCTTTATCGGGCGGGCGTTCAGGCGCGGATGACGAAAAGAAAAAATCCGTAAAACCCCGGATTTCCAGGCTTTTCCAGCGCGGCCGAAATTTTTTCGTCACAAAAATCGAAGAAATTTCATTTACGCGCTGGACAAGCCCAAACTTCCCCTTTATACGCCCCCTCACACCGCCACACGGTGCCGGTCGGGTGATTAGCTCAGTTGGTAGAGCAGCTGACTCTTAATCAGCGGGTCGTAGGTTCGAGCCCTACATCACCCACCAAATTTCTCCATAATGACAAGACGTTGCGATGCCGGATTGAAGCATCGCGTGAGCTTCGGAAGCCTCGTCTTAGGTCGGGCATTGCAGTAAAATTGCTGCGGCAGTCACGACGCCAGCGCTCGAAGCGTCGCGTGTTTTCGCCTGGCCTCCTCTAAAGTTCCAGCGTCGGCACAGGCTCTTTTACACCGACAAAACGCGGCGCCAGCGGCCGGCCGGCGATACGGCTTCCAAACTGCTCGGTAAAGGGAACAGGTGCCGCCCGCCTTACCGCCTCGATGGCGGATTCGATGAAGGCCCTGCGTCTTGGACTATCCTCCTGCGGGCGCGCGGCAATCACCACCACCTTGTCCCTTATCCTTCCGTCCTTGTGCAAAATGAACTGCAGCGTCACCACCAGTCCCTCCGTGTCCTCCGGCGGCACCCAGCAGGCGAAGATGGCATCGAACATTTCGTTGAGATTGCCGACAGGTGTAGGGTCGTTGCAGGCGCGCGACTGAGCGGAAGCCTGCGTCAGGAAACCTGTCAGCACGATGGCGCAGGCCACAAGGCCCGAGAGCTTGCCGGTCGGGCAAGCCGGGAATGAAAGAATGAACAAATTTGCTATCCTTTCCTCGCGACACAGCCGCAGGATGGTGAGCCCGTGCCGCTTGTCAGTAAGTGATGTCTAAAATATCAATGAAATAAAAATCGGATATATCGCCTAACCTAGATACAAAATTATGAATCAAAAATACTCATTAACTTTCTAAAATCTATCAAAATAATATTTATATTGCACAATATATTACACAATATACCGCTCTTAATCAAGATATACATTAAAACAGCGCCCCGGAAAGGAAATTGACATAACCCCCGGGCGGTTTTTCAGTCATACTGCGTCGAGGCACCCAACGATCCCGGGATGCCTCTTCAAATTCTTGCGATGAAGCGGACGAAAGCGCGATTCTCGGCGTTGCGGTGACGTTACTTCCGCAAAGCTGTCTCAATCATCCCTATGATCGAGATTATGAGATTACTCATCACCATATTGTTGTTCGTCCTCGGCGCGGTCGGGAGCGGGGTATGTGCGTTTTTATTATCGGCAGCCCTTGCCGATTCCGGGCTCCTCGGCTCCTGTTTCGAGGGAAGCTGTGCTTTCGCGGCGCTTTTCATGGTGCTTCCGGTCACATGGTTCGTCCTTTTCGCGCTTTATGTCATGGCTCTGCTGATCTGGAGACGAAAACCCTTCCGCAACCGAAGCCTCTGAAAAAGCGCATCCCCGCCTCATCGCTACCGGGCATTCGTTGACAGCGACGGGCACTTGCCGTTAACTCCCGCCTGCTGGGGGATTCGCTGCCAGTGATATCGGGCCCTGCGGGGCATATGCGGTATCACCGGCCTCTGAATGTGCATGTTCCAATTTGCGTTTCGCGTTTGAAGGACATGACGGAAAACAGGGAGACCAAACGATGCGGGCCGCAATCAATTCCCCGTCGCTTTCGATCGACACCATGGACTATCAGGCCGAGTGCCAGTTCGCACTGGAACCCTCCATTCAGGGGCTCATAGAAAAAGCCGAACATGCCGGCTGGAACCGCCAGCAGGCCGCACTCGCCATCGTGGCGCTCGCCAGCGAACATCTCACCGATATGTTATCGACGCTCGCAGCGCCGGATCAACGCCCCCACTCCTGAATGCACCCTGCCGCCGGGGCGGATCAGCGCCCGGGCACTCCTGATATTCATCCCCACATACCGATCCCCAGGCTGGCGTAGGCTAAACGCCTCCACCGCAGGCGCATGATGCGCCTTGCGGAGCAGTGCCGGGCCCCACGCCCGCTGCCACGTCATACGCCCCTGTTTACCCAGCAATGTCGGAATGGCGCTGACAGCCTGCCTTAGTGTTGACACAAGCAGCCAATAATGAGAACATATAGTGAACATTATGGAGGTCAGCGATGAACACAGCAGACGCAACCATAGAAAATGCCCTCACCGTCGTGGCCCGTTCCCGTGACATGCGCGAGCGCGCGCTGGAACGCCGGCGCGAATTGCAGCGGCGCACCGAGGTCATCATCACCAGGCCGCTTTACGTGCTCAAGAAGAGCGAAGGACCGCGGCAATTGTCGCTGAAGCTCGACAGCTGAGGCTGTCTGCCTTTCTGGTGACGTTCAAACGCCTGCAAAACGGCGGCGCGACGCAGCCAGACAATGAAAAATCCCGTGCGGATCACATCGCGCACGGGATTTTCAGAATGAAGAGATCATGGTTCTGTCTTATTGCATGCGTTGCATTGCGGCTTCGGGCTCGCCGGTCGTGGCAACCGCCGCGGCGGGAAGGCGATCGGTCTTTTTCAGGATGACGACGGGCTTGTCAGCCGGTTCCGTCGGCGGAACGATGCTTGCGGTTTTGAATTCGCGGTCGACGGCAGGGACGGAAGCGTTGATCTTTTCATGACCCGCGCATTCCGCAAGCGCTGCGCTGGCGGAAAAACCAAAGACAGCGGCGATAATGAGAACTGATTTCATGTCATTCTCCCTTCGCTTTTATGGCAATCTCCAGTCTAGGTGGAGACGAACCGGATTGAAAATCACACTTTAGAGACACCTTATAAACTTCAGGTCGGCAGTCGTCGTTTTGATATGCGAATGGTGCGCCAGAACTGGCCATGCTTTGTTATTTCTTCCGCAGATCCAGCGGATTTCCGCAAAGCGGTCTGCGAAATATCATCGCCACGTAACTTCCCTTGAGGGAAATCAGGCTTGGCGTGTAAGTCGAAACCTTCGCCTGGTTGGCGGCCTTAATCGTTCTTCCTTCGAGGGAATTCTGCTGCATTGCACGACTCCTTCCGTAAGCGATAACGAAAATGCACTGGTCTTGTTCCGATCACGGTTTCGTTGGCGCAGTCGAAAGAATGAACGCGTCGCCGCCTGTTTTTTCTTCCGCGGCGGCGAGACGAGGCAGGCGGAACACTCCCCAAGTCCCCCATGCTTGAAAAATCCGCCCGAAAGCTATATATGACCAGGCGCGAGGACGACCTCGGCCACATCGGCGACAGCATGCGGGACGGCCCGGTCACAAACCGGAGAATAGAATGCGCTCCCTGCAAGATCGTATCCGCCACGCCCTCAGTTTCGAGATCATCGGGCTTCTGCTGGTCATTCCACTCGGCGCATTGCTGTTTGGCATGCCCATGGAGGATATCGGCGTCGTGGGCCTCGTCAGCGCCACGCTCGCGACCATCTGGAATTACGTCTATAATCTCGGCTTCGACCACGCCATGCAGCGCCTGAAGGGCACCACGCTCAAGACACCCGCCATTCGGGTCGGGCACGCGGTGCTGTTCGAACTCGGCCTGCTGATCGTCCTGATGCCCTTCATCGCCTGGTATCTGAATATCAGCCTTGCCCACGCGCTGGTGATGGATATCTCGTTCGCGCTTTTTTACGTGGTCTATGCTTTTGTCTTCAACTGGAGCTACGACCGCGTCTTCCCCCTGCCGGAATGGAAGTCGCAGCAGGACGCCGCCTGAGGGGGGGGGCGCTCTCCCCTGTCTACAAAACCTCAGCGTAGCGAGGCGTTGAAGAATTGGACGATCTCGGCGTTAAAGCTGCGGTGAAATGCCTGGCGGTCGAAACCGGCTGCGTCGATGCAGATTTCTGGCGCAGCTTTTTTCATCTCTACCGGGCATGGCGCGATAAAAGAGAAATGTCCCGCCCTCTTCACGACCCGAAAATCCGGTCGTGACGGCAAAGAATCGCGCAAACGTGTCATATCCTCAGGCATGATGCCGTCGCCGCCATGCTCCGAACTCCAGAGCTGGGTGGGGACACGAACCTCAGCCACATCTGACGGGGACGGAAAAGCGTTAAGCGGATCGGCGACAACGATAGCTTTTACCCGCGCGTCTCTTGCCTCAGGGACAGAGCCTGCGCTCTTCTCATGTATCTGCGCGCAGATTGGCGCGCGTGGGTCAGGGCATGGCAGCCCAGCCTTCGCAAAATCGGGAACGCCGCCGGCAAGCGTCAATGCAGTGTAGCCGCCGCGCGAAAATCCGAAAACGCCGATCCTTCCGCGATCGATGAAACGGCCCTCGTCCATGTTGCCGAGCATATGATCGAGCAAACGCGAGATCTCCGCAGGCCTTTGTGTCAACGCCGTTAGGTCCCCGGCCCGCTTCATATTGAGGGCGCTATCGCCGGCATGATTTATCGCCGCTACGATGAAGCCCGCATCCGCCAGGGCTGTCGCGGTATCGCGATGACTGAAAGCGCTACCACCGAAACCGTGCGATATGACCACGAGTGGATAGGTCCCCTCGGGGATCGCGCAATCGCGCGCCGCAGACAAAAGAAAAGGTCCAACCCGGATGTCGGCAGGCACATCTGCACATGGCGACCATAACGCGACCTTGATCGGCAGCGCGTCGCCATCGGACGGCAGGTCAATGAGACGAAAGCCGGCGGCCGCGGAGAAGTGAACGGAAACGACTGAAAAAAGAAAAAGTGAAAATAAGAAGCCTGAAAAGCGCATCAAAATCCCAGCTCATGAGAGTGACCGGACGAATATAAATCCGGCGCACTCAGCATAGGAGAAAATCAACGGGCGGCAATGCCCGCGTCAGAGAGACTTCAGCGTCCAGGCCACAATCTCACGCGTCGCGGCGGCAAAGGCCTGGTCGAGTGCTTTCACGAAATTGGCGTTGCCTGAGCCGCTGACGCGGGCGCTGGAACGGAACACCTCCTGCGCCTTCACCGTGCCGTTGCGGTCGTTGAGGAGCTTCACCGAGATTTCGATATTGGCGAGGTTCTTCGCCGTATCGATCTCGAAGGCACGGATATCGCTCACGACCTGATAATCGATCGCCAGCCCCTGCCCCGGCCGGCCGACGCCGCCGAGTTTGCCGGTATCCTCGAACGCTTCCACGAGCTTGGATTGCACCATACGCGGCAGGCGGTCGCTCCATTGCGAGTTACCGAGATATTGCACTTCCGAGCCCGAAAGCCGCACCACGATGTTTTCGCTGTCCAGCGCCTTCAGGGCGGTCGGATCGGCAATCAGCAGCTGACGGCTTTTCAGCGACGGCCCCTGCGTCACCGCCGCCGGAGAGACGGAGAGATCGAACGTATCGTTCTTCGGCGCGCCCGCGCAGCCCGCCATCATTGCAGCAAGCAGCGGAGCCAGAACGAGGGCGCGGCGTTGGCCGTTCATCGATAGTCTCATTGGCCCATACCCCTCTTAGCGCCTTGTTCTGCCGTCATATTGTTTCACGGTTTCGCCGCCGAAAATCAACCGTTGCGGATCGCGGTCGATATTGGTGATGGCATTGTTGAGATTGTCCACCGTCTGTCGCGTGCTGCCGATCAATGCCTGGAAATCTTTCAGGCCCGAACTGGAGAAGCGGGTCAGATTGTCGGCGATCGGTCCGATGCGGGCATTGAGATTGTCGGCCACCGCCTTGAAGGAGGTGAGCGTCTCACGCGCCTTGGCAAACAGCGAATTGGCGTCGTCAGTGCCGAGCATGCCGTCCACCTTGGCGAGAATCCCATCAACGCGGCTGGAGGCCAGGTTCAGCTTGCGGCCCATCTCGGTGAAATCGGAAACCGCCTGATCGATATCGGCGCGCCGTGCGCCCACGTCATCGGCGATCCGCTTGAAGTTCGCGACAGCATCGCGCGCATCGGCGGTCGCAGAGGAAACGTCGTCAACCACGGTGCCCACCTTGGCGGGATCGACGGAGGCGAGAAGCTCATCCGCGCGCTTGACGACCGTCTGCACTTCCGTGCTTGCCGCCTCGAAATTGCGCGCCGTGCTCTGCACCGTTTCCATGATGCCCTGAATATCGCTCGAAGCCGACGCGACATCCTTCGTCACCTTGTCGACATTGGACAGGATGGAATCGATCTTGCCGGCATCCACTGCCTTTACCAGATCTTCGATGGCGCTCAGCGTGCCGTCGAGGCGCACCGAGACCGACTGTACGGTGGTGGAAAGCGAGCTGAGGCTGGCAATGAAATTCTTGATGCCATCGGAGTTTGCCGCCAGCGCATCGGAGAACTTTTCGGCATTGCGAACCGTCTGCGTCAGCGGGCCGCGCGCATCCTGCACGAAGCCCTGCAATTCGCCGATGGCGCCATCGGCGCGCTTCAGTATCTTGTCGGCGGTGGCAAGCAGGTTGGTGACGCTGGAAAGATCGGCCGTCAGCTCGGCCGGAACACCGCTTTCGACGGCTTTCTGCAGAATGCGCTCGCCATCCTTGTTGCCGCCGGAAAGCTCGATATACGCCGCTCCGGTCAGGCCCTGAATTTCAAGCACGGCGCGTGTGGAAGGGAAAACCGGTGCATCCGCCTGTACCTCTGTAAAGGCGATGGAATAGGCCGGGTCGTCGCGGTCGATTGCAAGCCCGCGCACCGTGCCGACGGGAATACCGTTGAAGCGCACCGGAGAGCCTACCGAAAGGCCATTGGCGGAGCCCGGAATACGCACCACAAGCTGTGCTGTCGGGCCACCGCGGCCGAATTCCGCCATCCAGTAAACGAAGCCGAATGCAGCGGCGATCACGATCAGCGTGAAAATTCCGACTATGGTGTAGTTCGCCTTGGTTTCCATGCTTCTCGTTACTCCACCGGATGTTCCTGCCTGTCGTCCGGAAGAACGACAGAGCGCGCCCGTTTACCGCGGAAATAGGACTGCACCCACGGGTCGTCGCAGGCAAACATGTCCTGCAGCGTCCCTTCCACCAGCACCTTCTTCTGGCCGAGAACCGCAATGCGGTCACAGACGGAGAACAGGCTGTCGAGATCGTGCGTCACCATATAAACGGTCAGGCCGAGCGAATCGCGCAGCCGCGCGATCAGCATATCAAATTCCGCCGCCCCGATGGGATCGAGGCCGGATGTCGGCTCATCAAGGAAGACGAGGTCGGGATCGAGCGACAGCGCCCGGGCAAGGGCAGCACGCTTGATCATGCCGCCTGATAGTTCGGACGGGTATTTGTCGCCCGCATCGGGCTTCAGCCCCACCATCTCGATCTTGAGATAGGCAAGCTCGTCCATCAGTTTCTTCGGCAGATCGAGATATTCGCGCATCGGCAGCTGGATGTTTTCCTTCACCGTCAGGCCGGAAAACAGCGCGCCCTGCTGGAACAGCACCCCAAGCCGCTGGTCGAGCCTCATGCGCTCGTCCTCGCCCGCCTTGTCATAATCAGAGCCGAGAATGCTGATCGTGCCCGCCTGCCGTGGCAAAAGCCGCAGGACCGTGCGCATCAACACGGATTTTCCGGCCCCGGAGGGACCGATGAAACCCAGGATTTCGCCGCGATAGACATCGAGATTGAGATCTTCCAGCACGTTCCGGCCGTTAAAGCCGACTGTCACGCCCTCGACGGAAAGCACCACCTCGCGGCCGTCTTTTCCGGTCTTTGTCTGCTGCTGCGGTTTCTGGTCCAGTGTTTCCAACGCGCCCTCCCTAGAAATCGATGGCTGCGTAGAAGATGGCAAAAAGACCATCCACCAGAATGACGACGAAGATCGACTTCACCACCGAGGAGGTGACGTGCTGGCCGAGCGATTCCGCCGAGCCGCCCACTTTCATGCCCTCCACCGCCGCGACGATGCCGATGATGAGCGCCATGAACGGCGCCTTGATCATACCCGCTGCGATGGTCGATTCCTCCACCGCGCCATGCAGACGCGAGAGGAACACCTCAAAAGTGATGCCGGAATAAAGCAGCGCCACGATGGCAGCACCAAAAAGCGCGGCAAAATTGGCGAGAATCGTCAGAAGCGGCAGCGCAATGGTGAGCGCCACCAGCCGCGGAAACACCAGCACGCCCACGGGATTGAGGCCAATCACCTTCAGCGCGTCGATTTCCTCGCGCATCTTCATGGAGCCGATTTCGGCGGTGATGGCGCTGCCGGAGCGGCCGGCGATCATGATCGCAGTCAGCAGCACACCGATTTCACGCAGCTGGAGAATGCCGACCAGATCGACGACGAAGACCTCAGCACCGAAATATCTGAGCTGGAACGCGCCTTGCTGGGCGATGATGGCACCGATCAGGAACGACATCAGCATGATGATCGGCACGGCGCGCACGCCCATATGGTCGATCTGGTTGACGATAGCCGCCGGCGAGACGCCACGCCCGCGTCCGAGCTTCATCTGCGCACCGCGTACTGCCGAGCCCAGAATATACATGCCCGCCAGGAAATCCGCGCCATTCTGGACCACGGCCTTGCCGATCGGAGAAAAGATGCGCTCCACCAGTCCCTCGCGCGCGACCGGCTCCGCCTCCATCTCCGCCTTGTCGGGCAGCTGCCCGATCACCTGCTCGATACGGTCGTTGCCGCTGAGCGTGACGGTCGCACCATTCGCCTCGAGGTCCTTGCGCAGGCGCTGGATGATCCAGGCGCCGGTCGTATCGATGGACTCGACCGAGGAAAGCTCGATCTCCACCGGGCCGGCGGGTCGGCTTTTTTCGATCTTATCGAGATCAGGTAAAACGGCGGAGAGATTACTGTTGCGCCAGGAGCCGCTCATGACATAGCGCAGGCCGCCGCCGGAGACGGCGCCGTCTTCGGTGATTGCGGCCGGGGTCGCCTGTTGCCGTGTGTCCTGTTCTTGCATAATGCTCCGAGCGAATGCAGCCGTCACGAGATTCTTAAAGGTTTCATAACGTTTCGGCCTCCGGCAAGCCACAGTGGCAGCCGACAATTCGTGATAAATTTGGCGTCATGTGTCATTTGACGCCCAATCGGAAGTGAAAAAACATGCCCCGTTACCTTCAAGCCACAACAGAACGTTTCGCCGTTGCTGGCAGCTTCACCATTTCACGCGGCACCCGGACGCATGCGGATGTCGTAACGTGCACCATCCGCGATGGTTCCTTCACCGGCAGAGGTGAATGTGTGCCCTATCCGCGATATGGCGAAAGCATCGAAGGCGTCATTGCCGATATCGAGGCGATGGCGGAGCGGATCGCCGCAGGCCTGACGCGGCAGGAGTTGCAGCAGGCGATGGAACCGGGTGCGGCCCGTAATGCGGTGGATTGCGCGCTTTGGGATCTCGAGGCGAAGATGAGCGGCCAGAGCGTCGCCGAGCAGGTCCTCGGACAGGAGGCAGAGCCGCTCGTCACAGCCTATACGATTTCGCTTGCAGACCCGGAGACCATGGCCGCAAAGACCGCAGAGAACGCCGGACGTCCGCTTCTGAAGATCAAGACCGGCACAGCCGACGATGAAGCCCGCCTGCGGGCCGTCCGCGCAGCCGCACCCGAGGCGCGCATCATCATCGATGCCAACGAAGGCTGGAACGACGACAATATCGAATATTATCTGAGGCTTGCGGCAGAGCTGAAGATATCGCTGATCGAACAGCCCCTGCCCGCCGGCAAGGACGCCATTCTCTCCCGTATCGACCATCCGGTGCTGATCTGCGCCGATGAAAGCGTGCATTCCACAAAGGACCTCACCGGCCTGCGCGACCGCTACGACGCGATCAACATCAAGCTCGACAAGACCGGCGGCCTGACGGAGGCGCTTGTCATGAAGGTGGAGGCCGAAAGGCTCGGTTTCACCATCATGGTCGGCTGCATGCTCGGCACCTCGCTGGGCATGGCGCCCGCCGTGCTTGCCGCGCAGGGCACGGCCTTTGCCGATCTCGACGGCCCGCTGCTTTTGGCCGAGGATCGGGAGCCTGGGCTGGTTTATGAAGGGTCGCTTGTTTATCCGGCGCGGCCGGAATTGTGGGGGTAGAGCTCTCGCTAAGGATCCGGACTGGGTTGGTGCCTAGAGGCTGCATTCGCACCCTCTCTCCGGTGCGTCACCGGAAGGTTACTGAGAAGCCTCTAAAGCCTCACCTCCGTCATGCCGGACCTGATCCGGCATCCAGCCACGGCGCGTCTGCGCCGTGAGAAATAAGTCTTACGCGATCAAAGACTTGATCGCACTGGATCCCGGCTCAGGGCCGGGATGACGGTATGCGGATGCTACAATTTCAACCAACACTCGTTTACAGGTGAGCCTACCATCAGCGCCCGTCAAACGCTCCAATCAGGCCGCGTGCTTGCCAATCAGCCCCGGAATATTCACCGGCTCCATTTCGTCCGATGTCTGCTCGGCAACCACTTCGCTCGTCTGCATCCAGGTGATCAGCTCGAAGCTGCCATCGGCGTTCTCGGCAATCGCCGTGCAGCTTTCCACCCAGTCGCCGGTGTTGATGTAACGTATGCCGTCCATGTCTTCCATGACGGCGTGGTGAATATGGCCACAGATCACGCCGTCGACATTGTTGCGCCGGGCTTCATCCGCCACCACACGCTGGAATTCACCGATGAAGTTGACGGCGTGTTTCACCTGCAGCTTGGCCCAGGCCGAAAACGACCAGTAAGGCAGGCCGATGCGGCGGCGTACGGCGGCGATGGCGATATTGATGGCGATTGCTGCGTCATAGGCCCAGTCGCCGAGATAGGCGAGCAGGCGGGCGTTGCGCACCACCACGTCGAACTCGTCGCCATGGATGATGAGATATTTCCTGCCGTCGGCCGCCTCATGGATCATGCGCTCGGCCACTTCGATGCCGCCGAAATGCATGCCGGGGAACTCCCGCAGGAATTCATCGTGATTGCCGGGAATATACACGATGCGGGTTCCCTTGCGGGCCTTGCGCAGCAGCTTCTGCACCACGTCGTTGCAACCCTGCGGCCAGTACCAGCTGCGGCGCAGGCGCCAGCCGTCGACGATGTCACCGACGAGAATGATCGTTTCGGCCTCGTGATGTCTGAGGAAGTCCAGCAGATAGTCAGTCTTGGCCGCCTTGGAACCAAGATGAACATCCGAAATGAAAAGCGTTCTGAACTGTCTGGTTTCGATTTGACCGGCCACGGATTTCATCCCCCTGTTCGGTTGCGTCCCTGCGGCTTTCTTCCCTCTCAGAACCAGACTCGTGTTTCAGCAACATGACAGCGGCCGTTTTTTGCAGGGAATATGACGAAACGCTTCACGAAAACGCGAATAAGCCGTGGCCGCATTTGCATAAGACGCCCGTAAATAACGGCTGTACCACGGGGAAGTTTGTTGTATTCAGGGGTCCGAAATAAAACCAGATACGACGGTGGAAGACATGACCTCTCACGATAAGAACAACACGCCCGCCAACACGGCAAAGGCCGACATCGAAGAACAGGCGCTCTTTTTCCACCGCTATCCGCGCCCCGGCAAGCTGGAGATCCAGGCCACCAAGCCGCTCGGCAACCAGCGCGATCTGGCGCTCGCCTATTCGCCGGGTGTCGCCGCACCCTGCCTCGCCATCCATGAAAATCCGGAAATGGCGGCGGATTACACCGCCCGCGCCAATCTCGTCGCCGTCATCTCCAACGGCACGGCCGTGCTTGGCCTCGGCAATATCGGCCCGCTTGCCTCCAAGCCCGTGATGGAAGGCAAGGCCGTCCTTTTCAAGAAATTCGCCGGTATCGACGTGTTCGATATCGAGATCGACGCGCCCGGCATTAACGACATGGTTTCCACCATCGCGGCGCTGGAACCCACCTTCGGCGGCATCAATCTTGAAGACATCAAGGCGCCGGAGTGTTTCGAGGTGGAGCGCCAGCTGCGCGAGAAGATGAACATTCCCGTCTTCCACGACGACCAGCACGGCACCGCGATCATCGTCGCCGCCGCTGTCACCAACGCTCTGGAACTGGCCGGAAAGTCCCTGTCCAGCGTCAAGATCGTTGCCTCGGGCGCCGGTGCGGCAGCCCTTGCCTGCCTCAACCTCCTCGTTGCGATGGGCGCGAAGAAAGAAAACATCTGGGTTCATGACATCGAGGGCCTCGTTTATGACGGCCGCAATACGCTGATGGACGAGTGGAAGGAAGTTTACGCCCAGAAGACCGACAAGCGCGTGCTGGCCGAAACGATCGACGGCGCCGATGTCTTCCTCGGCCTGTCGGCGGCAGGCGTTCTGAAGCCGGAACTGCTGGAGCGCATGGCGGAGAACCCGCTGATCCTCGCGCTTGCCAACCCCAAGCCAGAAATCATGCCGGAAGAGGCGCGTGCCGCCCGCCCGGACGCGATGATCTGCACCGGCCGTTCGGATTTCCCGAACCAGGTCAACAACGTGCTCTGCTTCCCCTATATCTTCCGCGGCGCGCTCGATTGCGGCGCGACGACGATCAACGAGGAAATGAAGATGGCCGCCGTGCAGGCCATCGCGGAACTCGCGCGTGAGGAAGTTTCCGAAGTGGCCGCCAAGGCTTACAGCGGCGAAACGCCGATCTTCGGCCCGACCTACCTCATCCCCTCGCCCTTCGATCCGCGCCTTATCCTGCGCATTGCCCCGGCCGTTGCCCGTGCTGCCGCCGCAAGCGGCGTTGCCGCCCGGCCGATCACCGATTTCGAAGCCTATCTCGACCAGCTGAATCGCTTCGTCTGGCGCTCGGGTTTCATCATGAAGCCTGTCTTCAACGCCGCAAAGGCCGCCGAAAAGAAGCGCATCATCTTTGCCGAAGGCGAAGACGAGCGCGTGCTGCGCGCCGCCCAGGTGCTCTTGGAAGAAGGCACCGGCATCCCGATCCTCATCGGCCGTCCGCAGATCATCGAAACGCGCCTCAAGCGTTTCGGTCTGCGCATCCGCCCGCATACGGATTTCGCCGTGGTGAACCCGGAAGACGATCCGCGCTACCGCGACTACGTGGATGATTATTTCGCCCTGGTCGGCCGCGCCGGCATCAACCCGGAAGCGGCACGTACCATCGTGCGCACCAACACGACTGTCATCGGTGCGCTGTCGGTCAAGCGTGGCGAAGCCGATGCGCTGATCTGCGGTCTCGAAGGCCGTTACGACCGCCATCTGCGCGACGTGAACCAGATCATCGGCAAGCAGGACGGCGTGCGCTCCTTCGCCGGCCTCAGCCTGCTCATCACCCAGCAGGGTGCGCTGTTCCTCACCGATACCTTCGTCAACAACGACCCGACATCGGAAGAAGTGGCCGAAATGGCCATTCTCGCCGCGAAGGAAATCCGCCGCTTCGGCATCACGCCGAAAATCGCGCTCGCCAGCCATTCCAATTTCGGCTCGCGCGATTCCGAAAGCGCTCGCAAGATGCGCCGCGCGCTGAAGATCGTGCAGGAGGCTGCACCCGAACTGGAAGTGGACGGCGAAATGCAGGGTGGCTCGGCCCTGTCAGAAGCGCTACGCAAACGCGCCATGCCCAACAGCGTGCTGACCGGCGAAGCAAACCTGCTGGTCTTCCCGAACCTCGATGCGGCCAACATCACGCTGGGCGTCACCCGCACCTTGACGGAAGGCCTGCATGTCGGCCCGATCCTGCTCGGCACGGCCCTGCCCGCCCATATCCTGTCGCCCAGCGTCACCTCGCGTGGCGTCGTCAACATGGCGGCCTTCGCCGTGGTGCAGGCTTCGCACCCTTCGGTGTGATGAAGGCGCATTAACGCAATTTTGAACATGCTGTTGCCGCAATGCGGCAACAGCTTATGTTATCTTCCTGAAACACGGATTTCCTGAAGCATAACACCCCTGCCACCGGCCGGGGACATCAAACGGATCGCACAATTGACCCGGCGCAGCCGCATCATCGGCCTTCTGCTTCCCCTTGTTTTCATTGCTCCTGCCGCCGCTCTTGCGGATCAGGTGTGCGATACGCTTTATCAACAGTTGCGAGAACCACCCCGTGTCATCGGCAACACGGCCGAGGTGCGGCGTTACGCCAATGCGCTTGCCCACCAGAACATCGTCATCCGCAAGATCAGGAACGACATGCGCAGCTATGGCTGCTCGTCCGGCAGCGTCATCGTTTATGGCAATCCTAATGCCGGGCTCTGCGCCGAGATCGGCGATGCGCTGGTGGATGCCGAGGCCGAACGCGACGCGATCATCCGCGATCGCGACGACGCCATGGCGGCGGCGAGGAGCGACGACGGCGATACCAGGCGCGAGCGCATTCTTGCCGCCCTCGATGCCAATGGCTGCACCCCCGCTGAGGAGATGAACCGTCAAGCATCGCCTGCACCCGATGTGACGCGTTATCCCGATGCCTTCAGGCAGAATGGCGGTGAGCCGGGACAGGCGGGCCTTTCCCCTTACCCCAACGCCGCGGAGGGCGGGCTTCGCACACTCTGCGTGCGCACCTGCGACGGCTCATTCTTCCCGATCGCCTCCAACGCCTCGCCACTCGATTTTCGCGCGCAGGCCGAGCAGTGCCAGAAAATGTGCCCGGGTACGGAGACGGAGCTCTATTTCCACTCCATGACGGATCAGGAAACAGCAGACATGGTGTCCGCTGAAACCGGCAAACCCTACAAGGACCTGCCGACCGCCTTCGCCTATCGCAATGCCTCAAGGAAAGCGCCCGGCTGCGCCTGCAACATGGCCGCCTATCACGAGGAGATGCAAAAGCAGGAACAGGCGTCCCGGCCGGAAGCCGAAAAGCCCTATTCCAGCATCACCACCATTCCATCGCCGCAAGGTGACAAGGCCCCGAAGCCCGCCGAGCAGCAGGCCGCAAAGCCGCCGGAACAACCTGTTCCTGAGCGCGACTATGACCCGAACGACACAAAAGTACGCGTCATCGGGCCCAAATTCCTGCCGGACCAGACCGGCAAGATCGACCTGAAGAACCCGGCGCTGAAGGGTATCCAGCCACAGCAGTGAAATCTCTTCTGCACGCGGAATGGTGCGAGCGCGTGCCCCTTGTTTCTTCTCCCCGGCGGGGAGAAGTCCGCGGCAGCGGGATGAGGGGGCAAGCTCTCCGTAAATCTCTACCGTTGCCCCCTCATCCGACCCTTCGGGCCACCTTCTCCCCGGCGGGGAGAAGAAATGCGCGGCAACGTCCCGCCCTGTTCGCAGGCCTCCGGGTCTACACCCCACCCCAGCGGTTACGAAACACAAGCTCTTCCAGCGGCACGCGCTGCCGCCAGCCCTTCACCGCCAGTTCCGGTTCGGTATAAAGCGTATCGACACGACCGAGGCACAGCCAGGCGACAATCTCGATATGATCGGGGATATCCAGAATGGCCCTGATATCGCTGTCATGGAAAATGCTGACCCAGCCGACGCCGACGCCTTCGGCGCGGGCCGCGAGCCAGAGGTTCTGGATGGCGCAGACGGTGGAATAGACATCCGTGCGTGCATTATGGGTGCGACCCAGCACCACCTTGCCACCCCGTGTCGGATCGCAGGTGACGCAGATGCTGAGCGGCGCCTTGCGGATGCCTTCGAGCTTCAGGCTGCGATAAAGCGCCTGCTTTTCACCCGTAAACATCGCCGCCGCCTCTTCATTGGCGCGGCTGAAGGCCACCCATGCCGCCTGGCGCACGGCGCCATCGGTGACGAGGGTGAAGTTCCACGGCTGCATGAAACCGACCGAGGGCGCCGAATGCGCCGCCCTCAAAAGGCGCTCGATGAGATCATCCGGCAGCGGGTCCGGCAGGAACTGGTCGCGCACATCGCGGCGGGTTTCGATGGCACGATAGACGGCCTCACGCTCCTCGCCGGAAAACGGGCGGGCGGGTGAAAGCGCGTGATCGAACGGGTTGGAGTCGGGCGGCATGGCGACGGGCGGTTCGGTCTGCATCGTTTATCCCTAACAATGCGGGGCGGGCCGGTGCCGAAACCATGGGAGGTTTGCAGCGACAACTCGCTTTCCAGCAACCTGCCGCCGTCCGCGCGGTTCGGTCCATCCTGCCAGGCCGGTCTTCTGACTAAGCTTCATCCGCCCCGTTTCGCCTTCCCGAATTGCTCCAGTGGCATGAGAAAAAGAGCATCCGCCTCACAGCGTTGGGCACGTTCCGGTTTTTCACCGGATTCCCGATTCTCCCGCCGAAGGGCGGGCACCTGACGGGTGAAGCTATGGGCAAAAAAGCTTGCGAACACAAGTGCCGTGCAGGTGGTGCGGCAATGTGGCCTGCCGCACCTTACCTTCATCATTCCACCGGAAAATATCTGATATAAGCGAACTCGTCGCCATCAGGTGACCAGTTGGGAGAGTTCATCGTGCCCTGCCCGCCAAACAGCTCGAAAAGCGTTTCGACATTGCCGCCATCCATATCCATCAGCCGCACCCGCACGTCGAGATCGCGGGGATGATCGAATACGTCGCCGTCATAGGAAATGAAGACAACCTTGTCCCCTCTTGGTGACGGGTGCGGAAACCAGTCGCCATAGGAGCTGTCGGTGATGCGCTCCACGGCTGAGCCATCCACCCGCACCCGCCAGATTTGCATCCGTCCGGTGCGGCTGGAATTGAAATAGATCCACGCGCCGTCAGGCGAATAATCCGGCCCGTCATTGCGGCCCTCACCATGGGTAAGGCGTGTCTCAACGCCGCTGTCTATGTCCATGGAATAGATATCGAAAATCTGATCGCGAATGCCGCAATAGGCGAAGCTTTTCCCATCCGGTGACCAGCCGTGCCAGTAGGAAGGAAGGTTCCTTGTCATTAGCCGCGGCGCGCCGCCCGCCGATGACAGGAGATAGATGGCGCTCTTGCCGAATTCCACCTTGTCGGAAATGGCATAAAGCGATCCGTCAGGCGAAATGCCGTGGTCATTGTTGCAGAGCGTGGCAAAGCCGGTATCGACCTTCTCCGGCGACGCGTAACCGGAAAGGGACAGGCGATAAAGCAGCCCATCGCTGTTCAACAGCAGATATTGTCCATCCGGCGACCAGTTCGGCGCTTCGAAAAGATCGGGCGTCTGCCACACCACCCGCATCTGCCGGGTGCGGATGTTGAAAATTTCGATGGAGCTGCGCATTCTGCCTCCCGGGCGGGTCCGTGTTCTCATTCATAGCGCTTGGTGACGCAGACATTCCGTTTGCATCCACCGTCGCCTTGATTATGATCCTAGGGCGGCAGGCACCGTCCTGCAAATTCAAACCGGAAAAAACGCCAGCGCCCCGGCACCGTCCGTGGCCCTCCCCGTTTGTCCCAGATCCGAGGTTCCGCGATGAATACCATCGCCGATCACGGCATCCGCTTCGGGCGGATCGCCGCAATGCTTCCTGTCAGAAATATCGAAAAGGCCCGTGACTTTTACGTCGGCGTGCTCGGTTTCGAAAAGACCTTCGAAAACGGCAACCCTGTCGGCTTCATGATCCTGAAACAGGGCAATGCCGAGCTGCATCTGACATTACAGCCGGCCCACAGGGCAGCTCCTTTCAACGTGGCGCATATGATGGTGAGCGATGTCGATGCGCTGCATGCGATTTGCAAAAGCCATGGGCTGCGCATCATCAAAGGGCTGCAGGACAAGGATTATGGTCTGAGGGCCTTTGTGTTTGAAGACCCTGACGGCAATCGTATCGATGTGGGGCAGGTTATTTGAGGTGAGCGGCGCGGAGTTTTCCGCGCCAATCAAGACGCTCCGCTGTGGATCGAGCGCATGACACTTGTTTCTTCTCCCCGAGGGGGAGAAGTCCGCGGCAGCGGGATGAGGGGGCAAGCAAGCTTCGTGATATACGGAGGGGTTGCCCCCTCATCCGACCCTTTGGGCCACCTTCTCCCCGGCGGGGAGAAGAAATATGCCGTCTCACAATGCGCTTGCCCAATTCATTAAGCAGGGACGGCGTTAAACGCGCCTTTCCAAAACGCCCTACCGATCCCGGAACCGGTTGGTGATCGGATAACGCCGGTCCCGCCCAAAGTTCTTCTTGGTGATCTTCACACCCGGCGCCGATTGCCGGCGCTTGTATTCGGCGAGATAGAGCAGATGCTCCACCCGGTGCACGGTCGCCACATCATGGCCGCGCGCCAGAATTTCCTCGACCGACATTTCCTTCTCGACAAGGCACTCGAGAATATCGTCCAGCACCGGGTACGGCGGCAGCGAATCCTGGTCGGTCTGGTTGGGGCGCAATTCGGCCGATGGAGCCTTGGCGATAATGTTGGCGGGGATCACTTCGCCGGAAGGGCCGAGCGCGCCCGGCGGCACATGGGCGTTGCGCCAGCTGGAAATGGCATAGACCTGCATCTTGTAGAGGTCCTTGATGGGGTTGAAACCGCCATTCATGTCGCCATAAAGCGTCGCGTAACCCACCGACATCTCCGACTTGTTGCCCGTCGTCACCACCATTGAGCCGAACTTGTTGGAAACGGCCATCAGGATGGTGCCGCGCGTGCGGCTCTGCAGGTTTTCTTCGGTAATGCCCTCTTCCGTGCCCTCGAAAAGTTCTGACAGCGCAGACAGGAAACCTTCCACCGGCTCCACGATCGGCACGATATCGTAACGGCAACCGAGCGCCTTGGCGCAATCGGCGGCGTCCTTCAGCGATTCTTCCGAGGTATAGCGGTAAGGCAGCATGATGCAGCGTACCCGCTCCTCGCCCAGCGCATCGACGGCAAGGGCGGCGCATATCGCCGAATCGATCCCGCCGGAAAGGCCGAGAACCACGCTCTTGAAACCGTTCTTGTTGACGTAATCGCGAAAGCCCAGCATGCAGGCGCGGTAATCCGCCTCCTCACCCTCGGGAATCTTGGAAAATGGCCCGCTTTCGCAGCGCCAGCCATCCGCGGTACGTTTCCAGTCGGTGACGGCAAGCGTGGCCTCGAACTGGCTCATCTGGAAGGCGAGCGTCTTGTCGGCATTGAAGCCAAAGCTCGCACCATCGAACACCAGCTCGTCCTGCCCGCCCAGCTGGTTGGCGAAAACCAGCGGCAGGCCGCTTTCGATCACCTGCCGGAGTGCCACCTGATGGCGCACGTCCAGCTTGCCGCGGTAATAGGGCGAGCCGTTCGGCACCAGCAGGATTTCCGCGCCGCTTTCGGCCAGCGTCTCGCAGACGCCCATGTCGTTCCAGATTTCCTCGCAGATCGGAATGCCGATCCTCACGCCGCGGAAATTATAGGGCCCGGAAATCGACCCTTCGGAGAAAACACGCTTTTCGTCAAATTCGCCGTAATTCGGCAGGTCGATCTTGTCGCGCAGCGCAATGATCTTGCCGCCATCGAGAAGCGCCACGGAATTGTGCCGACCCGTCTCGCCCTGTCGCGGAAAACCGATAACGATACCCGGCCCGCCATCGGCGGTTTCCGCAGCCAGTTCTTCCACCGCTTTCAGACATGCTTTCAAAAAAGCAGGTTTCAGCACCAGATCCTCTGGCGGATAGCCGGAAATGAAGAGTTCGGTGAGAAGCAGAAGATCGGCGCCCTGCGTTGCCGCATCGGCCCTTGCCTCACGCGCCTTGGCGAGATTGCCCGCCACGTCGCCAACGGTGGGATTGAACTGCCCGACGGCAATCCGGAGATGGTTCTCTATATCGTGTCTGTCGCTCATAACCCTTCAATACCGCGCCCGTGATCGCTCCGCAACGCAGCAATTCCCACTTGCATTCATTCGTCCGCTTCTCGACACAGCCGCCCTCACGCGAAGGTTATCGCGCTTATATGCACATCCCATAAAGTTCATGTCGCGTTCATCGCGCTTATGTGACAGTTACATGACACTTTTGCGACACCCGATTCACCTCCCCGGATCGGTGCTGGCGCCTGAAATACCGGAGTATGGGTTTGAGAGATTCGGCGCCAAAAACAACGGCTTCCGAAAAGGCTGGTTTTGTCTTTTCGCCTGCATGGACAAGGAGCCTTTCGAAGCTTTCTGGCACGGCCTACACGCTTGCCAACCTGACGGTCGCGTCCGTCGTGCTGGTCGTGGCGTTGGAATGGGTCGTCCGCGGCTCGCTTCAGGATGTCGGCACTTTCATCACCTCCTCCGCGCGTCCGGGCATGACAACCATTGCCGCCGTGCTCGCCCTTCTCGTCGCGCTGGATTCGATCCTCGGCCGGCGTTATCTTTCACTGATTGCGGTCGCGCCGCTCTGCGCACTGGTGGGGCTGATCTCAGCGCAGAAACAGACCTATCTTTCCGATCCGCTTTATCCCTCAGACCTGTTGTTCGGGCGGCAGATTCTCGAACTTTTGCCAACCATGCTGAAGGCGCAGCCGTTTACGGCGATGCTGGTGGGTCTCGGCCTCAGCGCCGCAATTGCCTCTCTCGCGGCTCTCTGGCTGCTGGCGCACCGTCATTCGCCGGTGTTGCGCTGGCGTGAGCGCGCCGCCGGCCTTGCGCTGGCGCTGCCGCTTCTCGCCAGCATCGCCTCGCTGATGGACTATTCGCATTATTCCTGGGTGCGCGATCGCCTCAACATCATCCCCATGATGTGGGATCAGCAGGAAAACTACCGCCACAACGGCTTCCTGATGGCCTTCGCCTTCAATATTCCCATGGCCAATGTCTCGGCGCCGGAGGGTTACGGCGAAAACAGCATCGCCGATCTCACCTCGGAACCGGCATCTTTCGCCGCCAACAAGGGTGATTACCCTGACGTCATCATGCTGATGAGCGAATCCCTGTGGGATCCGACCCGGCTTGAAAACGTGAATCTCTCGGCCGATCCCATGCCGACCATCCGCGCCAAACAGTCCGGCAACGTGTTTTCGCCCGAGTTCGGCGGCATGACGGCAAATGTGGAATTCGAGGCCTTGACCGGCTTTTCGAACGCCTTCCTGCCCTATGGCAGCATTCCCTACCAGCAATATATCCGCCGCCCGGTGCCCTCGCTCGCCAGCTTCTTCCGCGGCGAAGGTTATTCCGCCATCGCAGTTCATCCGTTCCAGGAATGGTTCTGGAACCGCAAGCAGGTCTATAAAAATTTCGGCTTCGAGGAATTCCGCTCCGAAGAGACGCTGCCGGCCATGGAAAAACGCGGCAATTTTGCCTCCGACGACGCGCTGATGGAAGAGATCATGGCGACGGCGGACCGGACGCAGAACCCGCTCTTCCTCTTTGCCGTCACCCTGCAGGGACACGGCCCCTATGAGACAAACCGTTACGCCGAAAACACCATCGGCATTGAGGGCGAACTCTCGGCTTCGGCCTCGCAGGCGCTCGCCACCTATTCTCAAGGGGTGGTGGAAGCGGACGAAGCGCTGCTGAAGCTGATGCGCTGGGCAAAGAAGCGCGATCGTGAGACCATCATCGTCCTCTTCGGCGATCATCTGCCGCCGCTCGGCCAGACCTTCGTGGAAAGCGGCTATATGCCGGGCATGGTGGCAAGCCGCCGCGCACCGCTTGAGGTAATGAAGAAGGAGCACGAGACGCCGCTCGTCGTGTGGTCTTCGAAGAAGGGCGTGCGTAAGAATATCGGCACCATCAGCCCGGCGCTTTTGCCCTATCACGTGCTGAAGACCGCAGGCTTTTCCGATCCTTTCTATACCGGCACGCTGGGTGAAGTTCAGCAGGCCTTTTCCGTGATCGACCGGCACATGCTGGTGACGGCCGGTGGCGATGCCCTGCCCGACTGGTCGATCGCGCCGAACGCGGTCCCTGACGTGGTGCGCAATTATCGCCTGCTGCAATTCGACATGATGTTCGGCAAGCAATATGGAAAAGAGCGCTTTTTCCCCGGCTTCAATTGGCTGCATGAGGACGCGCCGTCGGTGTAATGAATTTCGGCGAGGGACGCCTGAACGCATGGTGGCGGAAAACGTTTGAATTCCGCCATCATGCGGGTTTATCTCGGGAAAGCTCCGCACCGCCAATCAGAACCGGAGACACGCCCGTGTCAGATATCTCCGACTATATCGTCTCTCATTTCAAGCGCTCCTCTCGTGAAATCGGCGAGGTGGAACGGCGCATTCTCGAGCTGGCGCACCAGAAAAAGCTGGTTTCGAGCGATATTAATGTGGAATTTTCCGCCGGCGCCAGTTTCGGCGACAGACTGGCAGACAAGATTGCCAGGGTCGGCGGTTCCTGGAGTTTCATCCTCGGCTTCTGCTTTTTCCTGATTTTCTGGGCTATCATCAACACCATCGTACTGACCACCCGCGCTTTCGATCCCTACCCCTTCATCTTCCTCAACCTGCTTCTTTCCATGCTGGCGGCCATTCAGGCGCCAATCATCATGATGTCGCAGAATCGTCAGGCCGCCCGCGACCGCTTCGAGGCCGCCAAGGATTATGAGGTGAATCTGAAGGCAGAACTGGAAGTGCTTTCACTGCATGAAAAGATCGATGTGAAAGTGCTGGCCGAACTGGCTGCGCTGCGGCAGGACCTTGCAGCACTTCACCGCCACGTCACCCGCAAGGAAGACTGACACCGGAAAAATTCACCCTCGCTTTTCCCCGCTCCGCGACAGGCTGTTATATTGGTCGCAGTCCTGCCGGGTGGACGCCAGACGTGGCGGAAACCAAAGGACGGTCCTGGTGGTGGAACGCTGGCAACGTTCGTGGAAAGGACCATGTCGCAGGGTGCAGTGCACGGTCCTTGCGAGATACGGCATGGTGAAAGACCCGGCTGCGCAACGCATCCGACCCACACCAAACCAAATCAAGGCGCAGCCGGGCAATCGCCCGACATCTCTAGCGATCACCCGTTCGGCAGTGCCGTGCGGGATGAAGCTGTTGGGTGATACGGGAAAGTGGACCGATGAGCGTGGGACTTCACCCCCCTCTGCCCTGCCGGGCATCTCCCCCTCAAGGGGTGAGATCGATATGCGGCTGGGTTTCGGCCATCTCAATGTCGAGGATGAAGTGGCGAAAGGTCCTCTGGTCAATCTCCCCCCTTGAGGGGGAGATGCCCGGCAGGGCAGAGGGGGGTAACGCCCCACGCACTTCGCCCCGTTGTGAATCAACCTCCGGAATATCCCCACCCAGTTACGAATCCGTCAGATTCTTGCGCTACAGATTGACGCAGGCGTTTGTTGCATTGCACTCTAGCGGGCAAGGCAAACGGGGGAATCACTCCCCATCGTCAAAATGGCATCACGACCATTTCGCGGCGACGCCATGCCGGATGCGACATCCGGTATCGAAATGCATTCTATTCCGGGGTTCTTCATGCACCAGTTCGATCTGATTGTTGTCGGCAGCGGTCCGGCGGGAAGACGGGCCGCCATTCAGGCCGCCAAGCTCGAAAAGAAGGTTCTGGTCATCGAGAAAGGCAGCCGCGTCGGCGGCGTTTCGGTGCATACCGGCACCATTCCATCCAAGACCCTGCGCGAAACCGCGCTCAACCTCACCGGCTGGCGCGAGCGCGGTTTTTACGGTCGCTCCTATCGCGTCAAGCAGGAGATCGACGCCGAGGACCTGCGCCGCCGCCTGCTCATCACCCTGGATCACGAAGTGGAAGTGCTGGAACACCAGTTCGCCCGCAACCGCGTGCAGCACATTCGCGGCACGGCAAGCTTCGTTGACGCCAACACCATGAAGGTGGTGAAGAACGACGGTGAGATCATGAATGTCACCGGCACTTCCATTCTGTTGACCATCGGCACCCGCCCCTACCGGCCGCCGCATATTCCCTTCGATGGCGAAGCGGTGCTCGATTCGGACGAGATTCTCGAAATCAAGGAACTGCCGCGCTCCATGATCGTGGTTGGCGCGGGCGTCATCGGCATCGAATATGCCACCATCTTCAGCGCGCTTGATACGCAGGTGACGGTGGTGGAACCGCGCGAAACCATGCTCGAATTCATCGACAAGGAAATCGTCGAGGATTTCGCCTATCAGCTGCGCGACCGCAACATGAAGCTCATCTTCGGGCAGAAGGCGGAAAAGGTGGAGCGCGACGAGAGCGGCAAGTGCCTCGTCTCGCTCGGCAATGGCCGCGTTCTGAAGGCCGAGACCGTCCTCTTCGCCGCCGGCCGTGTCGGCGCCACCGACACGCTCAACCTTTCGGCCTGCGGGCTGGAAGCCGACAGCCGCGGTCGCCTGAAAGTCGATCCTGAAACCTTCCAGACGTCCGTGCCGAACATCTATGCCGCCGGCGATATCATCGGTTTCCCGAGCCTTGCCTCCACGTCCATGGAACAGGGCCGCATCGCCGCCCGCCATGCCGTTGGCGCACCGGCCGGCGAACCGCCGCAGTTCTTCCCTTACGGCATCTATGCCGTGCCGGAGATCTCCACCTGCGGCCTGACGGAAGAGGAAGTCATCGAACGCAACATTCCCTATGAATGCGGTATCGCCCATTTCCGCGAGACCTCCCGCGGCCACATCATGGGTCTCGACAGCGGCCTCCTGAAGATGATCTTCTCGCTGAAAACCCGCCGCCTGCTCGGCGTCCATATCGTCGGCGAAGGCGCCACCGAACTGGTGCATATCGGCCAGGCGGTGCTGAACCTCAAAGGCACGGTTGAATATTTCGTCGAGAATACGTTCAACTACCCGACGCTGGCGGAGGCCTACAAGATTGCTGGGCTCGATGCGTGGAACCGCATGGGTGAGATCAAGAAGGATTGAGGTTGCGCGGGGGCGGCTTTTGAGATGGCGTAGTTGCCGTAATCGGCCTTCTGAGAAAGCACAGCATCCCCATCCCGGCCTTGAGCCGGGATCCAGCGCGATCAAGTCTTTGATAGCGAAATACTCTTTCACAGCGCCGACTCGCCGTCACTGGATACCGGGTCAAGCCCGGGCATGACGGAGGAAAGGTTTTCGCCCCTAAAGAGACTTTCTCACCTGCGAACTAACCGTATACAGCCAGCCCGCCCCCTCACCACCGAATACTGTACCGCGCACTTACCCCCGGCCGGAAATGATCCGCATACCCCTGATCCAGCGTCCCGCGCACCGTCAGGTGATCGCCCAGCTTCTGTTCCACCGCGACACCGCTGCTGAACTCGTTGAAACTGTTGCGGCTCGCCCCCGTCAGCACGAAGGCCGTGCCGGTTTCCGAGCGGGACAGGCGCAGCGATTGTGAGACATCAAGCCCGTTCCATTGCTGCGCCGTGCCGTCATACCGCACGGTGAAATTGCGGTTCGCCTCGATATCCAGCTCCGGCGTAACGATACGCTTCTGCTGCGAGGTCATGGAAACGCTGCTCGACCCTGTCAGGGCGTTGAACATGACGCCGACATCCCGCGCAAGCGAGACGCCCGGCAGCTGTTCGGCCAGCAACGTGACATTACCCCACAGCCGCACCGGCGTATCCACCACCTGCCCCGTCTTTGAGGCATTCATGCCCATTTCCAGCCCGGCCCGGATCGGGGTATCGACCGGCAGTTTCGCGCCGATGCGCGCCGTATAGGACCGATCGGAATTCTTGACCGGCTTCCAGATCAGCCCCGCCTCATCGGCATGGGCGGCCGCGGCTGCGGTGAAGAACAATAATACAAGGGCAGAACCCGTTCGGAGCGACATACTTGTCCCCTGGCAAATTAAGGGCGCGCCGGGAGAACCCGGCAAGCACGGTAAAAGCTAAGGCCAATGGTTTGGCTGCGATGAAGCCACATTCAAGCGGCGCAATGCCCGAACGGCCGCTTGATACGACCAGGCAAATCATGCTGCGCAGGGTGCCAGATGAACGGGAGATGAACAAGAGCATATGCAGCAAAAAATCATGCTGCACTGCATTGTGATCAGAACAAGGATGCGAGACGCCCGGTCGCTACTCTTTTTCAATCGGTGACGCGCAACGCGCGAGGATATCATCCACGACAGCATTCAGAGAGGGGGATGAATCGATGACTGTGGCATGAACGGGAATGTCTTCTTTCGTCGCATGAAGCTGCAGGACAAATTCCCGCTCCTCCGGCTTTCCGCCAAACTCGTCCCGGGGCCTCTCGATCAATCGTCTTTGCAGGGTCTCGCTATCGAGATCGAGAACGAAGACCGCATCGAACACATCGATAAAACGCTGAAAATTTCTTGAGCCACCGCAGAAGAATGTGAGCGTGTGGCCGTGATCGGCGGCAATCTGCCGAACCTTTTCGATATCCCATATATGATGCCTGTGACGGAAACGCATATCCGCCGCATCGCGCTCCAGAGCTGGATCAAGGGCCGCGCCCGTTTCAGGGTCGCCCCTATATGCAAGTTCCCGATCGCCATGGATCACATGATGGCCGCGTCGCTGAAGTTCTGTTGCAACCGACGTCTTGCCGACACCGGAGACACCCTCAATCAGGTAGTTTCTGACACCCATAGCGCTTCCATCTGGCTCTCCCTCGCTTTGGCCGGTGACACATGGCGGCCATTGATTTGAAACATAACAATCAGGAATGACATAACCATGTCGGAAGACTGGGAATCGGGTGACTGTCACACCCCAACAAGAAAGACGACCAAACAAAAAGGCCGCAGCTTTCGCCACGGCCCTTCCATTCAAATCAGCTTGCGCTGAAGAAGATTATTCGGCGTCGCCTTCAGCGGCCTTCTTCTTGGCCGGAGCCTTCTTCTTCGGAGCGGCTTCTTCGCCTTCAGCGGCGTCGTCAGCCTTGGCAGCAGCCTTTTTCTTGGCAGGCGCCTTCTTCTTGGTTTCCGTGGCTTCTTCGCCGTCGTCAGCCAGCAGCTCTTCCTTGGAAACGGTCTTGTCCGTTACCGAGATTTCGGTGAGCAGCTTGTCGATGACCTTTTCTTCGAAGATCGGAGCGCGCAGCGAAGCGGAAGCGCCGGGGGTGTTGCGGAAGAAATCGAGGATTTCCTTCTGCTGGCCCGGGAACTGCTGCAGCTGCTGGAACAGCGCGCGCTGCATTTCCTCTTCGGTCACTTCGACGCCGGCCTTTTCGCCGATTTCGGAGAGAACGAGGCCAAGACGGACGCGGCGTTCAGCCAGCTTGCGATATTCTTCGCGGGCTTCTTCTTCGGTCGTGTCTTCGTCAGCGAAGGTCTTGCCGGACTGAGCGAGATCGGTGTTGATCTGGCGCCAGATGTTGTCGAACTCGGCGTCAACCAGGCCAGCCGGCGTGTCGAACTTGTACATCTCGTCAAGCTGGTCGAGGATCTGGCGCTTGACCTTCTGGCGGGTGACGTTGCCGTACTGGCTTTCGATCTGACCCTTGACGATTTCCTTCAGCTTTTCAGCCGATTCCAGGCCAAGCTTTTCGGCCAGTTCGTCGTTGATTTCAACCGGAGCGGCGGCAGCAACTTCCTTGACGGTAATGTCGAAGTTGGCTTCCTTGCCGGCAAGGTTCGCCGCCGGGTAATCAGCCGGGAACGTCACGGTGATGGTCTTTTCGTCGCCGGCCTTGACGCCAACCAGCTGGTCTTCGAAGCCAGGGATGAAGCGGCCCGAACCGAGAACCAGTTCAGCGTCTTCAGCAGCGCCGCCGTCGAAGGCAACGCCGTCAACCTTGCCGAGGTAGTTCATGGTGACGCGGTCGCCTTCAGCGGCCTTGCCCTTCTTGGTCTCGTAGGTGCGGGCGCTTTCGGCGATCTTGAGGATCTGCTCGTTGATTTCGTCTTCGGTCACTTCCACAACTTCGCGGGTAACCTTGATGCCGTCATTGGCCTTCAGTTCGATGGCCGGAATGATTTCGTAGGCAACGGTGAATTCGAAGTCGGATTCGGCCGACAGGATCTTTTCAGCTTCCTGCTCGTCTTCGGTCATGGAGATCGCAGGCTGCGTTGCAGACTTCTCGCCGCGGCTGGAGAGGATTTCGGACGGCTTTTCACGAACCAGCTCGTTGACGAGGTCGGCCATGATGGACTTGCCGTACATCTTCTTCAGGTGGCCAACCGGCACCTTGCCGGGACGGAAACCGTTGATGCGAACCTTGTCCTTGGCGTCGACCAGGCGCTCGTCCAGGCGGGCCTTCATGTCGGCAGCCGGAATAACGACCTTGAGTTCGCGCTTCAGCCCTTCAGCGAGCGTTTCGATAACCTGCATTTTCCTAACCTTCACATCATGGCGGCGGTGCTCAGACAGCCGTTGGTTTACTTTCGAGCACTGCGCCGGAAACATCGTTCCCCGGCCGTGGCTTCCCTTATTTCTTACACAAGCGCCTGCCGGACACCGTTACGCCTGCACCGGAGAATAAAGACCAAAGGGGAGTAATGAACCCCGAAGCTCCCCGCATCCTGTAAGGATGCACTCTGGCGCAAGCGTGGCACAGCCATGCCTTGCTTGTGGTGCGGGTAGAGAGACTCGAACTCCCACGCCGAAGCGTTGGTACCTAAAACCAATGCGTCTACCAATTCCGCCATACCCGCACGTTGGGCGGCGGTATGTCACAATGTTCAGAAAGGGTCAAGCACGCCGTTCCGCTGCCTTTCGTTTCGCCCGGACTTTTCTTGCCAGCCGGGCTGGGCAGAAGGAGGCCCGGCCCGCTTTCGCGACCGGCAAACGGATTTTCGGAACACGAAAGACCGGCAAGCCTTCAGGATACAGGGACGAAAGCGGCGTAGCGCGCCATCGTCCTCCCCGATTACCGACCCCCCTATCATATGGCCGCTTCACGCTAACACGCGGCCGCATTGACATTATATATAATATGGCACGGCGGGCACATGATGGCGCCGGTACCGCCGCACGCAGCCGCCGCATGACGCACCGCCGCAAGGCTGCAGGCGGATGACTCCATCAAAAGCACACAAATTGGTCACAAATTATGCATGAATCGCCGGAATCGGGGCATTTTACGGGATTGCATTGCGTTTAATGCATAGGTGGCATCTTGCTTTGTCTGTTTTTGTTTTGATTAAACCGATTATATTTGTGGTCATACAGAGATCGAGTTCAGCCCCGGACCAAAGCCTCCCAAGACTGGCCGCGGCGACTGAACAGCACGAAGAGGAAGATGAAAATGAACATTGCACGCTCGCTCACCAACTGGCGCAAGTATCGTCAGACCGTAACCGAACTCGGCCGCATGACCGACCGCGAACTGAATGACCTCGGCATTGGCCGTCAGGACATCCGCCGCGTCGCCAAGACCGCCGTCGGCTTCTAATTGGACGCCCCGCCGCTCTGCGGCGGATGCGCGACGACCTACCCAAAAAGGCCTGAGGCTTCCGCCTCTGGCCTTTTTTCGTTTTGGGCGGCTCCCCACCTCGAAGCAATTCTTCTGTACCGCCTGCTGCGCTGACGGATAAATGCATTGATGCCGAGTGTTGGCGTAAGCGAGGATGATGTCCGGGCCTGCTCCGATTGCCCTCTCACGCCGCAGAGCCCCTTCGAAAGCCGTCTAAGGCCGCCATATCCTTCAAAGCCGCCTCAAAGGCAGGCATTTCCGCTCATATTTTGCCCATATGATACCCAAAGCCGCAAATTTAGACGACATACTGCACAAATGCATGGCAGTAGCCTAAATTCTGCACTGCACAACATGGCTTCATGTCTATATATAAACCTCAACAGCCGAGAGCACAGAGAAACCGCTGAGCCGGCAGACGAAATCAACAGAGATAGATTGAGGAAACGACCATGAACCCTATCCGCATCGCAAAGAACTGGATTTCCTACCGCCGCACGATCAACGAACTCGGCAGCCTCTCCAACCAGGCTCTGAGCGACATCGGCCTGACCCGTTACGACATCCGTAACGTAGCAGCCCGTTCGTTCCGCTAAGGCGTAAACGATCGTCCCGCTGCCCGACCTCCAGGGCGCGACGATTGAGCGACAGGTTAAGAAAGCGGCGCCTCTGGCGCCGTTTTTGATTCTGGAGTTTCCGCTGCAAGCAGCTATTTTTCGAAGATGCACTCCTGTCGTCCGCCACCATTCGGTTTTACAGGGCCGGCCGGCATTTCGGATACGGGCGCTACGCCAAATACATCGGGTTCGAGATCGCCGCTTGTTTCTTCTCCCCGCCGGGGAGAAGGTCGCCCGAAGGGTGGGATGAGCGGGCTAGCTCCCCTGATATCTCCAACCTCGCCCCCTCATCCCGCTGCCCGCTTCAAAATGCGCGCCTGCTCCTCGATCCCGGCGGGAGCTTCGTAGCCCACTAGCCTCCATCCGCCAAAACCATTTGGCTGCCCCCGCCATGCATGCTAGTGCATCGGCAAACAATGCCGCGTCCTTTTAGGACCCGCGCGGAACACTCACTCGAATGACGGCCGCCGGACGGGAGCCTTGGCCCCGCGGCCGCCCATGGACACCGAAATGCAAGACAAGACCATTTCTCCCATTCACGTCGTCGGCGGCGGGCTGGCCGGCTCGGAAGCCGCATGGCAGATTGCGGAGAGCGGCGTTCCCGTCATCCTGCACGAAATGCGCGGTGTGCGCGGTACCGATGCACATAAGGGCGATACGCTGGCGGAACTGGTCTGTTCCAACTCCTTCCGCTCCGACGATGCGACTGCCAATGCGGTTGGTGTCATCCACGCGGAAATGCGGCTTGCCGGCTCGCTGATCATGGCCTGCGCCGATAAGCACCAGGTGCCGGCCGGCGGCGCGCTTGCCGTTGACCGCGACGGATTTTCCGAGGCCGTGACGAAAACGCTGGAGGGTCACCCACTGGTGACGATCCTCCGCGAAGAGGTGAACGGCCTTCCGCCGAAGGAATGGGGCAACACGATCATCGCGACCGGGCCTCTTACCTCGCCGGATCTTGCCGCCGCCATCCAGGCCGAGACGGGTGAGGATGCGCTCGCCTTTTTCGACGCCATCGCCCCGATCGTCCACCGCGACAGCATCAACATGGATATCTGCTGGTACCAGTCGCGTTACGACAAGGTCGGCCCCGGCGGCACGGGTAAGGACTACATCAACTGCCCCCTGGATGAGCAGCAATATAACGCCTTCATCGACGCGCTGATCGCGGGAGACACGGTCGGTTTCAAGGAATGGGAAGGCACACCCTATTTCGACGGCTGCCTGCCGATCGAAATCATGGCCGAGCGCGGACGCGAAACGCTGCGACATGGCCCCATGAAGCCGATGGGCCTCACCAATGCCCACAACCCCACCGTCAAGGCCTATGCCGTCGTCCAGCTGCGCCAGGACAATGCGCTCGGCACGCTCTACAACATGGTCGGTTTCCAGACGAAGCTGAAATACGGCGTTCAGGCGGATGTGTTCCGCATGATACCCGGCCTCGAAAATGCGGAATTCGCGCGCCTCGGCGGCCTGCACCGCAACACCTATATCGATTCCCCCACCCTGCTTGACCCCTCGCTGAAGCTGAAATCCCGGCCGGACCTGCGTTTCGCCGGCCAGATCACCGGTTGTGAGGGTTATGTGGAAAGCGCCTCCGTCGGCCTCCTCGCCGGCCGCTTCGCCGCCGCCGAGCAAAAGGGCGAAACCCCGAGCCTGCCGCCGGCCACCACCGCGCTCGGTTCGCTGCTCAACCACATCACCGGCGGCCACCTGTCTTCCGATGATGAACCGGGCAAACGCTCCTTCCAGCCGATGAACATCAATTTCGGCCTCTTCCCCGAACTGGAGCCGGGCTCGATCGTCAAGCCAGAAGGCGTCAAGCGTTTTCGCGGCAAGGACAAGACGATCATGAAACGTCAGCTGATCGCGGCGCGGGCGTTGAAGGATTGTGCGGCGTGGCTCGCGACGCCCAAAGGTGGCGCGGCGACTGACTGACGCCGAGACATGGCAACCTGGCATGACCGCCGTCGTTACATCACGTTCCATTTGCCAAAATCGGATTTGCCGGTCTGATAGGGATAATGCCTTGAGAAGAAGGGATTGACTGCGGCAACGTGCTCGAAGGTGATCGTCGTTCCAAAGAGGATTGAGAACAGCGGCTGGTAGCTGTAGCGGCCGGAGACAACGATGATCGCTTCCTTGGGGCCAAATCCACCGTCAGTCACTGCCTTTTGCCATCGCACGTCCTCGGCCGATCCAAAGAAATTATACGGCCTGAATTGTTCTTTAGGCGTGCCGCCGGTCAGCTCAACGCTTCGCAAAGTCAGATTGAGCTTATCCGTTGCGAGGATGCCGTTGCCCGCGATGATCGCGAATTGGGACACACCGGTTCTGACCCGTGTCTCGAACTCCGGAAATCGTGCCGACCATCTGGCCGCATTATCGATCACGGTGACAAAACGATCATAACTGATCCAGCCTCGCCCGACCTCGACAATGACTGCCAGAAAAAGAATGAGGACCGGCGCCAGAAGTCCCATTTCGACGGCAGCGGCGCCGGATCGGCAGGAGAAGAGCGGGAAGATGCGGTGTGAACCCATGCCGATCATTCCGTCACCCGTACGGCCGTGACCGCCAGCGACACATTCTGCAGCTGACGAACGCCTCCGAACTTGGGCACAAGCAGATGTGTCGTCGGCATGACGAAATTCCAGTTGTAGCCGATCGCAAGTATATATTGACCGGCAGAACTGTTCGGCGCCTGAAAGCGGTTGACGATGGGGAAGGAGATCGGCGTCGCGACGATGTCGTCATCGGCTATAGGAACAAGCGTTATCTTCAGGGTTTCCGTGTCCGTCGCCCCGATAAACTTGGCCGCGATCGCACGCCGAAGCGCGTCCGCAGTCACCTGCTCCCGCTGCATCGCCGCTTTACGAAGATATTCTATGCCTGCAGTCGTGGCCGTCGACAGGTTGAGATGATAAAGGAACAACAGACCGATTTCCAATATCCCGAAGATCAGAATGAGGAAGAACGGCATCAATATCGCGACCTCAACCGCTGCTGCCGCCTGCCTGTCATCGGCAAAACGCCGATAATGCCCAAGCCACCGGTTATTGAAACGAGAGGACGTTGGACGTTTTTTTGGCCGTCGAGCTTCGACTCGGTTACCGGCGCTCATCGCCGTACCTTCCGATATATCTCAGTTCGAACCCGGTGATGATGCCGCCGACGCTGTCACTGAAACCCGATGCGGCGATGGTGAGCTTGTATACGGAGTAGGTGTCGACCGTGAATTTCTTCTGGTAATAGCGCCACTTGATGGCCTGATCGACGGGATTTTCCATGCCCGGTCCCTGCCGCATATTGAAGACCGGTTTTACAGTGCCCAATTGTGGCCGAAGCTGCTGCAGGGTGACATCGATGCCGTTCGTCTGCTCAGCGGTAATCAGCTTGCCGGGATTGGAAGGGTCCTTGAAATGACTCTTACGGCCGTTGTACCACACGGATATCTCATAGTAGCCGGGATGAAGCTCCACTTTTTTGAAGATGGAGCTGTTAGCGTTCATGGGCTTTTTCCCCCCTTGCCTCACCGCGCCCCAGTCGCTGTCCAGTTCAATCACGTAGCGCGTCGGCAAGGACGCATTATTGCCCATGGAGTCGTCGACCATATCTCTGCGCGTGTTGGCCGCCTTGTCTGTGTCTTTGATATCGCAGGCCTTGTCGTTGAGGGTTTCCTTGTCTTTCTCAACTTTCTGCGCAAACCCGTCCGGATAGCCATCCCAGTCGTGATTCTTGCGGCAGCAGGGGCTGCTCCAGTCCTGCAATTCGATACCGGGGTCTGTCCCGCCGTCCCAGCGGATCTCGGTATAGCGATAGACCCCCCAGCAACCGCCGGGGGTCCTTGCAGTGACCCCGTTTTTTAGAACGCGCTCTTTATCGAGTGAGGTTTTCTCAAAATCATTATTGACCAGCACTTCACCATCATAGGGGTAAGGCGGGATGCCCTGGCAAGTGTAGTTCAAACGATACTTGAATTCGTCGAGGCTGAACATCTTGGCAAACAGCAGATTATAGCCGAACTCCGCCTTCATATCCGTGCGCAGCCAGTCAATGACAACATCGCGGGTGATCACCTTTTGTTTTGTAGACTGGATCATCGAATCGAAGGTTGTAAGCACGGCTTCCCGGCGGTCCTCATCTTCAGGCGTATCGGTCCGCGTGGGCTTGGTCGATCGTTCGCAGGCCAGCGCCATGACGCGCTTTGACTGGTTGTAATAGACCAGCGCCCGGCCGCCTTCGAAAAGCACCCCTAACAGAAGGACGAAGAGGGGCAGCAACAGTGCGGTCATAATGGCGAAAGCGCCTTTACGGTCCTTGAGCAGCGAGAAAAACGCTCCCCTTTCCCGTGCTGCTTTTTTTATCGGCCTGCTCGTCATCAAAACACCGTCTCATGTCGCTGATCACCATGGGAAAGGCGCGCTGTGAAAAGCGACTGGCCTGGCTTTCTGCGACGCTAAATATGTTCGGCTAACGCCGGTTGATTGAAAATAGCTCTTTGGCAGCCTGCGGCGCTGCTTTTCGGGCAACGCCGCCTGACCACTGAAAATACAGGGGTCAATTAACACGCAAACCGTAAATCAAAGCTCAATCGGAACTGAAAAATATGACGCAAATTCATATGCTTAGTTTATTCATTAATAAATTAGATATCTTCGATAGAAGCGTATGAGCGTGTGACGCCGGTACAGGATTTGTATCCACGGTGACATGCGTAAACACAAACTTGGGCTTGCCCCTTGTCCCTCCAGCCAAGCTCGGGCAAAACAGCCCCTCCAATCACAAGACAATGCCAGGAGATAAGATATGGACGTCCGCGCCGCCGTTGCCATTCAGGCAGGAAAACCGCTCGAGGTCATGACCGTTCAGCTCGAAGGTCCCCGGGCCGGCGAAGTGCTGATCGAGGTCAAGGCGACCGGCATCTGCCACACCGATGACTTTACCCTTTCCGGCGCCGATCCGGAAGGCCTGTTTCCAGCCATTCTCGGCCATGAAGGCGCCGGCATCGTCGTGGATGTCGGACCGGGCGTTACCTCCGTCAAGAAGGGCGATCATGTCATTCCGCTCTACACGCCGGAATGCCGCGAGTGCTATTCGTGCACCTCGCGCAAGACCAATCTCTGCACCTCCATCCGCGCCACGCAGGGCCAGGGTGTGATGCCGGACGGCACCTCGCGATTCTCGATCGGCAAGGACAAGATCCATCACTACATGGGCTGCTCGACCTTCTCGAACTACACGGTTCTGCCGGAAATCGCCGTCGCCAAGATCAACCCGGACGCCCCCTTCGACAAGGTCTGCTACATCGGCTGCGGTGTTACCACGGGCATCGGTGCGGTCATCAACACCGCCAAGGTCGAAATCGGCTCCACGGCCATCGTCTTCGGTCTCGGCGGCATCGGCCTCAACGTGCTGCAGGGCCTGCGTCTTGCCGGCGCGGACATGATCATCGGTGTCGACATCAACCCGGACCGCAAGGCCTGGGGCGAAAAATTCGGCATGACCCACTTCGTCAACCCGAAGGAAGTCGGCGACGATATCGTGCCCTATCTCGTCAACATGACGAAGCGCAACGGCGACCTGATCGGCGGCGCGGATTACACCTTCGACTGCACCGGCAATACCAGGGTCATGCGCCAGGCGCTGGAAGCCTCCCATCGCGGCTGGGGCAAGTCGGTCATCATTGGCGTTGCGGGTGCTGGCCAGGAAATCTCCACGCGTCCGTTCCAGCTCGTCACCGGCCGCAACTGGATGGGCACCGCATTCGGCGGCGCGCGCGGCCGCACGGATGTGCCGAAGATCGTCGACTGGTACATGGAAGGCAAGATCCAGATCGACCCGATGATCACCCACACCATGCCGCTCGAAGACATCAACAAGGGCTTCGACCTGATGCACAGGGGCGAAAGCATCCGCGGCGTCGTCGTGTACTGATCGGCCGGCAACGTCAGCAGGCGCGCAGCACGCGCGCCTGCCCATTCATGCAAATGTGATCGCTCCTTCGGCCTTGCAGCCAGCGCGATTAACGGGACGGTAAATCTATCGTTGTAATCCCATAACGCGCGGTGGGGTTGAAAAATCTCTTCCTCAGGCCGAGTGACGCCAGACAGCGGAGAGCGCCCCTGAAAATCGTATCGATCGATAACGGAAACCGCGCCGCCGCCATCAGTCTTCTGACGAAAGGTTTCCCTGAAAAGAGCGAGGCCTTCTGGTCCCGCGGGCTTGCGCTGATCGCCGAACATCACGAACGCCGGCAACTCGGTCCGGTCGGGCAATTGCTGATGAAAGGTGACGCCGCCGCCGGTGTATTGCTGACAATCAAAAGCCGCCTGCCGGATACCGGCACTGTCGTCGTCAATCTGTCCAGCTGGTATGTCGAGCCGGCTTGCAGATGGTTCGCGCCGCGCATGCTGCAAATGGCGTCGTCTTCAGAGGATGAGGTCTTCACCGACCTCACCCCCTCGGCCGAAGCCTGCAGGCTGAATGAGAGGCTGGGCTTTCACACGGTGACGGATTGCACGCTTTTTTATCCCCTGCCGTTGAAGGCGTTGCGCCCCTCGAGCGCCCGCCTCATAACGCTTGCCTCCGCTCAACCCGGTACGCTGACCAGCGAGACGCGTGAGATGCTTGAAGATCACGCGCGCCTCGGCTGCATCGTCGCCATCATACAGGTGGATGGCCGTCATTACCCGCTGGTCTTTCTGAAAACGGCGACCAAAAGGGCGCCCTCCGCGCGCCTCATCTATTGCGAGGACCGCGCAGTCGTACAAAGACACATTTCCGCGATCGCCCGCCATCTCCTTCGCCACGGCAGATTTGCCATGACGATGGCTGCACTCGAGGGTGAACGAAACGCGGGCGGCTTCGCTGCACATAAATCTGCGCCGATACAAGTAAAAGGCGCATGGAACCCACAATTTATTAACGAAACATACTCAGAGTTGGTGTTATTGCCACCCTAGGTATTTTAGTGGTGCTGGGGTTGTCCTGACCGAAACCTGGCCTTTACAGATAAACAGGGTTCCGGTGCGGGAGCCATGGAAAATATACGGGGAGATCGGGGAATGAACATGCTTGCAGCAAAAACAAGCGAAATAGAGATTGCTGATACCATTCACTCCTATCTTTCGGACCGTTTCCCTGCCTATGCACCTTTTTCGGCGGACACGCCACTTCTCGAGGGAGGCGTCATCGATTCGCTCGGCTTTCTGGAGCTGATGATCTTTCTTGGTGAAGGCTTCGGCATCATTCTCGACGACGAACATTTCACCCCCGACAACCTTGGCACGCCCGCCGATCTCGTCGCCTTCGTCCTCAGGGAACGGAGGAGATGACACCTCCTTACCTGCTGCACCACCTGCTGGGCGCGCGCGCGGCAAGCGACGGGCAGGCGATCGTTTATAAAGACACATCCCTGAGCTACCGGCAATTTGCCGAAGCGGCGGAACGATGCGCGGCTGCCTTGCAGCAGGCCGGGGCGCAACGCGGCGACCGGGTCGTCATTTTTCTGCCGCGAGGCACGGAAGAATGCTGGTCGATCTTCGGCGTCAGCATGGCCGGATGCGTCTTCGTGCCGGTCAATGCGCTGCTGAAGGCGCAGCAGATACGCCATATCATCGTGGATTGCGGCGCAGAACTTGTCATCAGCAATGCGACCATGCGCGACGAGCTGAGCGCGGCGCTGGAAGGTCTGGCCGGTGTCCGCGTGCTACTGGCGAACGATATCGCCGAAGGCAGCAAGACGTCAGTCAAAAGCCCGGCGGCAATCGGCGAAGACCTCGCGGCGATCCTCTATACATCCGGTTCTACCGGCTCACCCAAGGGCGTGATGCTGTCGCATCGCAATCTCCTGGCCGGCGCGCGCATCGTGCGCACCTATCTGGAGATTACCGGCAAGGATCGCATTCTTTCCCTTCTGCCCTTCAGCTTTGACTATGGCCTCAACCAGCTGCTGACGGCAGTGGAACAGGGCGCGACAACAATCATCTCCACCTTTAGGCTCGGTGACGATATCGTCCGCGACCTGCGCGACCATGCCGTGACCGGGCTTGCCGGGGTGCCGACAGTCTGGGCGATCCTGACGAGGGCGGCGCCGTCGCTTGCCAGGACGCCGCTTCCGCATCTGCGTTACATCACCAATTCTGGCGGGCGCGTGCCGCAGGAAACTGTGAAGGCACTGCGCGAAAAGCTGCCGGACACGAAAATCTACCTGATGTACGGCCTGACCGAAGCCTTCCGCTCCACCTTCCTGCCGCCGGATGAAATCGATCGCCGCCCGACCTCCATCGGCAAGGCCATTCCCGAATGTGAGATATTCATCGTCACCGCTGAGGGACAGCGGGCAAAGCCCGGCGAACCCGGCATTCTCGTGCATCGAGGCCCGACCGTTTCGCTGGGCTACTGGAACCGGCCGGAAGACACGGCGAAAGTCCTGCGCCCGCATCCCTTCATTCCGGCGGCGCTGGGCGGAGAAACCGTATGTTACTCCGGCGATCTGGCGGTGGAAGACGAAGACGGGTTCTTCAGCTTCGTTGCCCGTAACGATGCGATGATCAAGTCTTCGGGTTATCGCATCAGCCCGACCGAAGTCGAAGAAAGCCTGATGTCGACAGGCTTGTTCCAGCAGGTCGCCGTCATCGGCCTTCCGGACCCCTTTGCGGGGGAAAAGGTGCATGCCGTGGCGACTGCCGCCAATGAAAATATCGATGTTTCCGCGGCACTGAAGAAGGCCGCTGAAATGCTCGCCCCCTTCATGATCCCGCGCGCCATCGAGCTGGTCGACCGGTTGCCCGTCACCGCCAATGGCAAGGTGGACTACCGCGCGCTTGTGCGCGAACGGACGGACAATGGCGCCCACGGATAAACCCCAGAGCCACGGTCCCGCCCTTGCGGCCGCGTCATTCGATATCAGTGAAAACGATCTTGTGATCGGCGGGCTTGCCGTGCGCGATATCGTCGCCGAAACCGGAACTCCATGCTTTCTCTATGATGCTGGCGCGATGCGCCGCGCCTACCGCGATCTCCAGGCGACGCTCTCCGGTTTTGCCGATATCTATTATTCGGTGAAGGCCAATCCCCTGCCCGCCATCATCGCACTCTTCCGGCAGGAAGGCGCCGGCGCGGAAATCGCTTCCGCTGGCGAATATCGCGCCGCTATAAAGGCTGGTGTCGCGCCGGAAAACATCATCTTTGCCGGGCCCGGCAAAAGCAGAGCCGAATTGCACGAAGTGATCACGGGCGGCATCGGCGAAATCCATATCGAAAGCGCCGAGGAAATTGCCCGCATCGAGGCAATCGGCAAACCCGTCAAGGCCTCTGTCCGCATCAATCCGGTGCCGGATGCGCAAGCCGGCGCCATGCGTATGGGCGGCAAGGCCACCGCTTTTGGTTTCGATGAGGAAGAACTGGAAAATATCCTGCCGCTTTTCCGGCGCGCGGGCGTTATCGATCTCGTCGGCATCCATATCTATGGCGGCACTCAGATCCTCGATGCGGACATGCTTGTCTCGCAATGGCGACATGCCATCTCAATTGCCGCCCGCATGGCGGAAATGCTCGGCAAGCCGCTTGAAACCATCGATCTCGGCGGCGGCCTCGGCATCCCTTACTTCGCCGGCGAAGCACCGCTCGATCTCGCGAAGGTAAAAGCCGCCGTCCCCGATCTGAAGGCACTGCTGAAAGCGCATCCGCTGATCGCCGACGCCCATGTCATCGTCGAGCCCGGCCGCTTCCTCGCCGGTCCGGGCGGCATCTATACGGCCGAAGTCAATTCCGTGAAGACCTCGCGCGGAACCACCTTCGTTGTGACGGATGGCGGCATGCACCATCACCTGGCCGCTTCGGGCAATCTCGGTCAGATCGTCAAGCGCAACTACCCCATCGTTGCGCCCGCCATGATGCAGGCCGACCACGCGGAGACTGCAACCATCGTCGGCCCGCTCTGCACGCCACTCGATACGCTGGCTCGCAATGCGGCATTGCCGAGGCTCCAGGCCGGTGACCTCATCGCCATCCTGCAGTCAGGCGCCTATGGCGCAAGCGCCAGTCCCGGGGGTTTTCTAAGCCACGCGGTGGCGAAGGAAGTGCTGGTGGAAAATGGGGCGTTTGAGATGATCGGGCGATAATCACCTTCGCAGCAGCCTGTCCCCCACAGCGAATTTCGATTTCAGCAGGCACTCGTCATATTCCGCCTCAGCCATGGAATCGAAGACGATGCCGCCGCCGACATTAAAGACGGCGCGACCGTCATCGAACAGTGTCATCGTACGGATCGCCACCGAAAAGCGCATTTCACCACCAGGAGACATGAGGCCGATGGCGCCGCAATAGGCGTCGCGGGGCGTCGCTTCCAGTTCGCGCAGGATTTTCATCGCCCACATTTTGGGCGCACCGGTAACCGATCCGCAGGGAAACAACGCGGCGAAAATGTCTTCCACCGTCATGCCAGGCAACAGTTTCGCCCTGATATGGCTGACCATTTGGTGCACGGTCGGATAGGTCTCGATATCGAAAAGCCGTGGCACATCGAGGCTGCCGACCTCGGTGATGCGGGAAATATCGTTGCGCAAGAGATCAACGATCATCCGGTTTTCGGCGAGCGTCTTTTCATCCGCAAGCATTGCCGCGATGATCGCCCTGTCCTCCTCCGCATCCGCTCCGCGCGGCGTCGTTCCCTTCATGGGATGGGTTTCGATGAACCCCTGCCCGTCAACCGAGAAAAACAGTTCCGGCGAGCGTGACAGGATGACCGGGCCGCCGAGATCGACCAGCGCGCCATATTTCACCGGCTGGCGCTCGATCAATGACCAGAATGCCGTCAGCGGATCGCCGCTCCAGCGGGCATGGACGGGCATGGTCAGATTGCCCTGATAACAGTCGCCCCGGCGTATATGGTCGTGCAACAGCTCGAAACGCCGCCGATACTCGGGAAGTGTCCATGCCGGGACCGGATCGGCAAGAAACGCATCCGCGCCCGGAACTTCGTCAGGCCGCGCAAAGCGGCCGTCATCCGGCTGCGGGCCGGAAAAGACCCCGAAATTCAGGAACGGCACATTGCGCGGTTCGGCCGCAAAAGACGCAAGCTTCGGCTCGAACAGGAAACCGGCCTCATAAGACACATAGCCAGCTAAATATTTTCCGGCACGGCGCAGTTCTTCCATGCGCTTCAGCGCTGCAAAAAATGCTTCTCGCTCATCCGCGACGATGATTTCCTCCGGCTCGGTGAAGGCTGTCACCGTGCCGGTCGTGTCATCCCGGAAAAGAACGTAAGGCGCATGTGCCAAGGAAAAATCCGTAGAAGGTAAATCTAGAGACTGCAGGGCGTCGGAAAGATACCTTTCCATCGTCATCCCCGGTTCCCGGATCAAATCCGAGGATGTCCCGAGGATCTACCACCCGTTGACTTTAGCGATCTCGGCAGATCCTCGGCACGAGACCGAGGATGACGTCGAGTGTGGAGACAGGTCACGAGGCATTAAACCGGGTCTATATCGCCCCGCGCCCACATTTCGATGGTTTCCGCATAAAAATCGGCGAAACGGCCTTCCTCGATCGACTTGCGGATACCCTGCATCAGCTCCTGATAATAGGCAAGATTGTGCCAGGAGAGCAGCATGCCGCCCAGCGCCTCGTTGGCGCGTACGAGGTGATGCAGATAGGCGCGGGAGTAATCGCGCGAGGCCGGGCAGTTGGATTGTTCGTCGAGCGGGCGCATATCCTCGGCATGGCGGGCATTGCGGATATTGACCTTGCCGCGGCGCGTAAAGGCCAGACCATGACGGCCGGAACGCGTCGGCATCACGCAGTCGAACATGTCGATGCCGCGCGCCACCGATTTCAGGATATCGTCAGGCGTGCCGACGCCCATCAGGTAACGCGGCTTTTCAGTGGGCAGCACCGGCAGGGTAATATCGAGCATGCCCAGCATCACATCCTGCGGCTCACCGACGGCAAGGCCGCCGACCGCATAACCCTTGAGATCGAGCTGCTTCAGCCCTTCGGCGGAGCGAATGCGCAGGTCCGGCTGGTCGCCGCCCTGCACGATGCCGAACATGGCCTTGCCGGGCTGGTCGCCAAAGGCGACGCGGCAGCGCTCGGCCCAGCGCAGCGACATTTCCATGGCGCGCTCGATTTCCTTGCGCTCGGCCGGCAGCGCGATGCACTCATCGAGCTGCATCTGGATGTCCGAATCGAGCAGTCCCTGAATTTCGATCGAGCGTTCCGGTGACATGTGGTGCAGCGAACCGTCCACATGGCTCTTGAAGGTCACGCCCTTCTCGTCCAGCTTGCGCAGGCCGGACAGCGACATGACCTGAAAACCGCCGCTATCGGTGAGGATCGGGTGCGGCCAGCGGATCAGCTCATGCAGGCCGCCAAGGCGGGCGACACGCTCGGGACCGGGCCGCAGCATCAGGTGATAGGTATTGCCGAGAATGATATCCGCCCCCAGCTCGCGCACCTGATCAAGATACATGGCCTTGACGGTGCCGACAGTGCCGACGGGCATGAAGGCGGGCGTGCGGATGACGCCACGCGGCATGGCGACTTCGCCGAGGCGCGCGCCGCCGCTCGTGGCTTTCAGGGTGAAGGTGAATTTGTCGTGCATCAGTTTTTCCGGAACAACAGGCTGGAATCGCCATAGGAATAGAAACGGTATCCTGTTTCGATGGCGTGCTTATATGCGTCACGCATCGTTTCGAGACCGCAGAAAGCCGAAACCAGCATGAACAGCGTCGATTTCGGCAGGTGGAAATTGGTCATCAGCATATCGACCGCGCGGAAACGATAACCGGGCGTGATGAAAATGCCGGTCGCATCGGACCACGGGTGAATGGTGCCATCCTCCGCAGCCGCGCTTTCGATCAGACGCAGCGACGTCGTGCCCACGCAGACAATGCGCCCGCCCCGCGCCTTGACCGCATTCAGCCTGTCGGCTGTTTCCTGCGAGACGTGGCCGATTTCGAAATGCATCTTGTGATCGTCGGTATCATCAGCCTTGACCGGCAGGAAGGTGCCTGCCCCAACGTGAAGCGTCACGAAATGCCGCTCGATACCGGCCTTGTCGAGCGCCGCAAATAGCTCAGGCGTGAAATGCAGCCCGGCGGTAGGCGCGGCAACGGCGCCCTTCTCGCGGGCGTAGATGGTCTGGTAGTCGGTCTGGTCCTGCGCATCTTCCGGCCGTTTGGCCGCGATATAGGGCGGCAGGGGAATATGGCCGACGGAGGCAATGGCCTCGTCCAGAACGGGACCGGAGACGTCGAACAGCAGCGTGATCTCGCCCTCCTCGCCCTTCTGCTCGACGGTGGCCTCCAGATGGGCAAGGCCGCAGGCGTTGTCGCGCTCATAACCGAAACGGATGCGGTCGCCCTGCTTGATGCGCTTGCCGGGACGCGCGAAAGCCTTCCAGCGGGACTGATCGGCGCGCATGTGCAGCGTGGCCGAAACGGCCGTCTCCGGCGCGCCTTCGCGCAGCCTGACACCTTCAAGCTGGGCGGGAATGACGCGGGTGTCGTTGAAAACAAGCGCATCGCCGGCCCGCAGGAAGGACGGCAGGTCGAAAACGCGATGGTCTTCCATGCGATTTTCATTCGGATCGACCACCAGCAGGCGCGCGCTGTCGCGCGGGTTGGCCGGGCGAAGGGCGATATTCTCCTCGGGCAGATCGAAATCGAATAGGTCTACGCGCATTGCAAGGACTCTCGAAAATATCAAAACCCGCCCTCAATGGGGCGGGCGGTGGGTAGTGACAAGGCTTCGTCTAACGAGCCGTCATCCTCGGGCTTGTCCCGAGGATCTAACCACGTTGCCGTTGGGGATCGTTAGATCCTCGGGACATCCTCGGGCTTGATCCGGGGACCGAGGATGACGGCTGAGAGGTTGGCACCCTTGTCATCAATGTGAAACGCCCCGCAGTTTCCTGCGGAGCGGGTAAACACGTTATACGCTACCTTCAAGCCGCCGAAGCGAGCTTCATGGACACGATCGAATCGGGGTCCTTCACCGGCTCGCCGCGCTTGACCTTGTCGATGGCTTCCATGCCCTCGATGACCTGGCCCCAGACGGTGTACTGCTTGTTCAGCCACGGGGAATCCGTGAAGCAGATGAAGAACTGCGAGTTGGCGGAGTTCGGGTTCTGCGAACGGGCCATGGAGCAGGTGCCGCGCACATGCGGGATGGCGGAGAATTCGGCCTTCAGGTCCGGCTTTTCGGAGCCGCCCATGCCTGCCCGGGCCGGGTTGAAGCTTTCGGAACCCTTCTTGCCGAATTTCACGTCGCCGGTCTGGGCCATGAAGTCTTCGATGACGCGGTGGAAAACGACGCCGTCATAAGCACCTTCCGCTACCAGTTCCTTGATGCGGGCAACGTGGCCCGGAGCAACTTCCGGAAGCAGCTGGATCACGACCTTGCCGGTCGTCGTTTCCATGATGATGGTGTTTTCCGGATCCTTGATCTCGGCCATGATTATTCTCCTCTGTTCGGGCTCTATTGCCCTGTCTTACTTCTTGCCGACAGTGACCTTGATCATCCGGTCGGGGTTGGAAACTTCGCCGTTGCTGCCCTGCCCGCGCTTGATCTTGTCCACGGCTTCCATGCCGGACACGACCTTGCCGACCACGGTGTACTGGCCGTTCAGGAACGGACCGTCGGCAAACATGATGAAGAACTGCGAATTGGCGGAATTCGGATCCTGCGAACGGGCCATGCCGACCACGCCGCGCGTGAACGGAACCTTGGAGAATTCGGCCGGAATATCCGGCAGGTCGGAGCCGCCAGTACCTGCGCGCTGGGCGCTGAAGCCCTTCTCCATGTTGCCATACTGCACGTCGCCGGTCTGCGCCATGAAGCCGTCGATGACGCGGTGGAAGGCGACGTTGTCGTAAGCGCCCTTCTTGGCCAGCGCCTCGATCTGCGCCACGTGCTTCGGCGCGACGTCGGGCATAAGCTCGATGACAACGGGGCCGTCCTTCAGCTGGACGGTGAGAAGTTCGGCGGCAGACGCAAAGGTGCTGGCGGCAAGCGCGCCCGCAAACATGGCGCCGGCAAAGGCAAATCGAACGAGTTTCATCGGATTGGCTCCAAATGTAAGGCTGAAGTCAGCGCTTCAGCTTGGCGTTAAGGGCTTCAAGCACGGCTTTCGGCACAAAGGCTTCGACATTGCCGCCCATGGCGGCGATCTGCCGAACCAATGTGGCTGTAATGGGTCGCGACGAGGTGCCGGCGGGCAGGAACACGGTCTGGATATCGGGCGCCATCTGGCGGTTCATGCCCGCCATCTGCATTTCATAATCGAGATCGGTGCCGTCACGCAGGCCGCGCAGCAGAAGTCGCGCGCCATGCTGACGGGCCGCATCGACAACCAGATTATCGAAAGAGACGACGTCCATGCGCGCCGCTTCGCCCGGCAGCTGCTCCGCAAGCGCCTGCTTTATCAGCGCTGCCCGTTCCTCGAAACTGAACATCGGCGCTTTTCCGGGATGAATGCCAACCGCGACAATGACCTTTGACGCCACGTTCAGCGCCTGGAGAAGCACATCCAGATGTCCGTTGGTCATCGGATCGAAGGATCCTGGATAAAAGGCAATCGTCATATCGCTCTCAGATGGTGGGCGCGTCTCGACGCTTCAGCATATGTGCCGCCTTTTGTCATGGAGAAGCACGCGGCGCAAGACTTTATAACCACCCCTCACAAGCGCGGCCGTGCCGTGAACCCCCGATGAACGGGCCGTTCAGTGCGGTTTCAGAGCCATTTTGTTTAAATGCACAGCATCGGGAAACCGAAACGCCTTTCGCCCGTTAAGCAACCGGAGAATCGAAAATGCTGGCCTTCATGATCGTCGTTTCGGTCATCTCGTCATTCGCAGCCGAGTATCTTTTCCTCGAATGACGGCCTCAGCCAGTTTCCTGAACGCCAGATGAACGAGCCATTCAAGGAAGTTTCACCGGGGCGATGCTAATCGATTTTTATGATTGACGCGGAACATGATCGGACATGGTGCGTTAACAAGAAACCAAAGGAACAGACAAATGTTTGTAAGAGAAAAACAGTCTACTTCGGCGAAAATCAGCGTCATCAGCACCGCCTGGACAGTTCTGGTTATCGCAATGGTAGCAACGACGTTTAGCCTTTATGAACAGAAGCCTGAAAAGCTTGGACCTGACTATCCGCAACTGACCGCCCGCTACCAGTATATGAATTATTACTGATAACGGGGAGAAACTCTCGAAACTCCGGAGACGACATCATGTTCACATTTCTGACGATGCTTCTTGCCCTGATCAGCGTAATGTTCGTGATGTCAATGATCTCTGTCGTCGCCGAGATGCGACGCGAGGACGAGGAGTTCAAGGCGATGATCCGGCGCGACCGCGCTTTCTGAGTGCGGCAGGCTGGCATAAATCCGCTTTTAAAAATGATTGGTCTCAGCCGCCCTGGAGCCTCCGGGCGGTTTTGTTTTGAAAGGCCTGCGATGGCCGCCCTCGTTCCTGTGCTTTTCACGGGAATCCAGTCAACACACGTCTGTGCGACGGAAAGACTCTTTTCAGCCCAAGGACTTGGGCGGGCTCGATTCCTGTCACAAGCACAGGAATGACGGTGTGGATGCCGCTGATATCCATCCGTTGCCTCCATTTCGGCGCCTCCAATCACACAACCGTTTTCAAAACCCCGTTTTTCCAAGGGAAATTCCCTTCAATTTCCGAATGGATTGATTTAAGGAACGCCGATACGTTGCGGGCCGGACAGCCGGCGACCGCGATGACGTTCCTGTGAGGTTTGCATAACGATGCTCGATTCCCTGAGAAATGCTTCTCGAACCATGGCAGCCAAGCTGCTGCTTCTCCTGCTTGTTGTTTCTTTTGGCATCTGGGGCGTTTCCGCATCGCTTGTCACCGCCAATTCCCACGCCGTCATGACGGTAGGTGACCAGACGGTCAGCCCGGAGGAATTCCGCCTCGCCTATCAGCGGCAGATTTCCGATCTCAGCCGCCAGTTCGGCACAAGGCTGACGACCGAACAAGCCAAGGCCTTCGGCATCGACCGCCAGGTCTTCAGCCAGCTTGCAGCCGGGGCATCGCTTGACGAACTCGCTTCGAAGATGAACCTCGGTCTTTCGGAAGACCGTCTTGCCAAACTCATTGCCGAAGACCCCGCCTTTAAATCGGTCAATGGCCAGTTCGACCGCAACCTCTTTACGGAGCGCCTGCGCAATTCCGGTTTCCGCGAGGACGACTACATCAAGGAACGCAGCAAGGTCGCCGTGCGCAGCCAGATCGTTGAAGCCGTCTCGGACGGTTTTGCCGCACCGCAGGTTCTCGTGGATGCCCTGAAGCAATATCGCAACGAGCAGCGCGCCGTTGATTATGTCATTCTTTCGAACGCCGTCATCCCGCCGGTCAAGGCCCCCGGCGACGACGTGCTCGCCCCCTGGTTCGAGACGAACAAGACGAAATATCGCGCGCCGGAATTCCGCAAATTCACCTATGTGAAGCTGGAACCTTCCGACATCGCGGAGCCAGCCTCGGTAACGGACGCCCAGATCGCCGATTATTATAACAGCCACAAGGACAGCTTCCGCACCGCCGGCCGCCGCACGGTCGAGCAGCTGACCTTCCCGGACAAGGAAATGGCCGCTGCCGCCGCCGAGCAGATCAGGCTCGGCAACACCACCTATGACCAGGTGGTGAAGGATCAGGGCAAGACGCCGTCCGACGTCACGCTTGGCGAATTCACAAAGGATACCATCCCCGACCAGTCGATTGCCGATGCCGCTTTTGCGATCCAGAAGGATGGGGGCGTTTCGCCAGTGGTTGAAGGTTCGTTCGGCCCGGTACTTCTGCGCGTCACGGGCATCAAGCCGGAAACCACCCGCACGCTGGAAGAGGCAAAGGAAGACATCCGCAAGGATCTCGCCACCGCTGCCGCCGCGGAAGAAATCACCAATGTGCACGACCGTTACGAGGATCTGCGCGCCGGCGGTTCTTCGCTTGCGGACGCCGCACAGCAGCTGAACCTGAAACCGGTCACCATTGCCGCCATCGACGCAGCCGGTCTCGACGAAAAGGGCGATGCGGTCGAAGGCCTGCCCTCCCCGCAGCTCGCCCAGGACGTGTTCAAGACCGAACCCGGAACCGAGGCCCTGCCGATCAATCTCGGCCACGAAGGTTACATCTGGTTCGACGTCGAGCAGATCATCCCTGCCCGCGACCGCACGCTTGCCGAAGTCCGCGACGATGTCGTTGCCGACTGGACGGCCGAGCAGCAGCGCACCGCACTTGCCGCCAAGGCCGACGAGCTGAAGGCCCGCGTTGAAAAGGGCGAGACGCTGGAGGCTGTCGCGGGTGAGCTGAGCCTTGCAGTCGAACAGAAATCCGGCCTGCGCCGCACCAGCGAAGATGCGATTTTCGGTCGCCAGACCATCGCCGCCGTCTTCTCGGGCGCCGAAGGCGTGGTCGGCACGGCGGCCGATGCCGATGGTTCCAGCCGCATCCTCTTCAAGGTCACCTCTGTCGACACCAACGCGACGCCGGACGCGCTCGCCAATGACGACCAGCAGTTTGCCGCCATTGCCCGCGCGGCCGGCGACGACATGCTGGACCAGATGGTCAACCGCCTGCAGAATGACTATGGTGTGACGATCAACCAGGCCCTCGCCGACCAGGCGATGGTCGGCTTCTAACCCGGGAGGCGACGAGATGGCCGAACTGAAGCCGCTGATCGCCAGGGTTGCGAATGGAGAAAGCCTGAACCGCGAGGATGCGCGCACGGCTTTCGACATTCTGATGTCGGGCGAAGCCACGCCGTCGCAGATCGGCGGTTTCCTGATGGCGCTGCGCGTGCGCGGTGAAACGGTCGACGAAATCGTCGGCGCAGTCTCCTCCATGCGTTCCCGGATGTTGCCGGTTTCCGCCCCCGCCAATGCCATCGATATCGTCGGCACCGGCGGTGACGGCATCGGGACCTACAACATCTCGACACTCGCCTCGATCATCGTCGCCGGCACGGGCCTGCCGGTCGCCAAGCACGGCAACCGGGCATTGAGTTCCAAATCCGGCACGGCAGATGCGCTTTCCGCACTCGGCGTGAAGCTCGATATCGGTCCCGATCTCATCGCCCGCTGCATCAGCGAGGCGGGTCTCGGCTTCATGTTCGCGCAGATGCACCATTCCGCCATGCGCCACGTTGGCCCGAGCCGCGTCGAACTCGGTACGCGCACGATCTTCAACCTGCTCGGCCCCCTCTCCAACCCGGCCGGCGCAAAACGGCAATTGCTCGGCGTGTTTTCGCCACGCTGGCTGGTGCCGCTTGCCGAAGTGCTGCGTGATCTGGGTTCGGAAAGCATCTGGGTCGTGCATGGCGACGGCATGGATGAAGTCACCACCACGGGCGTCACCCATGTGGCGGCGCTCGAAGGCGGCAATATCCGCACCTTCGAGCTGACCCCAAAAGATTTCGGCGTTGAGCCGGCGCGGATGGACGACCTCAAGGGCGGCGACGGCATTGCCAATGCGGCGGCGCTGCGCGAGGTTCTTTCAGGCAAGCGCAATGCCTATCGCGACGTATCGCTTTGCAACGCAGCCGCAGCGCTTGTCATCGCCGGCAAGGCGGAAACGCTTGGCCAGGCCATGACGATTGCCAGCGATGCCCTCGACAGCGGCAAGGCCGCCGCCGCGCTGGAGCGTCTGGTCGCCGTATCGAACGAGGAATGAGAGCGAGACCATGAGCGACATTCTCAAGAAGATCGAGACTTACAAGCTCGAAGAAATCGCCGCCGCCAAGGCGAAGGTTTCACTGGCCGATCTGAAGGCCATGGCTGCCGACCAGAGCGCACCCCGCGGTTTTTACAGGGCGCTGAAAACAAAGCAGGCCGAGGGCAAGTTCGGCCTTATCGCCGAAATCAAGAAGGCCAGCCCCTCCAAGGGCCTCATCCGCCCCGATTTCGATCCGCCGGCGCTGGCTGCGGCCTATGAGGCTGGCGGCGCTGCATGTCTTTCTGTCCTGACAGACAGGCCGAGCTTTCAAGGCGCTCCAGAGTTCCTGACCGCCGCCCGCAATGCCTGCGCCCTGCCCGCGCTGCGCAAGGATTTCATGTTCGACACCTATCAGGTGCACGAAGCCCGCGCCTGGGGCGCGGACTGCATTCTCCTCATCATGGCCTCGCTGTCGGATGACGACGCGAAACGGCTGGAAGACGAGGCTTTCGCGCTTGGCATGGATGTGCTGATCGAAGTGCACGACGAAGAGGAAACGGAACGGGCGCTGAAGCTCGACTCGCCGCTTTTCGGCATCAACAATCGTAATCTTCGCACTTTCGAGGTTGGCCTCGAAACCAGCGAAAGGCTGGCGGGACTGGTGCCCGCCGACAGGCTGCTGGTGGGCGAAAGCGGCATCTTCACCTTCGAGGATTGCCAGCGCCTGAAAAAAAGCGGCATCAGCACCTTCCTCGTCGGTGAAAGCCTGATGCGCAAGGACGATGTGACGGCGGCCACCAAGGCGCTGCTGACGGGCCAGTCCGGCATTCTGGCAGCGGAATAAACCCGGATGAGCGACGACCAGAAGCTCACCCATATCGACGCGGCCGGTGAAGCGCATATGGTCGATGTTGGCGACAAGGCGGAAACCGTGCGTGTTGCGGTTGCCGAAGGCTTCGTGAAAATGAAGCCGGAAACGCTGGCGCTTATCCACGACGGCAACGCCAAGAAGGGCGATGTCATCGGCACCGCACGGCTGGCCGGCATCATGGCCGCGAAGCAGACCGCCAATCTCATTCCGCTCTGCCACCCGCTGATGCTGACCAAGGTGGCGGTGGACATAACCGAAGATGCCACCCTGCCCGGCCTCCGCGTTGAGGCCAGGGTGAAACTGTCAGGCAAGACCGGCGTGGAAATGGAAGCGCTGACCGCCGTCTCCATCGCCTGCCTGACGATCTATGACATGGCGAAGGCCGCCGACAAGGCGATGGAGATCATCAATATCCGCCTGCTTGAAAAGAGCGGCGGCAAATCCGGTGATTTCAAAGCCAGCGATTTCGGGCGACAGGAGAACTGAATGAAGCCGCTGCTGCCCGTGGATGAGGCCATCGCGCGCCTTCTGGACGCAGCGGTTCCGGTCACCGACACCGAAACTCTGCCGCTCGCCGAATGCGACGGCCGCGTTCTCTCGGTCGATCTCATCGCAAGCCTCACCCAGCCCCCCTTCGATGCCTCAGCCATGGACGGTTATGCATTGCGCAGCGCCGATGCACCGGCCATCCGCTCGGTCCTCACCGTCATCGGCCAGGCCGCCGCCGGTCATGCTTTTGCCGGTACGGTGGGTGAAGGACAGGCCGTGCGCATCTTCACCGGCGCGCCCGTGCCACAGGGTGCGGATACGATCCTCATTCAGGAGGATGCCGAAGTCCTGGAAGGCGGAAAGATCCGCACGGCATTCGATGTCACCGCTGGGCGACATATCCGACCGCGCGGGCAGGATTTTACTAGAGGCGAAACGGTGCTGGAGGCTGGAAGAGAACTCGGCTTTGCCGATCTCACGCTGGCGGCGGCGACGAACCACGGCACGCTTACCGTCTATCGCCGGCCACGCATCGCCATCCTTGCCACCGGCGACGAGTTGCTGCCGCCTGGAAGCGTTCCGCAGCCGGCACAGATCATCGCCTCCAACACCTTCGGCGTCGCCGCGCTGGCCCGCAAGGCCGGTGCAGAGGTACTGGATCTCGGCATTATCCCCGATGATGACGCGCTGATCCGCGCCGCCATCGGCGAGGCCGTCGCGGCGAAGGTTGATGTGCTGGTGACACTCGGCGGCGCCTCCGTCGGAGACCACGATCTGGTGCAGGCTGCATTGAAGGCGGAGGGCATGCAGCTCGATTTCTGGCGCATCGCCATGCGCCCGGGAAAACCGCTGATGGTGGGCTCCATCGGCAGCATGCAGGTTCTCGGCCTGCCCGGAAACCCGGTGGCCAGTCTCGTTTGTGGTCTGCTTTTCCTCGAACCCTTGGTCAGCCGGATTGGCCGGCACCTGCCCCCGCAACGCATCGCGACCGCAAGAACCGCGACGGCGCTGAAGGCCAACGACCACCGCCAGGATTATCTTCGCGCCCGCCTGGTTACCGGTCAAGGCGGCGTGGTCGTGGCGGAGCCTTACGCCAGACAGGATTCATCCATGATGAACATCCTCGCCCATTCCGACGTCCTGATCATACGCCCTCCCCATGCGCCGCAGGCTGACGCCGGGGCCGAATGCCCGGTCATCAAACTCAGGGCCTGAACCCGCAGCCAAACGACGACAACACGCTTTCACAGCACTCGGATGAGGCATTTGTACACCCGCCTGCTGACATCGCCCGGAACGGCGCCGCGTTCAATCCCTTCCGGTTCGCCAGATAAATTGTAACGTTGCGCCTTTGGAGACGGCCGACAAATATCGGCATCCCCAAAACCATGTCTTGGCGAATGGAAATTCCCCGCCCCTTGAGCTTTTTTCCTCTCCACGAATCACGTTGCTGTGCCAAAATAAATCAGCTGCAAAGCGTTATCGGGATTGACAGAATAAATGCGAAACTGTCACCAAGGCGGATAGTAGAGGTCAAAAATTCCGGAAATTCCAAAAAATGAGAATTACTTATAATTATCAATTAAATAAGATAAAAATCGTACAAAATAGAATTTCCTGCAATAAAAATTAGTTCTCCATAAATTAAGATTTCCAAAACAGCCTCCATAATAATAATCATAGTCTATAAGCAGACTCACTGGAGTTTCTTGATGAACACGGCATCCACGCCCAAGACCACGGGACCCGACATTGCCGGGCAGATTGCCCACGCCATGCGGAGCATGGGTGTTTCGCCGATCCCGCGCAACTACAGCCTTTTCTACGAAGCCTATATCGGTTCGAACCCTGCGCTGACCAAGGATCTGGCGGCGCTGGGAAACCGGGCGACACAGGACGATCTGGACGAGCTATCCGCGCGTTACGGTGATGGCGGTCCCGCGCGCTTCATCGACGATGCGCATGAAAAGCTGCGACGCGAACTGGAAGCCCTTCTGGGGACCTTACGGCGGGAACAATCCTCCATCGAGAACTACAACAGGATCCTCGGCGAGACGCGGCAGCGTATCGATGACAAGAATGCCGCCAGCAGCAATATTCTGAGAAACGCAATTGCGTTGCTGGCCGAGGCCACCGGCTCGAAGATCATCGACGGCGAAAAGGCGTTCAACGACGTCAACCGCCATGCCGAGGAAATGCACCAGGTGCGCCTGGAGCTGGATGAATACAAGCGCATCGCCAATACCGACTCGCTGACCCGCCTTTCCAACCGGCGGGCTTTCGACGACCGGCTGGCAACCGTTTATGATACCTCCATCGGCCTGCAATATACGTCGCTCGTCCTGCTCGATATCGATCACTTCAAGCGGATCAACGACACATTCGGCCATCCGGTCGGCGACAAGATTCTGGCTACCGTCGCTTCGGTCATTCGGGCCAATGTCCGCAAGGACGGCTTCGTCGCCAGAAGCGGCGGCGAGGAATTCGCCATCATTCTCGACGGCAATACGCCGGAGGAAGTCATGGTGATGTGCGAGCGCATCCGCCTGTCGCTGGAGAGCACACCCTTCCGCAATTCGAGATCAGGCGCGGATTACGGCACGGTAACGATCTCGATCGGTTTTGCCGCTGCCGCGCAGGCCACCAATCCGACCGAACTTTACGCCCATGCGGATACGGCGCTCTACCACGCCAAGGAAACCGGCCGGAACCGCTCAGTCTTCTACGAGGACGGTATGCAGAAGAACTATACCGGCAAAAACTGGCTGATTTATCGGACTTGAGGCAAATTGCGCCGATTTGGGCGCTTTAAAAACACAGCGCTGTCCCCACCCTCATTCCTGACAAGCATAGGAATGAGGGCGAGAGGGGGAAGCCTCACCACATCGTCTTCGCCGCGCGCGCCGCCCATTCGCGATCATAGGTCTCCTGATCGAATTCCGCCTTGGCCGCCTTGAGCAGCAGACCCGGCGTCGGAAGCGACGACGGGTCGACAAAATTGTCGGGATTCCACAATTCAGACCGCATCAGCGCCCGTGCACACTGGAAATAGACTTCGTCGATCGTGACCACGATGACGGTGCGCGGATGTTTGCCATCCATCTCGAAGCTCTGCAACAACGTGGGGTCAACGGAAACCACGGCGCGGCCATTGATGCGCATGGTCGTATTCGAGCCGGGGATCAGGAACATCAGTGCCACGCGCGGATCCCGCACGATGTTGAGAAGCGAATCCACGCGGTTATTGCCGCGCCAGTCCGGCAGCAGCACGGTCTTGTCATCGGCCACGCGCACCACACCGCCCTTGTCGCCGCGCGGTGAACAGTCCATGCCCTCCGGCCCCACCGTCGCCAGAGCGAGAAACGGTGACGTTTCGATCATCAGCCTGTATTCGGCCGTCAGCGCGGCTGTCACCTTGGCGATGGATGCCTCGCTCGTGCCGTCATAGATGGCCTTCAATTCCTCGACCGTGCGAATGATCGTCATGTCAGTTCCTATCCCTCGAAATCACCCTGCGACACCGCCGGGCGCAATCCCTTACTCTTCCGCCGCTTCCGCCTTTTCCCGCTCCGCCCGCTCACGCGCCGTGCGCGCGGCGACGAGATCGGCTGGCTGGGCGTTGCCACGGATCAGCGAACGGCCGGCATAAATGCCGCCGACGACCTCCATGGCGAAACGCTCCTCGTCGCGGTCGCGGAATTCCTCCACCAGACGGGCGGCGTCTTCCCGCTCCTCGCCCATGGCGCCCAGAACCTCCTCGCTGAAATTCAGCGCCGATTCCAGCGTCTCGCGAATCTGGTAATCCACGCCGGCCTTCAGCAGATCGATGGCATGGCCACGGTCATAGGCGCGGGCGAGAACCGGAACCAGCGGGAATTCATGCTTGACGATCTCCGCGATCCGGACGGCTGCTTCCTTGTCGTCGACGCAGATGAGAACAGCACGCGCCGTGCTGGCGCCGGCGGCATGGAGGATTTCCGCCCGCGAGCCATCGCCATAATAGACCTTGAAACCGAATTCCGCCGCATCGCGCACGAAGTCGGCATCCTTGTCGATCAAAGACAGCGTGTATCCGCGCGCCAGAAGCGGCTGGCTGACGATCTGGCCGAAACGTCCGAAACCGATCAGGAGAATGCTGCCCTCGACATTTTCAGGCACGTCGAGATCGTCAGTATTGGGCACCGCCGCCGGCACCAGCCGGTCATGCAGGATGACCATCAGCGGCGTCAGGACCATGGAGATGATGATCGTCGCCGTCAGGATGGCATTGGCCTCCCGGTCGAGAATGCCGGCGCTGACAGCCGCCGAATAGAGCACGAAGGCGAATTCGCCGCCCTGCGCCATCAGCACCGCCCGTTCCAGGCTTTCACGCCTGGTGGTGCCGAGCGCCCGCGCCACGCCATAGATGAGGAAGGCCTTGAGCAGCATGTATCCGGCGACACTGACCAACACCAATTGCCAGTTGGAGGCAATGACGGCAAGATCGATCGCCATGCCGACGCCGAGGAAGAACAGGCCGAGCAGAATGCCGCGAAACGGCTCGATATCCGCCTCCAGCTGATGGCGGAAGGAGGATTCCGACAGCAGCACGCCGGCCAGGAAAGCGCCCATCGCCATGGAAAGGCCGCTGACCTGCATCAGAAGCGCCGAACCCAGCACCACCAGCAGCGCCGCAGCCGTCATCACCTCGCGCGCACCGGAGGCCGCCAGCAGGCGGAAGAACGGGTTGAGCAGATAACGTCCGGCAAGGATGAGCGCACCGACGGCGGCAAGTGCAATGCCGACGGAAACCCAGCGCTCCGACGCCGTGACATCTTCCCCGCCCGAACCGAGGAAGGCGACGAGCGCCAGCAGCGGAACGATGGCCAGATCCTCGAACAGCAGGATGGCGATGATGCGCTGCCCTTTCAGGCTGGACATGCTGTTGCGCTCCTGCAGCATCTGCATGACGATCGCCGTCGACGTCAGCACGAAGCCCGTGCCAGCGACGAAGGACATGATGACAGGGAAGCCGAGGCCGACCCCGATCAACGTCAGGCCGCCCATGCAAACCAGCACCTGCAATGCGCCGAGCCCGAAAATATCCTGCCGCATGGACCACAGCCGCGACGGCTGCATTTCAAGGCCGATGATGAACAGGAACATCACCACGCCGAGTTCCGCTATGTGCAAAATGGCCTGCGAATCGGAAAAGAAACCAAGACCGTAAGGCCCGATCACCAGGCCGGCGGCGAGATAACCCAGCACAGAGCCGAGGCCGATGCGCTTGAAAATCGGCGCGGCGACAACGCCTGCAGCCAGCAATACGACCACCTGGGCCAGATCATTTCCGTTTGCTTCTACAGCCACACGCCACCCCGTTTAAATAGTGAGACAAGAGCTTTGCCCTCGTCCGATTATCGGCAACGCGCGAGAACATTTCCTCCGTCATGCCGGACTAGATCCGGCATCCAACCACGGCGCGTCTGCGCCGTGAAAGGACTCTCCCGCGATCAAGGACTTGATCGCGCTGGACCCCGGATCAAGTCCGGGGTGACGAAGCGCGAATGCAACAACGTTGCCAAACGCAGCAGTTCTTCGAACCCTTTGCCATAGTTCTCACGAGGGCGTCTCCCTCGCTGTTTCCTCTACCGGTACCGTGGCTCCCTGCTCAAGCCCTTTTCGGCGAGCTCCCGTTCATAATCCGCAAACAGCTTGTCCCCGGTCTCACCCAGTTCCTTCAGGTATTTCCAGGTGTAGATGCCGCTGTCATGGCCATCGTCAAAAACGATGCGCACCGCATAGTTGCCTGTCGCGACCATGGAGCGGATGGCGACATCGCGTTTGCCCGGCACCGTGACCTTCTGCCCCGGCCCGTGGCCCTGCACTTCTGCCGAGGGCGAAAGCACGCGCAGCATCTCGGCCTTCAGCCGGTAAACGCTTCCATCGTCGAAGGAAACGGTCAATTCGCGCCGGTCTTTCGACACAAGCAGCTCTGTCGGCCAGGCATCACTCATTTTTCACTTCCGCAAGCTCATCACATGCGTCAGAATTACGGACTTGCCTCAGGATAGGCAAGCCACTACATCATTTGAGGGGCGCATCGCGCAATGAGGATGGAGACGTGAACAGTTTCCCCGGATCGCTTGGAAAAGCGCAGTTCCTGACGGAAAACAACGCACCGATGGTGGACCCTTTCGGCCGCGCCATCACCTATCTGCGCGTTTCCGTGACCGACCGCTGCGATTTTCGCTGTACCTATTGCATGTCCGAGCACATGACTTTCCTGCCGAAGAAGGACCTTCTGACGCTCGAAGAACTCGACCGGCTCTGTTCCGTCTTCATAACGCGCGGCGTCCGCAAGCTGAGGCTGACCGGCGGTGAGCCGCTGGTGCGCAAGAACATCATGTCCCTGGTGAGGAACCTCGGGCGGCATGTCGAGAGCGGTGCGCTCGAGGAATTGACGCTGACCACCAACGGCTCACAGCTGGCGAAATTCGCAGCCGAACTCGCCGATTGCGGCGTGCGCCGCATCAATGTCTCCCTCGATACGCTCGACAGCGATAAATTCCGCCATATCACCCGCTGGGGGGATATCGACCGGGTGATGGAGGGGCTCGATGCCGCACAGGCGGCAGGCATCAAGGTGAAACTCAACGCCGTTGCGCTGAAGGACTTCAACGATGCCGAAATGCCGGAGCTGATGCGCTTCGCCCACGGCCGCGGCATGGACCTGACGGTCATCGAGACCATGCCGATGGGCGAGATCGAGGAAGACCGCACCGACCGTTATCTGCCGCTTTCAAAATTGCGCATCGATCTCGAGCAGAGCTTCACGCTCATCGACAGCGATTACCAGACCGGCGGCCCGGCCCGTTACGTGACGGTGAAGGAAACCGGCGGCCGGCTGGGCTTCATCACGCCCATGACCCATAATTTCTGCGAAAGCTGCAATCGTGTCCGTCTCACCTGCACCGGCACGCTCTATATGTGTCTCGGCCAGGACGACGCTGCCGATCTGCGCACGGCGCTGCGCGCTTCCGACAGCGACGCCTATCTTTCCAGCGCCATCGATGAAGCCCTTCTGCGCAAGCCGAAAGGACACGATTTCATCATCGACCGCACCCACAACCGACCCGCAGTCTCCCGCCATATGAGCGTGACAGGCGGCTGAGGCCGGCTGAACGTCTTTCTCATCCACCCACCCATATAAACGGTTGAATTGCCAGCTCTGCCGTGCCACGTCTCTTTATATGGAGGAATGCGTGGTTGCGCCGTAACGGCGGCTCCAGATCGCCCGGAGGGGCGGACGGAGTAAACCGCGCATGGTCTGGGATATTTGGGAATGGCATTGACGGACAATACGCGCGGAGCGCTTTTCATGGCGCTCGCAATGGCAAGCTTCACGGCCAACGACGCGCTGACGAAGTCCGTCACCCCCTACATCAACACCGGTCAGATCATGTTCGTCCGCGGCATCATGACCGTGGTGCTGATCTATATCGCGGCCCGGCATTTCGGCGCGCTCCGGCCCCTGAAAACCCTTTTGCGCCCCATCATCATCCTGCGCTGTCTCTGCGAGGTGACCGCCGCCGTTCTTTATCTGACGGCGCTCGGCCTCATCGAATTTTCCAATGCCTCGGCCATATTGCAGTCCCTGCCGCTGGTGGTGACGCTGGGTGCGGCGTTGTTCCTGCGCGAACCTGTGGGCTGGCGGCGCTGGGTGGCGATCATCGTCGGTTTCATCGGCGTGCTCGTCATCATCCGGCCCGGCCCGGAAGGCTTTACGCCGGGCGCGCTGCTGGTTGTCGCATCGCTGGCCGTCACCGCCGCGCGTGATCTGCTGACGCGGAAAATGTACGCCGATGTGCCTTCGCTTGCGATCACCGTCATCACCGCCTTCGTCAACATGGCAGTGGGCGGCCTCTTGATCCTGCCCTTCGGCGGCTGGCAGCCTATGAACGTCACGATCGTCTCGCATCTGGCCGCCTCGGCCATTCTGGTGCTGGTCGGCTACCAGGCGATCATATTGTCGATGAGATCGGGCGAAATTTCCTTCGTCGCGCCGTTTCGTTATACCGGCCTGCTCTGGGGTTTCATGATCGGCATATTCTTCTTCAACGAGAAAATCGACAATTACACCATCATCGGCGCCATGATCATCATCAGTTCGGGCCTTTATACCTTCTACCGGGAAAGCCTGCGCAAGCGCTCGCAGATGGCCAAGCGCGCGGCCGCCACCCCCACTGCCGTGACCACCGTACGGCCGGCTTCCGTAACGAAAGCTGCCGTAACGGAAGAGGCGGGAGAATGACATGAACGGCGGCCGTTTTCTGGACAGAACCACCCCACCCCACATCATCACGCTGGTCGTCATCGCCGGTGTCGCGGCGCTGTGCATGAATGTGTTCCTGCCCTCGCTTGCAACGATGGCAGTGTATTTCGAGACCGATTACGCGGTGATGCAATTCGCCGTCTCGGGTTATCTCGCCGCCACCGCCTGCCTGCAGCTCGTCATCGGCCCGCTCTCCGACCTCTTCGGGCGCCGCCCCGTCATGCTCGCCAGCATCGCCGTCATGATCGTTGCGACGCTTGTGTGCATGCTGGCGCCCAATATCACTGTCTTCATGATCGGGCGCGTGGCGCAGGCGGCCGTCGTTTCCGGCTTCGTGCTCGCCCGCGCGATCGTGCGCGACATGGTGCCCATGGAACAGGCGGCCTCGATGATCGGCTATGTGACGATGGGCATGTCCGTGGTGCCGATGGTCGGACCAACGGTTGGCGGCCTGCTCAATGACATCTCGGGCTGGCAATCGAGCTTCGCCCTCCTCTGCCTGCTTGGCCTCGGCATCCTGGCGCTCGCCTGGCTCGATCTCGGCGAAACCAACCACAACAGATCGGCAAGCTTCTCGCAGCAGTTCCATGCCTGGCCGGAACTTCTGCGCTCGCCGCTGTTCTGGGGTTACGCTCTGACCTCGACCTTCTCATCGGGCATGTTCTTCTCCTTTCTCGGCGGCGCGCCTTTTGTCGGCAGCGTGCTTTATGGGCTTTCGCCGGCCATGCTCGGCCTGCAATTCTTCTTCATGGCCAGCGGATACATGCTCGGCAACTTCATCTCCGGTCGTTATGCCAGCGAAATCGGCATCACCCGCATGATGCTGTCGGGCAATGTCATCGGCATTGCCGGCATCATCGCCGCCATCGCGCTGATCTCGGTCGGGGCGGAAAGCGCCTATGCGTTTTTTGTGCCGCTCGCCCTGATCGGCGTCGGCAACGGCGTGACGCTGCCCAGCGCCAATGCCGGCATGGTCAGCGTCCAGCCGCATCTCGCTGGCTCAGCCTCCGGTCTCGGCGGCGCCATGACCATTGGCGGCGGCGCGGCACTCTCGGTTCTCGCCTCCTCGGTTCTTTCAAAAGAGGATGGAACCTGGCCGCTTCTTCTGGTGATGCTGGCGACCGGCCTTGTCGCCCTCCTCACCACCTATATCGTAAGGCTGCAGGAAAAGCGGGAATGACGGCCCCTTTTGAAATACCCGGCCTGGTACTCGCCGGCGGGCTTTCGCGGCGTATGGGCAGCAACAAGGCGATGGTGCAATTGGGCGATGCGCCTCTCATGTCCCATGTCATCAGCCGCATCACGCCGCAGGTCTGCGACGTCACCATCAATGCGGCCAATGGCTGGGCGGAAAGTTTCGGCCTGCCGCTGCTGCCCGATACGCTGAACGGCCACGCCGGTCCGCTCGCGGGCGTTCTGGCCGGCATGCGCCATTTCCAGCATCGCGGCGACGCGGTCAGCCACTTTCTGACAGCGCCCGCCGACAGCCCGTTTTTCCCTGACGATCTTGTGGTGCGGCTTTGCGAACACCTGTCGGACAATGCAATCGTCATTGCCGCCTCCAGCGGCCAGCTTCATCCGGTCTTTGCGTTGTGGCCGGTCGCTCTCGCCGATGATCTCGAGGCATGGCTGAAGAACGATGCCAACCGGCGCATCCGCGCTTATCTTGCCCGGCATGTCACCATTGGGGTTGCTTTTGCGCCGCTGGAAACGGCAAAGGGCAGCCTCGATCCGTTCTTCAACATCAACACGCCGGATGAGCTTGCACTGGCGCGCAGCTATCTGGAGAGCATGGAAGCATGACGGCACAAAAGGTCTTCGGCATCGCCGGCTGGAAGAACTCAGGCAAAACTGGTCTTGCCGTGCGCATCGTCACCGAACTGACCGCGCGCGGCTACCGTGTCTCCACCATCAAGCACGCCCATCACGATTTCGATATCGACAAGGTCGGCGCCGATAGCTGGCGTCACCGGCAGGCCGGCGCGCACGAGGTCACCATCGTTTCCGGCACCCGCTTTGCCATCATGCATGAATTGCGCGGCGAACCGGAGCCCTCCTTCGAAGACATCCTCTCCCGCCTCGCGCCGTGCGACCTGGTGCTGATCGAAGGTTATAAATACGAGCCGGTGCCGAAAATCGAAGCGCGCCGGGTTGAGGCGGCGAAAACGGAACCGCTGGCGCCGCTCGATCCGCATATCGTCGCCATTGCCGCCGATCACGCGGTGACGGACACGGCGCTTCCGGTTTTTGATCTCGACGATACCGGCGCGATTGCCGACTTCATCGAGACGACGGTGGAGTTGGTCAGGGGTTAGACACGTAGCGGCTCGACGTGACTTGGGCTGCATCCCCACATCCGTCATACCGGCCTTGAGCCGGTATCCAGCCAGCCCAAGTCCTTGGGCTGAGGAGACTCATTCCGCCGCGCAGACGCGCGTCGACTGGATGCCGGATCGGGTCCCGCATGACGGAGGAGAAAACCGCGAGAAACCAATACCCACTAAGCCCGAGGCACCCATTCCAGAACTTTTTCCGCACGCATCACCCCATAAAATGAAAAAGCCGGGCTCATCACCCGGCTTCATCATTCCTTGAGACGCAATACCTATTCAAGGAAAGTGGATGGGTTCACCGGCGTCGCATCCTTGCGAACTTCGAAGTGAACCTGCGGACGTTTGGCGCTGCCGGTCATGCCCGAGGTGGCGATGGTCTGACCGCGCTGAACCTTCTGGCCACGCTGCACGTCGAGATTGGCAGCGTTGCCATATACCGTGACCTTGCCGTCGTCATGGCGGACAAGAACCGTGTTGCCGAGCTGCTTCAGGCCATTGCCGGCATAGATGACGACACCGTTTTCAGCGGCCTTGATCGGCGTGCCCTCGGGAACCGAAATGTTGATGCCGTCGTTGCGGCTGCCTTCGACATTGTCACCAAAATTATTGATGACCGCGCCGCGCACCGGCCAGCGATATTTGCCGATGCCGGTGGATTCCGGTGCGACGGACGCCATGTCGGCCTTTTTCTCGATATCGCTGACACTGGCGGTGGCCGGAGTTGCGGGCGCAGCCGGAGCGGCGGCTGCTGCCGGCGCCTTATAAGGCTCCGGCTTGACGGATGCGGTTTCGACGGGCTTTGCGGCTTCCTTGGCGGGAACGGAAGCGGTCTTGATGGCATCCGTCGAAGCACCCGGCATGTTGAGCGTCTGGCCGACGCGGATGCTTTCGTTGCCGAGACCGTTTGCCGCCTTGAGAGCAGCCACCGACACGCCGTTTGCACGGGCGATCTTGGCGAGGCTGTCGCCCGGCTGAACCTTGTAGCCACCAGAAGGCGGCAGCGGCTTGCCGCCCGGAGGCGTCAGTTTGCCAGCTTCAGCAGAAACCTTGTCACGGGCGGCGGCCTGCGACGGCAGCACGGCCACGTTTCCATCCGGCGCACGCAGCGGTGTCGGCTGGTCGCCATTGCGGTTGAGCGCAATATCTCCGGCGGCATCCTTGGCGGCGTTGCGGACCTGGCCGAACTTCGGAATGAGGATCGACTGGCCGGCCTGTGCGGCGGAAGCGGTCTTCAGGCCATTGACCCGCAGCAGTTCCTTTTCCGGAACGCCGTAGCGGTTGGAGAGGGTCGCGATGCTTTCGCCGGGACGCAGGGTCACGGAGGCGGCGCCATCGGTGTGCCAGCCGTTTTTGTCGGAACGAACGGTCGCGGTGGTCAGGTTGTCAGCGGCGGGTGCGGCAGCCTGCCGTGCGGGCGCTGCCAGAGACGGCGCGGCCTTGGGCTGGGCGGACGGGAAAGGCTGGGCCATGGCTTCGTTGCGGGTCGACGGATCGCGGCTTGCCACGGCTGTCGGCGCGGACAGCTCGGAACGCTGCACCGGCGAGGCCGAGGCGCGGGCCGTGGACGGCTGAACGCCACCGTAACCGCCCGATTGCTGCGGATAGGAATTGCCGGCCATGTTCTGGTTGGCATAACCTCCCTGTGGCGCGGCAGAGGCGTAACCGCCATTCATGTCGCCCTGCGGAACCGGGGCCTGCCCGTAAGCACCGCCGCCCTGACGGGCAGGAATTGACGCCGTGGTCATCTGATCCGGTCCACTGGAAAAGAGGCCGCTGAACCGCGTTGCATCCGAGCTACAGCCCGTTGCGACGCTTGCCAGCAATGCCGCTGCGAACATTTTTGCGACTGATTTTCCGATTTTAGACGAATGTCTCATACGCATGACTCGATCTACACTGACGCCAACCCGCCGCATCGAGATCGATCCGGCACAAATTTCAATTCTTGCAAGGCCCATTTCCCGAGGTGGGGAAAACCATGCGTCGATGTTTATGATTAAAGCGCGTTAGTGTTACCACGCCGTTAAAACGTTAAGCCGTTTGGCGCTTTTTTGACACTTCGATAACCATGACAAAGAGAGGATGCGCCATGATGAAACAATAAAATCTCTTAAAATCAAATGCTTGCGAAAATTCCGAACGTTAGGAGACCAAAATACAATGTCTCCAAAATTTTCATTTTGTCACAAATGACGCGCAATATGGGTGCTGAGCGGCAGGTAGGGCGCCTCGAACAGTTCTTCCTTCTCGAAGCGGCTGCCGGTCTTGGAAAAGCGCGTCATCACGCAGCGATCACCTTCAACGATGATCGGCGCGATCATCATGCCGCCGGAAACGATCTGCTCGGCAAAGAAACGGGGCATGGTGGTGAAGGCCGCCGTGGAAACGATTCGGTCAAAAGTGCCCTCACCCACCAGGCCGTTGCTGCCATCCGCCTGGCGGATGACGACGTTGCGGATTGCAAGATCATCGAGACAGTTCTGCGCCTGCTGCACCAGCGTCTTGTACCGCTCCAGCGAAAAGACGCGCTCTACCCGGCGGGCAATGATCGCCGTCATGAAACCGCTGCCGGTACCGATTTCCAGCACGCGCTGGCCGGGTTTCAGCTGCAGGCGGGCAAGGATTTTCACCGCCATGTCGGCCCCTTCCATGAAGGAACCGCAGTCGATCGGGATGGTGCGGCTGGAATAGGCGTCGGCGGCAAATTGCGGCGGCACGAATTTGGATCGTGGCGTCTGCTCAACCGCCGTCAGCAGGTCGAGATCGGAAATCCCCTCGCCCCGCAAGCGCAGAACGAGAGCTGCAAAACCTTCCTTTTCGACCATGGCAGATTTCAATCGGCGACTCCGAATCCAAGCGCTTGCGCAACCCGATCCTTCACCGTGTAATCCGTCAGGTCAAGCTTCAGCGGCGTGACGGAAATCTTGCCATGCTTTAAGGCGTGGATATCGGTGCCTTCGCGGAAGGTGCCCATGCGTTCGCCGAAACGCAGCCAGTAATAGGGAAAACCGCGGCCATCCTGGCGTTCTTCCACCGTCAGGCCGAAATCGAGCTTGCCCTGCCCCGTGACGGACACGCCCTGCACATCCTTTGGCGCGCAATTGGGAAAATTGAGATTGAGGAAGGTGCCGTCAGGCAGATCGACATCGATGAGCTTGCGAATGAGATCGGGCGCATAGGTCTCGGCCACCTCCCACGGCACGACGCGGCCTTCGGCATGGCTGAAGGCCTGGCTGAGCGCAAAAGACCGTACGCCCTGCAGCGTGCCTTCAATGGCCCCGGCAATCGTGCCGGAATAGGTCACGTCATCGGCCATGTTGGCGCCGGCATTGACACCTGACAGTACGAGATCTGGCTTTTCCGGCAGAACCTCGCGAATGCCCATGATAACGCAATCAGTCGGCGTGCCGCGCAGAGCGAAATGCTTGTCGGAAACCTTGCGAAGACGCAACGGCTCTGACAGCGTCAGGGAGTGAGCAAGCCCGCTCTGGTCTGTCTCCGGCGCAACGATCCAGACGTCGTCGGAGAGCGTGCGAGCGATACGCTCCAGCACTGCCAGCCCTTCGGCGTGGATACCGTCGTCATTTGTCAGCAAAATCCGCATGTTTTCCTCCCGCTCTTCATTTTGCTCAGGCAGAACACTCCCCGAACCGTCATCCCGGCCTTGAGCCGGGATCCAGTCGACGCGCGACTGCGCGACAGGAAGAGTCCTTTTCAGCCCAACGACTTGGGCCGGCTGGACGCCGGATCAAGTCCGGCATGACGGCATCCTTGAAATCAAGCCGCCTTTTCGATCCGCGTCAGACCGCCCATATAGGGCAGCAGCACATCAGGAATTGTGACAGAGCCATCGTCGTTCAGGTAATTTTCGAGAACGGCGATCAGGCAGCGGCCGACAGCCGTGCCGGAACCGTTCAGCGTATGCACGAACTTCGTCGCCTTGTCGTCCTTGCCGCGATAGCGCGCATTCATGCGGCGCGCCTGGAAATCGCCGCAGACCGAGCAGGACGAGATTTCGCGATAGGTATTCTGACCGGGCAGCCACACTTCCAGATCGTAGGTCTTGCGCGCGCCAAAGCCCATGTCACCGGTGCAGAGCGTCATGGTGCGGAAATGCAGGCCCAGCCGCTTCAGCACCTCCTCGGCGCATGCCGTCATGCGCTCATGCTCGGCGACAGCGCTTTCCGCATCCGTGATGGAGACGAGCTCGCACTTCCAGAACTGGTGCTGGCGCAACATGCCGCGCGTGTCACGGCCTGCCGAACCCGCTTCCGAGCGGAAGGACGGTGTGAGTGCGGTGAAACGCAGGGGCAGCTTTTCCTGCTCGAGGATTTCGCCGGCCACGAGGTTGGTCAGGGTCACCTCCGCCGTCGGGATCAGCCAGCGGCCATCGGTGGTCTTGAACAGGTCCTCGGAGAATTTCGGCAATTGCCCGGTGCCGAACATCGCCTCGTCGCGCACCATCAGCGGCGAGGAAACTTCGGTATAGCCATGTTCCGAAGTGTGCAGGTCGATCATGAACTGGCCGAGCGCCCGCTCCAGCCGCGCGAGCTGGCTGGTGAGAACGGTGAAACGCGAACCCGAAAGTTTGGCGGCCCGCTCGAAATCCATATAACCAAGCGCTTCGCCGATTTCGAAATGTTCCCTGGCCTCATGGTTCCAGCCGGGCTTCTGGCCGACGACGCGGGTCACCACATTGTCATGCTCGTCCTTGCCATCGGGCACATCGTCGAAGGGCATGTTCGGCAGGCGCGACAGGGCGTCGTTCAACTCGGCGGTGACCTGACGGTCCTCCTCCTCGGCGCGCGGCATCTTGTCCTTGAGGTCGGCGACCTCGGCTTTAAGTTTTTCCGCAAGCTCCATGTTCTTCTGCGCCATGGCGGCGCCGATTTCCTTGGAGGCGGCATTGCGGCGGGACTGCATGTCCTGCAGGGACTGGATGACGGAACGGCGCTTTTCATCGAGCGCGATCAGACCTGCGGCCGCAGGCTCCGCGCCACGGCGTGCGAGCGCCGCGTCAAAAGCTTCGGGGTTTTCACGTATCCATTTAATGTCGTGCATCGTCGTTCCAGACCGTTGTTGCATCACCGATGTTTTACAGCAAAACGCCGGGCAGAAGCCCGGCGCGAGGAGATGTCTTGAGCGGCGAGACCTTCGAAAACTCAGGTCTCCTCCAGCTCCGTGCTTGCGGATTCCGCAGCGCGCTTCCTCTCCACGAGTCGAGCCATGTAGATGGAAATCTCGTAGAGAATGATCGCAGGCAGTGCAAGACCGATCTGGGACATCGGATCCGGCGGGGTCAGCACGGCGGCGACCACAAAGGCCATGACAATCGCGAACTTGCGCTTCTCACGCAGCCAGTCGCTGGTCAGAAGGCCCACGCGCGCCAGAAGCGTCGTGACCACGGGCAGCTGGAACACCAGACCGAAGGACAGCACCAGCGTCATGATGAGGCTCAGATATTCCGACACCTTCGGCATCAGCGAAATCGCAACCTCGCCATCTTCTGGCAATTGCTGCATGGCGAGGAAGAACCACATGACCATGGGCGTGAAGAAGAAATAGACGAGCGCCGCTCCGATGAGGAACAGGATCGGCGATGCGACGAGGAACGGCAGGAAAGCGGCGCGCTCGTTCTTGTAGAGGCCGGGCGCCACGAATTTATAAAGCTGCGAGGCGATCACCGGAAAGGAGATGACCATCGCGCCGAACATGGCGACCTTGATCTGCGTGAAGAAGAATTCCTGCGGCGCGGTATAGATCAGCGACGACTTCGTCACATCAAGGCCAGCCCAGAGAACCGCCCACTTATAGGGAATGACAAGCAGGTTGAAGAGATGCTTGGCAACGGCAAAACAGGCGATGAAGGCAACGAAGAACGCACCCAGCGACCAAATCAGCCGTGTGCGCAGTTCCATCAGATGTTCGATAAGCGGCTGCGGCTTGTCCTCGATGTCCCCGCTCATGCTTCATCCTTTTTGGGCTTTGCAGCCTTGGTTCTCGCCGGCTTCACCGGCTTGGCATCGGCGGCCACGACAGGCTTTTCAGCCGCGACCTTCCTGGCGGCCGCTTTTCTCGCGACGGCTTTTACGGTCGGCTTTGCTGCTGAAGTCTCCGTGGAATTGACAGCAACGGGTTCGGACGCCGCGACCGCTTTGGCGCGGCTGGCGCGTTTCGGCTTGGCGGCAACCGCTTCCGCCTCGACGGTCGCAATCGATTTAGCCCGGGCACGCTTCGGCTTTTCCGCCGGTGCGACCGGTGCCGCAACGGGGGCGCTGGCAGTCACGGGCGGGGTATCCGGCAGCTTCATCTCAGGCTCGGGAATGCTGACGAGCGGTGCAACCGGCTCACTGGTCGCCGGTGCTGCGGTCGACGTAGCAGGCGAGGATGACAGGCCCTCAGGCGGCGTGGTCGCCTTCTGAAGATCGGACTTGATCTCGTTGCCGAGCTGGCGAAGCGGGTTCATCGCATCACGCAGCGAGTTGGTCGGGTTGAGATTGCGGACATCCGATATGGTCTGGCGCACATCGTCCATGTCGGCCTCTTTGAGAGCCTCATCGAACTGGGTACGGAAATCCCCCGCCATCTTGCGAAGGCCAGCCATGGTCTTGCCAAAGGCGCGGATCATGGGCGGCAAGTCTTTCGGCCCGACAACCACGATCAGTACGACCGCAATCACCAGCAGCTCGCTCCAGCCGATATCAAACATCAATATGCTCCCGAGACCCTAACGCGCGTCAGTCTCAAACCAAACGGCAGGGCCGCTTACTTGATCTCGTCAGCCTTGTGGTCGACGGTCTTCGTGTTGGCATCGGCCGGCGGCGGCGTCTGGTCTTCGTCAGCCATGCCCTTCTTGAAGCTCTTGATGCCCTTGGCGACATCGCCCATCAATTCCGGGATCTTGCCGCGTCCGAAAAGGACGAGAACAATCACCAGCACGATGAGCCAATGCCACACACTAAAAGAACCCATAACTGAAACTCCTGAATTTCGCTTTCAGACGATGTAAGACGTTTGAAAGGCTTTTTCAAACAACAAATTGCCGCTTCAACAGGGTGTGAGCATAAAGTTTTTGCGTCGTGTCGCCCGCGCGATAACGATCTCAATCGTCGCCGTCGCCACCACCAGGCGCAAGCAGGCCCAGCTCTTCCAGATCAAGTTGCGTGATCGGGTCTTCATCCTCACGCAATTCGTCGCTCATCATCGGCAGGGGCACGCCGAAATTGGAAGGTATGCGGCCGGAAAGCAGCCCTGCTCCCTTTAGCTCCTCGAGCCCCGGCAGGTCGCGCAACTCCTCGAGGCCGAAATGGTCGAGAAACTCAACCGTGGTACCGATCGTCACCGGCCTGCCGGGTGTGCGCCTGCGGCCACGGAACCGGACCCAGCCCGCCTCCATCAATACGTCAAGCGTGCCGCGTGAGGTCTGAACACCGCGGATTTCCTCGATTTCAGCACGTGTCACCGGCTGATGATACGCGATAATCGCCAGGACTTCCAGCGCCGCGCGAGAGAGCTTCTTCGGTTCCTTTTCCTCGGCGCGGATGACGAAGGAAAGATCGCCGGCAGTGCGGAAAGCCCATTGCCCGCCCACCTGCACGAGATTGACGCCCCGGCCCGCATAAGCGGCTTTCAGACGCTGAAGAACGGCGTCGACATCCATGCCGCGCGGCAGGCGCTCCGCAATGAAACCCGGAGAGACCGGCTCGGCCGAGGCGAAAACCAAAGCCTCGGCGATCCGCTCGGCCTCTTTCAACTGGCGCTCGGAAAATACCGTGGGTTCTAGTCCCACCCCATCCGTCACGATCGTCGCCTCGGCTGTCTCATCATTATCAGTCATTGTCAGTCCTCTCGGCGACCGCCGCACGATCATCCCTCGTGCCACGGCGCATATAGATGGGCTGGAAAGCGCCCTCCTGCCGGATTTGCAGCGTGCCCTCGCGCACAAGTTCCAGTGACGCGGCAAAGGCGCTGGCGATCGCCGTCACCCGCATCGCGGGATCGGGGACATATTGCAGCAGATATTGATCGAGCGCGGTCCATTCTCCGACATCGCCGAGGAGACCGGTTAAAAGCTCCCGCGCCTCGACCAGCGACCAGACCTGCCGTTTTTCAATGGTGACCTGGGTGATCGCCTGTCTCTGCCGCAGATTGGCGTAGGCGCTGAGCAGGTCATAAAGGCTCGCCTCGTAGGCAGAGCGGTTGATGTGCGGAATATGCTCCGGCGCACCACGTGCAAACACATCGCGGCCGAGCTGGGCGCGATTGATGAGCCGTTCCGCCGCCTCGCGCATCGCCTCCAGCCGCTTCAGCCGGAAGGCAAGGGTTGCGGCCATTTCCTCACCCGAGGGGCCGTCATCCTTGGATTGCTGCGGAATGAGAAGCTTGGACTTCAGGAAGGCGAGCCACGCCGCCATGACCAGATAATCGGCCGCCAGCTCGATACGCACGCGCCGCGCGCTTTCCACGAATTGCAGATATTGCTCGGCAAGCGCCAGCACTGAAATGCGCGACAGGTCCACCTTCTGCGTGCGGGCAAGATGCAGCAGCAGATCGAGCGGTCCTTCGAAACCCGCGACATCGATGACCAGTCCGGCCTCGCCCGTCAGCCGCTCCGGCGTCACATCCTGCCAGAGCTTGTCCATCGGCGTCGAATTGCGAGATTTGTCTGCGGCCATCGTCCCATCCGCCGGATCTTCCGGCCTTGATCCCGAGTAAGCGGCCGCCCGACTGTCAGGAAACGGCCCACATGGCGTTGAATTCGGCTCTCAGTTCCGCTTCGTCGGATGGGTCCGCAGTCGGGAAACCCGCTTCAACTGCCCGCACCCGCTCCAGCGACCGGCCGGAAAGAACGGGAACCTCTTTCACAACCTCGAGCATTTCACCCATCACGCCGTTGCAATGCAAGACTATATCGCAGCCGCCAGCAACAATATTCGCAGCTCTTTCACCGAGCGTGCCCTTCAACGCGTTCATCGAACTGTCGTCGGACATCAGCAGGCCGTCAAATCCGATCCGCCCGCGAATAATCTCCTCGATCACCTTCGGTGAAGTCGTCGCCGGCCGTTCGCGGTCGACGGCGTTGAACACCAGATGCGCGCTCATCGCCATCAATTCGCGGTTCAGTGCCCGGAAGGGCACGAAGTCATGCGCATCCAGCTCATCGAGCGGCACGTCGACCACAGGCAGTTCATGATGCGAATCCACCATGCCGCGACCATGACCCGGCATATGTTTCATGACAGGCAGCATGCCACCCGCCTTCAGCCCGTCGGCCGCCGCCTGCCCCATCTCGGCCACCATGGTCGGCGTATAGCCATAGGCACGGTTGCCGATGACATTGCTGGCGCCTTCCACCGGCACGTCGAGCACCGGCAGGCAATCGACGTTGATGCCGAATTTCATCAGGTCAAACGCGTGCAGTCGCGACATCAGCCAGGCGGCACGCAGACCGGCACCCCGGTCGCGCTCATAGATTTCACCGAGAATGCGGGCATTCGGATAAGCCTGCAGGATCGGCGGCTTGATACGCTGAACCCGTCCGCCCTCCTGATCAATCAGCACCGGCGCATCTGCCCGCCCGACGGCATCGCGCATGGCGGCGACGAGATCGGTGATCTGCTGCGGCTCGCCAATATTGCGCCCGAACAGGATGAAACCCCAGGGCTGCTCATCGCGGTAAAGGGCAATCTCGTCGGCAGTCAGCGAAAGCCCGCTGCATCCGAGGATCATAGCTTTGCAATCGGTCATGGTGTCACGCCTGTTACAGAATAGATGGGAAGAACTTTGCCTGCTCCTCGGCCAATGCCGGGGCAGCGACGTTTACCGTCCGTCACCCCGGCCTCCGAGCCGGGGTCCAGCGCGATCAAGTCCTTGATCGCGTAAGACTCGTTTCACGGCGCAGACGCGCCGTGGCTGGATGCCGGATCAAGTCCGGCATGACGGAGGTTAGCTGCTCCGTCACTGTCGTTAGACAATCAGCGCCGGGGTACTACCCCGGCACATCTCTGTCACCGGGCCACCAGGCAGCTGCCACCGGCCGAACGGAATTTTTCGCACAGCGCCACGGCTTCGTTCTTGTCACCGGCCGGGATACGGACGCGGTAGAAGGTGCCCTTGCCGGCGATTTCGGCAGCCTTGATGTCGACGCCGCGTCCACCGATGACCGAGCCGAACTTGGCCGACATGTTCTGGTAAGACTTCTGCGCTTCCGCCTGGCTCGGCAGCGACGCGATCTGGATATAGTAGCCACCGGCGGACGGCGTGCTGGTCGCAGCCGGCGTAGCGGCTGCGGTCTGCTGCTGCGCGGCCTGCGGCTGAGCAGGCGCAGTCGTCGTCGGACGAACATTGCCCTGATTGGTCACCGTCGCCACGACGTTTGCGGGCTGCGAGGACGGACGTGTTGCCGGAAGCGGCGCGGCGGACTGCGCAGCCGGCTTGGTGGCGGCAGGCGTGTTGGCCTGCGGCTGAGCCTGTTCCGGCGCGACCGGAACCCGCGATGCGGCGATGACGGCGGGAGCGCCCTCACCCGACTTGGCGGTCTGCGGCGCAGCAAGTTCCTCGACCTTGTCAGCCTTCGGCGGCTGGGCTGCCGGCACCTCGACTTCCTGTGCGACAAGCGTGCCGTCAGGCTTGACGATCATGGTGCGGACCTTGCGCGGGGAAACGCCGGTCGCGGCCGAACCTTCGTTCTGTGCGGCCTTTTCTTCCGGCGAAAGCAGGCGCGGATCCTCGGTCTCGCCAACCGGCGTGCCAGCGGCTTCCATATCGGCGTCGTTTTCGCCTTCCAGCGGCAATTGTTCCGGGATCAGCGTACGCTGAACCACATCCACCGGCTGTTCGTTGCTGGAAATCAGCGCCGGCTGCTTCGGATCGGCAGCGCTGCCGCCGGCAACGCGATCATATACCGCCTTGTCCTGGTTCGGCACGACACGACCGCCCGGATTTTCCGGCACGACCTTCATCGGATCGTTATCGGCGGAGATGATGACCGGCGCGCCGTTGGAACCGGTGCTCGACGAACCGCCGGAGACCAGCGCGTAAACACCGCCGCCGATCAGCACCAGGCCGATGGCAGCCGCAACCGGCATGATCCAGCGGCGACCGCCGCGTTCATCCTCGTCACGATAAGCAGCCTGATTGTCGACGTACGTATTTTCGGGCTCACGAGGCGCATTACCACGGGAAGCGGCAGCCTCCTGCATGGAGCGGCGGAAATCCTCTTCCAGCGCCCGTTCGAACTCGTCGGCCTCTTCCGGAGCCTGAACAGGACGAGCCTGGGCAGCTCCGCGGTTTTCCGCGTGCTTGTGGCGGTCGAGACCACCGGCAACAGCAGGAGCAAACAGCGTCGCAAGCTCGGTGTCGATGTCGAGGTCTTCCTCATGACGGCGGGGAGCCGGCTTCGGCTCAAAAACGCCAACCGGCAGTTCCGGTACATCCATCTCGACGATGGTTTCCGGATGCTCTTCCGTCTCACCGATCTGCGAGGGATCGAAAGGCAGGCTTTCCAGCGTCTGTGGCGCGACAGGCTGGGGAGCGGCCGGGCGCGGCTGAACCGGAGCGGCAGCAACGGGTGCGGCGGCAACGGCAGCAACAGGTGCGGCAACGGGCGCAGGCCGGGGCTGCGGTGCGGGCTGCACCTTCACCGGCTGCGGTGCGGGTGCCTGAACGGCCACCGGCGCGGCCGGCTGCTGGCGAACCGGCTGCGGTGCAGGCGCTGGCGCGACCTCCGCTTCAGCGATGTCGGACAGATCCAGATCGAGATCGAGATCGTCAAGCGCAAGCTCGAAATCATCATCATTGAAGCCGGCGAAATCAAGCTCCTCGGCGGGTGCTGCGGGCGCTGCATCGGCAACCGGCGCTGCCTTGACCCGAGCGGCAGTAACCACGGGCGGTTCAACCTTGGCAGCCTGCGCTGCGGGGACCGCCTGCACGAGCGGCGCTTCACCGCGACCGGGAATGGAATATTTCGCGACGTCGTAAATCAACTCATCCATCGGCGAGAGATGTTTCGCCGCCGGCTTCTCGGCAGCCTCAAACGTCAGAGGCTCTGCGGCAGGCGTAAAGACCTCGGCGACCGAAGGCGTGAAGGATGGCGCGGTCTCTTCCGCCTGGACGACGGCAGGCACGGGAGCGACTTCGACCTGCGGCTCTACCCGGGCCGCGGCAGGCTGCCGTTCGGAGCGCGGCTCAACCCGCTTCGGGTCGGCGGCCGAAACATCGCGGCGGGCGCCGAAATTGGCAAGCGGCAACCGCAGGCTCGAAAATTCCAGCGAAGACCGGCCGCCATGCGATGGCGGACGAACGGAAATCGGAGCAGGCGCCTGTTCGGCGACGGCGATTTCCACTTCATCGGCGAGATCGAGGCTCTGGGACTCCGGTGTAGCAGCATAAGCGGCGGCAGCAATATTGCTGGAGACATCTGCCGGAAGCTCCGGCATGGCGTGCCATTCCGGCTGGACGGGTTCCGCGGCCTGCGGCTCTTCCCATGCCACCTGTGAGGCAGCCTGCTCGTAGACCATCGGCTCGGCAGGACGCGCCTGGCGCGAATGCACATCGAAAACTTCAGCCACCGCGCCGGCATCATCGCGGAAATCCGCCCGGATATCCTGCGTGGGGGTTTCGACGTAATTGTGGATATAGGCCTCATTGACCTCTGGAAGCAGCTCTTCCGCTGCTTCGGGAGCGAATGTCATCTCGGGTTCCGGTTCAGCTGCCGGCGCAAGTTCGGGCTCGCGGCGAGCGAAAACGGATTCGACCCGCTGCATGAAATCGCTTGGATGGATGCCTGCACGAACATCGTTTGCCGGATCAAGAACGACCGGATCGGCATGCGGCGCATCGTAAACCTCGAATTCCCGAAGCAGCTCGTCCTCGAGATTAAATTCGGGTTCGCGGCGGGCAACCGGTGAGGCAGCGCGTGGCGCAGCTTCGGAACCCGCATGCGAAGGACGATCTTCGAAGCCGACGATACGCGCCAGTTCTGCCAGAGGATCGTTGTCAGCGAAGCCTTCGGACCGGGCGTCCCGGTTATACGCGACATTTTTTTCGACCATTACGTGTTCCACCATCTACGCATTGCAGCTCTTGCCAGCGTATTGTGAGCAAATAATGGTGAGATGTTATCGCATTTCGTCAGGTGCGTCCGCTCCTAAAAGCGTCAGTCCAGACCTCAGAACATTCGCGACAGCATTCACCAGCCCAAGTCTGGCAATGCTCAATTCTCGGTTTTTATCGTTAATAAAACGTAATTCCTGATGGTCTTTACCCTTGTTCCAGTGTCCATGGAAGGAACTGGCGAGATCATAGAGGTAAAAAGCAAGCCGGTGCGGCTCATGCGAAAGGGCCGCGGATTCGATCAGGCGCGGATATTCCGCGAGTTTTGCAACCAGCTGCAACTCATTGATATCGCTGATCAAAGATACAGATGCCGCCATCTCCTCAGCCGAAGGAGAAAGGCCCGGAAACGCTTCCTGCGCCTGCCGGAAGATCGACATTGAGCGGGCATGCGCATATTGCACGTAAAAGACCGGATTATCCTTCGATTGTTCGGTCACTTTTGCAAAATCGAAGTCCAGCGGCTCGGAATTCTTCCGATAAAGCATCATGAATCGCACCGGATCGCGACCCACTTCGTCGACAACGTCGCGCAGGGTCACGAAGTCGCCGGAGCGCTTCGACATCTTCACCGGCTCACCGTCGCGGAACAGCTTGACGAGCTGGCACAGAAGAACCGTCAGCTTCGACTTGCCCTCGGAGACGGCGCGCGCGACGGCTTCCAGACGCTTGACGTAACCGCCATGGTCTGCGCCGAGCACATAGATCATCTCGGAAAAACCACGGTCGAACTTGTTCTTGAAATAGGCGACGTCGGCGGCGAAATAGGTGTAGGAACCGTCCGACTTCATCAGCGCGCGGTCCATATCGTCGCCCACTTCGGTGGAGCGGAACAGCGTCTGTTCGCGGTCTTCCCAGTCATCAGGCAATTCGCCCTTCGGCGGCGGCAGCGTGCCCTTGTAGACATGGCCCTTGAAGGTGAGGTCGTTGATGGCCGACAGGATCGGCCCGCCATTGCCCTCATGCAGCGTGCGCTCCGAGAAGAACACGTCGTGCCGGACGTTGAGAAGCGCCAGATCCTCGCGGATCATCGCCATCATCGCGTCGATCGCCTTGTCCTTGACGATAGGCATCCACTTTTCTTCAGGCATGGCGCGCAGCTTGATGCCATATTCATCGGCCAGCGCCTGGCCGACGGGAACGAGGTAATCACCGGGATAGAGACCGGACGGGATGGTGCCGATATCTTCGCCGAGCGCCTCGCGATACCGCAGGAACACCGAACGGGCCAGCACATCGATCTGCGAGCCGGCATCGTTGATATAATATTCCTTTGTGACGCCGTAACCGGCGAATGCAAGCAGGTTCGCCAGCGTGTCGCCGACCACGGCGCCACGGCAATGGCCGACATGCATCGGGCCGGTCGGGTTGGCCGAGACATATTCGACGTTGATCTTCTGGCCCGCACCGATGGTGGAGCGGCCGAAATCGATACCCTGGTTGATCATATCTGCCAGCAGACGCTGCCAGTAACCAACCGACACCTTGAGATTGATAAAGCCGGGACCCGCGACATTGACGCTATCGACATCGCCATCCGCCTGAAGCGCCGGCACGATGAGTTCGGCCAGGGCGCGCGGATTGGTGCCGAGCGGTTTCGCCAGCACCATGGCGGCATTGGTTGCGACATCGCCGTGGCTGAGATCACGCGGGGATTCGACGGTAATTCGACTGAAATCGACCTTTTCGCGGTTCTCTTTCACGAGGTCGAGGGTCTCGAGCGCGTTTTTGATCCTGGTATCGAAATCGGCAAAAATGTTCATCGTTCCAACCTGCGCGAAGGGCTTCTGTTCATGTCCGGTATTTTAGCCGGTCGGCTTCGCGATCGCCCGCTGCCCTATCTCAAATCGGGGGTGTGGTCAAACAGCCGCTGGTGGGCGCGCAGTGCATAACTATCGGTCATGCCGGCCAGATAGTCGCCCACATGCCGGGCTTTTGCGGCCACGCTCATGCCGGAAATGCTGTCCACCCAGTAGTGGCTCTGCATTTCCGCCGGCGTTTCCATATATCGGTGGAAAAGATCGGTGACGATCTGCGTCGCGCCGGCGCGAATGCGCATGATGTCCGGGTGCCGATAGATATGGGCAAACAGCAGCTTCTTGATCTGCCTGTCAGTCTCGGCCATTTCGGGCGAAAAGGTGGCGACGGTAAAATCGGCGGCCCTGATGTCGGCAGCCCGCTGCGGCTTCAACCGGGCAAGATTTTGCTGCGCCACGCCGATCACATCCTCAACCATGTGAGTGATCTGGCGGCGCATGATCTCGTTGGCGAAACGTTCCTTGTCGAGCACGGGATATTTCGCCCGCACCTGCGCCATCAGGCCGCTGAGGAATGGTACCTCCTCCAGCATGTCGAAGGTGAGATAACCGGCGCGCAGACCGTCATCGATATCGTGGGTATTGTAGGCGATGTCATCGGCAATCGCCGCCACCTGCGCCTCAAGGCTGGCATAGCTGCCGATCTCGAGATCCTGCAACTCGCAATATTCGAGGATGGGCAGCGGAACCGGCCCTTTGATCCCCTCACCCTTCGCGTTCACCAGCGGGCCATTATGCTTGACGAGACCTTCCAGCGTTTCCCAGGTCAGGTTGATGCCGTCATATTCGGCATAACGGCGCTCCAGCTTGGTGACGATACGCAGGGACTGTGCATTGTGGTCAAACCCGCCATAGGGCAACAGCACCGCATCGAGCGCGTCTTCGCCGGTATGGCCGAAAGGCGTGTGGCCGAAATCATGCACCAGCGCCACGCCCTCGGCCAGATCCTCGTCCAGCCTCAGCGCGCGGGCGAGCGCCCGGGCGATCTGCGCGACCTCAATGGTGTGGGTAAGCCGCGTGCGGTAATGATCGCCGTCAGGGCTGATGAAGACCTGCGTCTTGTGCTTCAGGCGACGAAAGGCTGTCGTGTGGACGATGCGGTCCCGGTCACGCTGGAATTCGGAACGCGTCAGGCTTCCTTCTTCCGGAAACAGACGCCCGCGCGTCGTCCATGGATCCGAGGCGAAAACCGCCCTCTCCCCACTTCCGAAACCCAATGCGCGCTGGTCTATGATCATGCATCCACCTGTTGTCTTGTCGGCCATGACCTTGACTGTGACTTCCTTTTGGTCTCGGCCATTGACCTTTTCATTCACCCTTCATACCTATCGCAGAGGTCAGCGCAAAGCATCATCGCCGCGCAGACGCCCTCACACAGGCTATAGACCGTTAATTTGACCGGTTTATAATGGTGACAACGAGATTATTGCTCTCCGGATCTTGACCCCGGCAGGAGGAACGACATGGAAAACAGCGACATTACCCTTTCGGAAGCAGCGGCAAAGCGAATCGCCCAGATCGTTGCAGCGGATGCCGGCAAACAGGCGCTGCGCGTCTCCGTCGAAGGCGGCGGTTGCTCGGGCTTCTCCTATAAGTTCGATCTGGCCGAGAACCCCGCCGATGACGACATCGTGATCGCCCGCGGCGACGCCAAGGTGCTGATCGACAGCCTTTCGGTCGTCTATATGGCGGGCTCTGAAATCGACTTCGTCGATAATCTGCTTGGCCAGTCCTTCCAGATCAAGAACCCCAATGCCGTGGCAAGCTGCGGTTGCGGCACCAGCTTTTCGATCTGAGTGAAACGGCCCGCGGCTCTGCCTCAATGCTCTCAGCTTTAAGGTGATCCGCGTCCTCTCCTGCCTCATCCCTGTCTCCCCGCCGCGCAGACGCGCGTCGGCTGGATTGCTGTAACAAGCACAGGAATGAGGGAGTAGAGACATGACGCTGACTTCGCGGCCCAGTTCACTCTACCAACCTCCCCTCTATCCACCACATCCTCGCCACCACCTTCCAAAAACGGTGGCAATCGCTTTTGCATCGGGTAAAAGTACCCTCACAAAAGGGAAACTCCGATGAAGATTGCCACCTGGAACATCAACGGCGTCAAGGCGCGCATCGAAAACCTCTGCCAGTGGCTGAAGGATTCTTCGCCTGATATCGTCTGCCTTCAGGAGATCAAGTCGGTCGATGAGGGGTTTCCGCGGCTGGAGATTGAGGCGCTTGGTTATCACGTCGAGACCCACGGCCAGAAGGGCTTCAACGGCGTTGCCCTGCTCTCCAAGGTGAAGCCCGATGAGGTCAATCGTGGCCTGCCGGGTGATGATGCCGACGAGCAGGCGCGTTTCATCGAAGGCGTGTTTTCCGTCGACGGTGGCGCCATCCGCGTCTGCTCGCTTTACCTGCCGAACGGCAATCCGCCTGACGATCCGGTCAAATATCCCTACAAGCTCGCCTGGATGGAGCGGCTGCGGCGCTTTGCCGAAGATCGCCTCGCGTTCGAGGAGCCGCTGATCCTCGCGGGGGACTACAACGTCATTCCGGAACCGTTCGATTGTCACGACCCCCGCGTGTGGGAAGGTGACGCGCTGTTTCTGCCGAAGACCCGCGCAGCCTTCCGCAAGCTGGAGAACCTTGGCTTTACCGATGCCGCACGTGCGACGACGGATGAAGCAGGACTATATTCCTTCTGGGATTATCAGGCCGGCGCATGGCCGAAAAATAACGGCATCCGCATCGACCATCTGATGCTGTCAGCCGAAGCGGCCGACAGGCTGGAATCGGTCAGCATCGAAAAACATGTGCGTGCGTGGGAAAAACCATCCGACCACGTGCCGGTCTGCGGTTACTTCGATTTCAGCCCCGCTGGCTGACAGGCCATCTTTACCGAGCTCTGGCGCGGCAATTTTCAATCCGGATCGTCAATCCGCATGGTCTGCGCCATTGCGATTGCCGCACGGCGATCGTTCTCACCCGCCAGCGAAAAGGCCTGCTCCTGCAGGTTCTGAATCCAGGTACAGTCCGCCGCCGTGCATTTATCCAGCGCCGCCGTCATGAAGGCGAGGCCCTGCGTCGTCTGGCCCTCCTGGAAGATCAGGTTGCCGAAAATCGACATGGCGCCGGCATGGCCGTGTTTGCGGGCCTGGTTGAGCCATTTCTTTGCCTGCTGCACATCCGCGCGGCCACCCTCGCCGGCAAGAATCATCTCTGCCAGACGGAACTGGGCCTCAGCCACACCGAAGGTGGAAGCAACCTGGAAATAAAGCTGCCGGGCCTGTGAAAGGTCCATTTTGACGGGGCTTCCGGGAATGCCGTGGCGGTAATAATCAGCGAGAGACAGCAGCGCATTGACGAAAAAGCCGGTATCCTCCGATCCCGGTTCGACACCCTGATTGGCGATTTCGCTGTAGATCTTGAAAGCTTCGAAGTCGTTCTTGGCGACGCCATCGCCATAGGCATACATGTTGGCAAGCGCCCAGCGCGAGCCTGTATGGCCCTTTTCGGCCGCGTAGCGATAGGCCTCGACAGCTTCACCCTTGTTTCCGTTCTTGTAGGCCTTGAAGCCGAACTTGAACAGGTCGAAGGGGCCGGATTCCTTGGTCACGCCCGCATTGATGTCAAAAGCCGCGGCAGGCATTGCGAGCGACGCAAGCAACATGCCCATGAGGAGCGGCTTTAAAACGTTGGCTTCACATTTCAGCATTTCAGCGAACTTCTCTCACTCTTCCCGGCATATAGCCAATACTTGCGGAATACTGCAAAGCCGAACCCCGCCGGGTCGCGATTTTTCGAACACACTGCGTCTTTCCGGCAGCACTTTCCAGCGCACCACCGGTGGTCTCCTGCGGCAATTGCCCAAATTTTCCAGTTAGACAGATATAGGCATAATTTCCGGCAATATAACGGCGTTCCGCCATCCACCGGTCAGCGCCAAACAAGAAATCCGGATGAAATTCCCGTATTACTTGCTTAAACCCTGAATCCAAACCTGTTTTCACTTTCTGCAACCCCGCGGGCCCACATCAAACGCCTGCATGTTCTTCCGATCCCGCTGCCCTAAACATAAGCCAAGCACCCTGTTTGTGGCGGGAAATGGACAGATATGCTCACATTCCAACGCGACCCCACGCTTGCAGAAAAGTGTTGCCAAATCGTCACAAAACTTTCGGGCCAGAAAATTTTATCGAGAAGGAATCATAGTCGGACATGAAAAAAGGCCCGGTTGGTAAACCGGACCTTTATTTTAGCATCAGCGAAAGGATCGATCAGAACTTGACCTTCACACCCGTCGAGATGGCTGCCACGAGGTCGTTGCCGAAATCGTAGCCTGCCTCGTTGCCGCAGGTGAAACCAGCGCCGCAGGGTCCGCCATTGATGGAGGAGCTGCCCGAGGTCAGGAGGCCGAGAGCGCCGGCAATCTTGAACTCGATGTTCTTGTTGGGCGAATAGACAATCTGCGTGCCGAGCGTCCACGTATCTGTCTGGGTGCCGATGACCGTGGACGTGCCGCGATCCCAGGTCAGGCTGACGGCTCCGCTCCACTGTTCGTTGAACTTGTGACCAACGCCGCCGGAGATCGTCCAGCCGTCGCGATAGAACAGGTCAAGCGTGTTCAGGGTGTCTGCGCCACTTGGGACGCAGGGAGACGTGCCGACCGCGCAGAAAGGAATGACCTGAATCTGGCTCCAGTCTGTCCACTTCACGGAACCGAAAGCAAGCCAGTCTGGCGCTATGCCGGATTGAACTTTTAGTTCGATGCTGTCTGGCATGGAAACAGAGCCATAGATCGGCACGAGCTTGCCGCCGTATTTTGCAAGCGTCGGAGATATGGACGGCGGTGTCTGTGGGATCCCTCTAACATCGGCGAAGCCGGTCAAATCGTGATCGACAGCGCTGTTATAAACAAGGCTGGCGCGGAACGCGATCTCGGGAATCTCGTAGGCCATGCCGGCGCGCCAGCCCCAGCCGTCACCTTCCATCTCAAGTTTGCCGACGCCGCTGAAGCTGGACCAGGCCGGATTGAGGCCCAGAACGGCCGGCCCGAGAACCTGACGATACTTATAGCCGCTCAATTCCTGATAGAAGCCGCCGCCGATAATCGAGAAGTCACCCTTGCCAAGATCGAACTTCACCCGGCAGGTGGTCGCGTAATTGTGCGACTTGACCTTGGTTTCGATATTGTAGCTCGATCCCTGCCAGATACCGGGATTGAGATGCGCGCCCCAGGGCTGTGAATAGTCGAACATGCAGTCGCCGAAATCGCCGATCGATGCCTTGGCCCCGATGCGGGTCGACCAGAAGTTTTCGGAATCATCTGCCGTCCTGGACCAGGATGCAGGCAAGGGACCACTTTTCAGCGGATTGTCCCGCGCATTCTCTACCTTGCGCTGCGGTGCGACGAAGGTCGCGGAGCTGTCGAGAACGTAATCGGACGGATCGAACAACAGATCGATATTATAACCGCCGCGCTCGAGACCGCCGGCCAGTGAAGGCGTTACCGCCGCGATGCTGACTGCGAAACATACCGCGCCGCGAAAAATTGCAGTTTTTGCCATCTCTCTCCCCAATCAAGGCAATGTGATCATCAAAAGAGTGAAGCGCTTCGCGGAAAATGACAATCTGCCGCACACTGGCACAGTTCTGCGACACTTCTCCATTTTTTACGTAAGAATTTCATGTCCATCCCCTTGCATAATCATTTTAGGTTATTTTTCTAATTAAACGGAAGCGACACGACACAAAATGAAACAATTTCCCACGCGTGACGGGAATTGTCGCCAAATAACCACACACGCGCGTTTCCCGAAGAAAGCCGCTTATCACGCCGTTTTTGTTGGCTTTTTTGACTGATCGGGAGATTTTCGAGCGCGAGATGGCGAGAAATGATCGCCCTCCAGCGAGCAACATGATTCGTCGTTGCAACGCAGCAATCGATAGACGGCGACCTGTCGCTCCATAGCAAAAACGCCCCGTTTTTAGCGGGGCGTTTTTGTTCATGCAAAGCCGCAAGCGGCATGTTACCCCGCTTCGCTTACCCGCGTGAGCGCCGTTCTCAGGCTTGTGAGCTGAATTTCAAGCTCAGCCTTGCGCTCGCGTTCGGCGGCAACGACTTCCGGATCGGCATTGGCCACGAATTTCTCGTTCGACAACTTCTTGTCGATGCGTTCCATTTCCGCGTCCACCTTGCCGATCGCCTTCTCGAGACGAGCCTTTTCGGCCGCAAGATCGACCAGATTGCCAAGCGGCAGGCAGATGGTCGCCTCACCGACGATGATCTGGGCCGACCCCTTCGGCGCGACGTCGGCGGCACGGATTTCATCGGCCCGCGCCAGACGCCGGATAGCGGCGGCGTGGCGATCGAGCCGTGCTTCCGTGGAGGTATTGGCGCCAACGACCACCAGCGAGGCAGTGGCACCCGGCGGCACGTTCATCTCGGCGCGCGTCGAACGAATGCCGGACACGAGATCGATCAGCCAGTTGATTTCCGCAGCCGCGGCGTCGTCGCGGAACTCCGGCTCCGGCCAGTCGGTAAGGCAAAGAAGATCATCGCGCTCCTTGCCCTCACCGGCCGTATGCGCCCAAAGCTCTTCCGTCATGAACGGCATGAAAGGATGCAGCAGCTTGTAGATCTCATCCAGAACATAAGCCGCGCAGGCCTGCGATTCCGACTTGGCCTTTTCATCGTCGCCGCCGAAGACCGGCTTCAGCAGTTCCAGATACCAGTCGCAGAACTGGTTCCAGACGAAACGGTAGAGAATGCCTGACGCATCGTTAAAGCGGAAGTTCTCAAGTGCCGCCGTCACATCGCGGGCCGTGTTGGCAAGCTCGGTCAGGATCCAGCGGTTGATCGTCAGCGAGGCGGTTTCCGGCAGGAAATGCGGGTCACGCTTCACGCCATTCATCTCGGCAAAGCGCGTCGCATTCCAGAGCTTCGTGCCGAAATTGCGGTAACCCGCAATACGTGCCGGATCGAGTTTCACGTCGCGACCCTGCGCCGCCATGATGGCAAGCGTGAAACGCAGCGCATCCGCACCATATTCATCGATCAGTTCCAGCGGGTCGATGACGTTGCCCTTGGATTTCGACATCTTCTGGCCGTTCTTGTCGCGAACCAGCGCATGAATATAGACCGTGCTGAACGGCTCAACCGGGTTACCGGCGTCGTCCTTCATGAAATGCAGGCCCATCTGCATCATCCGCACCACCCAGAAGGGGATGATGTCGAAGCCGGTGACAAGCACGTTTGTCGGATAATAGCGCGCCAGTTCCGGCGTCTGTTCCGGCCAGCCGAGCGTCGAAAACGGCCAGAGCGCAGAAGAGAACCAGGTGTCGAGCACATCTTCGTCGCGCGTCAGGATTTCGCCCGGAGCGAAGTTCTCAAGCTTTTCCTCGACCCAGGCCTTCCACGGGCCTTCATGGGCGATGTAATGCTGGATGGCCGCCTGCAGCGCCTCTTCCTCGGTCTTCTCGACGAACACCTGCCCGTCCGGACCGTACCATGCCGGAATCTGGTGTCCCCACCACAATTGCCGCGAGATGCACCAGGGCTGGATGTTCTCCATCCATTGGAAATAGGTGTTTTCCCAGTTCTTTGGCACGAAATTGGTGCGGCCTTCGCGAACCGAGGCAATCGCCGGCTGCGCCAGCGTCTTGTTGTCGACCCACCACTGGTCCGTCAGGCGCGGCTCGATCGGCACGCCGCCGCGGTCGCCATGCGGCACCACATGCTTGTGCGGCTCGATCCTGTCGAGCAGGCCGGCTTCCTCAAAAATTTCGACGATGATCTTGCGGGCGGCAAAACGGTCCTGACCTTCCAGCCGGTCCCATGCGCCGTGCAGCGCCGCCGGATGGTCGAGGCCTTCGAGGAAATCCTCGTTCTCCTTGATGGAGATGGTACCATCGATATTCATGACATTGATGGCGCGCAGGCCACAGCGTTTGCCGACTTCGAAGTCATTGAAGTCATGCGCGGGCGTGATCTTGACCGCACCCGTACCGGCGGTCGGATCGGCGTAGTCATCGGCGACGATGGGAATCCTGCGACCGACGATGGGCAGGATGACGTGTTTGCCGACGATGCCCTTGTACCGCTCATCTTCCGGGTTCACGGCAATACCGGTATCGCCAAGCATGGTTTCCGGACGCGTCGTGGCGACAACGATATAATCGCGGGTCTCGAACTCGGTGGGCTTGCCCTCCTCGTCGAATGCGGTCGGGTACTGATAGGTAACGCCCTTTTCGAGCGGATAGCGCAGGTGCCAGAGATTACCCTTGACCTCGATCTGCTCGACTTCCATGTCGGAAATCGCAGTCAGCAGCTTGGGATCCCAGTTGACGAGGCGCTTGTCCTTGTAGATCAGGCCCTGCTTGTAGAGCGTGACGAAAACTTCGAGAACAGCCTCGGAGAGACCTTCATCCATGGTGAAGCGTTCGCGCGACCAGTCGCAGGACGCGCCGAGACGTTTCAGCTGGTTGAAGATCAGGCCGCCGGATTCGGCCTTCCATTCCCACACCTTCTCCACGAAGGCCTCGCGGCCCATATCACGACGGCCTGGAAGCTGCTGCTCCATCAGCTTGCGCTCGACGACCATCTGCGTGGCGATGCCGGCATGGTCCATGCCCGGCTGCCACAGCACATCCTTGCCGCGCATGCGCTCGAAGCGGACCAGAATATCCTGCAGCGTGTTGTTGAGCGCATGGCCCATGTGCAGGGACCCCGTCACATTCGGCGGCGGGATGACGATGGTGAAGGTTTCCGCGCCCGGCTTGGCGTTGGCGCCGGCACGAAAAGCGTTAGCCTCGTCCCAGGCTTTGGCGATCTTCGGTTCGACGGTGGCGGAATCGTAGGTCTTTTCGAGCATTTCCTGACCTGAATTTTAGAGTTCTTGTGTGGATTTTTTAAATAAGGATGGACAGTCGAGAGTCAACAGAAACCGACCCTCAGGACGCTCCGTGAGCGACCCGATGGCCGACTATGCCCCGATAACGCTTTCATCTTCAATAAAAAAGCCGCCCCTGTGCCGGGCGGCCCCTCTTTAACGCCGATGCCACGCCTCCCGAGGCGGGCGGGAAGCACCAGGCCCTGCGGCCAGCGTAAAATCAGCGGCGCGAGCCGCGCGCCACGCGCTCGATTTCTTCGCGCACGAGACGCTCCACCAGGGTTGGCAGATTGTCTTCCAGCCATTCCTGCAGCATCGGACGCAGCATCTCGGCCGCCATGTCCTCGATCGAACGACGTTCGACGCCGTCGAAAACCTCGGCCAGCTCACTGAAGGAACGCGCGATCTGCGCGCCCGCGGCGGCCGAAATGAGGTTGAGCGACAGGTCGGAGCCGGCCTGTGCTTTGTCTTCCGGCTGCGGCGCAACCAGATCGAGTGACGGCGCCTCGGCAATGGGTTCCTGCACGTCGATGTCGAAAACTTCCTCGGCTACGGCGGTTTCAATCGCACCGCGCAGCGCCATATGATCAAAATGGTTTTCCGGTACAGGCGCGCTTTCAATGGCAGCGGCAGCGGCCCGGTCCTCGGAAGCGGCGGGCGCCTGCTGTTCAGCAGCAGTTGCCGCAGCCGCCACCATCAGCGGCCGTACATCCGTCGGACGCTGTGCCGCGGGCCGTTCGGTCTGCGGCACGGCGGGAGAAGAGGAAGCTGGAGAAGCCTGCATCGCCGCGCGCTGGCCCTGCGAGGCGAAGGCCTGCGGCCCCATGGCAGCGTTGCGGTCTGCGGCAGCGCGAACCCGCGCGGCGACATCGGCGAGCGACATCGTCTTTTCGACGGGGATTTCCTGGGGCTCGGCCAGGGATTGTTCATAAGCCGGTGAAAAATCCTGTGCAGGCCGTGCGCCAAAGGCCTGGTTTGCCGGCGGAGGGACGCGGGCCGGCGGGCTGGCTGGCTCCGTCATGTAAGTTGCGTCGCCTGCCGCCTCGTCCTCATCGTCATAAACCGGCGGTAACTGGCCGGAAAATGCGCCGGCGGGCCCTGGCTCGTTGCTTTCGATGATCCGGCGTATCGACGCCAGAATCTCTTCCATGGACGGTTCACGCGCTACGCTTGGCTGAGCCATATCAATCCCCGGTTTCCACTCTCTAGCACCCGGCCTCGCATCACTTCGGATGCCAGGGGCACTTCGCACCTGTTCAATCTGCACATCACGGCAGCGGCAGCCGAAAACAACCGCCGCGCCGACAGTCTGCAACAGGCCTGAGAAAGACGCTCCGCATCTTCGCAACCCGCTGCAGGGGTCATGCGGGGCAGAAATACGCACACCCCGAATCACCTCAGTTTAGGGTAGCATAGCCACGAACTAAATCACTGATTCGACAAGTTTCGTGATGATACACAGCTTTGTGGGCGCGATGTTCTCGAAGACGCACACGGGATGAATTTCCAATCCTCACAAAAACGCCGGGGTGGAAATTCCACCCCGGCGTCAAGAACAGAATGATGGTACGGTGATCAGAAAACGAATTCGGCTGCCTTGGCGAAACCCGGCAGCGGCTTGACCGAAGCATTGAAGAAGGTCGCGGCCGACGTGCTGGCGCCATCGCGGCGATAGACGGTGGCCTTTGCGGCATTGCCGTATCCGACAACGACGACGAGACGCCCGCCATCGCGCAACTGCTCGGTAAGTGCCGCCGGCACTTCCTCGACAGCGCCGTTCACGAAAATCAGATCGTAAGGCGCTTCGCTCGCATAACCTTTTTCGAGATCGCCGGTGACGACAGCGACATTGTCATAGCCAAGCGAAGCGAGCGTTTCGGTCGCCTGTGCGGCGAGCGCTTCATCGCATTCGAGCGAAACGACGGAGCCGGCAAGCTGGGACAGGATGGCGGCCGCATAACCGGAACCACCGCCGACTTCCAGGACCACGTCCTCCCTCGAAACGGCCGCGAGCTGCAGCAGCTTCGCGAGCGGCGAGGCCTTCATGACATAACGGGCCGGGCGGCCATCCCGGGCGGGACAGATCTGCAAATCCTCATCCACATAGGCAATCTGCCGTGCACCCGTCGGCACGAACGCCTCGCGCGGCACACTCAAAAACGCCTTCAGCACCGAATGCGAAGTCACGTCGGTCGTACGCAGCTGGCTGTCGACCATATTGGCGCGCGCGGTTTCGAAATCCATCATGTCGTTATCGCCTCAATTTCACGGATGCCGGTCGGGAAGTCCCGGCTCCAAAAGCTCAAAACGGCGCGGGCCTCCCCTCGCCTTTGAATAATCTCATAATTGGCCAAGAGCGCGCTTTCAAGCGCGGTAAGACGGATGTGGGGTAAAAAGCAGGATGGCAGTGGTTTTCTTCGCGGAACAAACGGCGAGACGTCGCCAATCGTGACGCGGAACAGGAAAAATCATCGTACTGTGGGAGAATTTTGGAGGCCTCGCCCGGAATTGAACCGGGGTACAAGGATTTGCAGTCCTCTGCGTCACCACTCCGCCACGAGGCCTCACTGACAGCTTTTTCGCTGTCGTGGCGGGGATTTAGAATAATCCTAATCGATGCGCAAGAGGCTCATTCTGAATATCGTCCTTTTTTTATTCTGAATATCCGTTCCCGGCGCGTTCCGCCAAACTCTCGTGAGTAGCCAGCCAGAATCAACCCCAGGCTAGAGAACGTTGTCTTGACTCTTCTAAAATATGAGAACATTTATAGAACAAACGAGAGGTCAATAGACATGTCGGACGCTGAAAAGATCATTGTCGTACAGTTCAAAAACGGTCGTGGCGGCGTCGTTCCGGGCGAGATGCGACAAGCATCTAATCAAGCCTCCGCCGAAAAAATCGCGAGCGCGATGGCCCCTCGTCACGTAGGCGTTGCGGCGTATGCCGTTACCGTGGACGAAGAAAGCGGCACCATGGCGAACCCACGTCTGCTGGTTTCGCACGGGCAAATTGCCAACTTGATGCCAGACTGATTTAACGGCGCGAGGGCGCGCGCCTTTTCTAAACAGGGAAAGATTTTACAACTCTGAAAGAGGAGAATGAGAACGTGCGCCCACTACCAAGAGAACCGGAAGCCGATCCGGTTGACCACATTATCGCGTGGCATGACGGCGACAGCCGTGCCGCGATCGAGACGTTGATGGAAGACATACAGCACTTGCGGCTGCAGCTTGCGCTGGCGACCGCAGCGATGGGAACCGGCTTCACGAGAGGATGGAAGCCGGACGCCGACAGAAATGCCAGGTGAAGGAGCTTATCTGCTTTCGGACTACGGCGGCGAGCCTGTCGGCGTCATATGTGAGGAATGCGAGCTCCTGAAATTCATTAGTTCGGCCGAGCTGATGATTGAATTTGGCGACCTGTCGATGCCGACGATGCTGCGGCGCATTTCCCAAGAAGTGATCAAATGCGCCAGGCCGATGGAAGGCTTTTCAGGCCGCTGCATGCTTCATTACCACGCGCGCGCCGGCAGTCAGATCGATGCATTGAAACAAGCGACGCCGCCGGCCGTTAGAGTGAAGGAAATTCGAAATTGGGAGATTGTCGTGGCCAAGTGCAACTACTGCGGCCACGCTTCAAATATCCCGCACTGGCAACTGAACCGCGCAGCGAAGACGGACACTACGGTGGACGAAATTGCCAAGCGACTGAAATGCAAACGATGCAGCGTGAAGGGTGACGTGAAAATCACCATAGCCAAGATGCCGAGGTGAGCATGTGTAACTTGTATCGCATGGAGGACAAGGACTGGGTCTCGAAATGGGCTCAGGACGCCGAAAGCTTTATCAACCTGATGCCGGCCTATCAAATTAACCCCGATCAGATGGGGCCCATCGTCCGCAACACTGCGGATGGCAAGAAGCAGCTTGTGCATGCGCGCTGGGGCCTGCCCTCGCCGATTTTCGTGCAGAAGAAGGCCGCCGAAGCTCGAGCAGATAAACTCAAGGCCAAGGGCAAAGCCGTCGATATCAACGAACTCATTCGCACGGAGCCGGACCGTGGCGTGACGAATGTGCGAAAGCTCAACCTGCCTCACTGGACGCGCTGGTTCGGCGTGGAGCACAGGTGTCTCGTCCCGGTCACAAGCTTTGCCGAACCGGATCCGTTGAGCAAACAGGAAGGTGGCAATGTGCCTAATGCCTGGTTTGCCCGAGACGAGGCAAAATCACTCATGTTCTTCGCGGGCATCCACGTGCCGCAATGGAAAAGCGTTCGCAAGGTGAAGGACGGAATGACCACGGACGATCTCTATGGCTTCCTGACCACGGATCCCAATGATCTCGTTAGGCCCATCCACGAGAAGGCTATGCCCGTTCTTCTGTTGACGAAGGAAGAAACCGACATCTGGATGCGGGCGCCTTGGGATGAGGCAAAGCACCTCGCCCGCCCACTGCCAAACGATGCCCTGATTGTGCTGTCGCGTGAACCTTATGGCTCAACGATTGTTTCGCGAAGCGGAGAACCGGTGGAGCAAGGAAGCCTTTTATAACCGGCGGCCGCCGCCAGATGAATGCATGTTGATGAGGAGAGTAAACCTACTATTCGGATAGAGGAGGAGGAAGATGCATATTCGCCCTTACATTCTCGAAAATCACGGTGTCTACCCAAAACGGTTTCTGGAAGATGGTGACTTCTTCGGAGTGCAAAAAGCCATTCACGAGGATCTGGACTCGCGGCTGATCGCTGAGGTCGATCGAGAGTCTGACCTGACTGCTTATTCCGGATATGTCGCGATGGAGCTGTGGGCCGACGACGACGACATACCGACGGGCGCGAAGATCGAAGTGTTGTTCAGTGAGCGGAAAGGCATCGCCGCCGTCCTCTACGATCATCCGAAAATATCCGATGCTTTCATTGAGTGGGTGTTTTGCAACTCGCCCAACGACGCATTGAACAAATGGAAGAAGAAGGTTCGCTGGCCGCTGATGGAAACATCGAAAGGCCCGGTCGACATAATCGGAGACACCCAACAATGAGCGACCAGACCAACAAGGCCGGCGACGGCATTCACGAGAACCACTGGTGCGAGCATCCGGGCTGTCGTAAGTGGGGTGGCTTCGGCTTTAGCCGAAATAAAGTTGAGAAGTCATCCTGGCATTGCTGGGAACATTATCCGCAGCGGGATATGTTCAAAGCCTACAATTGAAGAACCCGACGATCGCAACAGTCGGATGCAATTTCGCACCCGTGACATCTAATTTCTCGACTCCCATTTGAAAGGTGCTAGGCTGCCTTCATCGTCGCCAACCGAATTCGTAGGCGGTGACGACTGAGGGTTACTACGTGCTCCCGCCTATCTCGTGTGGAGGACGAGTTCTTGCCCCTTCCATCTTACTTCGATCACGACCTGCTTCGCCGCCTGCTTTTTCGCTGGGCTAAGCGATTCACGTCGTTTGAACAGATTCAGCGCGACCTCGTGGAAAGAACGATCCTCGAAATTGTCGCGGAGTTCCCAGAGGCAGCTGACGATTTTGCAATTGACGTCCAGCTTCTCGCGACAATGCGACGGCTTGCCCTTCAGGAATTTGGCATTCTGTTTGATGCCCCTAGTGGACGCGCCTCGCCCGAGAAAGCTTCAAACGTCAGCGAAGATCAGTGAAGGGTTGTTGAAATTCCCGGAACGCCGAAAAGCGCATCCGCCGCTTTCCGAAGTTCGCCCACGTCGCCGTTCATGCAATATCCCCCACGGTCAGATCTTGCACGCGATGCAAATATGAACGGTACGGCGGCCTCTTCTAGAATTGCCGCCAAAGACAGCAGCGTTTCATTGTCTATCTCGATATCGACGATTACTGCGTCAACACCCCCTTCCATCAGCACGTCCAGCACCTCTCCTGTAGAGCGGACGGCCGGCCCTACAATAGCCCCCGCGCCCACCATCAGCGATCGACACGCCGAAGTCAGCATAAGATGTTGCTCTACGATAACGAGCTTTTTGCCTCTAAGCGCTCGTAACACGGAAACGTCCTCCTTTGTCATAACCCCGCCATATGAACTGAGCGAGATTGAGCCGCCAGCCTGTCAGCTCTCCATGCCGTTGAGGAACATTCTGTACGGTTTTGGACCAAAGAACCAGAGTTCTCCGCGATTCCGATGAGTCCGGATGATGAACGCGTCTGCATGAGAGACGAAACTATAGATGGCGCGGTGCTCGAAGTGGTTTGAAGCGAGGCGTCGTGACAGGGGAAATCCCATTCTCCCGTCACCAATCGAGTCCATCATCATCCGGAGAAACCGACATCCCTGCCTCGTGAGCCGCTTCGACAAAAGCGAGGCGCGCGTCTTCGGGTCGGTCGTCCAAGCCGTTTTCGAGAACGGCGGAGCAGACCATAAGGGCGGTAACATACGCCTGCGCTTCTGTGCTTCCGGGCCATTTGTGAAGGAGAACCCGCGCGAGGTCAGTGACGGTTTCAAGGGCTTCGAAATCACCCGAAAGGATCGTAATCGGCTCTATTCTGAATTCGCTCATGGGGCGCAATAACACCGAAGCATCAAATTTACAGATAAAATCGATACACGGCCGCGTGAATTCGACACTCCTGAGGAGCAACACCCCACCCCGGATACGCTTGGGTTGCGAGTGTTGCCCGTGTGCTACAGCAATTTTCAGAGAATTGTTATTTAGTTGATACTCAAATTTAGGAGTTCAGAAAATGAAAAAGACATTCGCGACCCTTGCTTTTGTTTTGGCAGCGTCCACCGCTATGGCTGCTGACGCGGTTTCTGAAGTACCCGCAGCGCCTGTTGCTGATGTGGCACCAGCATTCAGCTGGACTGGCTTCACCATCGGTGTTCAGGGTGGCTACAACTGGAACAACCAGGACATCGAAATCAGCGGCACCGCAGGCAGCTTCTCAGAAGATTTTGACGGCGGTATCCTCGGCGGCTTCGTTGGTTACAACTACGATTTCGGCAACAGCTGGGTGGTCGGCCTCGAGGCTGATTTCGATAAGAACTGGGCAGACAACACGGCGTTTGACGGCGCACTGACCTACGGTTTCGACTGGCAGGGTTCGGTTCGCGGCCGAGTTGGCTACGCCTTTGACCGTGCCCTCGTATACGGTACTGCCGGCTGGGCTTATGCTCGCGGCTATGCGGACGTAGCGGGCTTTGGTGAAGAGAAAGAAACGTTCAACGGCTACACCCTCGGCGTTGGCCTTGATTATGCCTTCACGGACAACGTATTCGCCCGTCTGGAATATCGCTACACCGACTTCGGCGACAAGACGTTCGATTTCGGCGGCACAGGTGGCGGCACCATCACCTCTGATATCGATCAGCACGCCATCCGCGTCGGCCTCGGCGTAAAGTTCTGATAGCCATTAGCTATGAGCATGAAAAGCCCGGCCTCAGCGTCGGGCTTTTTGTTTTTACCCAGACCTAGTCGTCCGCGGCTTCGACTGATTTTCAACGATGCGATCGACGCGCATCGTCATTTTGTCGACCGCATCCTTCACTGCGCCGATAGCGCCCATGATTTGCTCCGTCTGCTCGCGAAGGCCGGACTTGGAGACATACGTTTCGGCCACGTGGAGCCTATGGGCGGCAAGTTCTTCCCTTGCAAGCGAAGCCATGGCTGAGGCCGCCGACGCCGCCGCAGATGCCTCCGTCTTTGCTGCGCCGATCTTCGCGTCAACGTACTTCCACAGGCCGAAGAAGAAGCCGAACAGCAGAACGAAGAAGCCGCCAACAGCCATGATTTCGGCGCCAGTCATGGCTTCACCCCGCACAGCTTCTGCAGCTTCTCGTTTTCAGTGAGGATCTGCCGCTTCGTTTCCGGCGTCATCTGGTCATCGACAGATGGCCTTACTGGCCGAGCGATATCGCAGTAGCTACCGCTTGTCGCGCATCCACTTGCCAAGAGCGTCATCAACGCCAGCGTCATCCAGATTCCTGATTTCATTTTCGACATCCCCGGCCTTCTTGATGGCCTTGGCATTCGCTGCGGCCTGTTCGTCTTTCGCCGCGGAGCGCCCTGCCCTCTGGCCATACAAAAAGACGCCCGCGAGGATCGCGAGCGCCGTACCGATTGCGGCTAGATAACCAGAAACGCGAGACCAGAGTCCCGCGAGAAATAAAGGCATGTTAGCCTCCCGACCTGATGCGATGGACGAAGTAGACGAGGCCAACGATGCCACCTGCGATCATCAGAATCGCCAGAGCCCACTGAATGGGACCGGCACCTGCGAAGATCGCACCAGCCGCAGACAAGAAGCCGCCAAGCGGTCCCCATGCCTCCGGCTTCTTAATAACCTCAATGAGGCCGGTATCCTGCACCACGGCTTTCGCCTCGGCTTCGACTGGGGTCGCAGTGGGTCTTGGCTCGATAGAACTGGCCATCCTCAGCGCGTTACCTACGACGCCGGGCTGCTTCTTGAGCTTGCCAAGCGGGTCAACTCCGGTAACGCGGATTGTCCAACCTCTGCCGTTGACCGGGAAGCCGGTCTTAGCGTTCGTCAGGCTGCGGAGGTAGCGCATACGCTCGTCGCAGTATGCCACGATCAGGTCTTTGACGCCGCCTGGAAAAGCGGCGACAGCTGCGACGGTCTGTTCGCCGATGTGTCCGTCGATTGCGCCGAGGTAAACCTTCTTGGCCTGCAAGACCGCCTGCAGTTTCTTCGCTGCAGTCGACGGTCCCGAATTCACGCCGAAATCGAATGCAGCGTAATCCAGACCTGAAGGCAGGATGTCGCCACCACTCTGCGACCAGTAGGACCGACGATAGATTTCTACAGCCTCTTCCTTGGTCATCGCCTTGACCTCGGATGCGGTGACAGAAGTAACGCCGCGGTGCGCAGCAAGCGTCTTGTGCGTGATGCCATACTTGGTTGGGCCGCCGCGGTCACTCTTGACGTTTACGTATCCGCCTTCGTGGCCAAACATGAGGTCGAGCGATACGGCAAGATTTTCTCTAGCCATGTTTCTGGCTCCTTTCGATACAGCCCTCATGCAGGCGCACGAAAGCCCTCCCCTGTGTGGAGATTTTGGTGATTGGCATTGATTTTCCTTTTTAAGGGAGCGCTGGGAACATTAAGGCGGCCCCGGCGTTAAAGCCGTCGCCATGTCCCCAACTCCATGGCCTAAAGACCCGCGCACACATCCCCCCGCTGCGCGGGTCTTTTGCTGCTATTGATACAGCCGAGACTTGCAGATATGGGAGAAGCGCCGCACGTCCCCTGAAACAGGCTGCGGTATTGAGGCCTCGGCGCTTGCGAGGAGCGACGGGCCTCTTTTGTTTTGATGGCTATGGGTGCCGGGTTACGCTACCGGTACCAGGGGCCATTCACTCCCCGTTCAGGCCCGGCGCAGCACTATCGGCTTGTGGAACCGAAGTCACAGGCGCACGTTTGATTGCGTTATTGGGAGATAAGATCATGAAGCTTCTGACCGCAGCAATTGCGCTCGTATCAGTCGGTATTCTTAGTGGATGCGTAGATGATAGCGGATATCGCTCAGGCGGGTATTACTCGTCGGGTGTCTATTATCGCTCATACGATAGAGACAGGTATTACCGGGATTACGACCGCCGAAACTGGCGTCACCAAAGAGAATGGCGCGATCGTCGGGAAGGAAGGGGTGATTACCGTTACCGCCCGCCACGTGATGGCCAGTTATATGGTCGCCTGATTAATTGACAAAGTCCTCGCTTCTTGGTCAGCCTAAACGGCCGGCCAAGCAATGGGAGCGATCTCGTCAAGGAACTGCTCGACGGTCGGCTGCTCGCGCTGACCGGCCTGCACCTTCGCCAGCTCGCCGTACGCGTAGAACCAGACGTTATCGCGCCATGCGACGAAGGCCTGCGCCTCTGCTGCCCATTTCGGCTTTGTTGATCCGATATAGGACGCCAGCGTCACGCCGTCTCGGAACTGCTTCTCTCGCGCCGTGCTGTCAACAAGGTTCTGGATGGCGTTTTCGTAGTCGGTGATGGCGGGCGGCGGCGGTGTAACTGCTTCGAGTTCTGCAATTTCGCCGGTAGTTAGAGGACGCTCGATGGTCTCGCCGGTTTCGGCATCGAAGGTGGCGATTTTCATGCCCTGATCCCCTCAATTTGTAAATGTCCATATTGGACAGTTGATGCAACTTCCAACGTAAATCTTATGGCGTTTAATGCCACGTTTCTTTTATGCGCTTGTCCACCCACTCGGATGTATCTATCCGTGTTTGTGTTAAGTCTAGCAGTGCTGTGAACAGACGAGTTTCTGGCTTGATTGAACTCATAAATTACTGCTTCGCCCACGGAAGGCCATCCAGTATCCCCACCGTGATAGAGGAAGAAGGCATTGCTTGACGCCCCGTCTCCACCCTCCGCCACCGCAGATGGTCCAACGTAGGGGAACCTTGTGTTCATCAACGTAAACCTGAACTCGTCAGAGTCGGCACCGAACGTAGCTCCGTTGTCAGAAGAAAATCTCATAACGAAGCCGCTATTTGCGTTTATCACGGCGGAACCATTTATTCTTATGTTCCTGTAGGCTCCAAGGTTTGCCACGTCTAAAACAGAAAGTCCTGCGAGCGGAAATGTTCCGATAAACTCCCATCCGCCGAGGACCTGACGCGCCTGCGCTTGGGTAAGTCTTTCAACGTCGCCTGTACCAGCCGTTAAACGTCCGACCAAAGCCGGAGAGCCGATTGTTGCGGCGCCGAGGTTTTTTCCGGTCGTATTGGTAAACTGCGCAAATCCGCCAGCAACCGAAGACGCTGGCCCAACAACATCACCAGTACCCAACCCATCCGTCCCCTTGCGAGCCAGCAGCCGCCAGTAGGCATTACTCTCGGTTGGCAGGACCGGTGGTGCGTTGCCCGTAGTCGCCTGGAGCGCAATCCACGTCGAGCCGTTGTTGAGAACGATGTCATTCACCTCATAGGCAGTCGCAGCACTATAAGCGCCGCGGTCGACAACGCCGGCTGTGCCGGAGCGAGCGAACAAAAGCCACTGCGTGTTCTCAGTCGTCGGAAGGGTCGGCGGCGCATTGCCGGTCGTTGCGACCTTGGCAATCCAAGTCGAGCCACCGTACTGCACGATATCGCGGATCGCATATGCCGTTCCTGCGCTGTAGTTTCCGCGCTGATTGACGCCAGCGGGACCGACAGGGCCTGTTACGTAGGACGGCGCACTCCAGTCACCCGACGTGGCCGAGTTCTTGAAATAGAGCGCAGACCGGCCGTCTCCAATGTCGATAACGAGAACAGAGAAACCAGCAGCCGCGCCGTTGTACGCGGCCCTACCTGCAAGGTTCGCCACCCAAGCATCATACTGAACGCCCTGAACCAGAGCCGCTTTGTTGATGGTCCCAAACACGCCCGGGCCAATGCCGATCGGGATATCATCGGTGCCCACCGAGATTTCAGACAAGCTGTCGAGGTTGCCATTCGACAACGAAGCCAGCAGCCGGCGCATGGCCTCGACTGCGGCAATCGTCGGCGAGGTCAGCTCGACCTTGTAAGGCGCATCAGTCTGGGCAGGACCGGGCCAGTCATCGGCAAGCAAAAGTTCCGTGTCGCTGATGATCTGCTCGATGACGATCGGGCGGCCAACGTGAATGCCGAACTTGTCGCCGACCTTGATCGGGGTCAGGCCAGCAACTTCCGTCAGCCAGCCCGTATCCGTGCCGGTCACAGTGCGAGAGCCTACAGCGACGGTTGCCGTGCCGTCGCCGTACCATGTGGTGTTAGCCATTATTCGGATGCTCCGTCGCTGGCGTCAGCTTCCCCGCGCGCAAGGCGCAGATCGGCTTCAAGGCCGTTGATCTTGTCGAGAAGGATCTGGTTCTCCTGCTTTTGCATCAGGAGCTGTTGAGAGAGCAGAAGCGTGCGGTTGACGAGAAACGCTTCGCGCACTTCCGCCTCTTGCAGGATGACAGAAGCGTCAACCTGCATCTTGTTTCCCGTAGACATGGATTACCTCTTGAAGGTGTAGGCCACTAGCTCAAGCATTGACCAGTTGGAGTTAGGGACGCCTGCGAACCTGGCGCGAAAGGTAGTCTGCGTTCTTCCAGACGGTGGCGTGAAAAGCTTTGACCACATGATGACTTGGCCATAGTCGCCAGAGGTGACTATGGGGATGGTATCTATGTCGACACCACCGGTATCGTCCCTCAGCGAAGCTGCTGTCTGTAGGGTATTGCCCGGCGCCGCTTGGATTTTTCCTCTGAACTCCACTTTGACCTTTGGTGAATTTGGCCCGTGGTTTGCGACGACATAGAGGTCGATAGTGTTGGGCCCACCGCCGCTTTCAGCAGAGACGATATTGGTTATCGCCCCTGCGTCGATATTGGATGTGCCGACTGTCAGCGTCCCGATATAGGCGTTGGAGATATCAACATTGCCCAAGACGCTGGAAAGCGCCGAGAGTTGGTTGACCTTGACCTGATCGAGGTAGAGAACGCCCGACTGAAATACGAACGGCCGCTTTATCGTGGCGTCGTCGTCGCTCACCATAACGACCTGACCGGCCTTCATGATGATGCGCGTCGGATTGGCTGGGTTCGACGGCACGTCCATGAGGAACGACGCCGAGCGATAGTTCTCATCGTTGACTGCAGCCGTGATGCCGTAGCGTGCCGAGTAACCAACTGGAGCCGCAACCGCTGCCCAGGCGATATTGATCGAAGCCGTGTTGCCGCCCAGCGCCGCTGTTAGGCTTTCTACCTTGCCGGCGACGGCCATGGTTTCATTCACGGCGAGCTGGATATCTTCTCGATATTCAGCGCGAGCCGCACCAAGCTCCACAGACAGTTCTCTGGCGAGATTGCGAGTGTCCTTATAGGCAACCGTCGCTAATTCCATCATGCCGGCTATGAGGCCGTCTATGGCGTCCTGTGCGGTTCTTGTGCTGTTACGGAGCCAACCAAGGGCGTCCTCAATGTTCGACAGATCAATGTCGGCATAAACCGTTTGATTGCCGGTGATATTGGCCGAGGTTACCCATGGCGTCCATGTTTTGAAACGGTCAGGAACCGTGCGAATGGTGGCCCGAGCGTTATAGAAAACACCCGAAATCACATCCTTCGATGTCCGATATTCTCCGGCCTCCGGGTCTTTGCAAACGTCGGTGTATACCGTCGTCTCACCGCTGATGCGGTATTCGAACACAACCTCAACGATTGACGGGTCTTGTGGCGGATCCCAGGTGAACCTAAGCGCCGGGGTCTGAAACCCTTCGGCACCTTCGATCATGCCGGTTTCAATGGCGAAGTTCTGGACCGTCGTCAGGATCGACGGATTAATCGGAGGCGTCGGCGGGATAACCACCGGGCCCGGATCAATCCCGCCGTCGTCGTAGATGTCAGCGCTGGTCTCGGCAAGCCTCAGCGTGATGTTGAAGCTCTCGTCGCACAGCCATTCCGATATCATCCATGTGCGGCCACTCCAGACGACCCACTCGCCTTCCTGAACCTTCAGTCCGACGCGCAGGCTGACAGGCAGAGAAGCCGTGCCGCCCATGCGGTTCTGTCGATACCGGATCGTGAGCAGATACTGTGCAATGTCTGGATCAGTGACCTGCAAGAAGTCATTGCTGGTCTGCCGGTTGCGACCATCGGCGGCTACGTCAGCGTTCGAATAGACCGGTTTAAGGCTCTGGGGGTTCCACTGGTCATCAATTGACAGGAACTGACCTGAGAGATGGTTATACCGCTCGAATGCAGACTTGCGGAACTGGAATTCGCTGTCTCGACCTATATCGAGGTCGTCTTTCGTGATCTCGAGAACCGGAATTTGAGGCGCTCCGGCGATGACGCCAGACAGCCCACGACGGTTCAGGCCGTAGCCCGCCATCGCGTCCTCAAACTCCTTCAGAACCTCCGTATGGTCGTCGCCGCCGTTGACCCACAAACCGCACTGATACGTTGGCTTGCCATTCTTCACCGTGTCGCAGACGTTCATGGCGACAAAGTACGTCGACAGGTCTAATTGGCCGAGTGATTTACCCTCACCTATAAGCGTGCGACCAGAGTTGATCGCCCGAAGGCCAAGCTGGTAATTGAGCCGGTGTACAGCCGGATTGCGGGTGAAAACCCACGTCGACGGATCATTGATACGCTGCGCCCCGGAGCCGCCGGCAACAGTCGAATCCTTGCGTGGGTCATACTCACGCAGACCACGGAGTACCCATTCGAAATCGGGCTTCCCTTTTTCAAAGACGGAGCTGTCATAAAGGCGCTCGACAACGATATAGCAGAGGCCCGCGTTGACGCTGGTACTCTTCCATGTGTTGCCGACCGTAGCCGTATCCGAAACGAGCTTTGCGTCTACTGGCTGGCCGGGTCGACCGTCGTAGAACCGGACAGAAACCTTGTCGCCAAAGCCATCGACATGATAATGAGCCGCTTCACCGCCGACATTGCCGACCTGGATCAGCCCACGTCGTTCGCCGTATGCATAGCAATAGTTTTCGAGGCCATCACACCAGCCGTTAGCCAGCACGAAGACGTCGCAGTTGAACTTATTCCCCTGCCCCCACTTCGCATAATAGATGCGCTGGCCCTTGGTCTTGCCAGTGCCATAGAGAGCTTGGACATCGATATCGCCGCCATACTGTGTTTCACCCTGGACGGCGGTATAGGAACGCTTCTTAGGACGCTTGAGGTAGCTGAATGCGAGACTGGCGCCAAAGGCAAGTGCACCGCTGATCAGTGTGCCGAGAATGCCGCCACCAAAAAGAGAGGCTATTCCGGCAGCAATCAGTGAAAAAATTGCCATTGACGATTATCCAATGTGAAAGGCGGCGATGACTTCCCCGAGGCCGTAATCCTGTCGGCCGTCCGGTGTTTTCGTGACGAAGCGTGTTCCGAGACAAATGCCGACGTGCTCGGCACCATCAGCGAGGCGGAGAATGACGAGATCGCCAAGCCGTGCCTCTGCGGCGCCCTTGGAGGGCTGATCCAGTTCCGCCTCGAAGAATGTCACCAGCGACTTGTGCTTGCGCTTCCTGAGGGCTCTCTGGGCTCCGGCGAGCGTCTTGTAGGAGCCGAGATATTTTTTGCTCGTCTCTGCCCCTGTGAGCGCGTCAATCATCGCGCAACCCAAGAAGAAGCAATCGGCTGTGCCATAGGCATACGGCTTCGCCAGCTCCGCGGTTAGCGTAGCTTCGACAATTCGAAAACGGTTCATGAGTGATTACCGACCGGGACCGATGAAGGCTTCGGTGATCTCGACGTTTCCCAATACCTCGGAAAGCTCCGAAAGCGTTCTGACGACCTTGCCGTTCCTTGAGATGACGTTTTCAGGAGCGAACACGAAAACCTGCGGGGGCCGAGGGCTCTGCTGCCGGAACTTATGAATCATCTCTTCCAAATAATCGACCGTGCCGGCGTTGATGCCGTCGACAGTGACCAATGGCTGTCCTTCGTGGTCCTCGAACACACCGACGGAAACATGCTCTGCCTGCTTGTGATGAAACATCATGCGTGTTCTCCTTAACCTTGCCTTTGTCCCCATTCCTCAGGAATACTGGCGTTGGTGGCCACATATTCGAGGCCGGTATCTGTTGGGCTATTGTCGAACTGCTGTTCTGCGATGGAGCGCTTGACGCCCGTGGAGCCTCGCGCCGACCGTCCCGGCGGCTGAAGATCGATTTCCATCGTCAGCGTGCGCTCTGAGCCCGTTACAGCGCCCTTGTTGTAACGCACTTGGTCGATCTCATAGATGGACGATGCGAGGATGCCCAAAACCTCGTTTGTGTTAGGCACGCCGCATAGGTGGGCAATGATGCAAGGACTGTTCTGGTAGTCGAACTCTTCAATCCTCGCGATTGCATCTTCAGGATCGGTCACGGGGATATTCGAGAACGTGATGGTGCGCGTCGTGACTGCCGTACCAACTGCCGATGTCATACTGCCGATATCCAAGAACCGGTTCGGCAGGTAGGTAAGGCCATTGTAAACGTAAGGGCGTCCGCCTCGATGGTAGCCAACTGTTTTGCCGGGAAGGTCGAAGCGTATCAGGTCGAGGCGGGCAATCCGCCCCTTCTCAATCTGCGCTGCAACAATGGGATCAAGGCTCATGATACGAATACCTCTGTTGCAGTGAATGACGTTTCCCGGCTTCCGAGAGATTTCGGGGCTTGGGCACTCCCCGGATCGATCATCATTATACAGGCAGGCTTTTCGAGGTGGCCCGTGCACGTTGAAGGGAAGTTCTGGGTATCGAGCGGGTACATGATCTGCACAGTCGCGAATCCGTTTGCATCCGCGACGGAAGGCTCAACAATGCGATGAAGCGACCGTATGAGAATGGTTTTCCGAACCTCAATGTAGTCGCCTGGGGAAAAAATGAACCCCGCCGGCAACCCGCCGAGGTAAAGAGTGTTTGCGCTCACAGACTGAAAGAACACCTGACCATTGAACGCACCGCCTCCGGCTTTTGTGCCGGATAGCGGCCCGCCTGTATCCATCGCGATTGGTCGAGGACGCCAGACGTCATAACCCAGAAACGTTGTGCCTCGGGCATCTGCCCTCATCATAAAGGCGTCGAATAGGCCAGACTGCTTAGGCAGAAGAGTTCCCGTCGAGAACTTCGCTGTCCAGTAAGGCGTTCCGAACGCCTGCACTTCCGTCCTTCGCCCCTCCATCCTGTTAGCGGAAACCGGGTTTACTGGCGTGAAATCGACTTGGCTCCAAGGAATGACCGGAAGCGAAATAGGGTCAGCCATCTTGCGCCTGTCCGTTCTGATAGAGGTTACGCTGGTTCTTGTTGTTCTGGGAAACGATCTTCACCGTCTGTCCCTGCGCCTGTTCTAGGATTTGGCCCACAAGCTCGGGTGAAAGGCTCACTAGCACCTCAGACGTACCCCCGAGTTGGCTTGTCGCGGACTGACCCTTGGTGTGATCGATCACCGTTTCATCTGGATGCATCATCGCCCAGAAGCCACCCTTGCCATCTAGGCCACCCGCGCGCGCGCCGGAACCGGTGTAGCCACCTCCATCGAAGCTTGGACGAGCAATCGGAACGGGGCCGATTGCTGGAAGCTTTGCAAAGCCGCCTGTGCCGCCACCAAACAAGCCGCTGAAAAGGCTGCCAAGAAAACCACCACCGCCACCCCCGCTAGTCGACTTGTTGACGGAAAAGATTGCGTCCAACAGATCGTCTTGGATCCGGCTGATCACCTTATCGAGCGCGTTGAGGGCAATATCGGCCCACTCGTCCCACGTGATTTTTCCATCGTCCATGGCAGAGCGGATGTCATCGAGAACGCTTCCGACGGAATCCTTATACTGGTCCATGGTGTCGATCTGACGATCACGGGCCTCTTGCTCGGCGTCGATCTGGGTAATGAGGCTGGCGATTGCCTCCCTCTCCTGATCGGTCGCAGCGGCTCCCGCCTGTCGAATTGCTGCTGCCGATCGCTTGGCGGTTTCCGTGGCGCCGACGAGGCTCAGTTCTTCCTTCAGTTCGTCAATGAGATCGGAAACGGCTTGCCGCTCGCGCTCGTATTTCTTGGCTTCGCTGTTGGCGCTACGGCTGTTCCGCTTTGCCTCTCGCTCAGCCTCGATCTGATACAAACTCTTGGTGTTCGCAGCCCTCTCATTCTGAAGCTGCATCTCGTCTTTGAAAGGCGTCCGCTCGAAAGCATTCAGGGTGTTAAGCGGGCCCAACTGGTCAATGACTGCCTTCGTACGCTGCGCATCAATAGCCGCCGCAATATTGTTTGCCGCCCTAGTTGCCTCGTTAGCGACAGACCCCATCGTGCCGGCCAAGGTGGCGGCAGTGTTATTTGCAGTACCCAGCAGTTTTTCAAAGCGAGAAGCCTCAAGGTATGTTCTCAATGCCTCTTTCTGAACGTCTCGAAGAGAGGGAGGGAGCTTTGCGCCCTCATCCGCCGCATCCTTCAGCATATTCGAGAGGTTCAGGGCAGCGTCTGCCACCTCGCGTGGACCGTTTGCCCTTTCAAGTTCGTTCAAGGCATTGGTGATCTCATGGGCCTGAATAGCTGTCAGGCCAAATTCACGAGCAAGATACTGAGTTTCCTGCTGCGCAGCCATGATGGCTTCCCGCGGAAGGAAATTCAGCGTTGCCGTCTGGAAACGGTCTACCGAAGCCTCAATGTCCTGCAGACTGGATTGGATAGCATCGCTAGCTTGGCGCAGCTTGTCCCCATATTCCAGTTCACGAAGCTGCCGAAGTGCTTGATATGCTCGTTGGGCGCCCTCTGCCTGTTCTCCAAAGCGATCAACCAGATCCTTTGCTGACAGCGATGCGTTCGAAACCGCTTCTTCGTAAGCTTGCGTGGCGGCTTCAAGAGCCTTGATTTTTTCAGCTAGATCGGCGGCCTCTTCCTGTGTCATCGCCAGATTTGCAACCAACGGCAGGAGCGCGCCGGCCGCAGCGCCAGCGAGTATACCAATAGGCCCGAGCGCCAAAGCCAAATCCGGCAACTGTACTGCAATTGCTTGCAGCCAATCGCCCGTTACGGATGCCTGCTGAGCAACTTGGCTCAGCTGCATGGATGTCATTCGCATCTGCTGACCAGCGAACGTTGACTGCCTACCGACCGCAGTAAAGCCCTTGGCCATGTTGTCGGTGGCCTTGTTCACGCGGCGTTCCGCACGTTCAGCCGTCGATCCGATGCTATCGAGATCCCTTTCGCCAGCCTTGAGGCTGCGGGAATCCGCTGCAAGGACTAGCGTTGCGAAATCAGCCATTCGGTTTTACCTGTCTTGTGGGCAGAATTTGAGCCTCACCGGAGGGGAGCATGGATACAAAAATGAAGACGATTGCCGCAGGTTTGGGCGGCGCTACCATCGTATTGGCCGGCGTTGGCGCTTGGGCGTTTATGAGCCGAGAACCGCTGACCGAGCGGCAAAAGGCTGAACAAGGTTTTCAAGCACTGCAAGCCAAAGACGAACAGATCATGCGCGAACGCTGTAAGGAGCCTTTTGGGCCTAACCTGACGGAGAGAGAAGAGCGCAACAGAAAGTGGTGTGAAGGCCAAGGTCTGCTAGACCCATAAAGAAAGGCGGCTTGCGCCGCCTAGCTCTTAAGTCCTTGCATCATAAACGAGGCGGGGTCGCCCGATGGCGTCAAGGGCATCAGCCATCTTCCTACACATTGAAGCCGAAGATCTCACCTTTGAAAGAACCTCTTCGCCGTGGTCGTAGTCCACATCGCTGACGACAAGCAACGCCAAGGCGAGAACCCGATTCATTTCCTCAAGCTCTTTCACCAGTTGCTCAGCCTCATGGTCGGCATTGGTGAGTTTGTCTAGAAATTCCCGACGTTCTTCGACGCGGTTCTCAATATCCGTCAGAATTTCGTTCCGCTTCGAAATGTCGGACCGGACTTTATCCAGTTCCTTTTTCGCCGCTTCTATTTCCTTCTGACGCTTCTGCACCTCTTCGTCTGCATGCTTGGCAGCCAGCGCCTGGGCCTTCGCCGTAGCCGCTTCTTCCGCCTTCTTTTCAGCTTCGAAAAGGCGCGTCTGAGCATCCTTCAAGCCAGTTTTTGCCTTCTCGGCTTCTTCCTTGGCAGCCTTAAGATCAGCCTCGATCTTGTCCCTGGCTTCCTGCTTGGCCTTCTCGACAAGAGCAGCCTGACCTTCCAGCAAGGTTTCGGTCTGCTTCTTGAACCGTTCAGCGTCACCGGCCGAGTTATCAGCTCGTTTGCTGGCTTCTTCCAGCTCGCGCTTGAGGCGCTTGACCTCTTCGACTGAGACGGGCTCTCCTGTAGTTGTCTTATTCTCTATTATGTCTCGCACGGCGTCTGATGTAGACGGGGCGGCAAGTTCATAGAGAACCGTTGGCGGCAAATCGGCAATAATTGCCGATTTGGAACCATAGCGTTCCGCAACGCTCATGAAGTTTCGGGCGGCGCGTTCCCCCATTCCGAACTCTGTATTTATCCAAGGCAGGAATCTCCCATGCGGGAGCCTCCCTTTTACTTCGATCAGATCGAGGCCGATGGCGATGATGTCTTCTGCCGTCCGCTTCATACGAACGCGGATACGTTCCGCAGCGGAGCGAACCTCCAGCGCTACAGAAGAGGTCAACCCTGCATAATCAAACAGGGTAGGATCATTTTTCTCACCCGCGCTAACCGGCGCCTTACTGTACTCGATCATCGCTCACCTCCCTTGAAGAGGTTACCGCCGAGGCGACGATGAGACGATGCGATCTGCGCGCACTCGGTACGGATCATGGACTTGATCTGTTTCCGGGTAGCATTTTCTTCGATACCGGCATTGATTATGACGGCTGCCGCGCTTTCGGCCATCTGCAAAAACCGCAATTCCAGCAAGTCAAATTTATCTCGGGGCTTTTCCCCGATTTCCAATGCTTCCCGCTGCTTTTTATTGAGGCCGAAGGCAGCGTAGACAGTTTTTGTCATATTGACGTAAGCGAGATTTGGCTGCGAACTGCCCTCGCCTTCTCTGTTAACGTATTCGATGAAGCGTTTGATTGCGTCCGTAAAATTCAATCGGTCGGCTTTTCCAGCCTCTCGAATTGCAACCTCATGGCGGCTGCGGACGGGCGAGATTTGACGAGTGGAGTCATTGACTCCCTGAATGACAGTGGTCATTGCTTTTCTACCTTCTGCGCTTGCCGAAAGCGCGGTTGGGTTTGGTGGGCAGCACGCTTTTGGTTTGGCGACCGCGTGCTGCCCGTTTACTTCGGTAGGCAACCGAAACAAGGTTCGCATCTTGGTTTATAAGAACCAGGAAATGCAACAGTGGTGGGCGCTATCCACGTTCTATTTTCGTTCTATACAGCATGATCCACAAGCAACGGGCTATTTTGGGCTTGGTTTGTTCGCCTTTACGGCAAGAAATAAGACAGCCAGTTCCCAAAGACTGGCTCGACTCCCGATTGCATCCGTGCTCCTTTTCGCGTGCCAAGCCAAAGGAGTAACGTATGTCAACAGTCAAAATAGAATTCGTCGGACACGAAGAGCACCAAAGCGAGCCGCATCGTTTACATCCGTGCGTCTCGGTTTATGTTCTCCCTCCAGGAAGCGACGATGGCACTTCGCATGGGTTTAAGGTGTGGGCCACCATCGATACTGGAGCGGACTACCTCTACATATCGCCAGAACTCGCAGCAGAACTTGATCTACCTGTCGTCGGCAAAACTGACGTGAACGGAGACCAAGATCAGCCGATTTACTTTGGTAGGCTGGGAATCGTGGGAATTGAGGGGACCTCGGATGTCAGGCTTGTTCAAAGAGAATCCCGTTCTGTAGGATTACCTTTCGATGTAGTCTTGGGACGAGTTCTACTGAACCGTCTGGCGTTAGAATACTCACCATCTGGCGACGGCTGCTTTCTTCGTATGCTCGATCAACGCCCGGGTTCGGTCGGAGCATCGTAGACGGAACATCTACCATGAACGATGCGGCAGGCTCACCGGCAGCAGCTAGACCCCATATTGCTACAGACCCATTCGGAGCGCGCGCCGCTGTCCATGCCACATTAATCCTAGCTTTTGCTTGTCTGGCGGCTACAGGAACGAATGGCAGAGCGAGCAGTGCGGCCATAAACGATCTGCGGTTCATATCCATCTCCTAAAACAGTTGAGGCGGCCGGAGCCGCCTTTTCACCGGTCAGTTTCGCGTTCCATCGGCGGAATGCTCAAAGGCTCTTTGCCCGAGTTGAAACCAGACAAGTAAGCCGAAGCCATCTTTCGTATCAGTCGAAACTCCCAAGGCTGGAGCGCAAGGTCATTTGCTGACGCGAAGGCCACCAGCTCTTGCCAGTCCGGTGTTCCAAGACCCATTCCATTCGAGCGGATCGGGCCGAGTTCCTTGAGGGCATCAAGAAGATAATCGCCGGCCTCCAGTTCAGGCATCGGCGGAATAACGCCTGAGACGAGGTACTTTTGCCCCCGGCTCATCTTCTCGTTGGTGATCGTGGACGCCAGCCAGCCGAGTTGCTGGGCAGCCAAGACTAGCTGGCGCTCTCGTTTCCCAGGATTGCCGCGCGATCGGTGGCGAAGTCCCTCACCTGCTCGACAAAGGACTTCTGGGCCCGGTTCCCGTTGACTATCTGCAGGTTCAGGAACCACTCGACGTCATCAGGTGCTTTCGCTGCCTTGTTGCCGCGGCTGATGTTCTCGAAGCCGACGACCAGAGGCGCGAAGTCCTTCACGAGATTGGCGTGTATGGATTCGACCGTGACAGGCTCGCCGGCTGATCGATCTTCCTTCATGCGAGCGCGCTGGCTTTCGAGGATGGACGTTTGACCCGTCGCCCCCTCGATACCGAGAACGAGAACCCGGCAGGGCTTGTTCTTGTCGTCCTCGTCAAAGAGAAGTTTGCCCGTGCCGGGGTGCTTCAGGTGAAGCGCGCGGGGCTTCTCGGATGCCTTACGGCTGTCGAACTGCGAAAAATCCATCAGGGAGCCTCTGCGACAACGCTATCATAGTTCGCACGGATGCTGAACGTGTACCCGGCATAACTGGTCGTGGAGCGCTCGTTGCGCTGCCAGTCGTGGCAAATTCCGGTGATGTATTCGACTTCACCGCTGGCGCCAGGCTCCACGATTTTGAACGAGTAGAGGTTATGCGGTCCTTCCTTGGCCGCCGCCTTCACGGCTGCCTGCCCTGCATCGCCCTTGATCTCCCGCATGGAGATGGCGGTGGCGGACCCGGTCTTGGCACCCTTGGCACCCATGATCCAGCCGCTTTCCAGATCCGGCACGTCGATGATGGCGTTCGTTCCGCCAACAGGGCCGATGGATTGAATACCGTTGACCTTGATGGCGCCTGTGGTGAACAGCGCCTCATAGCCGGCTTCGTCAAACGTCGCTGGTGCGCCCGCCTTGAAAAACAGCGTGTGGCCGATGTCAGAAGTAGACATGCCCTTATCCTTTCAGAGTTAGGAAGCTTCGTAGTCGATGATGACTGGCGTTCGCCAATCCGCGTCTTGAGGAAAGCCCTCTTGAATGTTCGGCGGCGCGATGATGACGATCTCGCCGTCGATGACTGGCAGTCGCCGGCCCATCGGATAGTAAGCCGCTATCTGATCGGCCTTGGTGTTGGCATCTTTGCTCTTGGTGCCGATCTCAGTCACGACCGTTGCCACGATCCGGCCCTTGCTGATTGGTGCCTGTCCCTCAAGGGTGTCATCCCGATTGGAGACCCGCACGATTTCAAAGCGGACGTAAGGCTTGGGTGAACTGAACGGAATGTTCGGAAAGGCAACATTCCACCCGCCCGCCGCAGTGTTGAAATCCGCGGCAAGGGTCAACTCGATATTCGTCTGGTTCATTTTTTCAGCCTTGCTGCGTTGGCCGTCACGAACTGCGGCCACTGTGCCACAGCCGAGCCCAGGAAGTGCGCGCCTGACTGTTCGTAGGTTCGGGCTAAGCTATCGGTCCCTGAGAACCCTAGCTCGATCCTTCGGGCATACGGAGCGGTCCACGCGAACTGCGCGATATCGCCTATTTCCAGCTGACTGAGCGTGACAACGTAGCTGCTGGCATCTGGAGCGCCGATGGTGCCATTTAAACCGCTGGCGAGACTGTTGCGCAGGTTGCCAGTATCGACCGGTATCCTTCCGCCCTTGGCTCGGGGAAGCTGCGCAGCGTCAACAACATCCTGAACGGACTCGGCAAACACGTCCCGCATCTGCATCTTGGTCATGTTGGCGAACTGCCGGACCGATGCAGAGAGGGTTTTCTTCACCATTACCTGATGTACCTTATCCTGATCCGCTCGATGCAACGGCACCTGATGGTCTGTTTCGCAGAGGCTCCAAGCGAGGTGTCGCCGGGGAACATCAGCCGAGAACCGTCTGGGGCCACGAATGGCGCCGACAGGCCGGTTACCTTCTGGCCTTCCATTGCCATGTGATCTTCTCGGGTGCGCTTGTCGCCCGTCGCGTCCCACCAGCGCTCGATTTGGTCGTCGGATACCGTTCCGCTTTCGAGAAGCTGCTGGTATCCCTCATGCTGTCCGGCTCGAAGCGCGGTCAGCGTCTCGTTTTCTGCGATCAGGTCAGCCCGGAACATCAAGGCCCGCGACTTGTGATCAGCCATAAGCGTGGCGATCAATTCAGCCTTTGTGACCTTCACCGGGCGCCGCTTGTTGTAAGCCTCAAGCGCAGCGTCCCAGCCATTCCGCCGCACAGCCTCGACAACAGCCGTATAGCGCTTGTCGCGCAACTTCATACCTAGATAGTCAGAAAGTCCCTCACGGTCTCCTGTGAGCAGCGCATTGCGTATCTTGAGCGTCGTTTGTGCTTGTGCCGGCGTAAGGCCGATCAAACCGCTCTCGCGAAGGCCTGTGACTTTGCTTTTCCGACCGACCAGATCGAGCGCGATGGCCTGCGGCGTCCTATTCTGCGAGATGCCTTCCACGATGATTTCGCGAACGGCCTGCCTCACTCCTTCGGTAATGGAGGTGATGAGGTTTGCGACGTGTGATCTTGCCCACAGGTCGGCGCGGTCATGTCTTCCATTGAAGCCAAAAACCGCTGAACCGCCCGAAAAGGGTCTGGTATCTTCGGGAGTGCAGCCAGCGCCGCCACTCCTCCCCTGTAGTAAGCGTCAGAGAGCGCCCGGTCCAAAGGCTGAAAGAACACCGGATCGACGCGCAGCGCCGCGATAGCAGCCTCTATGTTGCCATTCTGGATATGGCCAACCACCGTCTGTAGCTGCGCCTGGGAGGTTATCCGGCCGATGGCGTCAAGAAACGCCTTGCGGACTTCAGGCTCCAGCGCGTCGAGGATGGCCTGAACTTCTGATGGAAAAGCCATTAGGCCCTCTAGCTCTTGATGATGGTGTACTTAATCGGTCAAACCGTTCGGTGACAACAGCTCTTGACCTCTGCTTTGTCGTTTTGCCGCCGCGTTTTCTTCGAGATGGCCTTCACCTCATGGCGCTTACCGCGCTTGTCGCCATTTCTTGCGCCGTTGTGCTCTGTTTTCATGCCTCACCCGATTATCCAGCCACCAGCGGCCCAGCCAAGCCTGGCGGCGCATGCAATGAGAAAGCCGATGACCACGCCGCGCACGAGAATGCGGGCTGCCAACTCCGAGTGTGTTGTCATCAGAACAATACTGTGCTTCATAAATCATACGGGGTTTGGGTGTATGAATGATCATTGATGCAGACATAGTGGGCAGTGTCGCCCGATTGTTTAGATGGCTCGGTAAGCATTGGGAGCCCATTACAGCGGTTTCAGCACTTGCTATAAGTGCGCTCAGTGTATGGTTGGCGTACAACGGTCTACAACTCTCGTACCAAGGAACGCTACTCGCAAGAGAAGCCCAGAAGACTGCGGAGAAAACCGCACTGTTGGCAAGGGCTCCCATGCTTATGGTTAGCGGCGATCTGGATGAGGGCACTTTGACCGTCAGCAACGTTGGGGTCGGCCCAGCCGACGCAACACAGTTTCAATTCTTCTACAAAGAGAAGATCAGCACCATTAAATCGGTGGATCCAGTCATCCACAACTACGAGACGATCAGCAAGTTTTTCAACGAGGCCTTAAAAGAGGAAGGAATTACGCCTGCGTTTCAGGTTGGAGCGCCGACTCGCGCCTATCCAGTGGGCGAAAAATTCGTATTCTTTAAGATGAGTAAGTTTCCCGAGAGCGAAAAGCCAGCAATCTACAGGTTTTTCAGCGAGATGGCAGTCACAGGTTGCTTTATGGATTTTACTGGCGAGCTGAAACGTGTCGTATTGTTTGGCAACATAAAACATCTGGACAAGTGGTCATGCACGGATGATTACAAGCCGTTCATAAGGTTCTGAAGGGCAGCCAAATCCAGTTCACCTCCGTCCCTGCACTTCCCAGAACACCACAATACCAGCCGGTGACAGCGGCTTCAGGTTCTCGATCGCGTAAACCTCACCGCCGGCAACGACCTTGTCGCTCTCGGCAAGCGTGATGCTTAGCCCAGCAGTCGAGACGTAAATCAGCTTGTCCGTCTTGCGGATCAGCGTGCCGTCCACCTTAGCGTCGTCATATTCCAGCGTGACCAGCGTGCACGGATAGTCCGTCTCGGTGATCTCCGGGTCGTAGTCTGGGCCGGCCTTAACCGAGCGGCGGATTGCGCCGGTCGTGCCGAACTTGGCGATCAGCCGTTCAGCCGTTGCCCTTGCGCGGGCGTAGTCGAACTGAGCCATTTACACCACCAGAATGCCAGGCAGAACCGGGCACATGAAGAGCCACAGCATACCCTCGATTGCCGTAACAACCGGCGTGGCCATGGCAACAATGTCTCCAATGTCGGTTGACGATGAGGCGGCGTATTCAATTTCGAGGCTTCCCACCTTCTCACGCTTCACCGTAGACGACCCTGTCACTACTGGTGACAAACTGCCCGGGTTGGTCAATTCCAGAAACGCCGCTTCGTAGGAAGCGTTCACGATGGCCTCTGGAATCACGTCGGACGGGATAGCCTCGCCGTAGTATGTGCTGGCGCCGGTGCGTGGCCATGCATTCACCTGGGCAAAGCCCCCGGTTCGAGATCCGCTAAACCGTGGCTCAAACCGATCGATCACCAAAGACCCTCGCTGACGTGCTGCGGATATCTGGGAATCGGTCGTACCTTCCGGGATGACATAGCCTGCAGCCTGTGCGTAAGCCGTGAAACCTGCGTTGTCTCCGTATCCACCCATGACGTTTCCTATATCTTAAGTTGTACGGACTAACCACACTATCCAATAATGGAGAAGTTCATGCCCCAGACTGATTGGAACATGGTCGCAGCTTGCGCCAATGTAGTTATCGCCACAACGGCTGTCGTGGCTGCATGGTACGCTTTGAGACAGTATAGGTACTCCGTGCGATCTCAGGAGTTGACACAAATCCTTGAGATTTACAAAACCCACACCTCATTCAACAACAAAGTCACATCCGGTGCGCCTGATGAGGCTATGCTCGTAGATATCTTGTTGCATTTTGAGATGCAGGAGCGGGCAATCGACGCAAAAATACTGTCCAAACCCGCAATGGATTTTTACAACGACCTTTTCGCTATCGAAGGCCTTTCAGTTGCAAAAGGGCAGCACTTGACGATGCTTCGCTCAATTCTGCATACCGATCAAGAAACTTACAAAATGGTCATACATAAACTGAAAACCAACCAAAAGACTCGATTCATAATCAACTGGTGATACCCGAATTCTTATTCGGCCAGCTTTTCGTCAATCTTGGCCTGAAGCTCTTCTGCGCTCCATCCATGGTATGCCCGCTTGCCAACCACTTCGAGATAGTCGGCGCGAAGCTTGGTCATCTGGTCTTCATCTGGCGTTTGATGGACAGCCGGCTTCTTCACGTCGCCATCCTCGGTCATCTCGATATAAGGCGACTGCCGCATGATCTCGGCATCGAGGGCGCCAAGCTCGACACCAGACAATTCGCCATTCGCCGGGAGTATTGCCGGACCTGAAGCGGTGGCAACATCCAATGGGAAGCCAAACAGGTTCTTGAGTGTGTAGGGCATAGCTGACCTCGGTTGGTTGGGTAGACCCGCCCAGCATAACCGGGCGGGCTTGGCTCATTCGCTATCAGGGCGCCGGGAGGATACCGTCCAGATAGTAGAACGTCGCCGTGGTCATCAACTCGATGCCGCCGGTACGGAAGATGCCGGGGATTTGGAAGTTGAGCGGTCCGTCTTGATAGACCGGCAGGAACTGGTGAGGCATGGGAAGGTTGAGCTTCACATAGTTTTCATCGTTCTTGTAGGCGACCAGGCGACCGCCGCCGACAACCGTCTGCGTGGACGCCGTGCGGAGGAATGGAACGGCACGGATTGTGAGCGGGCGGCCGGTCGCCAGCGTGTAAACGTTGGTGCGCAGCAGCCAGGTCAGGATCGTGTCATTGCCGAGCGCATTGAACGGCGTCGAAGCGATGAGGTTGTATGCCTCGGTCGGCAGCAGGATCGTGTCGGCATATTCCAGCGCGTTCGTG
>Ga0137300_1005_pt1 | contig 165373 bp, 150 predicted proteins | sample RamsorwD2O_NANAE_FD_97190 | JGI IMG/M metagenome (GOLD analysis project Ga0137300, IMG submission 97190) | Mouse cecal microbial communities from Vienna, Austria - N-Acetylneuraminic acid amended with D2O_NANAE | ecosystem: Host-associated > Mammals > Digestive system > Large intestine > Cecum... | reverse complement strand
TGGACGAAGCCGACAGTGAGCCAAACCCCACTCACTGGATGCCTTTGCCGGAGGCCCCGAAATGAAAATAAGAGGACAGACCGTAATCGACGCTTACCAAAGGATTTATCAAAATATCGAAAAGAAGGGAAATGGATGCTGGGATTGGACAGGTGCCATTAGATCGCCAAACAAGCCATACGGGCGTTTGACGATAGGATCCAGAGCCGATGGCAGCCGGCGGCAAATTGGCGCGCACCAGTTTTCATATATGACGTTTGTTGGCCCCATCCCAGATGGAATGGCAGTTTGTCACCATTGCGATAATCCGCGCTGCGTAAATCCAACCCACCTGTTCTTAGGGACGTGGAAGGACAATGCCGACGACCGAGACCGGAAGGCGCGGAACAAAGCCCCGCCGACTTACACCGGGGAAAGCGCGCCTTGGACGAAACTGACGGACAGCCAGATTGAAGAAATAAGGCTGTCCCAGTTGTCTAGTCGCGAGGCTGCCAAAAAGTACGGCGTTCATGATTCATATATCAGGCAATTGCGCCGAGGTGTTCGCAGAATCCCCGCAGCACCCGCAAAGCAGGAGGGCTAAGAGATGCAGGTCGAGATTAAAGGTAAAGTACCGAGCGACCCGCAAGCCAGAGTTCTTGCCGTTGAAGCCGCTGCGAAAGCTATTTGCCAGCGCGCCGGAACCGATCCGGCGGATGCAATCATGATGCTGATGACCGCCGCAGCGCACCTGTACACGGTGTATTCCGGCAAGCCGTCATCTGAAAATATCCTGCATCTTGCTCATTCACTCGGATGCGCGACCGTTGCTGCCGATGACTTTTTCAAGCTGAAGCCTGTGGCGGTAAAGCAGGAGGGCGGCGAATGAGCGCGAAACTTATTCAGGACTTACATGCCGGTATCAGTCGCCGCGATTGGTCATCCGTCGAGGCTGCGGCAAACCGATTGCGTGATGAGGTTGATAAGACTGTCGCAACATTGGCCGGGACTGGGATTGGCAGCTTGCCGAATGATTATCCTCTTTCCAAGCTGGCTGCTGATCTCCTATCCGAAGCCGAGACGCGCGAGACGGAGGCAAGGGCGAAGGCGCTGGAGGAGGCTGCGTTGTGGCACGATGCCCAAGTGCAGAGCTACACCGACCAAATCACTGAAAACAGTGAATACCTGACCAGGATCGGAAAGGCGCTGGACAGCCGTGCCAACGAGTATTGTGACGATCAGCGCTCAACGCATCGTCGCTCTGCCGCGCACCTGCGGTCTATGGCCGGCCGAGCGGCGCTTGAAAGGAGCGAGGGCTCGCCCTGTGGAAACAATGTGGACAAAGGCCCATGAGCAGAGCGCGCACTTACACAAAGTCCGAAATCGCGGATGCTGCATCGGCCGCAGCCATGCACAACGTCCGGGTAATCATGCACCCATCGGGTGAGATCGAGTTCGCCCCAAAAAGCTTTGCGGCAAAGAAGCGTGATGACAACACCGCCGAAGCGGCTTTGAGGGAATGGCAAAATGAAAGGGAAGCTGGTGGGCGTGCATGAGGTCAAATCGAAACTGGCCGACGGCAGCACGGTGACCTACTATTATGCGTGGCGCGGGAAAGGTGCGCCGCGCATCATGTCAAAGCCTGGAACGAAGGCCTTTACCCACGAATACATCCGGTTGACCAAAGATAGACCGGTGTTTGCGGTGCAGGGGACGATCAGTTCTCTGATTGAAGATTTCCGCGGAACCGCAAAATACAAGGCCCTCGCGCCTGTCTACCCGCAAAGACTACGAACGCATGTTCGGCGTCATCAAGGTGAAATTCGACACATTTCCTATTTCGGCCATAGAGGCCCGTGGAAGCCGAAAGGTGTTTCTGGAGTGGCGAGACACCATGAAGGATGCCCCACGTTCTGCTGACATGCATCTGGGGCTTTTGGCTCGTGTATTCGCTTGGGCGAAAGACAACGAGACGATCCTGCGCAATCCATTGGAGCGCGTCGAGCATCTCCACGAAGGCACGCGAAGGGATTCCGTGTGGACAATGGATCAGATCAATACCGTTCTGACCAAAGCCTCACCCCACATCAGGAATGTGGCATCCATCGCGCTTTGGACCATGCAGCGGCAGGCGGATATTCTTTCCATGCCGATGATCGCTTTCGACGGCGAGCGTGTTTCAATCAAGCAGGGGAAGACAGGCGCGCGTGTGCGCATTACAGCCGCCCCTGCAATCTTGCCGATATTGCAGGACGCCAAAGACAGCGGCCGACAGCGCGTGTTGGTGAACTCGTTCGGCCAGAACTGGACGGCCAGTGGCTTCAAGTCGTCATGGCGCAAGGAAATGATACGGCTGAAAATCAAGGGCGTGACGTTCCACGACCTGCGCGGCACAGCCATAACATATGCCTATGCTCACCTTGACCGATCACATGAAGAGAAAATCCAGCTGATCGCGGAGATTTCCGGGCATTCCAGAGAGGATGCAGAGGGGATTATTCGGCGTCATTATCTGGCAGGACAGGAGGTCATTGACGCCATCAAGAAGGGAACGCGCTAGCAACAAAATGTAAAACGCGCGATATACTGTAAAATGGATGTTTTTGAAATTTCGCGTAAACAATTGATTTAGAAGCGAAAAACTGGTGCCCCCGGCAGGGTTCGAACCCGCGACCCCCTGATTACAAATCAGGTGCTCTACCAACTGAGCTACAAGGGCAATCCAGTGCCTTGCCAACTATCAGATTCTGACCGGGTGTAAAGCGAAAACTGATCACGCAGCACGGGCGGCGCGCTTTTCCACACCATGCCCGCAGGCCGGGCGGCAGGATCGTCAAGACGGCAAAAGCGCAGCAATATAAGCGAAGTATTTACGCGGCGCAGCTAAAATGGTGATGAATTATACCCGATTGAGTGAGAACAACGCATCAAATGCGCGCAAGCATACAGAAAATTCAGCTAACGGGCACAATCGTCATCGCCGCGAGCTCCATCCTGCTGGCCACACTTGCCGCGCTGCCAAGCGTTTCCAACTACCTGCGTTACCGTACCAACGCGGCGCAGCTCACCCGCTTCGAAACCGCTCTCCAATCCGCATGGCTGGTTTCGGCGGAGCGCGGTCCCGCGAACAATGTGATGGGCGCATCCACCGCTGAACAGGATTTGGTCGCAGCTCTCGCTGCCGCGCGCAAGGCAACGGACGACAAGCTGTCGGAACTGGAAGCTTCCTTCGCCGACGACATCAGGACCCAGCCGGAGCTGGCGAAATCGCTGGCCGAGACCCGCGAGAAACTCGCGCAGTCCCGCAACGCGGTGGATCAGGTAGCCGCCCTGCCGTTGTCGGCACGCAGCCACACGGCCATGTCGGGCGCCATATCATCGATGTTCAAGGCCGCCGACAGTGTCAATCTGCTGCGTGGCAAGGCAGCGCGTGCCATCATCAAGGTGACGCCCGATGTGGCGATAGACATCGCGATGACGGGCACCGCCGGTGTCATGCGGGACAGGATCGGCCGCCTCGGCTCCTATGTGATCATGGGTTTGCGGGCAAACAGACAGGAAAAGCTGGGTTATCGCGCCAAGTTCGATGCGGAGATGCAGAGCCTGCTATCACTGAAGGCATCGTTGACCAACTACACCGCCGCCTATCTTTCCACGCCGCGACTGGACAGGGCATTCCGCGATCTCGAAACCTATTATTTCGGTCAGGCGCTGCGCTACGCGCAGAATACGATCGTGATCGCCATGCCGTCCGCCCAGCCGAGCGTGCTTGAATTTTCCAGGAACTATATTTCGGGGATGCGTTCATCCGATACGTTGCGCGATCTCATTCTGGCCGAGACACGCGCGCGACTCGAAAAGAAGCAGCAGGAAGCCCTGATCTACGGCGCCACATCGCTTTTTCTCGCAGGTATTGCGGTTCTGGTCCTGCTACGGCTCACATCTGTCTACAAAACAGCGCTGTTCCGGCCCATGCAATCCGTTCAGGCACAGATTGCGGCCATCGCCGCGGGCGATCTTTCAGAGGCGCAGCATGAGGACAGGGTCGCCCCGGAGGTGAAGAAGATGTTCCAGGAACTCGACTTCCTGCGGGAGCAGCTTCGTCAGAAGGGCGAAATGGAGAACCAGCAGCGCGCGCTGGCCGAACAGTTACGCGCACTTTCCGAGACGGATGCGCTGACGGGCGTCTTCAACCGACGGGCGCTCGAAAAGGCCGTTCGTTCCCTGTTGACGGGCGAGGACCAGTGTCAGTCACTCGGCGTGATGATCGTCGACATCGACCATTTCAAATCGATCAATGACCGTTATGGCCATGCCATGGGTGACATTGCACTTCAAAAGACCGCGGCTTTGTTGCGGGGTGCATTGCGCAAGAACGACATTCTTGCCCGCTATGGCGGCGAAGAATTCGTCGTGGTGCTGCAGGATGTCAGCCATGCCACGGCAACGGCAACGGCCGACCGCCTCCGCCGCCTGATCGAAGCCCAGATCGTGGATGAACAAAGTGGATTGTCGCTGACGGCGAGCTTTGGCGTCGTCTGGCAGGAAGCGCGGGCGGTCAACAGCTGGGACGAGTTGATCGCGATTGCCGATGACCGGCTTTATGAAGCCAAGCGCGCAGGTCGCAACCGGGTCTGGGCCACCTATTTCCCGAAAGCCGCCAACGGTTAGAAGCCACCGGTTTCCGACCGCCGGCGACGTCAGATCAGGTCCAGCGTCATCACGACAGGGCAATGATCGGAAGCCTTGGGGCGGTCCCAGCCCGTGCGCGGATAACGCTCCACCTCCTGCCCCGGCGGAAAGATGGTGCGATAAGGCTGGCCGGCGCGGACGATTTCGGGAACCCGCGTCGCGTTGCTTTCGGCCAGGCGCGGAGAAAGCCAGATGTAATCAAGCTGGCACAAATGCTGCTCCTGTGGGCCCCGCGAATGATAGAGCGTCCAGCGGTCCATGACATCGCGACGCAGCATCGGATTGATGACAAAATCGTCGGCAGTGAAGACATCGAGCGCACTTCTTGCCTCTTCGACGGGCGCGAAGCTGTAGCCATTGCGCCTGTCACCGGCAATCGCGACGCGTTCCTGATAGTCGTTCATGTCGCCGCAGATCGCGAAATTCTTGTTGCGCGTATTGCCCGCACCCCAGCGATTTTCGATGATGCGGCGCACAGCCATGGCTTCCGCCTCGCGGATCGGCATGGTGCCGAGCCGGGCGTCCAACGCTTCGCGGGCATTGGTCATGGACTTGAAATGCGTGACGTAAAGCGTCAGCGGCTTGCCGCCGATCCTCAGATCGATTTCAAGGCAATCCCGTTTGAATATCTTGTCATCGATCTGGTTGGTCGCGGCAAGTGCCGGATTGAAGAGATCGAGATTGCGATAGGTCAGCGCCGCATGGCTCTTGATGTCGACCACCTCGATCTTCTCGCCATCCCGCGTCTCCTCGCGCATGACGACCGCGACATCGATACCGCGGCTGTCATTGCCCTCGACCAGATATTTCTGCAGATAGCCATTGCCGACCATGCGATAGAGATAGCCATATTCGAAGGCCTGCAGGGCCGCCATGTTGTCGACTTCCTGCAGGCAAAGAATATCGGCATCCGCGTCGGCGATGGCGAGCGCCGAAAGCTGGCGCGTATCGTCGGTGGATGAGACCATCCGCGCACTTTCAAGGGCCTGATAGGTCGCCTCGTCCCTGATATCAAAAAGCTGGATCGCCCTGTCGCGCCGCGTCTGGTTGCGAAAGCCGGTGAAATCGAAACGGGTGAGAAGATTTTCGATATTGAAGGTGGCAAGCCGAAGCGACATGAATCAATCCTATTGCTGCGACCCCAGCTTAGCCGGTGTCGCTCCGCCTTTCCAGCGTTCGGCAGTGCGTGCGCTCTAAAGCCGCCACCCGCTGCGAATGGCAACCGGAAGCCTGTCACCCACAGCTGCGGCTTCACGCGAATAGGCCCTGACCGCCTGCCCATCCGGCAGGTCAAGACGAAGGGCATAACGCTCGCCCTCGTACAGAACCGAGGTGACGGTGCAGGCAATGCCTTCCGCATCCCGCACCACATCTTGCGGCCTCACAAGCACGTCGGCCCGCGATGCTCCCGCGCCTCTCTCCATCGCCGCCCGAAGTGCGGACCAGTCGAGATCGCGCGATGCCCCTTCCGGCAGTGGGAGGCTGAGGATCGTCCCCTGCCCGACCAGCGACCCGACCAGCCTGCCCTCCGGCCGCGCGTAAAGCTCCGCAGGCGCCGCGACCTGAAGCAGCTTGCCGTGCGACATGACGGCGACATCGGTTGCCAGCGCCATGGCTTCCGCCTGATCGTGAGTGACATAAATCATCGTCGCGCCGGAACGGGCATGGAAATCCCGAAATGTCTCTTCCATTTCCTGCCGCAGATGCCGGTCGAGGTTGGCGAGCGGTTCATCGAGCAATACGACGTCAGGCTCGGTGACGAGGCAGCGGGCGAGCGCAACACGCTGCCGCTGGCCACCGGAAAGTTCGGCGGGACGGCGATCCGCGAAGCTCTCAAGTCGGACGGCGGCAAGCGCCTGACGCACCCTCTCGCGGTATTTTTCGCCCGTAATACCGCGCACCTTCAAAGGGTAGCCGGCATTGTCGGCAACCGACATGTGCGGCCACAGCGCATAGGACTGGAACACCATTGCCATGTTGCGCCGCTCCGGCGCCACCATGCTGCCGGCATCGGCCAGCACCCGCTCGCCGAGCAGGATGGAACCATCCGTCGGCTGTTCGAACCCCGCAACCATGCGCAGCACTGTGGTCTTGCCGCAGCCGGAGGGTCCGAGCAGCGCCAGAAAACCGCCTTCCCGCACAGTGAGAGAAACATCGTCCACGGCCGGTTTCGAACCGGCACCGAAGCTCTTCGACAGGCGGTTAAGGATCAGTTTCGCCAAGGCACAACTCCTTTTGGCAGATAGCGCCCCAGAATTTCGAGCAGCAGCATGAGGAAAATCACCATGATGACGACAAGCACCGATAGCGCCGAGGCGAGATCGAAGCTGCCGCTGTCATCGAGGTTGTAGATGAGCACGCCGAGCGTCTGTGTGCCGGCAGACCAAAGGAGCGCCGAAACCGTCAGCTCGTTGCAGGCGATCAGAAACACGAGGATGACGGAAGCCCCTGCCGCGGGCCCGACCAGCGGCAGGATGATATCCTTGAGCCGTCGCCAGAAACCCGCGCCCGACAGCCTTGCTGCCTCTTCCAGCGATGGATCGAATTGCAGGAAAGCGCTCACCATTGGTTTCAGGCTGACCGCGAAGAAAGAGGAGAAATAGGCAAGCAGAATGATCCAGATCGTGCCGTAAAGCGTAATGCCGAGCAATGGAATGGGAGCGGCGAAAAGCAGCACGAAAGAGACGGAGATCACCACCCCCGGCAGCGCATAGGGAATATCCACCAGCGCCGAGAGCAGGAACATGAAACGGCTTTTACCGCGCACGAGGAAATAAGCCGTCAGCACTGTCACCACCAGGAGACACAAGGATGTCGCCGTCGCCAGAAACAGCGAATTGCGGAACGCCGTGCGGGTTACGCTCTGTCGATAGAGCAACTCTTCATAGGCATGCAGCGTCGCGGTCTTGAAGCTGAGCGGCACCCCATAGGCGGGCGCGAGCGAGCTTGCCACCAGCGCCGTAAGCGGCGCGATGAGCATGAAAAACAGCAAGAGCCAGAGGGCAAGCTCCGCCGGCACCCGCCACAATCGGAGCCGGAAGGTCGCCGCCTTGCCGGAAAGGCCGATGATGCGATAGTCCCTCCCCTTCATCGCCCGTTCCTGCAGCGCAAGTCCGGCGACGGAAATGATGGCGATCATGGTCGAGAGAATGGCGATATCACCGAAGGTGCTGGTACCGAAACTGGCAAAACGGCTGTAGATGAGCGTCGGCAGGGTAAAGATCGAAGCGGGTATGCCGAGGATCGCCGGAATGCCGAAATTGCCGACGTTGGAGACGAAGGAGATCGCCGCACCGGCGATCAGTCCAGGCGTGGAAAGCGGCAGGATGATATCGCACAAAACGCGCCGTGGTGAAGCCCCGGAAAGCTTGGCGGCCTCAATGCCATCCTGCGGTAAGGCGAGCAGCCCGGCGCGCAGCGACAGATAGACGAGCGGCGCGTGCTGCACACCGAGCAAGAGTGCGATGCCAGCGATGGAATAAAGCGGCTGCGGCGAACCCATCGCCGGCGCAAGGCCGATGGCCTTCAGCAGCGTGCTCGACGGGCCGGTCATGCCGATCCACGACAGCGCCGTCACCTGCGGCGGGATCATCATCGGCAGCATGAACAGGAAGCTTAAGATCGACTTGCCGCGGATGTCGCAGAGCGTCAGGGCAAGCGCGAAAGCGCCGCCGATTCCGAGTGAAATCAGCATGCCTGAAAACGAGGTGGAGAGCGTGTTCAGCGCCGCATCCCAGAGCGCCGGATCGGCCAGAAGTCGCCATATATCACCATTCAGTGACGAAACGACGCCGGTATAGGCAAGGCGTCCGAGCGGCAACGCGCTCAGCGCAAAAACAACACTCACCACAAAAGGAAACAGCCAGCGCGGCTGGCTGTTTCCATAAGCCTTGGAACGGGTCATTCCGATTTATCAGCCCTTGGAACCGAAAATATCGGAGAAGGTCTTGAGATCCTGTTCGGAATTCTTCAGTGCATCGGCAGCGCTGAGCGGCAGAACCTTGATCTTGTCGCGGGCCGGGAAACCTTCCGGCATGCCGGCATCGGCACGGACAGGGATGTAACCGAGCTTGACGAAGCCCTGCTGGCCCTTTTCCGAAAGCACGTAATCGACAAACTTCTTGGCCGCTTCCTCGTGCTTGGTGCCCTTGATGATCGCGACCGGCTCGGTGACAGCAGAAACGCCCTCTTCCGGGAAGACGAATTCGACCGGTGCGCCCTTGGCCTTTTCACGGATCGGCATGTAATCGACCACCACGCCGTAAGCCTTTTCGCCCGAAGCGACGGACTTCAGCACCGCGCCGTTGCCACCGCCGGCAATGGCTTCATTGGCCTTCAGCTGCTTGTAGTAATCCCAGCCGAGGTCATTTGCGGCGGCAAGCGTCTGCGCGTGGATCAGTGCGGCACCCGACGTCAGCGGGCTCGGCATGGTCACGAGACCCTTGGCTTCCGCCTTCGCCAGATCTTTCCAGCTCGTCGGCTTCATCGCGGCGGCCGTATTGTACATTATGCCTGTCGTGATGAGCTTCGTGGAGTAATAGAAGCCGTCTGCATCATAGAGCGTGGCATCGATATTCTTGGCTTCGGGAGACTTGTGGGCGAGCAGCTGACCGGCCTGCTTCATGCGCTCCAGCGTCACGGTATCGGCGATCAGAAGCACGTCGGCAACCGGATTGCCGGCGCTGATTTCCGCCATCAGCTTGGCCATGATTTTCGGCGTTCCGTCACGCACCCATTCGACGTCGAGACCGGGATTGGCAGCCTTGAACCCGTCAACGGTCGCCTGCGCGTCCTCATTCGGCTGGCTGGTATAAAGCACCAGATCGGCGGCATTGGCAGCAGTGGCGATGAAGCCAAGCGATACGACGGCGGTGAAAGCGGAGAGCAGCGTTTTCATGGATCCAGTCCCTGTTGTTCGGTGGGACCGCTAAAACATGATTGCATAACATGTATGTGACAGGCAGGATTTTTGGGAGTGGAGAGCGATGATGATCGTTGGCACATGGGGCTTACCCCCCTCTGTCCTGCCGGACATCCCCCCCTCAAGGGGGGAGATCAGCAAGAAGCTCTACCTTTGCTCCACTCTCAAGCTTTGAGATGGGCTTGACCTAGCCCCAAGTCGATCTCCCCCTTGAGGGTGAGATGTCCGGCAGGACAGAGGGGGGTGAAGCCGCACCCTCCGTCCCACCGATAAGTTACACGCCGCCTCAAATCGCCGGAACTACCTCAGCCGTTTCCGCCTGAGCCGTCGCAATCAACCGCCCGAGGCGCTTCATGCCTTCCTCGATCATCGCCTCGTTGGCGCAGGAGAAGCTGATGCGCAGCGTGTTCGTGCCCGAACCATCCGCAAAGAAAGCACGGCCGGGAACGAAAGCGACCTTTTCCGTGGCGATGGATTTGGCAAGCAGCGCCGCCCCATCCATGCCCTCAGGCAGCGTCACCCAGATGAACATGCCGCCTTCCGGCTTCGTCCAGCTGGTCGTCTTCGGCATGTACTTCTCAAGCGCCGCCAGCATCGCATCGCGGCGTGCGCTATAGGCTGCCTTGATCTTGGCCACCTGCTTGTCGAAGCCGCGCGAGGCGACGCGTTCGATGGCGATCTGGTTGATCGTCGAGGAATGCAGGTCGGCGGCCTGCTTCATCAGCACCAGCTTGCGGATGACAGGGGCGGAAGCGACGATGTAACCGACGCGCAGACCCGGAGCGAGCGTCTTCGAGAAGCTGCCGCAATAGATGGTGCGGGTGTTTTCAATGCCGCCCGAACGGGCAATGTCGAGCGCCATGATCGGCGGAACGGCTTCGCCATCATAACGCAGCGACTGATAGGCCGCGTCTTCTATGACGGCGATATCAAGCTCATCAGCAAGCTCCAGGAGCTTTTGCCGTCCGGCCAGATCGACGGTTTCGCCGGTCGGATTGGAAAAATCGGCCGATAGATAAGCGAACTTCACCGAACCACCGAGCTTGGCCGCGGTTTCGCGGTAAGCCTCGGGCGTGCGGTTACCGCCGGGGTTCAGCTGGTCATAGTTGGGCTCATAGGCATTGAATGCCGAGAGCGCGCCGAGATAGGTCGGCCAGGTGACCAGCGCCGTATCCTTTGGCGACAGGAACAGCTTGCCGAGATAATCGAGACCCTGCTGCGAACCGGAAACGATGAAGACGTTGTCGGCGGTGCATTCGATGCCGATCTTGTCCATTTCTCCCGCCAGCCATTCGCGCAGCGGCTTGTAACCTTCGCTGACGGAATATTGCAGCGCGGCGTTGACCTGCGCGCCGGAAAAAATCTCCGCGTAAGCCTGCTGAAACTCCTCTGCTGGAAAAAGAGCGGGGTCCGGAATACCGCCGGCAAAGGAAATGATGTCGGGCTGCTCGAGCAGCTTCAGCAGCTCGCGGATTTCAGACGCTTTCATGCGCGAAGAGCGCGTGGCGAAAATTTGTTCCCAATTGAGCATGGGTACGTTTCCTCTTGTGTCGTTTTTATGCGTGCATCTTTACAGAAATGTCGATACGTCAGCAATACTGACTTATCAGTTTTTCGAATTATTTCTGCCTCCCTGCACATTGCCCTTAACTGGTCTCAATCCAGGCCGATTTCGCGGACAAAGCCAAATACACCCTTGCGCAAAGCTTCACAATCACACCTTTGCGATTGACGCCACGGGGTTTTCCGGCTGGATTGCACGCGAGCCACGACACGGCGAAAGCATCATGGGAGTTTGAGGACATGCTGAAGAATATCGACCCGGCGCTGAATGCCGACGTTCTGCACGCGCTGCGCGCCATGGGTCACGGCGACACGCTGGTGATCTCGGACACCAATTTCCCCTCCGACTCTGTTGCCCGCCACACCACAGTCGGCAAGGTTCTTCACATCGACAACGTCTCCGCTGCCCGCGCAATGAAAGCGATCCTGTCCGTCCTGCCGCTCGATACCCCGCTGCAGCCCTCGGTCGGCCGCATGGAAGTGATGGGCGCGCCCGATCAACTGGAACCGGTGCAGGCCGAAGTGCAGAGGGAAATCGACGCGGCTGAAGGAAAGTCCGCCCCCATGTACGGCATTGAACGCTTTGCCTTCTACGAAAAAGCCAAGCAGGCCTATTGCGTCATCACGACGGGCGAGACGCGGTTTTACGGCTGCTTTCTGCTGACGAAGGGCGTCATCCCGCCGGGCAAGTAAGATCGCACGACAAGATGGGTCGGGTATCTCACCCGTCATGACAATTTCAAGTTGTTGTGGCAAAAACTTCCCCTGGGTTCGCAAAACCAACCGGATGGGTGAGGTATCATGACACGATATGTCCTGGCATTCTGGAATGTCGAAAACCTGTTTGCGCCGGAGGGTTATCCGGCGCGTGAGCCGTGGATTGCCGAGCGGCTGAAGAACGATCTGAAAGGCTGGACCGAAGACCTGTTCAAAACCAAGGTCAAACAGCTCGGCCTGATCATAAGTCAGATCGGCGGCACGGGACCGGATCTGCTGGGTGTCTGCGAAGTCGAGAACCGTTTTGTGCTGGAGACGCTGGCGGAACATCTGAACGATCTCATGCCCACGCGGGCCTATCGCGTTGTGCACGCCGATTCCAGCAAGGACCAGCGCGGCATCGACACCGCCTTCATCTATGACAGCAGGAAGCTGCTGATCAACGAGAACGAGATTTTCAGCCATTTCGTCATGCGCCGCACCGGCACGCGCGACATTACCCAGTGCACCTTCATCACCAAGGGGGGCCGCCAGCTTATCGCGCTTTCCAATCACTGGCCGTCGCGATCCGGCGGCGCAGTGGAAAGCGCCGGTTTTCGCATGACCGCCGGTGAGACGCTGGGTTACTGGCACCAGCGCATCAGGGAAGAAAAAGGAAACAACATCGCCGTCATCGCTTTCGGCGACTTCAATGACGATCCTTCCGATGCTTCGCTGCGCTACCACGCCAATTCCACCCGCGAGCGCGACGATGTCGAAAACTCGCAATCGGCCATGTTCTACAATCTTGCCTGGAACTACCTGCGCCAGCCGGTGATGGATTCCGTCGGTTCAGCGCGAACGATTTATGGCACGCTCTACTTTAACGGCGATGCCAATATCTTCGACCAGATTCTCGTCTCCAGATCACTTCTTGTCGGCAGCAGCGGTTTCAAGGTGCGGGAAGAAACCGCAAAAGTCGAAGCCATCGCCGCCATGGTCAGCCACAGCAAGAACGAGGGGCCTATCCGCTTCGGCCTGTCGAAGGGCGACGCGGTCAAAAATGTCAATCTCGGCGGTTTTTCCGATCACTTTCCCGTTTCCGTTATCGTCGAGGAAGACGACGCCATCATGTGAGGGCACATCGAAAACGAAAGGCCGGAGCTTTCGCCCCGGCCTCCAAAATTTTCATCAAGCAATGAAGCTTAGTTGACGGCCTTGTCGACCAGCTTGTTCTTGCCGATCCAGGGCATCATGCCGCGGAGCTTGGCGCCGACTTCTTCGATCTGGTGGCTGTCGTTGTTGCGACGGATACCCTTGAAGCGAGCGCCGCCAGCCTTCCATTCCTGCATCCACTCGGAGGTGAACTTGCCGGTCTGGATGTCGTGCAGGACGCGCTTCATTTCAGCCTTGGTGTCGGCAGTGATGATGCGCGGACCGGTGACGTATTCGCCCCATTCTGCGGTGTTGGAGATCGAGTAGTTCATGTTGGCGATGCCGCCTTCATAGATCAGGTCAACGATCAGCTTCACTTCGTGCAGGCACTCGAAATAGGCCATTTCCGGAGCGTAACCGGCTTCGACCAGAGTTTCGAAACCAGCGCGGATCAGTTCGACGAGACCGCCGCACAGAACGACCTGTTCGCCGAAGAGGTCGGTTTCGCACTCTTCCTTGAAATTGGTCTCGATGATGCCCGAACGGCCGCCGCCAACGCCGCAGGCATAGGAGAGAGCGAGTTCAAGGGCGTTGCCCGAAGCGTTCTGGTGAACGGCAACGAGGCACGGAACGCCGCCGCCCTTCTGGTATTCGCCGCGAACCGTGTGGCCAGGGCCCTTCGGTGCGATCATGACGACGTCGAGCGATGCCTTCGGCTCGATGAGGCCGAAGTGAACATTGAGGCCGTGCGCGAAAGCAATCGCTGCGCCATCACGGATGTTGCCGGCAATGTCGGCCTTGTAGATGTCGGCCTGCAGTTCGTCAGGCGTTGCCATCATCAGCAGGTCGCCCCACTTGGCGGCTTCGGCAACGGTCATGACCTTGAAGCCATCGGCTTCGGCCTTCTTGACGGTCGGAGAACCGGACTTGAGAGCGATGACGACGTTCTTGGCACCGGAATCCTTGAGGTTCAGCGCATGGGCGCGGCCCTGGGAGCCGTAACCGACGACGACGACATTCTTGGACTTGATGAGATTGAGATCGGCATCACGATCATAATAAACGCGCATTTTATGGTCCTTCCCTAATGCTTGTCTCTCAGTTGTCTGAACCGGAAGCTTAAGCGACCTTGCCGCCCAGTTCCGAATGTACCTTTTCCGTGCCGTAGAGGGTCAGGAAGGCAATGACCGCCTTCTTCGCCCGGGCAGAAAAATCCTTGTCCGGCGCCTCGCCCAGCAGCATGCGCACATGCAGATCCGAGACGATAAGGCCGTAAAAACTGCGATATGCCTCTTCGGCATCATCGAAACGCAGGTAACCGGAACGGCGACCTGCCTCGATCAGCCCGCGGGCGCGGCGGTCGATCTGGCGACGACCACGTTCCAGCAGCAGATCACCGAGCTTCGAGCCATCCCGGCTCGCCTGCCCTATCGCCAAACGGTTAAGCGCCAATGACACGTCGCCTGCCAGCACATCCAGCAGATCATGGGCGAAAACCTCGAGGTGATCGGCAAGCTGCGGTGCGGAGACGCGGTCACCCGCCTTCTCGAAGGTGCGGACCTTGCTCTGCTGAAAGGTGATCATCGCCGCCAGCAGGCCATCGCGATCACCGAACCACTTGTAAAGGCTTTCCTTGGAACAGTTGGCGGCGCGCGCCAGCCCCGATGTGGTCAGCGCTTTCTCACCGCCTTCGACCAATAGACGCAATGCCTGGTCCAGAACGGCGTTCTGGCGCGGCGAAAATTCCTGCGCTGTGATCGGGTCGGAAGCCAAGTCTTTCCACTCCAAGGGCTCGATTGATGTACCGTACGGTACGGTTCGAGCGCCATTTAAGCGGAGGCTGCGTTGCGGTCAAGCGGATTCTTTAGAGGGGGATGAGAATTGACGCGGTGCGGCGTGGGATGAATAGCAACGCGGGTGCGTCTTCAGGCGGTTGTGTGTGGTAGCGGGTCGTCGGTAGGTGTGGCTTACCCCCTCTGCCCTGCCGGGCATCTCCCCACAAGGAGGGAGATCGACAAGATGCGCTATCGCCACTTCATTCTCTAACGTCGAGATGGGCAAAACCTTGCCGCATATCTATCTCCCCACCTGTGGGGGAGATGCCCGGCAGGGCAGAGGGGGGTAAGCCACACCTACCGACGACCCGCTACGAATGCACAGCCCCAATCTACCCCGCCGCAATCTCGCGCGATGCATCGACGTCCCGTGACGGCGACAGCCCGTAAAAGCGGCTATATTCTCGGCTGAACTGCGAAGGGCTCTGATAACCGACGCGATGGCCCGCGGTACCGGCATCCAGTCGCTCCAGCAGCATAAGCCGCCGGGCCTCATGCAGGCGAAGCTGCTTCTGGTACTGGACCGGCGTCATGGCCGTGATCGTCTTGAAATGATGATGGAAGGACGACACGCTCATGCCGATGTGATCTGCAAGGTCTTCGACGCGCAGCTGGCGTGCGAAATTCTCGCGCAGCCATGCGATGGCGCGGGCGATGCGGTTGCCGTGACTTCCAGCGGCAATGATGTTCATCAGCTGCCCACCGGCCGGTCCGGTCAAAATGCGATAGAGGATTTCCTGTTCGATCAGCGGCGCCACGGCGGCAATGTCTGCGGGACGATCGAGCAGGCGCAGCAGGCGGATGGCCGCATCGAGAAGTTCCGGCGTGGCTGTGTTGACCACGATGCCGCGCTGCGCATTCGTCGGCTCCACCGGTGGATCGATAGGAACACGCCGCATGAGATCGAGCAGCTTTTCACTGTCGATGGCAAGCGAGATGCAGAAATGCGGCACTTCCCTGCTCGCCTCCACCACCCGCCACGCAACCGGCAGATCAAGCGATGTCAGGAGATAATCGCCGGCACCGTAGTTGATGGTGTCCGTCCCCAATTGGACGCTTTTCGATCCCTGGATCACCATGGCGAGACAAGGGCGATAACTGCCGTGGCAGGGAGCGCTCGGAGTCGTACGCCGGCTGATGCCAAGGGAGCCGATTGCCGTCTGCACCTCGCCGTCGCTGGTAGCATGCCGCGCGGCGATGGAAGCAATTTCCTGATAGACATTGAACGACAAGGACATAGGGGAAATCCCTTGACTGACGGAAGAGGTGTGTTTGATGTCATCTATCTAGAAAGCCTCTCGGCCCGCGCAAAGAGTGCACCATCATATTTTTGCAGGATCGTGCAAAAAGCTAGGAGGATCGCTCTAACGCCCGTTCGTTTTTCCATTGCATATTCCGCCGTCCCCAACTCCCGAAAGGATATTCAGATGGCTATTGCAAGAGGTTACGCTGCGACAGATGCGTCGAAGCCGCTTACCCCGTTCACCTTCGAACGCCGCGAGCCGAATGATGACGACGTCGTCATCGATATCAAATATGCCGGTATCTGCCATTCCGACATTCATACCGTCCGCAACGAATGGAAGAACGCCGTCTACCCGATCGTTCCGGGCCACGAAATCGCCGGTGTCGTCCGCGCCGTTGGCTCCAAGGTCACCAGATTCAAGGTCGGTGATCATGTCGGCGTGGGCTGCTTTGTCGATTCCTGCGTCGGTTGCGCCACGCGCGATCTCGACAATGAACAGTACATGCCGGGTCTCGTGCAGACCTATAACTCCGTCGAACGCGACGGCAAGACCGCCACGCAGGGCGGTTACTCCGACCATATCGTCGTGCGGGAAGATTACGTCCTCTCCATTCCGGAAAACCTGCCGCTCGACGCCTCCGCTCCACTGCTCTGCGCTGGTATCACGCTTTATTCGCCGCTTCAGCACTGGAATGCCGGCCCGGGCAAGAAGGTGGCTATCGTCGGCATGGGCGGTCTTGGCCATATGGGCGTGAAGATCGGTTCAGCCATGGGCGCGGATATCACCGTGCTTTCGCAGACACTCTCCAAGAAGGAAGACGGCCTTAAGCTTGGTGCGAAGGAATATTATGCCACCAGCGATGCCTCGACCTTCGAAAAGCTCGCCGGCACCTTCGACCTGATCCTGTGCACCGTTTCGGCGGAAATCGACTGGAATGCCTATCTCGGCCTGCTGAAGGTCAATGGCACCATGGTGCTTCTCGGTGTGCCTGAACATGCGATCCCCGTGCACGCCTTCTCGGTCATCCCCGGCCGCCGTTCTCTGGCTGGCTCTATGATCGGCTCTATCAAGGAAACCCAGGAGATGCTGGATTTCTGCGGCAAGCACGACATCGTGTCCGAAATCGAAAAGATCGACATCAAGGACGTCAACGAGGCTTATGAGCGCGTGCTGAAGAGCGACGTACGTTACCGCTTCGTCATCGACATGGCGTCGCTCGACGCCTGATGCGTCAGGAAACGGCGAAACAGGAAACGGCGGGAAGCCATGCTTCCCGCCGTTTCTTTGTCACTTGCCTCACGCCTCGTCCTTCAGCGTTTCTTTCTGGGTGATCAGCCGCGCGCTGTGCTGGCCACTCAAGTAAATCCAAAGCCAGCTCCACGCCACGGCCAGCCGCGAACGCGTTCCGATCAGGAAATAGATATGGGCAAGTCCCCATATCCACCATGCCAGCACGCCCTTGAGCTTGAACCGGCCAAAATCGATCACCGCCGCGCGTTTGCCGATCGTGGCAAGATTGCCCTGATGGCTGTAGCGGAAGGGTGAAGGAAACGGCTTGCCGTCAAGCCGCGCCTTGATGACCTTCGCGACGTAAGCGCCCTGCTGCTTTGCCGCAGGAGCAATACCCGGCACCGGCTTGCCGTTTTCCTGATTGACGGCGGCGGTATCGCCGATGACGAAGATATCGGGATCGTCTTCCAGATTAAGCTGTGGCCCGACAATGGCCCGCCCTGCCCTGTCGGCGGCGGCATTGAGCCATTTGGCCGCGGGAGAAGCCTGCACGCCGGCGGCCCAGACGACCGTACGGCAGGGATAATGGGTCTCGCCCACCGTCACGCCCTCGTCGCTGCAGGCCGTCACCGGCGTTCCGAGCAGAACCTCGACGCCAAGTTTCTCAAGCGCCTCCTTGGCATAGGCCGAAAGATCCTCCGTAAAGACCGGCAGCACGCGGGGACCAGCCTCGACGAGCAGCACACGGGTCTTTCGGGTGTCAACGTTGCGGAATTCCGCCGGCAGCGCCTTATGGGCAAGCTCTGCAATCATGCCTGCCATTTCCACGCCGGTCGGGCCTGCCCCTATGATGACAAAGGTTAGCAGTGCCTGTCGTTCCTCTTCGCTGGTCGCGAGTTCGGCCCGTTCGAAGGCAAGAAGCAGGCGGCGGCGAATTGTCGTTGCATCCTCCAGCGTCTTGAGACCCGGCGCGGAACGCTCCCACTCATCGTGACCGAAATAGGCGTGGCGTGCGCCTGTAGCCAGCACCAAAGTGTCGAAGCGGATCGTTTCACCGGTGTTGAGATGCACGGTCCGGGCCGCCCGATCTACGCCGGTCACCTCGGCAAGCAGCGTCGTGACCTCCTTGCGATCGCGGTAGAGATGACGGATCGGCCACGCGATCTCGGATGTCGCCAGCGCAGTCGTCGCAACCTGATAAAGCAATGGCTGGAAAAGGTGATGATTGCGACGATCGATCAATGTGATGCGGACAGGGGCTCCCTCCAGCCCGTGTACCAGCTGCAAACCGCCGAAGCCTCCACCCACGACGACAACATGATGTTCTTGCATATGTCTCTGCCTTCAAAAGCCCGAGCATCGGTCCGGAAAGTGAATTCCGACTATCGGAAACGCCGATACTCAACCCAGAACCTAGTTCGGCGGGACCGGTTCCGACATATCTCCCGCCGCCCTCGCGCACGGAGCATGCGCAAGGCAGAACATAGGCGAAAAAATTGGCTTTGGTTATGAAATAGCCTGACCGCAGGCCTGCCGAAAACGCCGGACTGTTTCCGCCATGCCATATTCCAGGGCATCCGCCGTCAACCCGTGGCCGATTGAAACCTCGGCCAGATAAGGGATACGTTTCATCAGCTTTGGCAGGTTCGCGACGGTGAGATCATGGCCCGCATTGACGGCAAGTCCGAGCGCCGCAGCATGGTCCGCCGTCCGCCCAAGCGTCTCGACGAGCACATCGGCCTTGTGCGGATCGTCATAACAGCCGCCATAGGGCCCGGTATAAAGTTCGATACGCGCAGCGCCCGTCTCAGCCGCCAGTTCCACCGGCTCGCGTTCGCCGTCGCCATCTGCGAAAAGCGACACCCGCATGCCGCCCGATTTCAGCCGTCCGACGACCTGCTTCAGAAATTTCGCATGCTCGCGGAAATCCCAGCCATGATCTGAGGTTGCCTGCGACGGATCGTCAGGTACGAGTGTGACCTGTTCGGGCTGGGTCTTTTCGCACAGAAGGAGAAAATCCTCACTCGGATATCCTTCAATGTTGAACTCCGCGGAGGGAAACCTGTCATCGATCAGCGCGCGCAGGGCCGGTAGATCCGAGAAGCGGATATGGCGCTGGTCAGGCCGCGGGTGTACAGTCAGCCCGCTCGCCCCCGCCTCCAGTGCAATATGCCCGAAATGCGCGACATCCGGCCACGGAAGATCGCGGCGGTTGCGTAACATGGCAATTGCGTTCAGATTGACAGAGAGTTTTGCGGGCATGGCATCGGGCTCCGGTTCGGAATTGACATCCTGTTTCACGCAGGTTGACGCCGACCGCAAGGAGGCTGATAAATTTTTTATCATACCGGGAACGAAAGTGCGCATGACACGTTCCGGTTTTGATGTAGCGTTTGGCATTATGTTTTTATCGAAAAACGGTCTGTTGCGGGGGAATAAGCAGCAGACGCCTTTAAAAAAGGCAGACACGCTGCCGGAGAGCGCGAAGGGGGAGACAATGCAGGATGGCCGGATGCCGTTCGAAAGTCACGGCGACGAGGACAAACCCAATCTAAGGGTCAACAGCTTTCTACCGGATATAAGCCTGCCCTCATCGCTGCCCGCGGAACCGGTTCCGATCGCCGACATGGCCAATATCTTCGGAGTGACCCACCGTACCCTGCATTTTTACGAAGAAAAGGCACTGCTGACCTCTAAACGCATCGGACAGATGCGGGTCTATTCTCACCGCAACGTCCAGCGCATGGCCGTTATCAACGTTTGCCGCGAAGTCGGTATTTCCGTGGCTTCGATTACGGAGATCATGGAAAAACTGGTCCGTTCTCGCTCGCAGGAAGAGGCAGACGATATATTTCGCGACGCACTAAGGCAGCGAAAGCGAGAGTTGACGGCGGAGCTTTCCACGCTCCAGCGCCAGGCCCAGCAGATCGAGGAACTGCTCGTCACCGATAGCGACGAAGATGGCGCGGACGCGGCCGAGCGGGGACAGGCAAACGACATCGCTCTAACCGATCCTGAACGGAAATGTCTTGAACTCATGGCGGAAGGATACGCCCCTGTCAGGCTCGCCCGCGCCCTTGGCCTTTCGGCAAACGAGCTTAACATCCTCGAAGCGAAGATTATCGGCAAGTTCAGCGCCAGCAACCGTTTTCAGGCGGTGGCCAAGGCGGTTCTGCTCGGCGTCATCCGCGCCTGATCAGGATCAGCGAACGATTGTCAGGGTCTCAGCCGCGCGGGTAATGGCGGTGTAAAGCCACCTCTCGCGCGAGTCCCGGAACGCATAACTCTCATCGAAGAGAACCACGTTATTCCATTGCGAACCCTGGGCCTTGTGCACCGTCAACGCATAGCCGAAATCGAATTCGTCATAACGCTTGCGCGTGGACCACGGAATTTCGGTCTCCACGTCCTCGAAGGCCGCCTTCAGCAGTTTGATCTTGGCCGCACCGCGATCCATATCGTCGTCTTCAGGCCGGATCATCAGGTTGATACCAGGCTTCACCGTCTCGCGCGACGAACTCATCACCTGCCACAGCGAGCCGTTGAGCAGGCCCTTGGCCGGATCGTTGCGAAGGCAGACCAGCTTGTCGCCCGATTGCGGATGATCGGCGGTAAAACCCTTCAGCTCGCGAAGACGTTGATTGTAGCGGCGGCGGGTGCGGTTGGTGCCAACCAGCACCTGATCGGCATCGAGCACCAGCGACTGCGTCACTTCGGATTTGGAGATCACCTGCGCGGAACCATAATCGCCGCGCATGATCTCCCGGCCTTCCCGCACATCCATGGCAAGATGGATGATGGGATTGTCCTTCGCCTGGCGATGGATTTCCGACAGCAGATAATCCGGCTCCTGCTCGGTAAAGAAGCCTCCGCCCGAAACCGGCGGCAGCTGGCCGGGATCGCCGAGCACGAGGATCGGCGTGCCGAAACTCATCAGATCCTTGCCAAGCTGTTCGTCTACCATCGAACATTCATCGATGATGATGAGCGCCGCCTTGGCGAGCGGACTCTGGCGGTTGATGGAGAACATCGGCGCAATCGAGGTCTTGCCGGTTTCTTCGTCTTCCACCGTCTCCTCTCCGCGCGGGCGGTAGATCAGGGAGTGGATGGTGCGGGCATTGGTCGCGCCGCGCGAACGCAGCACCTGCGCCGCCTTGCCGGTGAAGGCCGCAAACAGCACCTCTCCATCGACGTTTTCCGCAAAATGCTTGGCAAGCGTGGTCTTGCCGGTTCCGGCATAGCCAAACAGCCGGAAAACCGGCGACCGGCCTTCCTTGAGCCAGCGGGAAACAGCCTTGAGCGCTTCGTCCTGTTGCGGTGAAAATAACATGCGCCCTCATCGCAGGATTCGAGCCCGGTACGCAACAGAAAAAGAACGAAAGATGAATATCGTGAGCGCTGAAGCGCAGGTTTACGCCCGGTTTCCCCCGTTCGTCATCAGGCTGCTGAAAAAAATATTTTGCGAAGGGAATAAATCACGGACCAACGGTGTCTCTTGTTGTGCCGGCGGCTCGAGCCCGCCCGAACCAAGGAGGATATGTCCATGAAAATCCGCTTCATCGTCCCCGCCCTCGTTCTGGCCTTTGCCGGAACAGCCTATGCCGCCCCGGCGGTCGAAACGGTCAAGACCGCAAAAGGCAATGTGCTCGCAGGTGAAAAAGGCATGACGCTCTACACTTTCAAGAACGACAAGAAGGGCGTATCCAATTGTTATGACAAATGCGCCACGAACTGGCCGCCCTTCTTCGCTGCGGAGAATGCGAAAGCCGAAGGGGTTTACTCCATCGTGACGCGCAAGGACGGCAAGAAGCAATGGGCGAAGGACGGCATGCCGCTCTATTACTGGATCAAGGACACCAAGAAGGGCGATGCCACCGGCGACGGCGTGAACGGTGTGTGGGATGCAGCAAAACCCTGACGAGATGGAAGCTGCGACGCGGGGGAGACAATCCCCCGCGGCCGGCAGCTTCGAAGCGGAGATGCTGGCCCTGATACCGATGCTGCGCCGTTATTCCCGCAGCCTTTCGCGCTCAGATACCGATGGAGAGGACCTGTTGCAGGACTGCGTCGAAAAGGCGCTGGCCAATAAAGCAACATGGCGCGGAACCGGTTTGAAATCATGGGCCTACACGATAATGACGAATCTTTATCGCAACCGCCACCGGACAGAGAAACGGCATCCTTCGGAAAGTCTCGATGAAACGATCGCCGCTGCCGAAACGCTGGGCGATACGCTGGAGAACGACCGCCTGCACGGCGCGCTTGCGCTGCTTTCGCCTGAGATGCGCGCCGTACTGATGCTGGTGACGGTGGAAGGCTACAGTTATCAGGAGGCGGCGGAGACATTGTCGATCCCGCTCGGCACCGTCATGTCCAGACTGTCCCGCGCCCGCGAAACCCTTCGCCAGCATCTGGCGGCGGATAATATCATTCCCCTGCGGAGACCACGATGAAACGGGCTGATGCCATAACCGAAGACGACCTGCACGCCTATGTCGACGGGCTTCTCTCCGACGATGACCGCGCGGCTGTCGAGGCATGGCTCGCGGAAAGACCGGAAGAGCAGAGCCGGGTGGAAGACTGGAAGAGACAGGCCGACAGCCTGAGAAATGCCTTCGCCTCCTATGCCGCCGCACATCCGCGTGACGCATCGATGCTGATTCGCGAAAAGGTCGCACGCGCCTGGCGGCTTAAACCCCTTCTCCTGCGAACCGCGGCAGCCTTCCTGATCTTCACGGCGGGCGCGGCAGCCGGCAGGCTTCTGCCGTGGTCCGTTTCCACACCGCAGGATGTGGTGCTGGCATCGCTGACGACGGACATTCCTGCACAGGCGAAATCCGCTTATCTCATCTACGCGAGCGAAGTGCGTCATCCCGTAGAGGTGGGGGCCGGGGAACAGCAGCATCTGGCAACCTGGCTTGGCAAGCGGCTCGGCTACCCCTTCGCGATTCCCGATCTTTCGAAGATTGGATATGACCTCGTCGGTGGGCGTCTTATCCCCGTCAGCGGCAAGCCGGGTGCGATGTTGATGTACCAGGACAGGACCGGCAGGCGGGTGACGGTGCTGATAGGCCACAACGAGGAAAACCGTACAACCAGTTTCCGCATGGCCAGCGCCGACGGAATCGAGACCTTCTACTGGATCGACAACGATCTGGGTTACGCCGTCTCCGCGGAACTGACGCGAGCCGAGGTACAGGCGATCGCCGAGGAATGTTACCGGCAGTTCCCGACATAGGGTCGCCGAGTGGAGCCGTTATTTCAGCATCGGCCAGAGACTGATGACGAGAAGCACGGCCATGCTGATGTTGAACCATTTGAGCCGGACTGGAACGGAGAGCCAGTCGCGAAGCGCCGAGCCGAAACCGGCCCAGGTGGAAACACTGGGAAGATTGACGGCAGCGAAGGCCACCCCCACAAGCATTACGGTAAGGAAATACTGCGTCTCGTCCGTATATGTCGCCATTGCCGTAACCGCCATCACCCACGCCTTGGGATTGACCCACTGGAACGCCGCTGCTGCAAGAAAACTCATCGGCTGCGAAGCCGCCGTGCCTTCATGGAGGCTGCGGGACGTTCCGATTTTCCACGCGATCCAGACGAGATAAAGCCCACCCGCAAATTTCAGCCCGGTGTAAAGTGCCGGTACCGAATGCAACAGTGCCCCGAGGCCAAATCCGACCCCGATCAGCAGCGAAAGAAAGCCCGCACCGATGCCGAGCATATGCGGGACGGTGCGACGGAAACCAAAATTCACGCCGGAAGCAAACAGCATCATATTGTTCGGACCGGGCGTGATGGAGGTGGTGAAGGCAAACAGCACCAGCGCGATAAATGTCTCGGCAGTCATGATCTCTCCTGTGAAGGCAACCCTACCCATGGGACCGCCATCAGACCAGCCCGGCAAACCGATCGACGAGGTCAATTTTTTTGATGGATCGATCCCGCCCGTGCCGGGTTGAGAAGTCGGAACAAAGGCTTATTCTTTCCGCGAAAACCCTGGAGCGAAACGATGTATGATGACATTCCCTACGTTGCCCTCCCATCCGGAAAAGAGGTCCCAGCCCTCGGCCTCGGGACGTGGAACATGGGGGAGACGAGATCATCCGCCGAGCAGGAGGTCGAAAGTATCCGACGGGCCATCGACCTTGGCATGACGTTGATTGACACGGCGGAAATGTACGCGGACGGCCGATCGGAAGAGATAGTCGGCAGGGCTATCGTCAATCATCGCGAAGACGTGTTTCTGGTAAGCAAGGTCTATCCTTGGAATGCCAGCGCCACCGGCACTGTCGACGCCTGCGAGCGCAGCCTCGCCCGGCTGGGCACCGACCACATCGATCTCTATCTGCTGCACTGGCGCGGAGAGCACCCACTCGAAGAAACCGTGGCGGCTTTCGAAAGACTGAAGAGGGACGGCAAGATCGGCGACTGGGGCGTCTCCAATTTCGACACGGACGACATGGAAGAGCTTTTCGCTGTTCCTGACGGCAGGAACTGCGCCGCCAATCAGGTACTTTACAATCTGTCCCGACGCGGGCCGGAGTTTTCGCTTTTGCCCTGGTGCCAGCAGAACGGCGTACCACTGATGGCCTATTCTCCCATAGAACAGGGCCGTATTCTCAAGAACCATGAACTCATACGCATCGCCAAGGCCTATCAGGCGACCCCGGCGCAACTGGCTCTGGCCTTTCTGCTGGAAAGGGAAGGCGTCATCGCGATCCCGAAATCCTCGAATCCCGCGCGCGTCGAAGAAAATCGCGGCGCGACCGATCTTGATATAACCGAGGAGGACTGGGCCGCCCTGGATGCCGTCTTCCCCCCGCCAACGCGCAAGACGGCGCTGGAAATGCTTTGACGTAACAAACGGTTAGGAGACACTTCGGAATCAATCGCTCAAGCGGTTGAATCGGAATGTGAACGCCAAGTCCATAGTCAGCCCTGTCGCCCAGGGAAGATCAGGCGGACCAATCGAAACGGCGCGGCAAGCCGCGCCGTTGCATCACGAGAACGCACCGTGCCTATTGCGGTATCCGGTGCTCATATTCCTCTTTCAGACCCAGCCATGTTTCCCAGAAGGGTCCCGGCTCCTCCTCCTGAAGGCGGGCAGCGAGAACATCAAGGTGCACGTGCCAACCGGCGCTGACATTGAGCCTTGTGGTGCGATCCGCCAGCCGGCGATGGATCAGCGTCAGGAGCACGTCCTTGCCAAGAGCCTGGAGTTCGATGGAAACCTCGGCACCCTCGCCCCATGTGAAGACAAGGCGGTGCGGCGGAACAACCGTAATGATGCGGGAAGCCATCCTGTGCTCTTCGGAAAAGCCCTCAGGGCGGCGTCCGGGTGGATTGGAAAGTTCATCATTCCGCCACACCAGCTCGAATGGTGCGCCGGCGGCAAGCCACATCTCGCCGGAAGCCAGCCAGCGGCGGCGAAGGTCGCTTTCCGTCAGATAGGCCCACACCCGTTCGACCGGCCCCGGCAGCAGCCGCTCGATCTTCAGGGTCGTCGGTTCAACGAGGCGACCATAAGTGTCAGGCATTGCAATATCAGCCATTGTCATTTCCTCCATCTGCAGGGGTTTTTCCCTGATCTTCCTCCCTGAGCATCTGCTCAAGAATATCGAGGCGGCTGCCCCAGAACTGCCGGTAGAAATCCAGCCATTCATGCGCTTCCTCCAGCCGTTCCGGCGCAAGGCGGCAGACATGGATACGCCCCCTCACCTCACGGCGGATGAGCCCCGCATTTTCCAGCGCCTTGATGTGCTTTGAAGCCGCAGCGAGCGAGATGTCGAACGGCTGAGCCAACTGTGTCACCGTTCGCTCACCGCGGGAAAGATCCCGCAGCATCGTGCGTCGCGTGGCGTCGCCCAAGGCATGAAAGACAGTGTCTAGATGTGAAGCGGATAATTCAACCATGTTGTTGAATATAGACTCCCGCCCAAGAAAGTCAACCATATGGTTGAATATATATCAGCCAAGAGCAGGCCATAAAAAAACCCGCGGCGAACCGCGGGCTTGTATTCCAACATCTGCTCTGCACTCGGAGAAATTACATCCCCTGCGACCCACGGTTCATCGCCGCGATCCCGGTGCGGCAGATTTCGATCAGGCCGAGCGGCTTGATGATCGCCACGAACTGGTCGATCTTCGACGACTTGCCGGTGATTTCGAAGATGAAATGCTCCACCGTCGCATCCACGACTTTGGCCTGAAACGCATCGGCAAGCCGCAACGCCTCGGCACGGACTTCACCGGTGCCGGCAACCTTGATCAGCGCCACTTCCCGCTCGATCGGCCGCTCCTGCCCCAGTTCGCGGGCGCGAACGGTCAGGTCGAGAACCCGGTGCACCGGCACGATCCGTTCCAGCTGCGCCTTGATCTGCTCCAGCACGATGGGCGTGCCGCGCGTCACGATGGTGATGCGCGACAGATGCGCCTCATGTTCGGTTTCCGAAACCGTCAGGCTTTCAATGTTGTAGCCACGGCCGGAAAAGAGGCCGATGACCCGGGCCAGCACGCCGGGCTCGTTGTTGACGAGAACCGACAGCGTGTGGTTTTCGACGGCAGCCGTTTCCTTCTGAATGAAGTAGGCGGAGCCGGTGGGTTGTAGGTGTGCGTTCATGTCCTTTTCCTCTCCCGGCTCAGACTAGCTGACGGCCCTTGGCGTCAATGGCGTTGGCAACTGCTTCATCCGTCGCCTCATCCGGCAACAGCATCTCGTTATGAGCCTTACCAGACGGAATCATCGGGAAGCAATTGGCGAGATTGGCAACACGGCAATCGAAAATGACCGGCTTCTTGACTGCGATCATCTCGGCAATCTTGTCATCTAATTCCTTCGGGTCGTCGCAATACATGCCAACCGCGCCATAGGCTTCGGCCAGCTTCACGAAATCGGGCATGGCTTCCGTATAGGAGTTGGACAGGCGGTTGCCGTGCAGCAGCTGCTGCCACTGGCGCACCATGCCCATATACTGGTTGTTGAGGATGAAGATCTTCACCGGCAGGCCGTACTGAATGGCGCAGGACATTTCCTGAATGCACATCTGGATCGAGGCGTCACCGGCAATGTCGATAACCAGCGCTTCGGGGTGCGCGACCTGAACGCCGATGGCAGCAGGCAGGCCATAACCCATGGTGCCGAGACCGCCCGAGGTCATCCAGTGGTTCGGCTCCTCGAAACCGAAGAACTGCGCCGCCCACATCTGGTGCTGGCCGACCTCTGTCGTGATGTAGGTGTCACGCCCCTTCGATGCCTCATAAAGCCGCTGCAGCGCATATTGCGGCATGATGACATCGTTGGAATTCTTGTAGGCGAAGGAGTTGCGGGCACGCCAGCGCTCGATCTGTGACCACCACTCTGCGGTCTGCGCCTTCTCCGGCTTCTTCGGCAAAGCGCGCCACAGGCGAACCATGTCTTCTAGGACATGGCTGACATCACCAATGATCGGAACGTCGACGCGAACCGTCTTGTTGATCGAGGAGGGATCGATATCGATATGGATCTTCTTCGAATTCGGCGAGAAAGCGTTGATGCGGCCGGTAATACGGTCGTCGAAACGCGCGCCGACGCAGACGAGAACGTCGCAATCATGCATCGTCATGTTGGCTTCGTAGGAACCGTGCATGCCCAGCATGCCGAGCCAGTTCTTGCCGGACGCCGGATAGGCGCCGAGACCCATCAATGTCGACGTGATCGGGAAGCCGGTCAGCTCGACCAGTTCACGCAGCAACCGGGTTGCTTCCGGGCCGGAATTGATGACGCCGCCGCCGGTGTAGAAAACCGGCTTTTTCGCCTTCGACATCAGTTCGATGGCGGCATGGATGGCATTAAGGTCGCCCTGAACCTTCGGCTTGTAGCTCTTCTGCTGGACGGCAGCCGAAGGCGGCGTGTAGGTGCCGGTGGCGAACTGGATGTCCTTCGGGATATCGACAACGACAGGACCCGGACGTCCGGTCTGCGCAATGCGGAAAGCCTCATGGATGATACCAGCCAGTTCGTTGACGTCCTTCACCAGCCAGTTGTGCTTGGTGCAGGGGCGCGTGATGCCAACAGTATCGCATTCCTGGAACGCGTCCGAGCCGATCAGCGTGGTGGGAACCTGGCCGGACAGGCAGACGAGCGGAATGGAATCCATCAGCGCATCCTGCAGGGGAGTAACTGCATTGGTCGCGCCGGGACCTGAGGTGACGAGCATGACACCGACCTTGCCGGTCGAGCGGGCATAACCTTCAGCCGCATGGCCAGCGCCCTGCTCATGGCGCACGAGAATATGCTGGATGTCTTCCTGCTGGAAAATCTCGTCATAGATCGGAAGTACGGCGCCGCCGGGATAACCGAAGATGTGCTCGACGCCGTTGTCCTTCAGCGCCTGCAGAACGATCTCCGCACCTGTCATGCGATTGCTGTTTTCCGTATTGTCCTTATCCGTCATTGCCTGTTTCCATCCCGCTTTGGCTTTGGATATCGAGGAGCCCGAGGGCCTGTTTGAAGACATAAAAAAAGGCCCCTAGAGGAGCCTCGTTCAGCGCATGGGTGCTTTCGCCGGATGGTTACACCATCCTGCCCATGCGCCGTCCCACCACGATAAGTACGTTAAGATTTTTCATGGGCCGGAGTGTTAGCCACAAAAGCCCCAGCCGTCAACGCATATTGCATGAAAAAATCACCGTCGCCTTCTTTTATTACCGGAAAGCGCGTCTGCGCGAAATTTTCGAACGCAAGCGATACACCTGTTGTTAAGCATAATCTTTTATACCGGGAAGGCAGATGCTGCCGGAACCACCGCGATCATCCGCATGTACCGGGAAAAAATGTGAGTAACGACACGTTTCATAACGCGTCCCGCATGGGCGAAAACGAACGGCGATCCGGCGAGCAGCCGGCGAACCGCATGCTCGGCCGTGTCATCGCCTGCGACGGCGCCCGCGCCACCATTGTTGCGGAAACCGAACCGGGCACCACAGACGTATCGCAGCTCTGGTCCGTCGGACGCCTGATCTCCATTGAAATGGGCACGAGCCGCGTCGCCGCGCTTGTCTTTGCCATGCGCACCGGCGAAGAATACTGGGCGCCAGACAAGCCGAACAGGCTGCTGATCGACGTTGAACTCGTGGGGGAGGTTTATCGTACCGAAGATGGTAGCGAACGCTTTTCCACCGGCATCTCCCGTTATCCCTATCTCGGCGCGGTCGCGCATCGTATCCGTGCGAGCGACCTCTCCAGGATTTACGACGGCGGCAAACGCGACGCCTGCGTCATCGGCAAGCTGACGCAGGACGATACGATCAATGCCGCCATCAATATTCCGCAGATGCTGGCCAAACATTTCGCCGTTGTCGGTTCGACCGGTGTGGGCAAGACCACTGCGGTCTCCCTGCTTTTGAACAAGGCAATCGAGACCGACCCGAAACTGCGTGTCCTCATTCTTGATCCGCACAACGAATTCGCCGCCGCCTTCCCAGATCATTCCGTCGTCATCGACACCGATACGCTGGACCTTCCCTTCTGGTTGATGCGCCTTGAGGAGTTCGCGGAGGTTGTGTTCCGCGGCCGCAAACCCGTGCCGGAGGAAATGGATGTTCTGCGGGACCTGATTCCCGAGGCGAAAAAAGCGTTTCGCGGAACCGAAGGTTCGGCCGTTCGCCGCACCTCCGACAAGAGCGCGATCACACCGGACACGCCGGTTCCCTACCGCATCGCCGATCTTCTCGCCCTCATCGACGAGCGCATCGGGCGGCTGGAGGGGCGTGGCGAAAAACCGGCGCTACGCACGCTGAAAGGCCGCATTCTTTCGGCCATCAACGACACGCGTTATAATTTCATGTTCTCCAGCAATACGATCAGCGACACGATTCTGGAAACGGTGGCGCATATTTTCCGCATTCCCGGGGAAGGCAAACCGATTTCGGTATTCCAACTGTCGGGCATCCCGTCCGAAGTGGTAAACTCGGTGGTTTCCGTTCTTTGCCGTATGTCCTTCGAACTGGCGGTGCTGGCGCGCGGTTCGTTGCATATGCTCGTGGTGTGCGAGGAAGCGCACCGTTATGTTCCCGCCGACCCCGAGCGCGGCTTTTTCCCCACCCGGCAATCCATCGCCCAAATTGCCAAGGAAGGCCGGAAATACGGCATTTCGCTGGGCATCATCACCCAGAGACCCAGTGAGCTGGATCAGACAATCCTGTCGCAATGTTCGACTGTTTTCGCCATGCGGCTGTCGAACGAGATCGACCAGAAGATCATTCTCTCGGCTGTGCCGAACGCATCGGCCTCAACCACAAGCTTTCTTTCCTCCATCGGCAATGGCGAAGCCATCGCCTTCGGCGAGGCAGTCGGGGTGCCAATGCGCATGCGTTTCGACCGGGTGCCCACCATCAAATTGCCCAAGGCGAGCGGCACGATTAGCCACGCCAGCCAGGAAACGCCCGATACCGTTGACCTGAACGCCATCGTCACCCGCATGCGCGCCGCAAGCAGACCGGTTATCACAGGCTTTCAGCAGAGCGTGGAAGCAGCCTTTTCAGATCCGGCGGAACCGACCGCGCGGCCTCTCGATGCGGCCGATATCGATCCCTGGAAGCGGGAGTTGGGGGCGGCCGTAAGCGAGGAATACGAACCCTACCGCCCGGACATGCTACCCGGGCGCGCCCTGCCTGCATCACAAAATCCGGTAGGCACCGACACCGCCTCCAGCGCCGTCAACGAGTTGCGCAAAGCCGGTTTCCAGATGCAGGCGCAGAATGGTCCCCAGGGTGATACACGCCCGTCGCTGCGTGAAAGCCTGCTCAAGAAACCGCTCGGCAGTCTCTACAGGAAAGATTGAGTTCCTTCACGGCTGAATACGCATCCAGTCTTCATCCATCTGGTTCCGGAACCATGTCATCTGCCGTTTGGCGTATTGTCGGGTTGCAGCGGCCGATCTTTCAACTACATCCGCCGTGCTCATGCGCCCGGCCAGCATTTCAGCAATCTGGGCAACGCCAATCGCCTTCATGACGGTGGCATCGGCCGGAAGATCGAGGGCGAGAAGCGCCTGCACCTCCTCCACCGCACCGCTATGCATCATGGCTTCGAAACGCCGGTTGATACGCGCATGCAATACCGGCCTCTCCGGCAGGACCACGAGTTTTTGCGCCCGGTCCGGATCAACGATCATCTGGCCACGGGCAAGCTGAAAATCCCTGATGGACTTCCCGGTCGCTTCAAGCACCTCCAGCGCGCGGACAATACGCTGGCCGTCTCCCGGCTGGAGCATGTCGGCCATGACGGGATCGCGCCGGGCAAGCTCGGCGTAAAGGATGGCTGCGCCTTCTTCGATCAACCGGGCCCGCATCGGCTCACGGATCGTGTCCGGAATGGCAGGCATGTCGGAAAGCCCGCCTGTCAGCGCCTTGAAGTAAAGCCCCGTGCCGCCGACGATGACGGGGAAACGCCCCTGCTCGCGCAGATCGGCAAGCACGGCGGAGATATCCCGCAGCCATTCGCCCGTGGAGTAGAGACTGCTCGCCGGCACGTGACCGTAGAGGAGATGCGGCACCCCCTCCATCTCGTCCTCGGACGGTCGGGCGGTCAACACGCGCAGCGTGTCGTAAACCTGCATGCTGTCGGCATTGATGACGACACCGTCCCGCTCCACAGCCAGACGAAGCGCAAGCGCGGACTTGCCGCTAGCCGTCGGGCCGGTTATCAGGATCGCATCAAAATTCTCATCAAGGTTTTTCATCATGGCTCTGGTTGCCACGCTTATCGCCAATCCGTCAAATCCTGTTCTGACACCGGCCCTCGGCGAAGCGGCCGCGAAAGCCGTGAACGCATCGGGCCTCTACTGGCTGGCGGACGGGATTGCCTGCGATATCGCACTGCCCTCCGGCACCGCAATAGAGCAGGCACACAGGGCTATCGCTGACACCCTCGCCGGCCAGCCGATCGATATCGTAATCCAGGAGCAGGACCAGCGTCGCAAGAAACTCCTGATCGCAGACATGGATTCGACCATGATCGGTCAGGAATGCATCGATGAGCTGGCAGCTGAAGTCGGGCTGAAGGACAAGGTCTCCGCCATCACCGCACGCGCCATGAACGGCGAAATCGCCTTTGAACCGGCACTGCGGGAGCGCGTCGCGTTGCTGAAAGGACTGCCGGTTGCTGTCATCGATGACGTCATCGAAAAGCGCATCACGCTGACCCCGGGTGGCAAGGAACTCATCGCCACCATGAAGGCGAAAGGCTATTACACGGCCCTCGTGTCAGGCGGTTTCACCGTCTTCACCAGCCGTGTCGCCGCGGTGCTCGGTTTTGACGAGAACCGCGCCAATCTGCTTGGTGAGGCAAATGGCGAGCTTGATGGCACCGTTGTCGAACCCATCCTCGGAAAACAGGCCAAGGTGGATGCGTTGAATGATATTGCCGCCAAACTCGGCATTTCTCCAGATGAGGCGATGGCGGTTGGCGATGGAGCCAATGATCTGGGCATGCTGCATGTGGCGGGCGCGGGCGTGGCCCTGCACGCCAAGCCGGCCGTGGCGGCCGAAGCGCAGATGCGCATCGACCATGGCGACCTGACGGCGCTTCTTTACATTCAGGGTTATCGAAAGACGGACTTTGTCACCCCATGATCATTCGCGAGACGCCAAGACTTATTCTGCGCGAGTGGAAGGAGAGCGACCGAGACCTTTTCCGTGAAATCAATGCCGACGAGAAGGTCATGGAATTTTTCCCCTTCCGCCGCAGCCATCAGGAAGCGGACGCGGTTCTCGAAACCATCAATGGCATGATCCGCGGCAGTGGTTATGGCTTCTATGCGATGGAGCAGCGGGAAACAGGCGAATCCATGGGATTTTGCGGTATTTCGCCCGTCCTTAATCTCGACCCGCCCTTCCCGGTCGGTACCATGGAGATCGGCTGGCGGCTCGCCACCCGTTTCTGGGGACATGGCTATGTCACCGAAGCGGCGCAGTCGCTGCTCGTGATGGCCTTTGACGAAAAGGAGACGCCGGAAATCGTCTCCTTCGCTGTCTGGAACAACCACCGTTCGACCGCCGTGATGGAGCGAATCGGGCTGAAACGTGATCCCTCGCGGGATTTCGACCATCCCCGCGTGCCCGCGGAGACGCATCCCCATCTGCGTCCGCACGTCACCTATGCGCTGACGCTGGAGCAATGGCGGGCGCGTTGACGTCGTGACCCGCCGGTCCGGAATTATTTCACCGCGGCGTTGCCACCATCGGCAAAAAGCGCCGCGCCAGCGACAAAACTCGCCATCGGGCTGGCGAGGAAAAGCGCTGCCTGCGCTATTTCCTCGGGCTGGGCGATGCGTTTCATCGCATGCAGGCTGGCGGCCCAGTCCTTTTGTGCCTGATCCCCTGCCATCGGCGTGTCTACACCCCCGGGCAACAACGCATTGGCGCGAACGCCGCTGGCGGCATAATCGGCGGTAATACCCTTCACCAGCCCCATCAGCGCGGCCTTCGCAGCGCCATAAGCCGACATGCCCGGTATGCCGACACTGGTGCCGACGAAACTTGAGGTAAAGACGATGGAACCGCCGCCGCGCCTCAGCATCAGCGGAATCTGACAGCGCGCGCAAAGAAAGGCGGAAGTCAGGTTGACGTTAAGCACGTAATCCCATTCGTCAGGCGAAATCTCCACCAGCGGCTTGGCGGCACCCACGCCGCCCGCATTGTTGACGGCGATATCGAGACCACCAAAAACGTCGGTGGCCGCCTCGGCCAAACGGGAATGGGTTTCCGCAACGCCAGCGTCGCCGGCAACCGTGTGCACAGGTCCGCCCGCCTCACGAATCTCGGCGGCAACCTCGTCCAGCGCCTTTTCGCCGCGCGCATTGATGACGACGGCGGCGCCATGAGCGGCAAACAGGCGCGCCGTTGCGCGGCCGATGCCGGATGACGCGCCGATGATGATGGCGACTTTGTTTTCAAGTAATTTCATAGCCTTGGTCTCCGTTCGGTGGAGGCCAAGGCTTAAAGAGCCGGCAGCATCGGAACCACCCGATTCCTGCCCGACCGTGCGGAAAGCGTTATTCCAGCGGCAGCGCCACCACGCGCAGATTGCCCTGCGCATCGGCCACCATCATGTGGGCGTTCTTGCGGCCTTCCGATTTCAGACCATTCACCCGCACCAGCACGTCGCCGGGAACCTCCATGAAGTCCTGTCCGACTTCCACAATCACATCGCCTGCCTTCATGCCCTTCTGTTCTGCGGACGAACCCGGATCGACACTTGCGACCAGCACGCCTTCAACGCTCTCGGCAATGCCCTTTTCCGTCCGCAACTCATTGCTGAGCACAACGAGATTCATGCCAAGCACGCTCTGCGGCGCTTCACGCACCTCCGGAGTCTGATCCTGGGCTTGATCGTCGCCGCCATCATTGTCTTCCGGCGCGATCACACCGCTGTCGCCGTCGTCAGTCTGCTGGTCGTCAGTCGAAGCCTTCTCATCCGTGGTATCCTGCAGCTGGCCCAGCTTGACCTTGACGGTCTCTTCCTTTCCGTCGCGCAGGATGACGACATCGACTTCCTTGCCGACCGGGCTTTCCGCCACGATCCGCAGAAGGTCGCGCATCTCGTGAATATCCTTGCCATCGAATTTCAGCACGACGTCGCCAGCCTGGATCGGACCGTTTTCCACCGGGCCGCCCTTGGCGACCCCGGAAATCAGCGCGCCCTTGGCGCTGTCCATGCCGAGGCTCGCGGCCACATCGTCCGTGACCGGCTGGACACGAACACCCAGCCAGCCGCGGCGGGTCTCTCCGAATTCGATCAGTTGCTGAACGATGTTCTGTGCAAGCTCCGTCGGCACGGCGAAACCGATACCGATCGAACCACCGCTCGGCGAAATGATCGCCGTATTGATGCCAATCACCTCGCCCTTCATGTTGAAGAGCGGGCCACCGGAGTTACCCTTGTTGATGGCCGCATCCGTCTGGATGAAATTGTCATAAGGGCCGGCATTGATATTGCGGCCGCGCGCTGAAATGACGCCAACGGTCAGCGATCCGCCAAGCCCGAAGGGGTTACCGACCGCCATTACCCAGTCGCCAATGCGCATGCTGCGCGAATCGCCAAATTTGACCGCCTTCAGCGGCGTTTTTGGCTCCACCTTCAGAACGGAAAGATCGGTCTTGGTATCGGTGCCGACAAGCGTCGCCTTGAGCTTCGAGCCATTCGGGAAAATCACCTCGATGGCATCGGCACCCTCGATGACGTGGTTGTTGGTGACGACATAACCGGCGGGATCGATCACAAAACCGGACCCGAGGGAATTGACCTTTTCACCGCCTTCCGGCTTCTGGCTGTCGAAATAATCCTTGAAGAACTCCTGGAAGGGCGAACCTTCCGGCAGACGTGGCGGAACCGGCCCCTTGCCATCTGTCTTGACGTTCTGCGACGTGGAAATATTCACCACCGCATCCAGCAGCGGCTCGGCAAGATCGGCAACAGATTCCGGCCCGTGGCTTTGCGCGCCCGCCGGAAGCGGCGCCGCAAAGCTGCCCGCAACAAGCGCTATTACCGCGACTGCGGAAATGCTGCTGCGAAAAGGCGAAAGAAGGGTCACGGCCATATGCGTCCTCGCGTTTCAAATCGTCTTGCCCTGCATATATCGTCAAAGCATAAGGCGGAATGATGAAGTGTAAAAATACCTTTTCGTGAACAGGCAATCGATTCCGCCACCTCATCGCGTCTCAAAGCCGTACAGAAAAGCGAGGACGAGGCAAACACCTATTGTCAATAGTAATGGTTTCCAGAAAAAAACGCAGAGGGCACACGGCGGTCATCGAGCGGGCCGCGTCGTCCGGCTGAACATTAGCCCAATAACTCCGCTGACGAAAACAAGGCAGTAGCCCGACCACAAAAGCAAAACGGGCTGTTCCGAGAAAAATAGGTAGCCGAACAACAAACTCCACAGAAGTTGGGTATATTGAAGTGGCGCGACGATGGACGATTGAGCCATGCGGATCGAAAGCGTGAGGCACAATCTCCCGATTGCCAGCAATGCACCTGCCCCAATGTAAAAGAGCCACTCAATCGGCGTTGGCGGAGTATAGCTTTCCGGGAGAAGGACACCGGTGATGAGAACCAGAATAATGACGGGCAGCATGGTATCCGCCAATGGAGTCGATTGGGCCCTCCATCGTCTCACCATGATGGTCGATGCCGACTGCGCAAAAGCGGCAGCAAAGGCGAGGGCAACGGCGAGGCTGTCTATTATGCCGCTCGGCTGCAGAACGACCAATACGCCGGCAAGGCCTAGAAGGGCGGACAGCCACTGAAGCCCGACAGGACGTTCGTTCAAAAACACCAGAGCCAAAAATATCGTGATGATCGGGCTCGTGAAGCGAATCGAATAAACATTGGCGATTGGCATACGAGAGATCGCATACAACGTCAGCCATATCATGGCGACGGACATGAGTCCCCGAGCAGAGACCACCGCCCATCCCTTAACCGAATTAATTTTGAATCCACCCAACGGCTTGGCAAGCAACAAACCGAAAAAGATCGCGAAAATTCCGGAGAAAAAGAGGACTTGAGGAAGAGAGTGCAAGCCGCTGAGAATTTTTGAAACAGCGTCCATCAATGAAAATGATGCAAATCCTACTATGGCGAAAGTAAAAGCAGCTTTGTAATTGTCTCTGTCGTGGCCAGGCGTAGGCGACATCTTCCGGTTTCCATATGATGAAAGACAGAAGATTATTGCCGCTGACCCACAATTTTATGAATTTCAGAGCGCAACACCTCAAAAAGAAAGGGCCGGTAAAAACCGGCCCCTCCAAATTCATTTTATCCGCTATCAGTTCGCCGGCGCAGGTGCGGGCGCGGCCGGAGAGGCAGGGGCCGCACCGTCGATATTGTTGAAATAACGGAAGAAGGTCGAGTCCGGCGACAGAACCAGCGTCGTGCCATTGCCGTTCAGTGCGTTGGCATAGGCCGACATGGAACGATAGAACTCGAAGAAGTTCGGATCGCGCTGGAAAGCCTCGCCGAACACCTTGTTACGCTCCGCATCGCCTTCACCGCGCAGAACTTCGGACTGGCGGCGAGCGTCGGATTCCAGTTCCACAACCTGACGGTCGGCGATAGCGCGGCGGCGCTGCGCTTCTTCGTTACCACGGGCGCGGATCAGTTCGGCTTCCGCAAGACGCTCCGACTTCATGCGTTCGAAGGTCTGCTGGGAGACTTCCTGCGTAAGGTCGGTACGGCGGATGCGGACATCGACGATGCTGATGCCGAGCGATTCCGCATCGGGACGCAGATCGTCACGCACTTCCTGCATCATCGACGCACGTGCATCCGACAGCGCCGATTCGAAGCCGCGCAGACCGTAAACCCGGCGCAGCGATGCGTCGAGACGGGTGCGCAGGCGCGATTCAGCCGACATCTGGTCACCGGAGACCGTCTGCCGGAAGCGGCGCGCATCCGTAATACGGTACACCACGAAGGCGTCGACCTCGTAGAACTTGCCGCCGGAAACCTGAACACGGATATTATCGTGGTCGAAACGCAAGGCGCGGTTCTCGATATATTGCACGCGGTCAGCATCCATGAAGGCGAAGGGCAGCTTGAAATAGAGGCCTGGCGCTGTTTTCACGTCCTGGATTTCACCGAAGCGGACGACGATGGCCTGCTGGCGCTCGTTGACCACGAAGATCGACGAATAACCGAGAAAAAGCAGGACGGCGAGACCGACGAGAACGGCTGTAAGACGGTTACCCATATCAGTTGCCTCCCTGCGGTGCTGCGCCCGGATTGTTGCGCATGATCTCGTTCAGAGGCAGATAAGGCACCACGCCCTGTTTTTCATCGATGATGATCTTGTTGGATCCCTTCAGGACCTGTTCCATCGTTTCCAGGAACATGCGCTGACGGGTCACGTCAGGCGCGGTGCGATACTGGTCATAGATGGAGACAAAGCGCTGCGCCTCACCCTGCGCCTCGTTGACGACGCGCGACTTGTAGGCGTTCGCCTCTTCGAGGATCTGCGCGGCCTGACCGCGAGCGGCGCCGAGCTTCTGGTTGGCGTATTGATTGGCTTCCTGAACGAAGCGGTCTTCGTCCTGCTCGGCACGCTGCACTTCATCAAACGCGTCGGCCACTTCACGCGGCGGCGCCGCATCTTCGATGGCCACGGCATTGATGGAAATGCCGGCGCCATAACCGTCCATGGTGGACTGGATGATGGTGCGCACATCCGCCGCAATCGCCTGACGGTTATCGCGGAAGATATCCTGCGCCGGACGACGGCCGACGACTTCGCGCATGGCGCTTTCGGAAACCTGCTGCAGCGTCTCGGCCGGGCTGTCGACGTTGAAGAGATAGGATTTCGGATCGGAAACCGTATAGAGCACCGAGAACTGAACGTTGACGATGTTCTGGTCGCCGGTGAGCATCACGCCGCTCGACGAGGACGACGAGGCCCGCGAACCGATATTCTGCTGCTGCTCGGTGACCTTGACGATTTCAACCGTCTCGATCGGCCACAGATGGAAATGCAGACCGGGCATCGAGATTTCGTCCTTCGGACGGCCGAAACGCAGCTCCACGCCGCGCTCGTCCGGCTGGACGGTGTAGATGGACTGGATGCCGAGGAAAACCAGCACGACGAGAACCACGATGGCAACTGCGCCGCCATTGAAACCGCCGGGCAGCACATTTTTGAAACGGTCCTGGCTGCGCCGGATGATCTCTTCCAGATCGGGCGGACCGCCATTGCCGCCGCCACCGCCGCGAGGCCGGTTAGGCCCCTGCCCCCACGGGCCGCCACCGCCGCCCTGGTTGTTTCCTCCACCGCCGCCGCCCCATGGGCCGCCGCCGCCATTCTGATTGCTCCAGGGCATCAATACCTCTTTGTAAAAGCCTCTCCCGGTTCCGTTCGAAAGCGATTGCTCGCGTGCGGCGGGAATATCGACCCGTTATAGGAAGGAGAAGCGTTCGTTTCAACGCAGAGGTGGTAACTAAATACCCAATCTGGGTAAATAGTTCACTTTGCCGCGGCTCTCCGCATATACGTGGTAAACAGAACGGGATAATTGTCCTTTTCCCCAGCGGGAGCCGGGATTTCCTCGGTTTTCTCAAAAACGACGGGATCGATCTCCGGGAAAAAAGTGTCGCCATCGAGCTTTACCGCGACGTGGGTGACGGAAAGTTGATCGGCGAAGGGCATGGCCTGACGGTAGATCTCTCCACCACCGGCCACGAAGACCTCATCCACGCGGAGTTCCGCAGCCTTGCTTTTGGCGAGCTTCAAGGCCTCCTCCAGTGATGAGACGACATCGACACCCTGCGGCCGGTAATCGGCATTACGACTGACGATGATATGCGGGCGGCCGGGCAACGGACGCTCGCCGACGGATAAAAACGTCTTGCGGCCCATGATGAGCGGCTTGCCCATCGTCATCGCCTTGAAGCGCTTGAGGTCGGTGGAAAGCTTCCACGGCATGTCGAGGTCGCGGCCGATGACGCCGTTCTCGGACACTGCGACGATGATGATGATACGCGGCTCGGTCATACCGCGATCGGTGCCTTGATGCTTGAATCGGCCTCGTAGTTTTCCAGCGTAAAGTCTTCGAACTTAAAGCCGAAAAGGTCCTTGACATCAGGATTGAGGCGCATCGTCGGCAAGGCCTTCGGCGTGCGAGTCATCTGCAGCCGCGCCTGTTCGAAATGGTTGGCATAGATATGCGCATCACCGAGCGTGTGGACGAAATCGCCCGGTTTCAGACCAACCACCTGCGCGACCATCAGAGTCAAAAGAGCATAGGACGCGATGTTGAACGGCACGCCGAGGAAAATATCGGCGGAACGCTGGTAAAGCTGGCAGGAGAGCTTTCCGTCAGCAACATAGAACTGGAACAGGCAGTGGCAGGGCGGCAGCGCCATCTCGTCCACCAGCGCCGGGTTCCAGGCGGAGACAATATGACGGCGCGAGTTCGGGTTGGTTTTCAGGCCCTCGATCAGAAGCGCGATCTGGTCGATGTGGCGTCCGTCCGGCGCGGGCCAGGACCGCCACTGTGCGCCATAGACCGGGCCTAGATCGCCGTTCTCATCGGCCCATTCATCCCAGATGGAAACGCCGTTTTCCTTGAGATAGGCGATATTGGTATCGCCGTTCAGGAACCACAGGAGTTCATGGATAATGGACCGCAGATGCAGCTTCTTGGTGGTGAGGACCGGAAACCCCTCTGCAAGGTCGAAACGCATCTGGTAACCGAACACCGAGCGCGTGCCGGTGCCGGTGCGGTCTCCGCGGTCGGAGCCGGTTTCCATCACATGCCGGAGAAGATCGAGATATTGTTTCATGCGTTCTGCCGCCGATTCCCTGATATCAGGCAGATATAATAGCACAGGGCGGCAGAACCAATCACCGGGGAAACGCTTATCCCCGTTTTTCCGGGAAAATCAGAGCGACTGAAGCTTTCCGAGTTCCTTGGCGACCAGGTAATAAAAGGTCACGCGCGATTTTGAGCGGTCGGCGGCCATGGCTTTCGCAACGGCATCGATTGCCTTGTCGGCGCTGTCATCGGTGACACCGAGCTTCTTGCCGCACCAGCTAGCCTTCACACGTGCAAGCTCTTCCGGATCGGACGCGGACACCAGCGAGGAATCCCGGTTGCGCAGGGCAATGCCGAGATGTTTGACGATCTTGCCGACAACGGCTTCGTCGGCTGCTGCATCGTATTTCTTCACATCTGCGAGATAGTCAGTCATGTCCACTCCTTCGTGTGTCCCCGGCCCGGTGTTGCTTCTAATGACCGGTTGCAGGGAGAATGAGACAGCAATCCCTCGTCGTCAAGAATTGTCTAAATTGCCGGCGTCAAACACGAAACCTTTTCATCGAATTGTCATCTCCCCCCTTTTCTCAGCCGGTCGAAACGCCTATATGAGCCTTGCCGGGGCAACCCGGCTATGGCGATAAACGGTCGGTGTAATAAACCTATTGGACCCGGGGGCGGTACCCGGCGCCTCCACCAAAAACCGGCGGCTTTAAGATGAAAGGCCGGCTTTTGATGGGGGCGAAATAGGATCGACAAGGGTGTAAAGATCGAACTTTTGCTCGGCATGATACCGCCGTTATCGGGTCACAAGTGTAGTTGCAAACGACAACAACGCTAAGGAATACGCTCTCGCTGCCTAATGGCGGTGCGGGAATTCCGCTCTAAAGCCCTCACGGTTAGCCCCGTGAGGCGGGGTTCGGAGGTACCTGGCAACAGAAACCTCCACCTTCTCCATTTTGCCTGAATTGGTTATATGATAGCTGACTTGCGGACAGCATCGGCTTTTCCATTGCTGCCGTTCGGGACATTGCGTATACTTGAGCAAAGCGTAACCATCCGGATCGGAATTGATCCCGGCTCAAGGATTACGCAGAGATTCAAAGTGTTACAGCGTCCTTGGTACCCAAGGCGCGCCGCGCATGAAAAAGACGTTCGAATAAGGGAAAGACAGGACCGCATGGGGCAGGATCATATCCGTTACGACATTCTCGCACAGGATGCCCTTCGCGGCGTTATTCGTAAGGTATTGGGCGAAGTGGCCGCCACCGGCCGTCTGCCCGGCGACCACCATTTCTTCATTACCTTCTTGACCGGGGCACCCGGTGTGCGGATTTCGCAGCACCTCAAGGCGAAATATGCCGAGCAGATGACCATTGTCATCCAGCATCAATTCTGGGACCTGAAGGTCACCGAAACCGGCTTCGAAATCGGTCTCTCCTTCTCCGATACACCGGAAAAGCTCGTCATTCCCTATAATGCCATCCGCGGTTTCTACGATCCTTCCGTGAATTTCGAACTTGAGTTCGATGTCCCCCTGGCGGACGAGGAAGAAGCGGAAGAGGCGGAAATCACCGCATATCCGGTGTCGCACGAGGCGAAGCCGGCTTCCGCTTCCGAAACGCCCAAGGCCGGCGAGGAAAAGAAGGAAGGCTCCGTCGTCTCGCTGGATGCTTTCCGCAAGAAGCAATAACACCTGCTTGAGCGCGAAACCCGAGGAGACGTATCCGCATGGCCGCCGATATCGTCAATCTGCGCCAATTCCGGAAGCAGAAAGCCCGCAGCGAAAAAGAAAAACAGGCGGAGCAGAACCGCCTGTCCTTCGGACGCACCAAAGCGGAAAAGAACCTCACATCAGCCCTGAATGAAAAGGCCGAAAAGGCACTTGACCAGGGCCGGCTCGAAAACGACGCTCACGAGCCAAGGAGGGACTGAGACCGGCCTGCCGAGGGACAGACAGGGCCAGCAAATCGGAAAAGAATCGTAAAACAGGGGCTTGCCGGCAAAACATGATTCAGATTTCCAGCCAAAGACCGATCTGATGATCCGCAAGCATTCCACGACGTTGCACGGCCACCGGACCAGTATTTCGCTTGAGGACGCCTTTTGGGATGAGTTAAAAATCATCGCGGAAAGACGCAAGATCAGCTTCGCAGCCCTGCTGGCCGAAATCGATGACAACCGCCCCTCCGACAGCAATCTGTCTTCGTCGCTACGCGTTTATGTGCTGAACTGGCTCAAGACCCGATAAATTCACGACGGAGTCACCCGGCGACGCCAGCCCGCAATTTATGTTCGCCGACTACAAAACATTCCCGCCGAAAACTGGTAACGCTGCGAAAGTATTCATTAAACATTCGCGGACTAATCTGCGCTGCAAGGCATTCCCGTATTGCGTAGCCTTGTTTCCTGCCTTTGTCCGAACCTCCCCGTCCAGACATCCCCCGATGGGGATACCCAGGGTTTCTCCGGGAACAGCCAAGCTTTCTCCCCTTCATCACTGCGTCTTCAACCGTTTGGGACCTGAAAGTCCGGATTGCCGGGTAGCGACCGGAGCCGGTCCAGACCGCGGACATGGAACCGAAGCAGAGATGAAAAGCGACGCCGAGCTCTTTTCGGAAAATTACGGATTGGCGGGAGCATTTTCCGGGGCGAGTTCCCGGATTGCATTTTCCGTCGGTGGCACCACCAGAACCGGCGCTGACTGCGGCTGCGGCACGGGCTGCTGCTGTTGCTGCTGCAACCGTTCCTGCTGTTCCTTCTCCTGCCGCAGACGTTCTTCGGCAGCAGCCTTCAGCCGCGCTTCTTCCTCTGCCTTCGCCTTGGCTTCCGCCTCCGCCCGTTCCTTTTCCGCCTGCCGCTCAGCCGCCTGGAAACGATAAAGCGCCACTTCGCGGCGCAGGCGTTGCTTTTCAAGAACGCTTGCCTGCATTGCCTCCACCCTGCGCCGCTCCTTTTCGAAGGCCCGCAGGGACAGGTAGTTGGTGAGCGCCGAAACGTCGGTCGTCAGGGCTGGCGTAGCAAGCGGACCGTTGTAATTCAGGCGCAAAGACGGCTCGGCGCCAGCAACCGTTTCGGTGCCGGGATTGAACAGGAGATCGAAGTCGCCATTCACCGTGAAAGCAGCAAGATCAACCGTCGCATCGGCTGTCAGCGTCAATGGATCGATCGCCGCCCGCAAATTCTGGAAATGCAGCGCACCACCATTCACCGAGAACGGCAGGGATACATCGCCGAGTCCGATCTCGCCCTGCCACAGGCTCTGGTCCACCAGCGGCCGAACTTTCGGAGCATCGATCGGCTGCTGCAAGCCATCCGCCGCCTGCAGGATTGGCGGCAGGGCACCGGGATTGAGCCCCTTCAGCACCAGCCCGCTGGCCCGGATTTCACCCGAGCCACCCGCTGATTTCAGCATTTCACCAACGCTTTTGCCGGTCGATTCTGCCGTGAGATCAATGGCCACGCGGCCGGTCGCAACCGGACCGTTCGCATTCGCCCAAAGGATCGGCTTCGGATTGGCGTCGGTTACCGCGATCTTGGTGCGGAAAATGCCCGCCCCCTCGCCCGTGGACATCGCAAACCGTCCTGCAATCTTGCCGCCCATGAAGCCGCCGGTGATGTCGTCGAGTGCGAGACTGCCCGAATCATGCGTTACCTTGGCCGTCAAACCCGTGACAGTGCCGAAAGGTCCAGCCTCGAAGCTTTCCGCCTTGAGCGACAGAGACGCCTTGAGCTGCGGGAAGGCCGGCATGGCCAGCGGCTTGGCATTGAGGCCCCCGGTTTCCGGATCGATCACCGGACCATAGATTGCGTCGCCAAGCCAGGCGAGATCGGCGGTCCGGACTGAGAGATCGCCGCTGACGGAATGGGGCGCGGCGCGTTCGAACGTCAGATTGCCGGAGAAGGGATTACCGCCTGCCTGTCCGCCGACAGAAGAAAGCGCAATTTTTTGTCCATCCACCGCAACTTTCGCATTGGCCTTCACCGCCATGCCCCCGCCGAGCTGCGGCAGCCCAACGGCATTCATGATGAGATAGGGCTCGATATCAGCGCTTTCGAGAACGACATCGGCACTGCCCTCGCCGAAATTGGCGGCTGAAACGGCAAAGGAGCCGTTCGCCGAAAAATGTGTGCGTTCCGTCGAGAAGCGGATATCGGTCTGTGCCGGCGCGCCGAGCGTGCCATTGAGCTTGACGGACAGGAGGCCCTCGCCGTCAGCGTCGAAGGGCAACGGGTCAAGCCCGGCCTGGCCGAACAGGATGGCCGTCGACTGGTTTTTCAAAACAGCTTCCAGTGACATGGCCGTGTCATCGGTGATCGACAGGAAATCCGGCATCTTGGCAACGGCGGACAGCCGGCTGCCGTTAACGGTACCGGAGACGGCAACATTGGCGCCGCCGTTTTCGCTGTTGACCGAGACATCCATTGCAAGGTCGGAATTGGCGTACCATGGCGCGCTGGCCGCCAGGCGGCTGAGGAAGGGATGAGCAGGCAGTTTCTGCTGCAGCATCGTAAAGAAGGGCTGCATATCCGCCGCGTGCAGGTTCACCGTGCCCTTGCCCGCATATTTCAGCAACGAGCCCTGCAATTCGCCTCTTGCCCTGACCTCTGCACCGGCGATATCGCCGGCCGTCATATTTTCCAGCGAAAGAACCCCGCCCGCCATCGTGAAGGCGGTCTCGACATGATTGGCGGTCACCCCGGCTATGTTGAACCGGTCGGCCTTGAACTTCGCAGTAATGCGGTGGTCGAGAACCGAGCTTCCGACCTGATCGCCGAGCGCCAGACTGCCGAGTGCCTTCAGCGCGTCCAGGTCGATTTCGTTGCCCGCAAGATCGATCGAAAGATTGGAGGTCTTGCCGTCGGAGCGCCGTTCCAGCTCGCCTTTCAGCGACGCGTCGCCGATGGCGAGCTCCAGATTGTCGAAGCGCTGGTTCAGCGTCGTCAACGAGACATCGGCAGAAAAGCCGGCGGCATTGAGTTGCCGGATGGCCGGATCGACGGAGCCGGAAAGCCAGTTCGCCAGCCCCGAGGGCTGGTTGGACGCAACGAGCATATTGCCGTTGAAGGCCGGACCACCAAGCAGGGTCAACGATCCCTTGGCCTCCAGCTGGGTTCTTCCTGGCAACGTCGCCACCGCATTCACCACCTGCCAGCCGCTGCCCTGCGGCCGAACATCCAGCCGGATGTCACGAATGGTCGTGTCGTCGGAAACCAGGGCGGGAAGGCTGATGCTCGCCTTACCCGGCACCGGCGGTACGGGAATGCGCGCCACCATGGCGGCGAAAGCCTCGATGCGCTGGCGCACGGAAACAGTGGGCTGGCGCGAGGTCTTGCCCGTCTGCACGACGGGCGGCGCAAAACGTGCGACATCAATCTGCTGGCCATCGGCCGTCAGCAGGAATTCGGGCTTGGCGCCGGTATCGAGCGTCGCCTCTCCGGTCACGACATAGGGATTTTCGTTACCGCCGAGTTCCATGCGGTAGCTCGGTATACGCACGCTCTCATTGGTCAGTTCAAAACTGCCGCGGGTGCGCGGCGAGGAGAAGAGCGATTGCCCGGCCTGTTTCGGCTTTTCGTCTTCCCTGAAACTGAAAGAAAAGGAACCGCTATAGGCGGGCTTTCCCGCCGCTGCGGCGATGACGCCATCCAGATCGACCTCGACGGGATGCTCATCCGGCACGACGCGGACGCGAAGGCCCATGCGGCCATTGGCATAATCAGGTTCGCTGCTTGAGAGGGAGAAAGAGCCTGGATGCCCGTCGACGGCAGCCCGCCCGTCCGCCTTCCATGGTCCGGCCAGCGAATTGGCGGACATATCGGCGGTAAGACCGGTGATCAGGCGGTTGCGGCCCGATTGCTCGTCGATGAACTCGATCTGGCCACCCTCAATCTGGACGCTTTCCAGAACCACGGTTCGGGCGGGAATTTCCGCGCGGCTGCCACGCATCCAGTCCAGCGTGCCGTCTTTCAGCAGCCTGATCTTCGCCTTGGGTTCCTCGATGCGCATGTCAAAGATGCGCGCCTCGCCGGAAAGGAAGGGCGCGAGCTCGGCGTCCATGGAAAAACGCGCGACCTGGATGAGCGGCGATCCATCGGCATCCGTCCCGGCCCGGACGTCATGCAACGTTACCGAAGGGAACGGCAGGATGCGGGCCTCGACGCGGCCATGCACCACAACCTTCTTACCGAGAATACGGCTCGCCTGGTCCTCAAAATCACGGCGGAAATCCGTCCAGTCGACGAAATAGGGAATAAGCAGCGCCGAAAACAGCACCACCGCCAGCAGTCCGCCCAGAAAAACCAGAATACGTCCGAGCACTGACCTGCATCTCCCTTCACGAACGCTGCAAACCTATTCTTTTTTGCCTTAACGGCAAGCAGCCTTTTGTACCAATCAAATGTGAGAACGATCAGACAAGACGGAACAACTTGCCCGGATTGAAAATGTTGTCCGGGTCGAGCGACATTTTGATGGCGCGCATCACATCCAATGCATTGCCGGCTTCTTCGGCGAGGAAACTCATCTTGCCCTGTCCTATGCCGTGTTCGCCGGTGCAGGTGCCGTCCATGGCGATGGCGCGGCGGTTGAGACGGGCAACGAAGGCTTCGGTTTTCGCTACGCTTTCCGCATCTTTTCCATCGAACAGAATAAGGACATGAAAGTTCCCGTCGCCGGCATGGCCGACGATCGGTGCGAGAAAGCCGTTTTCCTGGATATCCAGCTGCGTTTCAACCACGCAATCCGCCAGCCTCGAAATCGGCACGCAGACATCGGTGGAAAGCCCGTCGAGATGGGGCGCAAGTGCCCGCGAGGCCCAATAGGCGTCGTGCCGCGCCTTCCAGAGCTTGTTGCGTTCGGCGGCATCGCTTGTCCAGCGGAAGTCGATGCTTCCGCATTCAGCCGCGATTTCTGCGAACTGCTGCGATTGTAGCGCCGCCGTCTCCTCGGTGCCGTGGAACTCCACGAAAAGTGTCGGCTTCTCCGCATAGTTCAGGCCGGAATAGGCATTGCAGGCCCGGACCTGGACCTCGTCGAGCAATTCGATACGGGCAACCGGAACCCCCATCTGGATCGTCATGATGACGGCATCGCAGGCTGCCTTGATGCTGTCGAATGTGCAGACGCCGCCGGCGATCTTTTCCGGTATGCCCTGCAGCCGTAGCGTCACCGAAGTGATGACGCCGAGCGTCCCCTCGGCCCCCACGAAAAGCCGCGTCAGGTCATAGCCGGCAGACGACTTCCGAGCGCGGCGCGCGGTGCGGATTTCCTCGCCGTTGGCGACGACGGCGGTAACGGCGAGCACATTGTCCTTCATCGTGCCGTAACGCACGGCATTGGTGCCGGAAGCGCGTGTCGAGGCCATGCCGCCGATCGAGGCATTGGCGCCGGGATCGATCGGGAAGAACAGGCCGGTATCGCGCAGATAGACATTGAGGTCCTCGCGCGTCACGCCCGGCTCCACCGTCACATCAAGATCTTCGGCATTCACCTCAATGATGCGATTCATCCGGCTGAAATCGATGCAGATTCCGCCGCTGGGCGCATTCACCTGCCCTTCCAGCGAAGACCCCGTCCCAAACGGAATCACCGGCACCTTATATTGCGAGCAGACCTTCACGACGGCCTTCACATCATCAGCACTCTCGGCAAAAACGACGCCGTCAGGCGCCTGGAGCGTCAGATAGGTGGTGGTGTGGCCGTGCTGCTCCCGAAACGCCTGTCCGGTCTGGAGCCTGTCGCCGAGTTGCTGCTTCAAAACGGCGAGCGCAGACGCAATGCCCTCTTCGTTACGCTTTCCCGCCACCACATCTTTCAACGCCATCGTCCGTCTCCACCGTAACATCAGCCCGTAAAGGATTCGATCCGTTACGAAATTCCGTCAGGTGGTATGGGATAAGGTTAACGCTTTGTCCAGCCGCGCAATGGCGCCAGACGGCAAGGCGGCAACCGTTTTTATTCCGCAGCAAGCAGCGGCTTGTCTTCCTCCAGCGCCTTGCGGCGGGCGGCAAGTTCCAGTTCGCGGTGAAGGCGGATTTCCTCATCCGCTTGCGGTTTGGCGAAGCGGGCGATCAGCAGGTAGGAGACCGGTGTGATGTAAAGCGTCACCAGCGTCGCGAAGCCCAGTCCGCCGACGATGACCCAGCCGAGCGCGATGCGCGCCTCGGCGCCGGCTCCCTGCGCCAGAACCAGCGGCACGCCGCCAAGGATGGTCGCGATCATCGTCATCATGACCGGACGCAGACGGATGCTGGTGGCTTTTTCGATAGCTTCCCGCACGGTCGCACCCTGATCGCGCAGATGGTTGGCAAATTCAACAATCAGGATACCATTCTTCGCCATGACGCCAACGAGCAGCACGAGGCCGATCTGGCTGTAAACATTGAGGCTTGAGCCGGTGACGAGCAGCGCGATGACGGCACAGGCAAGGCCGAGCGGCACCGTTGACATGATGATGATCGAACTCAGCACGCTTTCGAACTGCGCGGCAAGCACGAGGAAGATGATGGCAATCGCGAAACCGAAGGTCAGCAGCATGCCGCTCGAATTTTCCTCCAGTGTCGCAGCCTCGCCCAGCGGCAGCAAGCGTGCACCGGGCGGCAGGACGGATTGCGAGAGCTCGTTCACCTTTTGCAGCGCCTCGCCCAGCGAAACGCCGTCCTTGAGGTTGGCGGTAAAGCCGACGGAGGGAAGCTGCTGTTCGCGGTTGAGCTGCGGCGCAACCGCATTTTCCTTGAGCGACGCGATGACCGACATCGGCACGATCTTGCCGTCGCCCGTCTTCAGGAAGACATTCTCAAGATCGGTCGGATCATTGATCGGCCGGGTGGAGGACAGGAGCCGCACCGGGATCGCATCGCCATCCACGAAGACGTCGACAATCGAGCGCCCTTCCAGCAGCGACTGCATGGCGCGAGAGAGGCCGGTGATGTCGATGCCGAGATCAGACGCGCGCTCACGGTCGATGGAGACCGAAATCTGCGCCTGATTGGGTTCGTTGTCGAAACGTGGCGTATCAAACAGGCCGCTTTCTTCCATGGAAAGCAGCAATTTCTGCGTCGCCTCTGTCAGCGCCGCATAATTGCTGCCGACCATCGCCATCTGCAATCCGTTGCCGGCGCCGCGAATGCGGAGGCTGTTCGGCTGCATCGCGTTGCCCCGCAACGCCGGAACCTTGTTGGCGGCAGAGGTGACATCGGCAGCGATCTGGTTCTGAGTGCGATCTCGGTCGGCCCAGGGCGCCAGCGTCAGCACCATGAAGCCGGTATTGGACGAGCCGTTCATGCCAGTGATGGAGTAGATGTTACGGATTTCCCCGCTGTCGCGAAGCGGCTGCAGGTTTTCTTCGATCCGCTGCAACTGGTCGCGGGTATATTCGAGGCTGACGCCCTGCGGCGCGGTGACCCGCATCATGATAGAGGCGCGGTCCTCGCGCGGCGTCAATTCACTCTGGATCATGCCGAAGGCGATCCATGACAGGCCGGAAAAGATGAGCGCAACGACGATGACGATGAGGGGGTTGTTGAGGCAGGCGGACAGCGTCGACTTGTATGTGGAGGCAAAGACATTACCGAACCAGGCGAGCGGCCCAGTCGGCTCCTTCAGCCCCTCCTTCAGCATGCGCGAAGCAAGCATCGGGCACAGCGTCAGTGCCACGATGGAGGACAAACCCACCGCGAAGGCCAGCACAAAACCGAATTCACGGAACAGGCCGCCAAGCTGACCCGGCAGGAAGGAAAGCGGAATAAAGACGGCGGCAAGCGTCGCCGTCGTTGCAATGACGGCAAAGAAAACTTCCTGGGTGCCGAGAACAGCAGCAGCGCGCGGTCCCATGCCTTCCGCCCGGCGGCGCACGATATTTTCCAGCACCACGATGGCGTCATCGACCACCAGACCAGTCGCCAGAACGATGGCGAGCAGTGTCAGGATATTGACGGAGAAGCCGACCATATAAATGGCGACAATGGTGCCGATTAGCGCCACCGGCATGGTGATCGCGGGAATGAGGGTGGCGCGCCAGTCGCGCAGGAAGAGATAAAGCACCACAACGACGATGATCGCCGAGAGCCCGAGTGCCAGTTCGACCTCGTGCAGCGCGCCTTCGATGAAGACGGCATCGTCACTGGTCACGACGACACGCGTGCCCTCCGGCAGATTGGCCGACATGGCGTCGACGGCGGCTTTCACACCGGTCGAGATACTGAGCGTGTTTGACTGTGCCTGGCGGATGATGCCAAGACCGACGCCCTGAACGCCGTTCGAGCGCAGCGACGTGGATTCGTCGTCCGCCCCCAGCATGACGGTCGCCACGTCCCTGAGGCGGATATTGTTCTTGATGAGAAGATTGGAAAAATCCTCGGGCTTTGTCAGGCTCGCGGTGGCGCGCACGACGATATCCTGCGTCGTGCTTTTCAGCGAACCCGCCGGGACATCGAGGGCAGCGCTTGCAAGCGCGTTGGAAACATCGGTCACCGTCAAACCGCGGCTCGCCAATGCTGCCTGATTGAGATCGACGCGAAAGACCTTTTCCTGGTCGCCGTAAAGCTCCACATCGGCCACACCATCGACGGCAGCCAGACGGTCGATGATTTCGTCATCCACCAGCTTTGTCAGGTCTTCCATACTGAGCGTGGACGAGGTGACGGCAAGCCGCATGATCGGCTGGCTGTCGGAATCCGCCTTGATGATTTGCGGCTCGTCAGCATCGTCAGGCAACTGGTTGGTGACGCGGCCAATGGCATCGCGCACATCATTGGCCGCAACGGCCATGTCGACATTGTCGCCGAATTCCATCGTCACGCGGCTGGTGCCGAATTGTGAGTTGGACGCGATGGATTTGATGCCGCTGACACGCGCCACCGCACCTTCGATGGTCTGCGTTACCTCTTGATCGATCGTTTCAGGCGCGGCACCTTCATACGTGGTCCTGACGCTGATCGTCGGCCGGTCGACGTCGGGCAGTTCGCGCACTTCGACGCCGACCAGAGCCGCGAGGCCGGCAACGACCAGCAACGTGTTAAGGACCGCCGCCAGAATTGGCCGACGCACGAACAATGCGGTAAAGGCGAGCTTGGAATCCTGACCGGAAGGCGGCTGGGTCGTCATTGGCTGGCAACCTCCTCGGGCTTGGGCTGGTTGCCGACCCGCACCGCCCCGCCTTCGCGCACGCGCTGCAGGCCCTCAATCACGACAGGTTCGCCTTCCGCCAGTTCAGCCTTGACGAGAACGGCATCCGGGTTGCGCTGCACGATCTGCACCCGCACCTTGTTGGATTTATTGTCAGCCACACGCCAGACATAGGAGCCTTCCGCATCCCACTGCACGGCCAGCGGATCAACCGAGGCATAAGTTTCCCCGGCGAAGCGCATGGTGACGCCGAATGACATGCCCGCCCTCAACTCATCCTTCTCATTTCCGAACTTCGCCCGGATGCGGATGGTGCGGCTCGCCTCGTCGACACGGTTGTCGACGGCCTCGATCTCCCCCTTGAAAGTCTCACCCGGGCGCGAAATCGACGTGGCCTCCACCGGCATGCCGACCTTGATCGCAGTCGCAAAACGCTCGGGAGCCCAGAAATTGACGAGAATTTCAGACCGGTCGTCAATGCTGACAATGGTGGACTGCGTCGTGACATTGTCACCGATATTGGCGGCGACGATACCGGCCACGCCTTCGATGGGCGCGACGATATCACGCCGCTTGAGATTGAGTTCGGCGGTGCTCAGCGCAAGCTTGGCGGCTTCTTCGGCAATCTGGGCATCCAGCACGTCGAGGCGCGAAACGGATTTCAGGTTCTTGTAGGAATTGGATTTTTCGACGGCGCTGCGCAGCGCCACCTGCGCCTTGTCGCGTTCGATCACCTGCTCCTCGTCATCGAGCCGCGCCAGCACCTGCCCCTTCACGACGCGTGCACCGGACGATGTACGAATTTCAGAAAGCGTGCCGGAAACCTGCGGCATGACGACGACGGACTGGATCGCCTCGCCATTGCCGATGGCGTTCAACCGGTCGTTGACCGTGCCTTTCTTCACAGGGGCGGTCACAACCAGTGTGGCGTTATTGTTGCGGCGTGCGCCACCCGCATTCTGTCCCGTCGGCGCGCCGGCCGCCGGTCCGCCGGCTGCGGCGACTTCGACCGAAGCAGCGGGTGCTTTGACCAGCCCGATGCTGGCGAGCATATTGCGGGCGTCGGGCGAATAGACGCCCCAGAGACAGAGACCTGCCCCCACCACGGCCAGACTGACACCCACCTGTTTCCAGACCCGCATATAGTTCTCCGGTTGATCATCGCAGCATAAGAAAGCCCCTGAAGCTCAGGCTTCGGGACATCAGCAGTATTCCCCGTCGTTTAGAACGAGGCAACGCACAAATACGTTTCTTACGTAATTGTAATTTGTGATGGATTCTCGTCGAGCACACCATAAACGCTATATTATCGCAAATATTGTTCAGCGCGGTAGTCTGTCAGCACGAAATGAGCCGGAGGAAGCCATGAGCACCGTCACGAAAACACAAAATCCCGAAGCCGATCCGCGCGTGAAAGCGGTGTTCGATGATATCCGCACCACCCGCAAATCGGACTTCATCAACAATATGTGGCTTTACCTCGCCTTTGATCCTGATCTTCTGGAAAAGACATGGGCCGAGGTCAAGGCGGTGATGGCGACACCCTCGGCGCTCGACCCTCTGGTGAAGGAAATGCTTTACATCGCAGTGTCCGTCACCAATGGCTGCTCCTACTGTGCTCATTCCCATACGGCGGCCGCGAAAGCCAAGGACATGACGAATGAACAGCATGCCGATCTGATGCGGATTATCGCGCTCGCCGCCAAGACCAACCAGCTTGCGGTGGCCCTTCAAGTGCCTGTCGATGCCGCTTTTGATGCCGACCAGAGGGCATGAACCCGAAATAATGCCTTGGAATAGGCGTTTTGAGCGGCGATACCGGAATAAAAGCAGAACGCGGTTCTGGCCTTTATATCCCGAATCACTACATTGGGCCGCATGAGCAACAGTTTTGACGATATGCCGTTCTTCGATGAGGAACCCGTGGCGCCGCGCAGGGCGACGAACAATGCCCCTTCGGAAAACGGCGGCGGGCTTGGCATTGCCGCCCGCGCCATGGCTGCGCGCGATCAAACGCGTGCCGCACCCGATTATCTTTCCGGCCTCAACCCGGAACAGCGCGATGCCGTGGAAACGCTGGACGGGCCGGTTCTCGTCCTCGCCGGCGCCGGCACCGGCAAGACCCGTGTTCTGACAACCCGCATTGCCCATATTCTCGCAACGGGCCGGGCCTATCCCAGCCAGATCCTCGCCGTGACCTTCACCAACAAGGCCGCCCGCGAGATGAAGGAACGTATCGGCGTTCTCGTCGGCGGCGCGGTCGAGGGGATGCCCTGGCTCGGCACGTTCCACTCCATCGGCGTCAAGCTGTTGCGTCGTCACGCCGAACTCGTCGGCCTGAAGTCGGATTTCACCATTCTCGATACGGATGACGTGGTGCGGCTGATCAAGCAGCTCATTCAGGCCGAAGGTCTCGATGACAAGCGCTGGCCGGCTAAACAGTTCGCCGGCATGATCGACGGCTGGAAGAACAAGGGCCTGACGCCGCCGGATATTCCTGAAGGAGACAGCCGCGCCTTCGCCAATGGCAAGGGCCGCGAGCTCTATACCGCCTATCAGAACCGGCTGAAAACGCTGAACGCCTGCGATTTCGGCGATCTGCTGCTGCACCCGATCAGCATCTTCCGCCGCCACGCCGATATTCTGAAGGAGTATCATCAGAAGTTCCGTTACATTCTGGTGGACGAATATCAGGACACCAACACGGCGCAATATATGTGGCTGCGGCTGCTTGCGCAGCGCGCCAAGGGCGAGCCGCAAAACGTCTGCTGTGTGGGTGACGACGACCAGTCGATCTATGGCTGGCGCGGCGCGGAAGTGGACAATATCCTGCGCTTCGACAAGGATTTTCCCGGCGCCAAGGTCATCAAGCTCGAACGCAATTACCGCTCCACCGAGCATATTCTCGGCGCGGCTGGCCACCTCATCGCGCATAATGAGGGACGCCTCGGCAAGACGCTGTTTACCGAACGCAGCAGCCCTGACGACGAAAAGGTCGTGGTGCATGCTGCCTGGGATTCCGAGGAGGAAGCCCGCGCAGTCGGCGAAGAGATCGAGCAGCTTCAGCGCAAGGGTCACCTGCTGAACGACATGGCGATCCTCGTCCGCGCCTCCTTCCAGATGCGCGAATTCGAAGACCGTTTTGTCACGCTCGGCCTCAATTACCGCGTCATCGGCGGCCCGCGCTTTTATGAGCGCCTCGAAATCCGCGATGCCATGGCCTATTTCCGCCTCGTCTGCCAGCCGGCCGACGATCTCGCCTTCGAGCGGATCGTCAATACGCCCAAGCGCGGCCTTGGCGATACGACGATCCGCAACCTGCACGACTATGCGCGTGCCCGCGACATTCCGATGCTGGCGGCGGCGGCCGACATCATCGAAACCGACGAGCTGAAACCGAAGGCCCGCAAGGCGCTGTTCGATGTGGTGCAGGATTTCCGCCGCTGGCAGGGTCTGCTCGAAAACACCGAGCACACCACGCTTGCCGAGCAGATTCTCGACGAAAGCGGCTATACCGCCATGTGGCAGGCCGACAAGACGGCCGAAGCGCCCGGACGCCTTGAGAACCTGAAGGAACTCATCCGCTCGATGGAAGCCTTTGAAAGCATGCGCGGTTTCCTCGAGCATGTCGCCCTCGTCATGGATGCCGAGCAGAACGAAAATCTCGATGCCGTCTCCATCATGACGCTGCATTCTGCCAAGGGTCTGGAATTCGACACCGTCTTCCTGCCCGGCTGGGAAGAAGGCCTGTTTCCGCACCAGCGGGCGCTGGATGAAGGCGGCCGCTCCGGTCTGGAGGAAGAACGTCGTCTTGCCTATGTCGGCATTACGCGTGCCAAGAAACTCTGCCATATCTGGTTCGTCTCGAACCGCCGTATTCACGGGCTGTGGCAATCCACCCTGCCCTCGCGCTTTCTGGACGAACTGCCGCCCGCCCATGTGGATGTGGCAGCGTCCGACAGCAATTACGGCGGTTATGGCGGGCGTGGCGGCTATGGTCAGTCGCGTTTCGACAAGGCAGATCCCTTCGCCAACACCTATTCCACCCCGGGCTGGAAGCGTGCGCAGCAGAACCGTAGCGATGCCACCCGCGACAACTGGGGCACGCGCTCCGGCCATGCGGTGGAACGTATTGGCTATGGCGAAAGCGGCCCGCGCACCCGCACCATCGATGGGGAACTGGTGGCCAAATCTGTCGCCGACACGCCGTCAAGATTCTTCGTCGGCGACCGCGTCTTCCACATCAAGTTCGGCAACGGCAATATCGCTGCCATCGAGGGGAACAAGCTCACCATCGACTTCGACCGCGCCGGCCAGAAGCGCGTGCTGGATGGATTTGTGGAAAAGGTTTGATTCAACAACTATGAGTGCCTGAAGGCCGCTTTTCCCATAGCCCACGTCACGCCATTGCAATAAAGGAGTTGCAATGGGATTGTGAGAACCGGGTGAGGACTGCTTTGCATATATTGCCGAAAAGCCAGCGCAAGCTTGCGGTTTTCCTGATCAACATGGACGGCGCCACCAAGCGCCTCGCGGATATGACCGCGCGCCTTGATGCCATGGGTCTCAAGGCGGAGCGCATCCCAGGCGTGAATGGCAGGGAGCTGAATTATCCAATCCCGGAATTCAGCGAAATTTCCTATATGCTGATGCATGGCCGCCGCACGTCACCTCCGGAAATCGGCTGCTATCTCAGCCATGTCGCCTGCGCCCGAAAATTCATGGAAGGCGATGCCGATATCTCGCTCATCCTCGAGGATGACGTGATCTTCAATGATGATTTTCTAAATGCGATCGATGAGGCGGCGCTGAGTGGCTCAGACTGGGACTTGCTGCGTCTCACGACGGTCAGCAATGGCCGGAAATTTCCGTTCCGTCCGCTCTCGAACGGTCGCTCGCTCGCCATTGCGCTGACACGCGAAAAAGGCTCAGGCGCCTATCTCGTCAACCGTCGTGCCGGACAATGGATATCGAAGCTCATCCCGATGCGGCTCGCCTACGATATCGCCTTCGATCTTGAATATCTCTCCGGCCTGAAGGCCGCCTTCATCTATCCGCTCTGCGCCACGCAGGATGCGGATGGTGAAAGCCAGATCCAGAACAATCTGCGCATTTACCGCCTGCCGCGCTGGCGGTATTTTACTGTGCTGCCCTATCGGGCCTATCTGGAAACCAGCCGGTTCCTGCTGCGCGGTATTCGCTTCGCGGTCGCCAGGGCGCGCGTTGCAATGGAACGCGGCAAGGGCAACGCCGCCCCAGCCGGTCATTGATCGCTCCGTCTTACACTTCGCCGGGCGTGAAGCCGACGAGATAAATTGCCGCCACAACGGCTCCGACAATAAAAATCGAGACGACAAAAATCGTCATCCGGTTCAACGGTTTGCGTGTCGTTTTCTTCATGCTGCAATAATGCGTGGCCACATCGCTTGTTCCGCAACGCACAGGATAATCTCGTCCAAATCCGCCAGCTCTCGCAATTCGATTCCGATTCAGGCGCAGATGGGCTAAAGCTCGTGTCCATCTTCAGCTTTTCCGATCCGACATGACAGACACGACGCATCCACGCCTGAACCCGCTGCATCTCGCCGCCGCCTTCGCCAGCGGTTGTCTTTTGACGCTGATGGTGCATTTCAACGGACAGCTGGCCCATTACGGCAACGCGCTGTTTTCTTCCTGGACGGCGCACGGCACCGGCACGGTGGCGGCGCTGGTCTATCTGGCTATCATGCGTTCGAAGAAAGACCTTTCGGCCCCGGCAAAACCGAAAGCGCCGCTCTGGGCCTATTGCGGCGGCGTTGTGGGTGCCGCGATCGTCATCCTCACCTCCACCGCCGTCAATTCACCGCTGGCGCTTTCGGGAACCATTGCGCTCGGACTTGGTGGACAGGTCATCTTCAGCCTTCTGGCTGATATTTTCGGTCTGTTCGGACTGCCCAGAAGAAAGCCGGACCTTCGGGACATGGCGGCAGTGGCGCTCATTCTATGCGGCAGCGCACTCATCATCCTTGTCGGGAGAACGGCATGATCGTCTGGATCGCCATGGCCTTTACCGGCGGCGTCTTCGTGGCGCTGAGCCGCCAGATCAACGGCCGACTCAGCCTGTCAAACTCGCCGCTCATCGCGTCTTTCTGGAATCACATCGTCGGCTTTGCCGTACTGACCGTGATCGGACTCGTTGTCGGCGGCCTCATTCCACCGGGTGCGGCCGATGCACCTTGGCTTGCCTTTATCGGCGGCCCCATCGGCGTCGTCTTCATCGCTTCGGGAAGCTGGCTCATCCCCCGCATCGGCGCGGTCAACACCGCGCTTCTGGTCATAAGCGGCCAGATGGTCTCAGGTGTGATGCTCGATCTTTTCAGCGATCATCCGCCGAAAATCTGGGCCAGCGCTCTCGGCATCCTGCTCATTCTGGCCGGCATGGTGCTGACGCAGCGGCGCAGCCGTTAAATATTCGCGCAGTCACGAGTCGCTGCCGCGCGAGAACATGCCGAGCAGCGTCTTGCCGCCGCTTTTACCACCGCTGCTCGCAAGCGTCGGGCGGTTGCCGTTCAGCTTCGGCACGACCACCATGCGCTTGACCTCACCGCGCTTGAAGGCCGCGAGGAAGCGGGAATAGTCGCGGAACACAACGCAGCCATTGGATTCGCCGCGTTTCGCTAGCATGTATGTATGGGCAAGAAGCCCGTCGCGGCCGTGCGGATTGACACCATTTTCCGGCGTCAGGCGAATGGCTTCAACGCCGTGGAAGCGCGCCTCGCGCATTGTCAGCTTGTAGCTTGAAGGCGGTGTGGACCCGCGCATCTTGACGTGAACATAATCGGGATTGTCGCGCATCTTGCCGATACCGGAATGCGCTTCCAGTTTCTCGCCATTCGGCATGTGCACCACGCCGGAAGAGATATCGTAGATCGCCGTGCCATTGCCACGGTCAGGCCACGGAACCGCATCCATCTTGCTTGGCTCACGCATCGGATTATCCGGTTTCGCGAAGGCCAGCATGGCGCCGGTGCTCTGTTTCGGCGCCTGCGGCGCCCGCAGCGGAACCGGCGCAGCGAAAGCAGGCGCAGAGGCGACACCGGGAACGCGCTCATCCGCCTTGGCCGTTGCCGCAGGACGCGGTGACGGCTCGACCGTTTGAGCTGTCGCGACATCAGGTCTGAAGCTTGGCAGCGGCACGTCGTCGGGAAGCAGACTGCTTGCCTCTTCCTCGACCTGCGGTCGGGCCAGCGCCACTTCGAATGCCGGATGCTGCGGAACGGCGCTCTGATAGGCAACCTCGGGGGTGCGTCCAAGCGCCGAATCGACGATCGCGGAAGGCTGAAGCGCGGCAAGTTCCTTGACGGTCGCCTGTCCTTTGGCGTTCGCCGCCGCGCCGAATCGTTCGCCGAATTCTTTCGCGCCGATCTCCGGCATGATGCCGGCAAGGCGGACGGCCTTCTGCTGGCCGTGACTGTGGTCGCTCAGGCGGGAAAACTTGCGGACGTGAATATCACGCGCCACCGTGCGCGCAATCGCCGCCTCGGCGGTATCCAGCCTTGCCACAAGGGTCTTTTCAAATTGTCCGACGCCATGCGAGGCGGCGGCCATGCCGTGCAGCGAAGCGAAAGCGGCAAAGGCAAAAATGCCGGCAAAGGCACCGCCACCAAGAAGCGCCGACATTCGCCCGAACGAAAAGGATTTGCCTCTCTTGAGGGAATGCGAACCGGCAAGACCGGCGCTGTTATAGGCCGCAGCAGAAAACGCCATGATACTCGTTACTCGAACCGTTCACGCATACCCGGCCGACGCCGGAGGGATTTTGGGACATCCGAAGAACGGGCGAACACCGGGCCGCTTTCGGAACTGACTGGTTCGAAGCATGACGAATTATGGTAACCAAAGTGTTTACGAGTCCCTGCAAAAATATTTCGTTAAGGTCTGCGCATTGTGGGGCTAAGGCAAAACAATGACTTACGCGGATACCGGGTGCCTGTGCACCGCGTGGTCCCGGGGAAGCGCCCTAATGGCGTCATTGGCCTTGAAAAATTTCCGCCGTATTGTCAGGTAATTTCCGACTTTGCCGGAAATTTGCTGGAAATGCGGCAGGAGTGCGACATGAAAGGTCGCTGCTCCCCACCACAGCACACGCCGGGCAGGCGGAAAAAGGCTTGATCCCCCAGGAGCAGCTTGGCATCCTGCCCGGAAAAGGGAGGCCATCATGAAGGCGTTGCTGCTCATCGATATTCAGAACGGTTTCTGCCCGGGCGGCAATCTGGCCGTTGCCGATGGAGACAAGGTTGTGCCCACTGCCAATGCCCTGATCGACAATGGCGGCTACGACCTCATCGTCGCCTCGCAGGACTGGCACCCGGAAAACCACGGCAGTTTCGCCTCGCAGCATCCCGGCAAGAAACCCTTCGACATGGGCGAACTCTCCGGCAAACCGCAGATGATGTGGCCCGACCATTGCGTGCAGGGCACGGCGGATGCGGAATTCCACCCGGATCTGAAGACGGAAGCTTTCGACTACATTCAGCAGAAAGGCGAAAACCCCGCTGTCGACAGCTATTCCGCCTTTCGCGACAATGACCAGGGCGCGACGACGGGGCTTTCCGATTATCTGACCCGACAGGGCGTGACGCAACTCGATGTCTGTGGCCTCGCCACCGATTATTGCGTCAGTTTTTCGGTGCTCGATGCGCTGGACATGCTGCCCGGCGTCAAGGTCCGCTTCATCGAAGATGCCAGCCGCGGCATCGACCCGCAGGGTATAAAAGCCGCGATTGCGATGATGCGTGAAAAAGGCGCGATCATTCTTAAAAGCCGCGACATATTGCGCGATTAAAGGGAGCTGCGCCTACCACGTTACCGATTGCTGTGCTCGCCACAGGAGCCCTTTTGATGGGCCTCTGCGCGGCGGGTGCCATCAGCGCGGCTTCGGTTTTTCCAGCACGTCTATATCCCCCGCCGCGTCCTCAAGACGTCTCAGGATCGCCGCCTGCGCATCGCGAAGCCCCTGATTGTAGAACACATATCCCAATTCCTCCGCCAGAAAATCCACGAAGATTTCCGCCTGCAGAAGGCCGATTTCAGCTTCGGCTTCCCGGGCAAGATAGTCCCGGACACGTGCGGCCAACGCGGCCTTCTCCTGCTTCTCCAGCATCGATCTTCCATGGTCAGATTATTTAGCGGCGCCGGAAGAGGGCGATGAGACCGCCCGCCCGGCACCATACCGTAACGGAAGCTTCAAGTTAATCAATCGATCCATTCATGCAATTCGTTTGCCAGTCGAACGGGACGGCGATAGAGCGGCGGCAAGGAGTTCCAGAGATGTTCAATAAAGATTTTCGCGAGGGATTGAAGGGCGGTTTCCCGATCGCCCTCTCCGCCGCCCCTTTCGGTGCGCTGTTCGGCGCGGTCGCGGTCGATAACGGGCTGAGCGTCACCGAAGCCACGATCATGAGCGGCACCGTCTACGCCGGCGCAAGCCAGCTCGTCGGTATCGAACTGTTCGGCCAGAAGGTTGCCCCCTGGCTGATCGTTCTTTCCGTGTTCGCCGTCAATTTCCGCCATATCCTCTATTCCGCCGCCATCGCCCGAATGATCTCGAACTGGTCATTCCTGCAGAAGGCCGCGGGTTTCTTCGTGCTGGTGGATCCGCAATTCGCCGAATCGGTGAGGAAATACGAAAATTCCGGCACGGTGGGCTTTTCCTGGTACATGGGCTTTGCGGCACCCGTGTATGTGCTGTGGCTGGCCATGACCATTCTCGGCGCATCGCTCGGCAATATGATCGGCGACCCGAAAGCCATCGGTCTCGATGTCCTGCTCCCGATCTACTTCATGGGCATGGTGCTGAGCTTCCGTCAGCGAGAAAATTTCTACCCTGTCATGCTGGCAAGTGCAGTCGGCGCAACGGTTGCCTATCACATCGTCGGTTCGCCGTGGCATGTCAGTCTCGGCGCCGTCGCCGGAATTCTCGTCGCGGTCCTCTATCCGCCGAAACCGAATGGCGCGACGAATTCTGAGAATGGGGTGGAAACGCCATGAGTAACGTTCTGCACGCAGATACGATTTTCCTGATCGCACTCGCCGCCATCGCCACCTATCTCACCCGCATCGGCGGTTATGTGTTGATGACGCGGATGAAATCCATCCCGCCGCGGATGGAGGCGGGCCTGAACGCCGTTCCCGTGGCGGTTCTCACCACACTCGTCGCACCCGCCTTTTTTGAAGGCGGATACGAGGTGAAGATCGGCATGGTGGGCGCCCTTCTGGTCTGCCTGCGCTTTCCCGGCCTGACGATGCTCGCCATCGGCTGGGCCATCGTCATCGCCATCCGGCATTTCGGGCTGCTTTAAGCAACCCGCTCCAATGGCTTGGTCGCCGCAACGAGCCACGCCTTGACTTCTTCGTCGGTTATCAGGGGAGAAAGCTTCTCCAGCACGCCTGCGTGGTAGGCATTTAGCCAGTTGAGCTCCTCGTCAGTTAAAAGTGCGGTGACCACCAGCCTTCGGTCAATGGGGCACCATGTCAGCGTCTCGAAAGAGAACATCGGCTGGTCGCCTCCGGCCACCTCCTCCGCCTCGCGCACATAGATAAGGTTTTCGATACGGATGCCGAAGGCACCGGGACGATAATAACCCGGCTCGTTCGACAGGATCATGCCGGGCAAAAGCTCCTGTGTCGACAGCCGCGAAATGCGCTGCGGCCCCTCATGCACCGAAAGATAGGAACCGACACCGTGGCCGGTGCCGTGGGCATAATCCGCGCCAGCTTTCCAGAGAGCGATGCGCGCCAGCGGATCGAGATCGCAACCGCGCGTTCCCTTTGGAAACCGTGCGGTGCTTATGCCGATCATGCCCTTCAGGACCAGCGTGAAGAAGCGCTTCTGCTCCTCCGGAACGCTGCCGACGGCAACGGTGCGGGTGATGTCCGTGGTGCCGTTGACATATTGCGCACCGGAATCGACGAGGAACATCTCACCATCGGCAAGTGTGCGATCCGTATCTGTCGTGACGCGGTAATGGATGATGGCGGCATGTGCGCCGGCCCCGGAAATCGTGTCGAAAGAGACATCCTTGAGCGGGTTTTGCAGCCCCTGCCCCACCTTGACGCGAGCCGCCTCCAGCGCCTTGACGGCGTCGATTTCCGTCACCGTGCCGGGCTGCTGGCGATCCAGCCAGCAGAGATATTCGACCATGGCCGCCCCATCCTGCACATGGGCGGCGGCGGAACCGGCAAGCTCAGCTCTGTTCTTGCGCGCGCGGGGCAGACGGACTGGATCGGCTTCCTCGATCAGGGAGCCGCCCGCTGCGGTAATTGCGCCGGTCAGCGCCACTGGCGTCAGATCGGCATCCACCATCACCCGGCCCTTGGCGCTGGCAATGGCGTGCAGGCGATCCGCGATCTTCGACGGCGGCAACTGTGTCGCGAGCTGCGCCAGATAGGCCTCGGCCTCGATGCCGGTCTTGCGCTTGTCGAGAAAAATATCGGCCCTGCCATCTGCATAAATGATCGCGCGGGCGAGCGGGTGCGGTGTATGCGGCACGTCGTTGCCGCGAACATTGAAAATCCAGGCGATGGACGAAGGATCGGTCACCAGCAGTGCATCCGCCCCCTTTGCGGAAACGGTTTCCGCCAGTGAGGCAATCTTCTCCTTCGCCAGCTTGCCGGTAAATGCCTCTGGCTGGATGACGACGGGCTCCAGCGGTTCGGAGGGACGATCCTGCCACAGCGCATCGAGCGGGTTCTTTTCCAGAAGAACGATTGAACCGCCCTTGCCGGCGATCGCCTTTTCCAGCCGCTTCAATTCGGCGCCGGTGTGCAGCCACGGATCGATACCAAGCCGGAAACCCTTTGGAGCATGTTCGGCCAGCCAGACGGAGGGTGGCGCACCGACCAGATCACCACCAGTGAACAGTGTCTGGTCAACCTGCGAGCTTAGCTGCGTCGTATAGCGCCCATCGACGAATACCACCGCTTCCTTCCGCGTTACCAGTGCAATGCCGGCGGAACCGGTAAATCCGGTCAACCATGAGAGGCGCTCCGCGCACTCAGGCACATATTCTCCCTGATATTCATCGGCACGCGGCACCAGAAACCCATCGATACCGAGGGCATCGAAACCGGCGCGCAGCGCCTCGACGCGAGCCTTGCCGAATTGCGGCGCGGATTTGTTTTCGAAGGTCTGGAACATAGGCATCTTTCGGGAACTGTCATGGAGAAAGCTGTTTGTCGGCACCATCAAATCGTTGGCGCGCAACGACAATGCCACGCGGACAAAGCCGGTTTCAAGACATAAGTGATGCCCGGGATTGCGGTGATAAATTGGGCATATTTTGCGGAATAAGTAATACTGAAGGCTTAGTGATATGCAAGAAATGCATTCCTACCCTGATATATACCCTCTAACCAAACAAAAACACATCGCTTATATCAGGATCAACACAGCGAGAGAGACACTCTTCTGGCAAACAAGGATTTGAAGCAATGGCAAAATCTTTCCTCCGCACCGCCTTCGATCGCGTCGTTGAAGCACGCGAGCGTCAGGTCAGCCGTCATGTCAACGCCGCCCTTCTGAACCTCGACGACAAGTCGCTCGAAGCGCTCGGCATGAACCGCGCCGATCTGCGTCGCAAGGCAAAGTCCAGCTACGTATTCTGATTTTATCCGGCGCGGCATTCCTCCCTACCCCGCGTCCGGACAGGAATACGTCTACCCGCTTGAGCAAGCTCCTCCCAAGCTCGCGGGTTTTCAGGCGGCGCGAAAGCGCCGCCTTTTCTTTTGTCCGCAATAAATGTTGCGAGAGCTTCAGTCCTTGCGAAGATGCAGCGTCACCCAGCCATTGCGCCAGATGGTGCGGACATGGGAAAGCCTTGCGCCATTATAGGCGGAAAGCACTTTCCAGCGCTGTGACGCCAGAATGCCCGACAGGATGACAGTGCCGCCGGGTGCCAGATGCGTGACGAGCTGCGGCGCCATCTTGATGAGTGGCCGCGCGAGAATATTGGCGATGATGAGATCGAACGGGCCATGCTTGCGGAAGGCGTCCGAGTGAAAACCCGGCGCCGTCTCCAGCACCATGCCCGAAACAATGCCGTTAAGCCGGACATTTTCCTTCGCCACCCTCACAGCGACGGGATCGATATCCGTCGCAAGCACGGGAATAGGACGCATCTTGCGCACGGCGATCGCCAGAACGCCGCTGCCAGTGCCGAGATCGAGTGCGTTGCGCACGGGCCGCGCCCTCAGAACCTCTTCGATCATTTCGAGGCACCCCGCCGTCGTGCCATGATGGCCGGTGCCGAAAGCCTGTCCCGCCTCGATTTCGATGGCCAGATCGTTCGGCCGCACCTTGTCGCGATCATGAGCGCCGTGAACAATGAAACGCCCTGCCCGGACAGGCTTCAAACCTTCAAGCGATTTGGCGATCCAGTCGACATCAGGAACAATCTCCTTCTCGATGACAAGGCCCGGAAAGGCCGGCGCAAGCAGCGTACTGATGCGCTCGCGAAATTCCTCTTCCTGCTCCGCCATCAAATAGACAGAGGCTTCCCAGATGTCACGCTTCTCGTCCACCTCGGTCGTGGCGATCGCAACATCCTCCTCGCCGAAATAGTCCGACATCAAATCGAGAATTTCACCGGCCTTGATTTCGGTCGTGGTGACGTAAAGTCGGATTTCGCTCACGGCAGGCTGTTTCCTCTGGCTTCGGCTGTTCAATCTGCCTTTGCCACAAAACCGCACTCAGTCCAATAAGCCGAACGCAATTAAACCTTCGCGCCCTTCAGCAGATTCTGAAGCTTCTGCTCGGCAACATCGGGATTTTCACCATAGGCGATCGTTCCCGCAAAACGGCCATTGGCATCGAGAAGGATAACGGATGCCGTGTGATCCATGGTGTAATCGCCATTCGGGTCCTTCTCATCCACCGGCACTTTTTTGGCATAGATGCGATAGCCTTTCAGCGTCTCGGCAATCTTGTCGGCCGGTCCGGTAATGCCGGTGATCCGCTTCGACACGTTGGACACATACTGCTGCATGATTTCAGGCGTATCACGCTCGGGATCGACGGAAACAAAATAGGCCTGCAGCTTGTCACCAGCCGGATCCACCTTCTCCATCCAGCCATTCAGCTCGAACAGGGTCGTCGGGCAGACTTCCGGGCAATGGGTGAAACCGAAGAACAGCGCTGTCGGCTTGCCCTGAAAGGCTTTTTCGGTAATCGGCTGACCCGTTTGAGCCGTCAGTTCGAACGGCACGCCATAGGCGGTCTCCACCATCTGCTCGCGGGTCTTCGTCATTTCGATCGTCAGCCAGCTGACGACGCCGGCTAGAACGAGCACGACCGCCCACAATACGATGCGAATATTTCTCATTGTCCAATCCTACCCCGAAAGCCGGCGCCGTGTCCGGGCGTCCGACAGACAGATAGCGAAGGACGGCGGCGACGGCAAATCAACTGGCCGTATTTGAGCCGACCGCGCTGATTTGTCACAAAGCCCGACGACGGCGCGGCGTCACAGGCACCAGGCGATACCGCTCTGCACGGCGGAAAGGAAAATATCGGTGCCGTGCCGCACCCAGCCGTCAAACGCAAGAAGCACGATGGCAAGCGAAGCCACCACGGAAAGTCCAGCCAGAATAAACTTCAGAGGATGGGAAACGAGCGCGTTCATGTTCCTATCATAGCCCGTCCACGCACAGTCGAAAACCGGTAAAATACTGGAGTTTGCCGTGGCGAGATGGAGAATTGTTAGGGAAAGTTTAAAATCTTGCCATGCATTATGACCCCAGCGGCTTTTCAAGCCTCGACATGATGTCTCCCGGTCCATTCTCCGGCCGCCGCATAAAGCTCAATCCTGCGTGGGCCTGTTAGAGAGCCATCAGAGGAAACCTGCCGTCATGTCCAACGCCATCAAGCAATCCGGCGCATATCTCGAAATCGTTTCCTTTCATCTGGGCGATCAGGAATTCTGCATCGATATCATGGCGATCCGCGAAATCCGCGGCTGGGCGCCGGTGACCCCGATGCCGCACACCCCGCCCTATGTTCTCGGCCTCATCAACCTGCGCGGCGCCGTCATTCCCGTCATCGACATGGCCGGCCGCCTCGGCATGAAAATGACCGAGCCCTCCGAGCGCTCCGCCATCATCGTTACCGATATCGGCGGCAAGCTGGTTGGCCTTCTGGTGGAACAGGTCTCCGACATGATGACCATCCGCTCCGAAGACCTGCAGCCCGCGCCCGATATCATTCCGGAAGAACAGCGCAGCTTCTGCCGCGGCATTGTCGCGTTGGAAAAAAGCATGGTCTGCTTCCTCAACCTCGATACGGTTATCGCCGACGAACTGGCGCGCGAAGCCGCGTAATCCACGGCATCGACATGGCAATTGCGGGGGCGAGACTTACGGCTTGCCCTTTTCCCATGTCACCTGCTGGTTATAGAGCGGCACCGTCGATATCGCCATCTTGGCGGAACCATCGGTCAGTTCCCGCGCGTGCACCAGATAAATCAGTGTATCATTGGCCTTGTCGTAGACGCGGCTGACGACGAGTTTCTTCCAGACCAGCGACATCCCCTGCCGAAATACCTCTTCGCCGCCCTTCGAAAGATTGATGTCACCAATCTCCACCGGCCCGGTCTGGCTGCAGGAAATGGCGTTGTTGGAGGGGTCTTCGAACCAGTTGCCGTTTTTCAGCCGGTCGATGACGCCACGCTCGAAATAGGTCACATGGCACGTCACGCCTTTGATCTTCGGATCAGCGATCGCCTCTATCATGATATCATTGCCGATCCAGTCGACGCCGACCTCGCCAACGACCTGCGAATTCGCCGCAGTCACCGGAAGCAACACCAGAAAGCCCGCAAACAAGCCCGACAGAGTTTTCTTTGTCATCGCATCTTCTCCGTTACGCTGCTTCAAACATAGGTGGAAGCCACCGTTACGCAACCCGGGCGGCAGGCCGTTTTTTCATGCTGCACGGCTGGTAGCCCGTGGCGGTAAGTCGCCCGGCCACCATGCCGATTTTCTCGGGCAGATCGCGGATATGGGCGACACTCAATGCCTTGGCCGCCGCAATCGACGCGGCCGCGCAGACAACGGCATCTTCCGCGGCATTATGGTGCACGAAACGCAGCTGAAGGTGATGAGCGATCACATTCAGCTTGTGCGACACCAGATTGGGCCAGACATGCCGGGCGATCTTGACGCTGCATAGATAGAAAAGATCGGGATAGGACTGTCGATATTTGTCGAAGGACGCGCGCATGACGCTGAAATCAAAGGCGGCATTGTGGGCTATCATCGTCGCACCATGGAAGTCGTCGATGAACTCCTCCATCACCTCGGGAAATTCCGGCGCATCCTCGACATCGGCAGGGCGGATGCCGTGCACGGCGATGTTGAAGGGCGAAAACCGCATGTCTTTCGGCCGGATCAGCCGTTCCTCGACACGAACGATCGCCCCGTCTTCTATCCAGGCAAGGCCGACGGAGCAGGCGCTGCCCCGCTCTTCATTGGCGGTTTCGAAGTCGATGGCGATGGTTTTCAAGAGTGATTCCCGTTGTTTCTTCCGGCATAAACCGGATCGGCCTCAAAGAGAACCGGCTTCGCTGGAATGCGCTTCCGAAAGCATCCAGTCGATGAGCGTCACGAGATCGGGATTATCGAGCATACGCCTGGGATAAACGAGGAAATAGGCGAGCGTGCTGGCCATGTCCTTACCGAATGGCGCGATCAATGCACCTTCGGCAAGCTCGCGGGAAACGAGCGAACGCCGGGTCAGTGCAATGCCATGCCCGGCCTTGGCGGCATCCAGCGCGCCGTTGCTGTCGATGAAAACGGTGCCGCCGGACGCGTCGACTTCCGCTGCACCTGCCGCTTCCAGCCAGCGCCGCCATTCATTGCGGTTTTCATCATGCAGCAGCGGGACCGATTTCAGATCGCCCGCTTCCCGTAGCGGGCCGTATTTTTCAAGAAGCTGGGGCGAGCAGACCGGCAACGTGCTGTCATCAATGAAGCGGATGCTCTCAAGCCCTTCGTACCGTCCGAAACCGTGCCGGACGGCCAGATCGACGTCGTCCCTCGAAAAATCCACCAATCGGTTCGTGACGCTGATGCGCACATCCACCTGCGGGTGCTGCTGCTGGAAGGCGGGCAATCGCGACATCAGCCATTGCACGGCGAAGGTCGGTGTGCAGCTCAGCGTCAAAACGGTGATCTCAGACCGCGCTGTCAGCTCCGCCGTCGCCTCGCGCATCATCCGGAAACCGGTGCGGAGCGCGCCGTAATAACGCTCCCCCTCGCGCGTCAGCTGGATGCTACGCGGCTTGCGAAAAAACAATTGCACACCAAGCCGCGCCTCCAGCTCCCGGATTTGCAGACTGACGGCGCCGGGCGTGACATTCAACTCGTTGGAGGCAAGCGTGACGCTGCGATAGCGCGCTGCGGCCTCGAAGGCCTGCAGCCCTTTCAGAGACGGGAGTTCGGCGGACATGATTTAGCTCAACTCAATTATCGAACGAGAAACAATCGTTTGAAAACACCATAAAACAGAGAGTAAATGGACGCAACCAGACACAGAGCGACGTGAAAACCCATCACCTCCGAGCTTGAGATTAACTCAACCAATATCGGGTGGATGGCGGGGATCCCGTCTGCGATCATGTCGATGCTCATGCGTTGGAGATGATAATGGCGATACAGAAACAGATGGATGCCCGCGAATGGGCGATGCTCGTCGCGCTTTCGCTCCTGTGGGGCGGATCGTTCTTTTTCATCGGTGTTGCGGTCAAGGAACTACCTCCCGTCACCATCGTCGCACTGCGTGTTACCCTTGCGGCAATCGCGCTTCAGATCGTCTGCCGCATCATGGGCCTTCGCCTGCCGAGGCAATGGGCGGTCTGGCGCGCCTTTTTCGGCATGGGCCTTCTAAATAACATCATTCCCTTCTGCCTGATCGTCTGGGGCCAGACCCATATTGCCAGCGGACTGGCTTCGATCCTCAATGCCACAACGCCGCTCTTCACGGTTATCGTCGCGCATTTTCTCACCACTGATGAAAAGATGACTGGCAATAAGCTGACCGGCGTATTGGTCGGCTTCGCCGGCGTGGCGACCATGATCGGCCCCGCCGCCTTTACCGGCTCATCCGGCCTCTGGGGCCAGATCGCCGTGCTCGGCGCGGCCATCTCTTATGCCTTCGCGGGCATATTCGGCCGCCGCTTCAAGGCCATGGGCGTGCCGCCGCTGATGACCGCCACCGGCCAGATTTCCTCTTCGGCACTGATGCTGATCCCGGCCGCCCTTCTCATCGACAAACCATGGACACTCGCCATGCCGAGCCTCGGCACGTGGGGCGCGCTTGTCGGCATCGCACTGCTCTCGACGGCGCTCGCCTATCTCATTTTCTTCCGCATTCTTGCCAGCGCCGGCGCCACCAACCTTGCCCTCGTCACCTTCCTCATCCCCGTCAGCGCCATCCTGCTCGGTTCCCTGCTTCTAGGGGAGCAACTGGAAGTGAAGCACTTCGCCGGCATGGCGATGATTGCTGCGGGTCTTGCGGCGATCGACGGCAGGCTGCCGTCAAAACTCAGAAGCCTGCTGGGCAACGCACCTGCTTGACAGAATTACACGGCAAAAGCATTGTGCGCCCATGATCGCGAAGCAGAACACCACCCGTCGTCACACCATCACCGGCCACCCGGCAGGGGAAGGTATGTCGTCGCGTTAAGCGATCCATTTCCACCCTGCCAGTCGAGCAGGGTTCGCACTCCTGCTCCCATACGCCCGAGGAGACAGGCATGCAGACTGTGAAATTTGCCGATAATGAAGATTCGCAATTCAGCTTGAATGAAGTCGTCCTGCGCGCCGCGCGTCTGGACGACGCTGAAGCCCTGACAGAAATGTTCAACCTGCCCGGCGTCCGTCACGGCACGCTTCGACAACCATTTCAGTCGGTTGAAAAAACACGAAAATCGATGGAGAACCGCGGCCCCAACGATATCACCATCGTTGGCGAATGGCGGGGAAAGATCGTTGCCAATGCAGGACTGTTCCGCAGGGCAGGAAGACAGTCCCACATTGCCGATCTGGTGATCAGTGTCCACGACGATTTTGCCGGCAGAGGTGTCGGAACATATATTCTGGCGGCTTTGATCGACACCGCCGATAATTGGCACGATATCCGCCGCATCGAACTCAACGTCTTCACCGACAATCTCCCCGCGATCCGGCTTTACGAGAAATTCGGTTTTGAACTTGAAGGCACCCTGCGCAACGACGCCTATCGTGATGGCAAATACGTTGATGCCCACGTGATGGCACGACTTCGATAGTCGGTTAGCTGCACAAGTGGTCGGCAAACACTTCCCGAATGGTCCGGCGCGACCATTCGGCCATTTTTTCGTTACGGCCGCGCTCGGCATCCAGAACGATCAGCGCCTTCCATAAGGCCCACCCGCGCCCGCGCTGCCATGTGGCCTCATCCAGATCGAGCGCTCTGCGAAAAACAGCCCGGCTTTCAGCATCAAGCACATTCCACGCGAGAATGAGATCAGAAGACGGATCGCCTACGCCGGAACTGCCGAAGTCGATGACTGCCGAAAGCCTGCCATCCTTCACCAGCAGATTGCCCTCGGCAATGTCGCCATGCACCCACACCCGCTGCTTTTGCCAATAGCTCGAAAGCGCAAGCTGCCATATCTCGATAGCCAGCGCCTGATCCACCTCACCGGCAAGCCGCGCCGCCGAGGCCTTCGTTTCCCCGTCATAGACTGCAAGCGAGCCCCCGCGGTGAAAGTTATGCGCCCCTGCGACCGGGCCATCCATAGCATCCGCCTCATGTAATGATCTCAAGAACGTGGCGACATCAATGGCAATGACCGACAGATCGACCTTCTCCAGATGCTGAGCAAGCGGTTCCCCTTCGAGCCAGCGATAGACCGACCAACGAAACGGATAACCCTGCCCCGGCTGCCCGAGCGCTACTGGAGCAGGGATCGGAAAAGGCAGGAAAGGCGCTAGCGTTGGCAGCCATCGATGCTCCTTCTCGACCTGCGCCACGTAACGGGTGGCGCTCGGCATGCGGATGAGCATTTCATCGCCAAGGCGAAAACTGCGATTGTCCCAGCCGCTCAGTTCCACCGGCCGAACATCTAACGCCGCCCATTGAGGAAACTGGCTGACAACCAGCGCCCGGACCTGCTCTGCGCTGACGACGATGCGGTCATCCATGCCTTACCCTCCGTCTCAGGCACAAAGCTCTAGCAGCAGAGGACAATATTTCCATGACGGCCCCTCAGCCGCCGATCAGCGCCAGCCACTCGTCCTCATCCATGGTCTGCACGCCCAGTTCCGCCGCCTTGGCAAGCTTGGAGCCCGCTCCCGGCCCCGCCACCAGAATATCGGTCTTTTTCGAAACGGAACCGGCAACCTTGGCGCCCAGACTTTCCGCCCGGGCCTTCGCCTCGTCGCGGGTAAACTTCTCCAGCGACCCGGTAAACACCACCGTCTTGCCTGCCACCGGGCTGCCTTCCGTAGAAGGCTTTTCCGCCTCTTTCGGACGAAGTTCCCTTATCAGCCGATCGATGACGTCGAGATTGCGTGGCTCCTTGTAGAACTCGATAATGGCGCGGGCCACCACCTCGCCGATGCCGTCGATGGCATTAAGCTCGGCCCACGCATCGCTTGCGGGATCCGCCGCCGCCTTCATGCTTTCTTCGAAATGGTCGTAAGTGCCATAGGATCGCGCCAGAAGCTTCGCCGTAGTCTCACCCACATGGCGGATGCCCAGCGCGAAGATGAGCCTGTGCAGATCGATCTCGCGGCGGGCATCGATGGCGTCGAACAGCTTCCTGACGCTGACCTTGCCGAAACCGTCGATATTTTCGAGCTTGGTCAGATGAGAAGCATCCTGACGCGCCTTCAGCGTGAAGATGTCGGGTGCGGTCTTGATCGAGAGCGCAGGATCGTCACTTTCGAAGAAGAAATCGATCTGCTTGGTGCCCAGCCCTTCGATATCGAAGGCATTACGCGAGACGAAATGTTTCAGATGCTCCCCCGCCTGGGCCCGGCAGACGAAACCGCCGGTGCAGCGTGTGACCGAATCGAGCTTGCCGGTCTTCTCATTACGCTCCCGCACCGCATGGCTGCCACAGACCGGACATTTTTCCGGGAAGGCGTATTTTGCCGCCCCGGCCGGTCGCTTTTCCAGAAGCACGTCCAGAACCTGCGGAATGACATCGCCGGCCCGCTGCACGATAACAGTGTCGCCGATGCGGATATCGTGATCTTCCGGGCGGATGCGCTCACCGCTATTCCCGATGCCCTCGATATAATCGGCATTATGCAGCGTGGCATTGGTAACGACGACGCCGCCGACAGTGATGGGGGTAAGACGCGCGACAGGCGTCAGCGCGCCGGTGCGGCCAACCTGAATTTCGATATTTTCAACCGTCGTGAAGGCTTGCTCTGCTGGAAATTTATGCGCGGTCGCCCAACGCGGGCTCCGCGAGCGGAAGCCCAGCCGTTCCTGCAGATCAAGCCGGTCGACCTTGTAGACCACACCGTCGATATCGTAATCGAGATCGGGCCGCGCAACACCGATTTCATTATAATGCTCAAGCAATTGCTGGGCGGATGTGAATCGCTTCATCAGCGGATTAACCGGGAAACCCCACTCCCTGAACTTCTCGACGATGCCATATTGGGTATCGGCAATCCGCGTCGGCTGACCGCCATTCGAAACCTCGCCGAGGGCGTAGGCGAAAAACCGCAGCTTGCGTTTCGCCGTCACATTGGCGTCCAGCTGACGCAGGGAGCCGGAGGCAGTATTGCGCGGGTTCACGTAGGTCTGCTTGCCTTCCGCTTCCATCTGGGCGTTGAGCGCCAGAAAGTCGCTTTTGGCCATATAGACCTCGCCGCGCACTTCCACCACATCGGGCGCATCGGCGGGCAGCTCGTTCGGAATTTCCTTGATGGTCCTGATATTGGGAGTGACATTTTCGCCGGTCGTGCCGTCACCGCGCGTCGCCGCTGTCTTCAGCCTGCGGTTTTCGTAGCGGATGGACATGGAAAGCCCGTCGATCTTCGGTTCGGCAGTGAAAGCAATGGAGCCATCAGGCAGATGCCCGAGGAAACGATAAACCGAACTGACGAAGTCGCGCAGATCTTCTTCCGAGAACGTATTGTCGAGCGACAGCATCGGTCGCGCATGCACGATGGGCGCAAAGGTCGGAAGCGGCGCGAAGCCTACTTTTTTCGATGGGCTGTCGGCCCGCACCAGCGCCGGGAAATTCGCTTCGATGGCGTCGTTGCGCCGCTTCAGCGCGTCATACTCCGCATCGGAAATCTCCGGCGCATCCTTGCCGTGGTAAAGCGCGTCATGGCGGGCAAGCTCGGCCGCCAGAAATGCAAGCTCCGAAGAGGCTTCAAGCTCGGTGAGGTTTTCAACGGGTTTCTGGTCTTTCGACATGACGGCCTCTTTTCGGAATTACCGAACGCTTTTAGCCGAAATAACAAACATTAAAAACAGTTTTGCCGCTGGACTCACAATGCCGAAAGGCACTGCACTGGCATTGCCGCGAAGGGTCAGTCCTTGGCTGCTAGAAGACGAGCGGCAGCAGCCCTTGCCTCGTCCGTCACGGACGCGCCAGCAAGCATACGGGCGATCTCTTCGGTGCGGTGCTGCGGCTCCATCGTGGCGACGCGCGTGGCGATACGCTCGCTTCCATCGCCGGACGGACCCTTTGAAATGAGAAGATGGGTCGCCGCCCGTGCCGCCACCTGCGGCGCATGGGTGACGGAAAGGACCTGCACGGTTTTGGACAGGCGGCGCAGCCGCTGGCCGATGGCATCCGCCACCGCGCCACCGACACCCGTGTCGATTTCGTCGAACACCAGGGTCGGTGCCGAACCGCGATCCGCCAGCGCCACTTTCAGCGCCAGCAGGAAGCGGGACAATTCGCCGCCTGATGCGACCTTCATGATCGGACCTGGGCGCGTGCCCGGGTTGGTCTGCACGTGGAATTCCACCGTGTCGATGCCGTCGGCCGTCGCCTGCTCGGGATCGGAGGTGACCTCGACGGTAAACCGCGCCCGCTCCAGCTTCAACGCCGGAAGCTCGGCCATGACAGCGTTGGAAAGCGCTTCCGCTGCACTACGGCGTTTGTCGGAAAGCGACTGCGCGGCACGGTCAAAATCAGCCTTCACGACGCCGAGATTGGCCTCGAGCTTGCCAAGCTTTTCTTCGCCGGCGTCGAGATCGGCGAGATCGGCCACCATTTTTTCGGCGAGAGCGGGGAGGTCTGGCACGGCGACATTATATTTGCGTCCGGCGGCGCGCAACGCGAACAGCCGCTCCTCCACCCGCTCCAGCTCGCGCGGATCGAATTCTGTGCGGCGCAGCGCCGCTTCCACTTCCATCTGCGCATTGGAAAGATTGTCCAGCGCGGCATCCAGCAATTGCACGGTGTCTTCCAGCAGGCCGGGAGCCTCGTGGCTCTTGCGCTCCAGACGCCGCATCATGGATGCTATGACAGGCACGGGCGAAGCATTGCCGTTCAGGAATTCGCTGGCTTCAGCAATATCGCCAGCGATGCGTTCGGATTTTTGCATCACCGCCCGGCGTTCGGCCAGTTCATCCTCCTCGCCATCGCGCGGCGAAAGAGCTTCCAATTCCTCGACGGAAGAGCGCAGGTAATCCGCCTCGCGCGCCGCAGCCTCGACTTTTGCGCGATGCGTCTTTAAGGCCCGGTCAGCATCTTTCCAGGTGCGATAGAATGCCTGAACAGCGCGAGCCTCTTCGCTCAGCCCGGCAAAGGCATCCAGCAGCGTGCGGTGCGCATCCGTATCGACAAGCGCACGATCATCATGCTGGCCGTGAATCTCGACCAGCATCTGACCAAGCTGGCGCATCATCTGCACGCTGATGGCCTGATCGTTGATATAGGCCTTGGTGCGCCCGTCGGAAGATTGCACGCGGCGGAAAATCAGGTCGCCATCGTCATCGAGACCGTTTTCGCGCAGGAGAAGCCGTGTCGGATGATTGTTCGGCACCTCGAAAGTCGCGGTGACCTGCCCCTTTTCCTCCCCGTGGCGCACAAGGCCGCCATCGCCGCGGCCGCCAAGCGCCAGCGAGAGACTATCGAGAAGAATGGATTTGCCCGCACCCGTCTCGCCCGTCAACACGGAAAGGCCCGCCTCGAAACCGAGGTCGAGCCTTTCGATGAGAACGATATCGCGAATTGAGAGCTGGACCAGCATGGCCTATGCCCCGTCTCAGGCGCCGATGAGCTTCTTGCCGGCGCGCGAAATCCAGGACCCCTTATTCTCACGCGGCTCCAGGCCCTGGCCCTTCAGCAGCTTGTAGGAATCCGCATACCATTGGCTGTCGGGATAGTTGTTGCCGAGAACGGCAGCCGCAGTCTGCGCTTCGTCCACCAGGCCCATCGCGTAATAGGCTTCCGTCAGACGCGCCAGCGCTTCCTCGATCTGGTTGGTGTTCTGGTACTGCTCGACGACGATGCGGAAACGCGAAACGGCGGCGAGATATTCCTTGCGCTCAAGGTAATAACGACCGACCTGCATCTCGCGGCCGGCAAGCTGATCGCGGGCGAAACGGATCTTGGCCTGCGCATCCGCGACATATTCCGAATCGGGATAATCGTTGACGACCTTGTTCATCGCCTCAACTGTGCGCTGCGCGGCGCGCTGGTCCTGCGTGACGTCGGAAATCTGCTTCGAATAGGCAAGACCGATCATGTACTGAACGTAAGCGGCATCCTTGGAACGCGGATATTGCCGCAGGAAACGGCTACCGGTGGTGATTGCCACATCGTTCTTGTTGGTGCGCGTGGCAATGAAGGTCTGCATGACAAGCGCCTTCTGGCCCCATTCGGTGAAGGGGTACTGCTTGTCGATCGCCTCGAACTTGCGTGAGGCTTCCGTCATATTGCCTTTGTTCATGTTCGCCAGCGCTTGCTTGTACAGAACGTCAGGCGGATCGGTCTCCACGCCAAGCTTGGTGATGTCGATATCGGGATCGGACTGGCAGGCAGTGACGACGACGCTCGCGCCGACCAACATCAACGAAACGGCGATCCCCCGCATCGTACCCTTCATTGCACCAGACCCTACATGCTTCATTCGACAGTTCCCACTTCCCGCGCAAATACATAAGCATCGGCTTTGTATTGGCGTTCTAGCCATAAAAGCATCCGCAGGGCAACGCAATGATGACGCATTAACGCATTTTTATGGCATCACCCCATGCAATCGCACGATTATCCGGCGATAATTTGCAACTTCCTGCTCCGTCTCACGAAAAAGCCGCCCCGAAGGAGCGGCTTTTTCTGTCAATTGATAGCCTTCAAAAGACCTTACGCGGACCAGGGCGCGAATTCGGGCATATTGACGGCCACAAATTCGCGGGCGCGCACCATCTGGTTGCGTGCGGCCGGAGCCTCTACGATCTCGTAAGCCGTACGGTCGCTCAGCAGGGCCTTTAGCGCATTGGCATTGACCTTGTGACCACCGCGATAAGAACGGTAGCAACCGATGAACTGAGCGCCCGCAAGTGCCAGGTCGCCCACCGCGTCAAGCGTCTTGTGGCGGACGAACTCGTCCTTGGCGTAACGCAGGCCTTCCATGTTGATGACGCTGTTGTCGTCGGAAATGACAACCGAATTCTCAAGTGAGGAGCCCAGTGCATAACCGGCGGCCCAAAGGCGCTCGACATCACGCATGAAGCCGAAAGTACGGGCACGCGACAGTTCGTTCTTGAACGTCTCTGCCGTCAGGTCACCCTTCCAGGACTGCTTGCCGATCAGCGGCGTGTCGAAATCGATGTCGACCTCGAAGCGCGTACCATCATAGGGACGGAACTCCGCCCAGGACGCACCCGAATCGATACGCACCGGCTTGGTGACCCTGATATAGCGGCGCTTCACGCCAAGATTCTTGATGCCGACCGATTCGATCGCTTCAATGAAGGGAGCAGAGCTGCCATCCATGATCGGCGCTTCCGGACCGTCTACCTCGACGACAAGGTTGTCGAGGCCCATGGCGTAGATGGCGGCCATGACATGCTCGATCGTCGCTACTGACTGGGAAAGCGAACGGCCAAGCACGGTGCACAGATCGGTATTCCCGACATTGGCAGACACTGCCTTCAGCTCGGTGACGCTGCCATTGTCATGGAGGCGATGGAAGACGATGCCCGTTCCAGCTTCTGCGGGCTGGAACGTCATCGAGACCGGATTGCCGGAATGCACGCCAATGCCTTTAAGCTGAACGGCATGTGCGATAGTTGTCTGAAATCCGAGCAGTCCGATAGTCATTAGTGTATGCCTTTTTTGCAAACCGCGCCGCTTGGGGCCAGCGCCGTTCAAGTTTTCAAGCCGGGTTTTAACGACCGGCGAAGTCAGTCTGTTCCTTTACCCAGCCTCATACATACGCACATGTACGTGCCACGACAAATCACTGTTCGTTTCGGATTGTTACATGCGTAAGTGGCTGACAACGCTAATTAATTTAGTGTTAATAACGTAAAATAAACAAAACGCCCGGATCGTCGGATCCGGGCGTTTCGAGAGGCTATTGGAATCGCCTTCAGTTGGACTGGCGGCGCAGGAAGGCCGGGATTTCCAGCTGGTCATCATCGTGGTGGCTGGACGATGCAGGCGTTGCACGGCCGTGATCGTCGAGCTGGCCGCGACGCGGTGCGTAGAGGCTTGCTTCTGGCGAAAGCGGTGCGCGGCGCTGCGGCGCCATGCTCGGCGCATCCATCATGTCGGAAGGAACTTCTTCTTCTTCGCGGCGACCAAGCGAGTTGGTGATGCGCTTCAGAAGACCCATCGGGCCACGCTCTTCCTGGGCAGCAGGAGCGGCATGGGTGCGGTGGTCCAGCTCGGCCTTCACGACCGGCGGGAAGTCTTCGACCTTCGGCATGCGAACCGGCTCAGGCTGGCGGGCAACCGGTGCAGGTTCCTGATAGACGGGAGCCTGCGGCTGCTGCATGCGCGGTGCCGGAGCAGCATGCTGTTCCGGAGCGTGATAGACCGGTGCAGGAGCAACCGGAGCCGGAGCGGCCTGCTGAACCGGCTGGGCCGGACGAAGTGCCGCCGGTGCTTCAGCCGGAGAGGATGCGAACAGCTTGCTCTGCGGACGGAAGTCCTGGGCCGGCTGCTGATGTGCAGCAAAACCGAGTTCACGTTCCATTTCGGCCTCAGCCGAACGGATGGTCTGGGCGATCGGGTCTACGGCCTTCGGTGCCTGCGAAACTGCGGCAGGCTGTACTGCGGCCGGAGCGGGAGCAACGGCCGCGGAAGGACGGATAAGCGGCTTTGCAGCGGCGGCTGCGGCGCGCATTTCGGCAACGTTCTGTTCGCCGACGCCTGCAACGCGGTCAATGCCGGTTGCAACGACGGAGACGCGGATGAGGCCTTCAAGCGCTTCATCGAAGGTTGCGCCGAGGATGATGTTCGCATCCGGATCAACTTCTTCGCGAATACGGGTCGCAGCTTCGTCGACTTCGAACAGGGTGAGGTCGCGACCGCCAGTGATGGAGATCAGGAGGCCCTGCGCACCCTTCATCGAGGTTTCGTCGAGCAGCGGGTTGGCGATCGCCGCTTCCGCAGCCTGCATTGCGCGGCCCGGACCGGAAGCCTCGCCGGTGCCCATCATCGCGCGGCCCATTTCGCGCATGACGGAACGGACGTCGGCGAAATCGAGGTTGATGAGACCTTCCTTCACCATCAGGTCGGTAATGCAGGCAACGCCGGAATAGAGAACCTGGTCGGCCATGGCGAAGGCGTCCGCAAAGGTCGTCTTGTCATTGGCAATACGGAAGAGGTTCTGGTTCGGAATGACGATCAGCGTATCGACGGACTTCTGCAGTTCCTCGATGCCCTGTTCGGCAAGACGCATGCGGCGGCCGCCTTCGAAGTGGAAAGGCTTGGTGACGACGCCGACCGTCAGGATGCCCTTGTTGCGCGCAGCCTGCGCGACAACAGGAGCAGCACCGGTGCCGGTGCCGCCACCCATGCCGGCGGTGACGAAGCACATGTGGGTGCCATTCAGATGGTCGATGATCTCGTCGATGCACTCTTCAGCGGCAGCGCGCCCGACTTCCGGCTGGGAACCGGCGCCGAGACCTTCAGTGACGTTGACGCCGAGCTGAATGACCCGATCTGCCTTCGTCATGGTCAGCGCCTGGGCATCCGTGTTGGCGACAACGAAGTCGACGCCCTGAAGGCCAGCCGTGATCATGTTGTTGACAGCGTTACCACCACCGCCACCGACACCGAAGACGGTGATGCGTGGCTTCAGCTCTGTGATATCAGGCTTCTGCAGCTGTATCGTCATTTTAACATTCCTTCTTTCTCTGGCCGCATCGCCCCGCTGGCCGATTCTTGAAACTCAACTCTGAAACCTCCGGCTTGCGCCCCGAGGCTACTCAAAAACTCTCTTTCAGCCATTGCCCCACCCGGGCTATCCGGCCGCTACCGTTACCAAACGGCGAGAACATTCCGCCTTGCGCCGCATGAATTTCGATGTCCGCCACCTGCGGATAGATCATCAGTCCGCAGGCGGTTGAAAATGCCGGGCCCTTTGCCGCAACCGGAAGACCAGCCACGCCCATGGGGCGGCCGATGCGAACGTTGCGGGCAAGAATGCGCCGCGCCGTCTCCGGCAGCCCTGTCAGCTGGCTCGCGCCGCCGGTCAGGACGACGCGCTTGCCGACGATGGGGCTGAAGCCGGACTTCTGGATACGATCACGGATCAATTCCAGCGTCTCTTCGATACGTGCCCGCACGATGCGGGTAACCAATGCTCTTGAAACTTGCGATGGTTGATCGCGATCATCTTCGCCAATCGGCGGGATCGAAATCATGTCGCGCTCATCCGCGCCATTCAGCAAAGCCGAACCATGCACCACCTTCAGTCTCTCCGCATCTTCGATTCGTGTCGAGAGGCCTCGTGCAAGATCTGTCGTGACGTGATGGCCGCCAAGGCCGATCGCGTCCGTATGGATGAGCCGGCCCTCGGCAAAAACCGAGATCGTCGTCGTGCCGCCGCCCATGTCGATGGCGGCGCAGCCGAGTTCGACTTCATCGTCCACCAGTGCTGCTAGACCGCTGGCATAGGGCGTCGCCACCATGCCCTCGACGGACAGATGCGCGCGGTTGACGCAAAGTTCGAGGTTCTTCAGCGCCGTGCGTTCGACAGTCACCACATGCATGTCAACGCCGAGAAGATCGCCGTACATCGACAGCGGATCGCGAATGCCGCGCTCGCCATCCAGCGAATAGCCCGTCGGCAGCGAATGCAGGATCGCCCGGTCCTGACGCATGGACTGCTGGCTTGCCGCCACCAGAACCTTGCGCAGATCGCTTGCTTCCACTTCCTGGCCGCCGAGATCGATGCTCGCGGTGTAGATATCGCTCGCCAGGCGGCCGGCGGAAACATTGACGATCAGGCTGTCGACGGTCAGGCCCGCCATGCGCTCAGCCGCATCGACTGAAAGACGGATGACGCCTTCCAGCGCGTCGAGGTCAGCAATCACGCCAGACTTCACGCCCCGCGAACGCTGGTGGCCGATGCCGATGATTTCGACCTTGTGGGTGCGGCCAGGCAGGATTTCGCTTTCCTGACGGGGCGTCAGCCGGCCGATCATGCACACGACCTTGGTCGAGCCGATGTCGAGCACCGAAACGATGTGGCTGCGCTTGGAAGAAAGCGGCTTCAGACGAGGCAGACCGAAATGGGAAGAACCGAAAAAGCTCATGTGTTCTTCTCCGCTTTCTTGAGAGCCTTGGTGCGCGCATCGACGGCAGCCTGGCGGCGTTCGGCGGCACCTTCGGTCAGCTGGATCGTCGTACGGTCGGACAGGCGCAGGTCCACGGCAGCGACATCGCGCGACAGAACTTTCTCTTCCAGATCGAGCCGCGCGAGCAACTGCAGCGCCTGCGGCAGGTTTTCTTCTGGCAGCTTGACGACGATGCCGTTGTCGAGATGCAGGTCCCAGCGGCGGCCGGCGATACGCACGTAGGCTCGGACGCGGCTGCGGATTTCCGGCCAGTCAGCCAGCTGCTCGACGAAACCGGCAGCACCGGTTTCCGCGTCGCGGCCGACGAAAAGCGGCAGCGAGGCAAACTTGTTGTCACGCAGCGGCGCAATGACACTGCCGCTCTTTTCGATCAGCGACAGCTCCGAGCCGTGCTGCCAGATGCCAAAAGCCTCACGCTCCTTCAGACGAACCTCGACCGTCTTCGGATAGATCTTGCGGATATCGACATCCTCAACCCAGGGAAGCTGCACCAGCTTGCGGCGCGCGGCGTCGATGTCGAGCGCGATCAGGGACGTGCTGCCATCGAGACCGAGAAGCTGGAAGACATCGATTTCGGAGGTCTGCAGGTTGCCGGAGACCTTCACGTCCTCAACGGCGAAACCGGCCGCCGAGGTCGTTGCCTGCGTGACGATATTCGTATGGCCGCCGAGTGACATGCCATAAAGCCCGGTCGCCGCATAAAAGGCGACGGCCGCAATCGTACCGGTATGGGCGGGAATGTGGATACGTCCGGTCGCAAGGCTGACGCCGAAACGCACGACGCGACGCAGCGGACGCGGCAACACCATGCGATCGTCGGCACTGGCCGCCGCCGCGAATTGCTCGCGCTTTTTTGCCGTCGACTTTTTGCCGATCACCGCAAACACGAAGCGTCCTCCACCATCCAGCTGACAAGGTTACCAAAGGAGCGGCCAGCATGAGCCGCCATTTCAGGCACCAGGGAGGTCGGCGTCATGCCCGGCTGTGTATTCACTTCAAGCCAGATAACTTCGCCATCTTCTGAGAAACGGTCGTCGTAACGAAAGTCTGAACGGCTTACGCCACGGCACCCGATCGCCCGATGCGCCATAACCGCCAGTGTTTGAATTTTTTGGTAAATTTTCGGTGAAATTTCTGCGGGAATGACATGTTTCGAGCCACCAGCAGCGTATTTCGCATCGTAATCATAGAAATTGTGACCAAGCGGCACCACTTCGGTGACGCCCAGCGCCTCGCCGTCGAGCACCCCGCAGGTCAGTTCGCGGCCATGGATATAACGCTCGACCATGACATGGTCGCCGTATTTCCATTCAGAGGACGTGAGTATCTGCGGCGGGTGCGACTGGTCTTCCTTGACGATAACGACGCCGAAGCTCGAGCCTTCGCGCACCGGCTTCACCACATAAGGCGGCGCCAGCGGATGTTCGCTCGTGAAATCGAAGCGGTTCATGACTCGCTCGGCGGCGACAGGAATGCCGGCAGCAGCAGCAACCTTCTTGGCCTGCGCCTTGTCCATGGCAAGCGCCGAGGCGAGCACGCCGGAATGGGTATAGGGAATGGCGAGATATTCGAGGATGCCCTGAATGGTGCCATCTTCGCCGAAGGGCCCGTGCAGTGCGTTGAAAGCGACGTCCGGGCGCAGCGCATCAAGCACGGCGGCGACATCGCGGCCGACATCGACACGGGTGACCTTGTAGCCCTCGTCTTCCAGAGCCTGCGCGCAAGCGTTGCCCGACGACAGGCTGACCGGCCGCTCCGACGAAAATCCACCCATAAGAACAGCTACGTGCTTGCCGCTCATCGATACCTCTGACACCAACTCTCCGTTACGGACCACGCTCCGAACCGACCGGATTTCACGAACGGTGATTCTGGCACATGACCCTTGAGACCAGTTAAACGCCATTAAGGTTAATGAATCGTTTACTTTCGTTAACCGCCGCGCCCAACATGCCGAGTTTGTTAAAGAATCAGCATTGATCCGAATTCCCTCCTTGGAATCAGAGAGTTGCGCGGAATGCAACATGCAGGTTTTCAATGATCGGAAATAAAACGACGCCGACGCGTCTGCTGCCGCGCGACAAAGGCAAGGCCGAAACGTTAACAGACAGGATTATTCCCCAGGCAAATTATCTGCCGTTTCAGGGTTTTAAAACCGCAGCCTGAATCAGTCTCTCAATCGACGAACATTCTCCGAGGCCGTGACCACACGTGTCGCCCGGATGGATCACATTATCTGCATTATTTCTTTTTTAGCATTCCATAAGAACAAAAATTGCGTTAACGCAGATGTCGCCTCCCAAGGCATGACATTGCAATCATCCAAAATGGAACCAATACCATGACCGACGCGATATCTCCGGTATCGCCGACCGCTGACAATTCGAACGCTGTAAAGACAAATTCGCCTGCACGAGTTCTCACTGCCAGTCTGGTCGGTACGACCATCGAGTTTTTCGATTTCTACGTTTATGCCACGGCCGCAGTGCTCGTGTTCCCGACATTGTTCTTCCCGAACAATGATCCGATGACGGCGCTTCTGGCGTCTTTCGCAACCTTCTCCATCGCCTTTTTCGCCCGCCCCCTCGGCGCCGTGGTCTTCGGCCACTATGGCGACCGCGTTGGCCGCAAGACGACGCTTGTCGCGGCGCTGCTGACCATGGGCGTATCGACGGTCGTGATCGGCCTGCTGCCGTCCTATGAGACGGCCGGCGTTCTGGCGCCGCTGCTGCTCGCACTTTGCCGCTTCGGCCAGGGCTTCGGTCTCGGTGGCGAATGGGGCGGTGCCGTCCTGCTCGCGACGGAAAACGCCCCTCCCGGCAAGCGCAGCTGGTACGGCATGTTCCCGCAGCTTGGCGCACCCGTCGGCCTGTTCCTCTCGTCAGGCGTGTTCTGGATCCTGCTGCACTTCATGTCGCAGGAAGCGCTTCTCAGCTGGGGCTGGCGCATTCCCTTCGTCGCCTCGATCATCCTGATCGCCGTCGGCATGTGGGTTCGCCTGTCGATCACCGAAACGCCCGACTTCCAGAAGGCCATCGAAAAGGAAGAACGTGTGGCCGTGCCGGTTGCGGAACTGTTCCGCAACCACAAGCGCAGCCTCGTGCTCGGCACCTTTGTGGCGCTCGCCACCTTCGTGCTCTTCTACATCGGCACGGCCTATCTGCTCTCCTACAACGTCAAGGTCCTGAAAATTCCGTTCCTCGACGCGCTGGAAGTGCAGATCCTCGGCTCCGTCGTTTTCGGTATCTTCATTCCGATTGCCGGCAAGCTTGCGGAAAAATTCGGTCGCCGCGAAATTCTGATCCTGACGACAGTGCTGATCGGCCTGTTCTCGTTCCTGCTGCCCGGCCTGATGACCGGCAGCGAAGGCTCGATCTTCGTCTTCGCAGCTCTGGCGATGATGCTGATGGGCATGACCTACGGCCTGATCGGAACGGCGCTCGCCGCCCCCTTCCCGACCCGCGTCCGCTATACCGGCTCTTCCATCACCTTCAACATGGCCGGCATCTTCGGCGCGTCGCTGGCGCCTTACATCGCTACATGGCTGCAGGTGAACTACGGCATGGGTTATGTCGGCTATTACCTCTGCGTATCCGCCCTCATCACGCTGGCCTGCATTCTTCTGTCCCGCAAGGACGAAGTCTGAGTCCATAGATACCGACAGTAACAAAAAGCCCGCGAAACGAGAGTTTCGCGGGCTTTAATGTGTTTACATCTTAGCAAGGCCGACTGGCATCAAGCCCCCAGAAAAGGCTCCACTTCACGACCGGGCATGAACAGCCCGAGCCGCTTGATTTCCCACTCAAGCCGGATGCCCGATTTGTCAAACACGCGCTTGCGGATGGTCTCGCCCAGATATTCCAGATCGTAACCGGTCGCATGGCCGGTATTGATCATGAAATTACAATGCAGTGATGACATCTGCGCGCCGCCGATCACGAGACCACGACCGCCCGCCTCATCGATAAGCTCCCATGCGGAATGACCTTCGGGGTTCTTGAAGGTCGAGCCGCCGGTCTGTTCGCGGATTGGCTGCACGGTTTCACGGTGATGACGCACCGCATCCATATCGGCGCGGATTTTCGCCTTGTCCTCGGGATAGCCCTCGAAGAGCGCACCGGTGAAGATCAGGCCTGCGTCGGCGCCGGAATGACGATAGCTGTAGCCCATATCGGCATTGGAAAGCACATGCTGGTTGCCCTGACGGTCGACCGCGTAGACTTCCACGACACGTTCACGCGTCTCGCCGCCGTTTGCGCCCGCATTCATGCGCAGCGCTCCGCCGATGGAGCCCGGAATGCCGTAATAGAAGTGGAAGCCGCCAATGCCATTATCCATGGCCATGGCTGCAATATGCTTGTCCGGGCAGATCGCGCCCGCCTTGATGCGGTTTTCACCGGCAAGCTCCACCTGGCCGAAGCCCTTGGCGGACAGGCGCACGACCACACCCGGAATACCGCCGTCACGCACCAGAAGGTTCGAGCCGACGCCAACCACGGTCAGCGGCACATCTTCCGGCAGAATTTTCAGGAAGGCAATCAGATCATCCGTATCGTGCGGCTGGAACATCACCTCCGCAAGACCGCCGGCTCTGAACCACGTCACGCGGTCCATAGGCGCATCCGGTGTCAGACGTCCCCGCAATTCCTTTACCCCGTCGCCGAGCCTCCCCAGCAATTTAACCCCATCGACCTGTCTCATTCAGACTTTCCTGATATGCTCTTCAATTCCGAAGGCAGCGACGCTGCCCATTGCGTGATATTCCCAGCCCCCAAGAGAACCACGAAATCACCCGGATTCGCAATGGCTGCGACCTGTGACGCAAGGTCCTCCCGCTTTTCGAGGAAACGCGCGTCACGGTGGCCAGCGGCCTTGATGGCCGAAACCAGCGCTTCGGAGCTTGCGCCTTCGATGGGATCTTCGCCCGCTGCATAAACCGGAGCAAGAAGAATCGTATCGGCATCGTTGAAACAATGCGCGAAATCATCAAACAGGCTCGAAAGACGGCTGTAGCGGTGGGGCTGGTGCACGGCGATGATGCGGCCCTTGCAGGCTTCCCGCGCCGCCTTCAGCACAGCCTTGATCTCGACCGGGTGGTGACCGTAATCGTCAAAAACCTGCACCCCGTTGGCTTCACCCGTCAGCGTGAAGCGCCGTTTGACACCACCGAAGGAGGCAAGCCCCTTCTTGATGTCGGCTTCCGAAATACCGAGACGATTGGCAACCGCGATTGCCGCTGTCGCATTCGAAACGTTATGGCGGCCGGGCATCGGCAGGACGAGGTCCTTGAAAGAGAAAATCTTGCCGGTGCGGCGACGGCGGATTTCCACGTCGAAGACCGAGCGCGTACCGTCGATGCGGACATTCGAAAACCGCACGTCGGCCTGCGGGTTCTCGCCATATGTGATAACTTTGCGGTCTTCGATGCGGCCAACCAATGCCTGCACTTCGGGATGATCGAGGCACATGACGCCGAAACCGTAGAAAGGCACGTTCTCGACGAACTGACGGAATGCGGCGCGTACGGCGTCGAAATTGCCGTAATGGTCGAGATGTTCCGGATCGATATTGGTGATGACGGCGACGTCGGCCGGCAGCTTCAGGAAAGTGCCGTCGGACTCGTCGGCCTCCACCACCATCCACTCACCCTCACCCATGCGGGCATTGGTGCCATAGGCATTGATGATGCCGCCATTAATGACGGTCGGGTCGAGATTGCCGGCTTCCAGGAGCGTGGCGACCATGGAGGTCGTCGTCGTTTTGCCGTGCGTGCCGCCGATGGCGATGGCGTTACGGAAGCGCATCAGCTCGGCCAGCATTTCCGCGCGGCGCACGATCGGCAGGTGCTTTTCCCGCGCGGCGACGAGCTCTGGATTGTTCTTCTTGATCGCGGTCGAAACGACGACGACCTCTGCATCGCCGATATTGTCAGCCGTGTGGCCCACAAAAACCTCGATGCCCTTGTCACGCAGACGCTGCACATTGGCGCTGTCGGCCTGGTCCGATCCCTGTACCCGGTGGCCGAGATTGTGAAGCACTTCGGCAATGCCGCTCATGCCGATCCCGCCTATGCCGATGAAATGCACAAGGCCTATGGCTTTCGGCATCTTCATGCCCCAACTCCTTCAATATTCTTCTTGAATTCCTGTACAGACCGGCCGGAGGCAATCGCCTCCACCAGATCGGCCAGCACATCCGCCGCGTGCGGTTTGCCGGTTGCCTTCGCCGCCGCCGCCGTTGCGGAAAGCCGCTCGGGTTCGGCAAGCGCCGAGGACAGCAGGCCAGAGAGCTTCTGCGGCGAGAGCTCCGCCTGCTTGATGACGCTTGCCCCACCCGCCGCCGAAAGCGCAGCCGCGTTCGCCGCCTGATCATGATCCAGCGCATGCGGATAAGGCACGAGGATCGACGGACGGCCGATCACCGAAAGCTCCGATACCGTCGAAGCGCCCGAGCGGCTGATGACCAGATCGGCCTCGCCGATGCGCGACGCCATATCGCCGAAGAAAGGCGAAACATCCGCCTTCACGCCGAGCTTCTGGTAGGACGCGATGACGCTGTCCTTGTCTTCCGGCCGCGCCTGCTGGGTGACGACGATGCGCTTGCGCTGCTCGTCTTTCAGGAGGCAGATTGCGGCGGGTACCGCGCTCGAGAAAAACTGTGCGCCCTGGCTGCCGCCAAAGACAACGAGCTGGAAAGGCTCGCCTGTCTGCGAGGCGGTGTAGGGTATTTTAGAGGCGGCCAGCACCGCTGGGCGCACCGGATTGCCGGTCGCGACGGTCTTCTCGGAATATTGACCGTGGGCGGGCGGCAGGAAGCCGCCGGCAATTGCCTTTACCCGCCCGGCAAGTGCCTTGTTGGCGCGGCCCATCACGGCGTTCTGTTCGTGAATGATCGACGGCACTCCAAGCCCGGTGGAGGCCAGCAGCGGCGGCACGGTCGGATAGCCGCCGAAGCCGACAACCGCGACCGGCTTCAGTTTTGCGACCAGCCGACGCGCCGCGCGCAGGCCAACCCAGAGCTTCCAGAGCGAACCCGCCACGGAAATTGGGTTTTTGGAGCCGATGGTGGCAGACGGAACCATATGAATTTCATCTGCCGGAAACTTGCCCGCATAACGCTCGGCGCGACTGTCGGTGACGAGATGCACCTGATAACCGCGTGCCTTCAGCGTATGCGCCAGCGCTTCTGCCGGAAACACATGGCCGCCGGTTCCACCGGCGGCAAGAAGAACAATACCCTTGCTCATGATCGTTTACTCCGCGGGAACGCCGGAACCAACGCGGAAGAAACTCCGCTCCTGCGCCCGCTTTTCGGGTCTGTGGCGTGTCAATGCCAGAAGGAAACCGGCGGTCACGCATATCGCCATCATTGACGAACCACCATAGGAAATCAGCGGCAAGGTCATGCCCTTGGCAGGCATCAGCTCCAGATTGACGCCGATATTGATCATCGACTGCATGCCGATCTGCAGCACAAGGCCAGCCACGGCGAAGCGGCAGAAATCGTCCTTTTCCTTGAAAGCGTGCGACAGGCCGCGCAGCACGATGAAGGCGAAGATTGCGACGAGGAACATGCAGAAAACGATGCCGAATTCTTCCGCCGCAACCGAGAAGATGAAGTCGGTATGGCTATCGGGAATGATGCGCTTGACGATGCCCTCACCCGGTCCGCGACCGAACCAGTCGCCGCGAATGATCGCTTCACGCGCCGTGTCCACCTGGAACGTGTCGCCCTCACCCGTCCAGAAACGGTCGATACGGCCGGCCACGTGCGGCAGCATGAGATAGGCGGAGATGATGCCGCCGACGCCGAGACCCCCGAGCATGATGATCCAGAACCACGGCACACCCGCCATGAAGAACATGCCGCCCCAGACAACGGAGGTCAGGATCGTCTGGCCGAAGTCAGGCTGGGCGATGAGAAGTGCGGCCACGATTCCGAAGGTGATGATCGCAAAGAGATTGCCCGGAATTTCCGGATGGCGCGCCCGCTCTGCAAAAAGCCATGCGCAGACGATGACGAAAGCCGGCTTCATGAATTCCGACGGCTGGATCGAGAAAGTGCCGATGGAAATCCACCGCCGCGCGCCCTTCACCTCGATGCCGAAGAACAGTGCAAAGATCATCATCAGCAGCGAGGCGATCAGCATGATGACCGCCACGCGGCGCACCTGGCGCGGCGACAGGAAGGACAAGCCGACCATGATCGCCAGCGATGGCACCATGAACATCGCCTGACGCTCAACGAAAAAGAAGCTGTTGAGGCCGATGCGCTCGGCAACGGCCGGTGACGCCGCAAAGGACAGCATCAGGCCGATGCCCATCAGCGCGATGAATGCCGCCAGAAAGAAACGGTCGATGGTCCAGAACCATTCCGCGACCGGACCGCGATCAACTCGGCTTACCATGGCCTTCAGCCCCCTTTTCCAGAGTGAACGAGCATCGTCATGCCATCGAGCGCCGCGACCTGCGCGACAAACGAATCACCTCTGACTTCAAAGTTCTTATATTGATCGAAACTTGCGCAAGCCGGGGACAACATCACGATATTGCCGGGCGTCGCGTCTTTTTCCGCATCCGCCGCCGCATGCTGCACGGCCTTGTCCAAGGTGCCGGATATTTCATAGGGCACCGCTTCACCGAGCGTCGCTGCAAATTCCGCCGCCGCCTCGCCGATCAGATAGGCTTTTGCAATGCGCGGGAAAAGCGGTGAAAGGCTGGCAATCCCGCCGGCCTTCGGCAGACCGCCGGCAATCCAGTAAATGCGGTCAAAGCTCGAAAGCGCAGGTGCCGCCGCATCGGCATTGGTGGCCTTGCTGTCATTGACGAAGGTGACATTGCCGCGTCGGCCAACCGGCTGCATGCGATGCTTGAGGCCGGGGAAGGATTTGAGACCTGCACAAACTTCATCCTCGGAAACACCGACTGCAAGGCAGGCCGCAATTGCCGCCGCCGCATTTTGCGCATTGTGGCTGCCGCGAAGCGTCTGGATACCATCGAGATCGACCAGTAACGACGAAGTTCCCCCATGCGCCCGCAGGATGCGGCTGCCCTCGGCATAAAGACCTTCGGAAACGACATTGCGCTTGGAAATGCGCTCAACCCTGACGCCGGCACGCTCAACGCGATCGGCAATCAGCGTCGAGTAGCTGTCGTCGACACCGACAATCGCCGTGCCGCTGCCGGCAACAAGCCGTTCCTTGACGTCGGCATAGTGCTGCATCGTGCCATGCCGGTCGAGATGATCGGGAGTGAGGTTGAGAAGAATGCCGGCAGTCGGATTGATCGTGGGTGCCAAGTCAATCTGGTAGGACGAGCACTCAACAACGTAGAAGCGCTGCGCCTTAGGCGGATCGAGGCTCAGTACCGCCGTACCGATATTGCCGCCAAGCTGCGTATCGCGACCAGCCGATTTCAGAATATGTGCGATCAGCGCCGTGGTGGTCGACTTGCCGTTGGTCCCGGTAATCGCAATGAAGGGGCAATCCGGCGCGTGGGCACGACGTTCTCGGACAAAGAGCTCGATATCGCCGATGATCTCGACGCCGGAGGCTTTCGCCAGATCGACGGACCAGTGCGGCTTCGGATGCGTCAGCGGCACGCCCGGTGCCAGCACGAAGGAGGAGAAACTCGACCAGTCAATCGTGTGGAGATCCGCCGTCTTGATGCCCTCGGCCTCGGCCTTTGCAACGCTGTCAGGATTATCATCGAAAGCCACGACGTCGGCACCGCCGGCGACCAGCGCCCGGGCCGTGACAAGACCCGAACCGCCGAGCCCGAAAAGAGCGACTTTCTTACCCTTGAACGACGTGACCGGGATCATCGCTTACCTCAGCTTCAGGGTGGCGAGGCCAAGCAGCGCGAGGCCAACGGAAATGATCCAGAAACGGATGACCACCTGGCTTTCCGTCCAGCCCTTTTTCTCGAAATGGTGATGGATCGGCGCCATCAGGAAGACGCGCCTGCCGGTGCGCTTGAACCAGAAGACCTGGATGATGACCGACAGGGTTTCCATGACGAAGAGACCGCCGACGATGACCATGACGATCTCGTGCTTGGTGGCGACTGCGATGGAGCCGATCAGGCCACCCAGCGCGAGCGAACCCGTATCGCCCATGAAGATGGCCGCGGGCGGCGCATTAAACCACAGAAAACCGAGGCCGGCACCGATAACGGCGCCGACAATAACGGCGAGTTCACCCGTGCCGGGCACGAAATTGATCTGCAGGTAATTGGCAAAAACGGCGTTACCGGCGAGATAGGCGATCACACCGAAAGTGGCGGCCGCGATCATTACCGGCACGATGGCGAGACCGTCGAGACCGTCGGTCAGGTTCACCGCATTCCCCGCGCCGACGATGACGAAAGCACCGAACAGCACGAAGAAATAACCGAGATTGATCACAAATTCCTTGAAGAAGGGAAAAGCGATGGAGCTGCCGAGCGTGCCGCCATGCGGTGCCGAGGCAAGCGCCATCTTCATCATGAAGAACACGGCAATCGCCGCGATCAGGAATTCGATGCCGAGACGAGCCTTGCCGGAAAAACCCTTGTCGCTCTGTTTCGTCACTTTCAGATAATCGTCGTAGAAGCCGATGGCTCCGAAACCAAGCGTCACCATTAGAACGGCGACGACATAGACATTCGACAGGTCGCCCCACAGAAGCGAACCGCCGAGAATGCCGGCGAGGATCATCAAGCCGCCCATGGTAGGAGTGCCGGCTTTCTTGAAATGCGTCTGCGGCCCATCGGCGCGGATCGGCTGGCCTTTGCCCTGACGCACGCGCAGCGAATTGATGATGGCCGGTCCAAACAGGAAGACGATCAACGCAGAGGTGAACATCGCCGCCCCCGCCCGGAAGGTGATGTACCGGAACAGGTTGAAGATTTGAATTTTATCCGACAGTTCGACGAGCCAGATCAGCATAATTGCCCTTTCAAAAGGCTATTTCAGACTTGGCGTTCCGTCTCGGGGAATGCCGGATACTTGTCAAGCAGGGCGGCGACAATCTTGCCGAAACCGAGGCCAAGTGACGATTTTACCATCAGCGCGTCTCCCGGTTGCACCCATTGCAGGGCGAAATCGGTGAGTTCCGCCGTCGTCGGGAACCAGATGACGGTGACGCTATCAGGCAGCGCGTCGCGCAAAGCGGCCATCGCCTCGCCTGCCAGCCACACATGTTCGATACCCGCCGCAAGCAATGGCCCGGCCAATTCCTCATGTAGTTGCGCCGAAAATTCGCCCATCTCCAGCATGTCGCCGAGGACGGCAACGCGACGGCCATGGCCCTGCGTCGGCGTTTCCGCCAGCACCGCGATCGACGCCCGCATGGAGGCAGGATTGGCGTTGTAGCTTTCATCGATCAGAAGGAAGGAGCCGCCGTTGATCTGCAGATGGTGGCGCTGGCCACGCCCCTTCACCGCCTCAAGCGATCCCAGCGCTTCGAAAGCACGGTCGAGATTAGCGCCCGTGATCGCCACGGCGCCGAGCACCGCCATCGCATTGTCCGCAATGTGCCGGCCCGGAATGTTGAGATGCAGCTCGCTGGTTTCGCCGTTCAGGATCGCCCAGATCGTCGAGCCCGTCGTCGTGCTCTCGAAATCCGCGAGGCGGAAATCCGCCTTGGCATGCTGACCGAAGGTCAGGATGTGTTCGATGCCCTGCTCCTGCGCCGCCTCTTCAAGCTGCTCGAACTGGGCATTGTCACGATTGAGGATGACGGAACCGCCCTGCTCCACGCCCTCGAAAATCTCCGCCTTGGCGGCGGCGATCTCTTCGATGTTGTTGAAGTTGCCGAGATGGGCAGGCGCGATGGTGGTGATGATCGCCACATGCGGGCGGACCATCTTCACCAAAGGCCGGATTTCGCCGGAATGGTTCATGCCGATTTCGAACACGCCGAATTCAGTATCGGCGGGCATGCGGGCAAGCGTCAGCGGAACACCCCAATGGTTGTTGAAGGAAGCCACCGCCGCATGCACCCGGCCCGATGGCGCGAGCGCCTGCCGCAGCATTTCCTTCGTCGTCGTCTTGCCGACCGAGCCCGTCACCGCGATGATGCGCGCCGATGTTCTTTGACGCGCCGCGATGGCAAGCTTGCCAAGGGCTGCAAGAACATCTTCGACCACGATCATCGGCACCGTCAGGCGGCCGAGCGCTGGCAGCTTGGCTTCAGCAACGACCAGAAGTCCTGCCCCGTTGGCAACCGCGAAACTCGTATAGTCGTGACCGTCGACACGATCACCCTTGATGGCGAAGAAAGCTTCGCCCGGCTTCACCGTCCGGCTGTCGATGGAAATGCCGGTGATTCCTGTCGGCAGGTTGCCCACCGGGCGTCCTGCGGTGATGGCGATCATATCGGCGACTGTCCATAACCAGCTCAAATTTTCGATCCTTCCAGCGCTGCCAGTGCAGTGCGCACCTGTTCATGATCGGAAAAAGGCAGTGTCACGGAGCCAACGATCTGCCCTTCTTCATGCCCTTTGCCCGCGACGATCAGCGTATCGCCATGCGACAGCATCGACACCGCACGGCGGATCGCCTCGGACCTGTCGCCAATTTCCAGAGCGCCGGGCGCCGCCGCCATCACCTCGGAGCGGATTGTCGCCGCGTCTTCGGAGCGCGGATTATCATCAGTGACGATGACGATGTCGGAAAGACGGGTCGCGACCTCGCCCATGATCGGGCGTTTGCCCTTGTCGCGGTCGCCGCCGCAGCCGAACACGGTGATGATGCGGCCGGAGGTGAAGGGCCGGACCGAGGTCAGCACGTTTTCCAGCGCATCGGGCTTATGGGCGTAATCCACATAGGCAAGCGCGCCGTTTTTCGTCTGTCCCACTAATTCGAGACGGCCGGCAGCGCCGACAAGCTTTTCGAGCGCCTTGAGCGCCGTTGCGGCGGCAACACCCGTCGACATGGCAAGACCGGCGGCAACCAGCGCATTGGCCACCTGGAAATCACCCGCCAGCGGGATATCGACTTCGTGGATGACGCCGTCATGATGCACTTCGATCATCTGCTTGTGGCGGAAATGCTCAACGCGCTTCAAAGCGAGATATTGCCCGTTCCGTCCGACGGTACGGACATCGAGACCCGCTTCGCGCGCCGCATGAACCGCCTTGTCCGACCAAGGGTCGTCGGCGAAGATCACGGCGGGAGCGCCTTTTTCCATCAGCGTATCGAAAAGCCGCATCTTCGCGGCCATGTAATCCTCGACGGTTGGATGGTAATCCATATGGTCGCGGCCAAGATTGGTAAAGCCGGCGGCAGAAAGGCGCACGCCATCGAGGCGGCGCTGGTCAAGACCGTGGCTGGAAGCTTCCATCGCCGCGTGGGTGACGCCCTCGCTCGCAAGCTCGGCCAGAAGCGCATGCAGCGTCACCGGATCGGGCGTCGTCAGCGCGCCATAATCCTCCCGGCCGGGAGCGATGACGCCGGTTGTGCCGATCTGGGCTGCGGCATGACCGGCGAAAGCCCATATCTGCCGCACGAAGGAAGCAACCGAGGTCTTTCCCGCGGTGCCGGTGACGGCGACCATGGTTTCCGGTTGTTTTCCGTAAAAGCGGGAAGCGGCGAGGGAGAGATAAAGGCGTGGGTCGGTGACGACCAGAACCGGCACTTCGGCTTCCACCGCTTGCCCGGAAACAACGGCAACGGCACCCTTGGCAACCGCGTCCTTCACATAGGTCGCACCATCAGCCTTGGTGCCAGAAACCGCAACGAACAGGCTGCCCGGCGCAGCCTTGCGGCTGTCTGCGGTGATCCCCCCGATTTCGATCGCCCCGATCTCAGACAGGAGCAATTCTTTCAATTCCGGAAACGCATTTCCGGATATATCTCGCAAATTCATCGACTGTTTCCGTCTTGTCCCCCCGGCACGAATCGCCGGAACATCATAAGCTAACAATCAATAAGACACGAGCAAGGCCGAGCCATCCTTGCCGAACTTCGGCTTCACACCCAGCACCGCCGCCGTGCGGCTGATGATATCGTGCACCATGGGCGCTGCGGACGTGCCGGCGAGTGCCGCGCCATTGCCCTTGTCGGTCTTCGGTTCGTCGATGAAGGACAGCACCACATATTGCGGATCATCCATCGGGAAAGCCGACAGGAAGGCGTTGAAGTTCTTGTCGTGCACATAACGGCCGTTGACGACCTTATCGGCCGTGCCAGTCTTGCCGCCGACGTTGAACCCATCGACGCGCGCATTTCGGCCTGAACCGTTGACACCGTTCCATTCGAAGAGGAAGCGCATATCCTTGCTGGCGCCGGGTTTCAGCACCTGCTTTGCCACCTGATCCGCCTGTTCACGGGTGCGCGGCAGGAAGGTCGGCTCGATGAGTTTGCCGCCATTGACGAGTGCCGCACCGGCAACCGCCGTCTGCAGCGGTGTGGTTGAAACGCCGTGGCCGAAGGAGATGGTGATGGAGTTGATCTTCTTCCACTCACGCGGCTGCGAAGGCAGCGCCACTTCAGGCAGTTCGGTCTGCATGCGGGTGAGAAGACCAAGCCGCGTCAGGAATTCCTTGTGCCCTTCGGTGCCAACGGTATCGGCAATCTTGGCCGTACCGATATTGGACGAAAACTGGAAGATTTCCGGCACCGAGAGCATGCGGCCCTTGCCGTGGAAGTCTTTGATGGTGAAGCCGCCGATGCGGATCGGGTAACGCGCGTCGAACATATCACCGAGGCGGACACGGCCGGAATCAAGACCCATGGCAATGGTGAAGGATTTGAAGGTGGAGCCCATTTCGAACGTGCCGTTCGACATGCGGTTGAGCCAGCCTTCCTTCGCGCCTTCGGCCGGGTTGTTCGGATCGTAATCCGGCACCGAGGCCATGGCCAGCACTTCGCCGGTATGCACATCCAGAACCACGGCACCGGCGCCGATCGCCTGGAACTTGGTGATGGCCGAAGTCACGACTTCGCGCACGATGGACTGCACGCGCAGGTCGATGGAAAGCTTCACAGGCTCGAGCGGCTGATCGCTCGTCATGCCGAGCGCCGTGAGATCGGCAAGACCCTGGCTGTCGACGTAACGCTCCATGCCGGCAACACCGCGGTTGTCGATATTAACGTGACCGACGACATGCGCTGCGGTCGGCCCGCCGGGATAGAAGCGGCGTTTTTCCGGACGGAAGCCGATGCCGGGAATGCCGAGCGCGAGAATCTGGCTCTGCTGCTTTGGCGTCAACTGGCGGCGCAGCCACTGGAACCGCGAATTGGAGGAGAGCTTCTGATAGGTCGTGCGCTGGTCGAGATCCGGCAGGACGGTGCGCAGCTTTTCGATGGCCTCGTCAATATCGACGATACGATGGGGCTCGGCAAACAGCGAGACGGTGCGGATATCGGTGGCCAGCACCTCGCCGTTACGGTCGAGAAGATCAGGGCGCGACGCCATCAGCCTGTCGGCCGGCGCGATGCTCGACACCGTCTCCTGCTCTGCCATGCCATATTGCACCAGACGGCCGCCGACGACGGCGTAAAAGGCGACGAAACCGAAAATGAGAAGGCCGACGCGGCTTTTCGCCTGCGCCGCGCGCTTCTTGCGCGCGCCTTCAAACGCCGCATGATCGGTGTGGATGCCGGTCGTGCTGGCGGAAAAGTGAGCCTTGCTCTTCAAAACCATGGCGCGGGAGAGAAAAGACATCAGCGGTTCACCGATCCTGTTATCGTGTCGTCCATGTCGGTTTCATCACCGGCGGTGGCGGAGGCAACGGGCACGGGTGCCGGTGCCGGGCGAGAAACACGGGCACGCGGCGTAGGCACCGGCACGCCGTTGACGGCAATCTGGCCTGCCGGCGGTGATTTTGGCTTGGAAGCGCCACCCAGCGTCGCGCCGGGTTTGGAGCCATTGACGGCAGCGGCGATGACATCCTCGACGCTCATGCCTTCCGGTTCGGGCGGCTGCGGCAATTGCGAACGCAGCATCGGCAGCTCGCGCGGCTGCGCCAGTTGCGTCGGCAGTGTCGGCGAAAGACCGAGTTCCGTTTGATAGGCATTGACGAGACGGTGCAGACGGTTCGGCTGCGTCAGCAGCGCCCAGTCAGCGCGCAGGAGATCGATCGTATCTTTCTCAAGCTTGATTTCCGCCTCCAGCTTGCGGACCTCCTCAAGCTTGAGATCGGCCTTGTGCTTGATCGAATAGGTCACGACCGCCGCAGCGACCATGACCCCCATCAAGATGACATCGAAAGTGCGCAGCATATCAGCCTCCCATCTTTTCAAGGCTGGCGAGATCGGGAAGCTCGAATATCGAGAAATCCGCAGCGCGCGCCGGTGCCGTGGTGCGCAGGCCAGCGCGGAGCTTGGCCGAACGGGCCCGCGGATTAAGCTCCGCCTCCTCGTCGCTGGCAGCAATCATCGGCTTCCCGATATTCTCGAAAATGGAGGGCTTGTCCTCCACCATCGGCAGATGCCGGGAACCGGCTGCCTTGCCCGAACGGTCGGAGAAGAATTTCTTGACGATACGGTCTTCCAGCGAATGGAAGGTGACGACGACCAGCCGACCTCCGGGCTTCAGAACCTGCTCGGCGGCAAACAATGCCTGCGCCAGCTCACCCAGCTCATCATTGACGAAAACACGCAGCGCCTGGAACACCCGCGTTGCCGGATGAATCTTGTCCTTGGCTTTGCGTGGCGTGACGATCTCGATCAGGCCCGCCAGATCGCGAGTGGTGCGGAAAGGCTCTTCCGCTCTCCTCTTCTCGATAGCGCGGGCAATGCGACCCGGCTGCTTTTCTTCCCCGAGAAAACCGAAGATGCGGATGAGATCACCAACCTTGGCGCGGTTGACGACATCGGCTGCCGAAACGCCGGAAGCGGACATGCGCATGTCGAGCGGGCCGTTCTTCTGGAAGGAAAAACCGCGCTCGGCCTCGTCGATCTGCATGGAAGATACGCCGATATCGAGAACGACGCCATCAAGGCCGCCCTCGGGCGCATGTTTCGCGAGATCGGAAAATTGCGACTGGATGAGCGAAAGCCGGCCGCCATTGGCTGCGACCATTGCCTGACCGCCGGAGATCGCCGTTGGATCGCGGTCTAGTGCGATGACATTTGCGCCGCGATCGAGAATGGCCTGGGTATAGCCGCCGGCGCCGAAAGTGCCATCCAGAATAATTTTGCCGGGGGCGGGTTCAAGCGCGCTGATGACTTCACGAAGCAGCACGGGGATATGGCGCTGAGGTCCGCCATCGGCATCAGAAGATCGTCCGCCAGAATTCGCCGCCATTGACTGTCCCCGTCCTAGGCGGGGCGAGCAGCCGAAAAACCGCGCCCCGCTCTTGCTTCCGCCTGCGCCGCCAAAAACGCATCCGGTTGCCAAAGCTGAAAATGATCCGCTCGTCCGACGAAGGTGACCTCGGTAGTGATGCCGGTGAATTCCCGCACAAAATCCGTCACCATCAATCGACCTTCCTGGTCGAGCTTCATGAAAACACCGCCGCCGTGAACCAGCAGCGACATTGCGTTCGCTTCCGGCGAGAAGGCATCCATGGACGCAATCTGCCGCTCGTAGCGCTCCAGCAGATCCGGACCGCCGACACTGATTGCCGGAAACGCAAAATCCTGGAGACAATAAAGCTCCTGAATGCCGCGCTTGGCCAGCACCGAACGAAACGGAGACGGAACCGAAACGCGCCCCTTGGCGTCGATCCTGTTCGTCACGTTCGATAAAAAGCGGTCCATTACTCAACTCGCCAAAACCGCATGCCGCAAAGCGATTCATCCGCCCCGCAGCCGACACCGGTACGCACGACACATCGCCAAGCGCCAGGGCGACGTGCCCTGCAGCAGCCCCTTGCAGGCTCCTCACTCGTTTCAGCGATTGCGGGTCAAAAACACGACCCAATGTGGTGTGCATTTGGGATACCATGGGACACTATGGGCGTCAATGGGATGAAGCCGGCACGATACCGCCTTCGCATCGGAAATTCATAAGCCGTTAAGTTTAACGAATGGTTTACTTTGCGCGCAGCAACCCGCCTTCACGACGCAAAAATGCATCATGGAAAAATATATTTTCTTTTATGAAACAACAGGATGTCTTCATCCCGCCAAAATTTCCACCCTCGAAGCCGAAGAGGAAATTCGCCAGTTGGCCTGTAAGCCGGGTTCTGTATGGCCCCGGTTTGACCCGGAACGTGGCAGCCATTCATCTGGGACGGCATTTGCATGCCGCCTCGCGCAACCCACCCGGATGACGGGCCCGGAAACCGGCTGTGAACGGGCTTTCGCCCGCCCCGTGTCATCCCTATTCGGTCTTGCTCCCGGTGGGGTTTACCTTGCCGCCGCTGTTACCAGAAGCGCGGTGGGCTCTTACCCCACCCTTTCACCCTTACCATGCGGAGCGCATGGCGGTTTGCTCTCTGTGGCACTTTCCCTGGGGTCGCCCCCGCCGGACGTTATCCGGCACCGTATTTCCGTGGAGCCCGGACTTTCCTCACCTTACCGTCTTTCGACATTGGTAAAGCGCGGCTGCCCGGCCAACTGGCATGGGCTGCATAACCATGTTCCGCAGCGAAAGCCACCGAAAAGCGACGGCCAAGATTAAAGAAATGCGGGTTTGAAATCCGTCGAGAAAGCACCGTCGGCGATTTCTCCGTCTCGTAGCAGCAACGCGCCAAGCCGTCCGATCTCATCGGAGCTCTTGGCCGCCGTGCCGTTACCACCGGTCAGAACGGCGATGCGCGGCGAGGCTGTGAAACCAATGGCGGGATAACCGCTGCCGGTTTTGGAGACGACACAGGCGGCCATCGAGACACGCGAGAGATCGATGGCAGGCACCAGCGTTCCGACGATGTCAGCGAGATGATCCCGCACGCTTTCACGTCCGCCGGAACGGAACCATTCCCGGATTTCCGGATCACTGCCGAGCCGCTTGTCATCGGGATCGCCGCCAATCTTCAGGTAGAATTTGCCATCGGGATAGCGGACCGGCGGCAGAAGATAGATATGTTTTGTCGTATCGCGCGGCTCGTAGATCAGCGACGGCATGCCGGCATATTGATCCAGATCACCCTCATCTATCTCAAAGAAAGCAACGGTGCGGGCATAGACATCCAGCGCTACCGGCTGGGGCAACAGATCTTTGGTGATCGAGAAGCCGCCAGCCGCCACCAACACCCGGTCTGCGGTGTAAACCGCACCTGATGCCGTATGAACCGATGCCCGGCCACTTTCTTCCCGCGTGGAAACAACGATATCGTCGATCAGCGTAACGCCCGCCTTTTCCGCCAGTATGGTCTGTGCTTTCACCAGCGCGCGGGGATTGACGTAACCGGCATTATCCCTCTCGAAGACGCCTTCGCAGCTCTGTTCGAAGGAGAAATAGGGAAAGCGGCTTTTCAGGCTCTGGTCATCCAGGAGTTCCGTGGAAACCCCGAGCCGAGCAGCCGCCTTCAGAACATCATCGACAAAGGGATTGGCGCCGCCCCGCTCAGGTCCAACCATCAGGCAGCCGACCGGCGCGTAAAACTCGACACCGCTGCGTGTCGCAATATCGCCATAACGTGCAATGGAACGGTTAGCGAGCAACGCCCAGTCGGCATCGCCATCGATGGTGCGGGTAATCCGCGCCTCGTCATAATGGCTGGCGAACACACCTTGATGCGATTTGATGTCGGCAGGTTCACCGGGACCGATCAGCGCGACGCCATCCACTGTTTCGGCCAGATGACGGGCGGCGGCGGCGCCCATCATGCCGCGGCCCACGACGATATATTTGAAATGTCCCGACATGCCGCCCCTCTTTACCCGCTCACTTCCGTTGAAACCTTTTAGCCGCTTCGCCCGAAAATGTCAGACGAAAACCGGGGCCATTTCGGCGGCGAACTCATCCTCTGCCAGCTGACCGTTCAAAAGCAGCACGGCTCCCAGCCGTCCGATTTCGTCCGAAGATTTGGCGGAAACGAAATTGCCGCCGGTCAGAACCGCGATGTTGGAAGATTGCGTATAGCCGATGTAGGGATAGCCGCTGCGGGTGATGGAGGCGACACAGGAGCCGGAGGTCACGGGGCAGCCGGCAAGCTCCGGCATCAGTGATATCGCCCGCTTCTTCAAAAACTCCACCTCCTCAGGCGTGCCGTCCGAATGGAACCAGCCAACCGCGTCAGCCAGCGTTTCTAGCCTGCCCTTCTCGCTCTCGCCGCCGATCTTCAGATAGACCTTGCCGTCGGGATAACGCACCGGCGGCAGAATGTAGACGATGTCGTCCTCGGTCTCCGCGAGGACGATGGTGGATGGCATCGCTCCAAGCAGGGCCTGCCTTGCCTCATCCAGCTCGAAAAACACGATGGTTCGGCCCGTTGCCGCCATATCGACCGGCGATGGAAGAAGTTCTGCCATGTTGGTAAAACCGCCGGCGGCTACGATGACCTTTTCGGCGGTGTGGATGGCCCCTTCGCGGGTCGAAACCTCAACGCCACGGGAGGTATCGCGAATATGCGCCACCGTCTCGCGCAGCAACCGTGCGCCCTGCGCTTCCGCAATGGCGCACTGCGCTTTCACCAGGGCCCGTGGATTGACGTGACCGGCATTCCGCGCCTCGAAATAACCGCCGTGATCGGCTGGCAGGGAGAACATCGGGAACCGGTCGGCAAGCACATCATGGCCCAGCGTCTCTACGCCAAGGCCTAGACGGTCGGCCGAGGAAAGGGCGCGCGAGACATAATCACCGGCAAGACCCTTGCCGTTGCCGGTGAACAGGCAGCCCGCTTCGGTAAAAAATCGGATGCCGCTCTTAGCCTCGATCTCGGCATAACGGTGGATGGAACGTTGCGCCAGTTCCGCCCAGACGGGATCACCGTCAAACCCGCGAGTGATGCGCGCCTCGTCGTAATGGCTTGAGAACACGCCTTTATGGGTCTTGGGATCGGTGGGTTCACCCGGGCCGATCAGCGCCACGCCATCCGTTTGCACTGAGAGATGCCGCGCCGCAGCCGCTCCCATCATCCCGGCCCCGACGACGATATATTTGAAATCCGGCATGTCATGCTCCGTATCAGCTTTACTTCTGACTACAGCATGCCGGGTGGAAGCGGAATCGCTTTTCGCAATTTCTCAGACGATGGAGGCCTTAGCCGGCCAGCAGCGCCTGTACCTTGCCGCAATAACGCTTGGAGACCGGGTTCATGCGGGTAGCGCCATGGCCGGCATTGTACCGCAGGATCGTGCTGCAAACCTGACCGCCGCCCAGCTGATGCGCCGTCGCCAGATATTGCATGCCCCAGCGAATATTGGTCTCGGGGTCGTAGAGCGCCTTGGTCGTGCCGCGATAACCCATCATCCGCGCCGTTGCCGGCTTGATCTGCATCAGCCCGACCTCGCCGGCGCTGCCACGAGCCTTGGGGTTGAACTTGCTTTCAACCGAAACCACGGCATGCGCCAGATTGGTGGGAACGCCGTAACGCTTGGCATATTTGACGATCAGATCGGAATAATCGTTCCTGAGCGAAGAAGGCAGGCTCTTTTCTGGCATGGGATAACCGGGCTTGCGGAAGAAATTCTCCAGCGTCACGGTTTTGGTCTTCACGTCTTCATCTTTGGCAAAAGCAATCCCCGCCTGCGAAGCGAGTACAGCAATACCCACTACGACAGCAACAACAACCCTGTTCATATGTAGAAAAAGTCTCCAGATCGGAGGACCGGAACAATGAATCGGCACAATTAGTCAACGCCCGGAAAGTCGATCGCGACTCTCCGCTGTCCGGTCTCCTTGATTGATATTGACGGCAGGTTCCCCTGAAGAACGTCACCGCATACAGTGCTGTTCTTAAACTTCCTCAATGCGGATTAACTGTGGCAACCCAAAAAAAGCGACTTGCGGAGCGCGGCAAACCGGGATTCGTTTTCCAGAATCTGCGTTCAGGCGACCGAAAATTTCGGCAGGCTGGCAATCAGCCGGTGCAGGGTGTCAATGGTGGAAAAATCCGCAATGCCATCCACCAGTGCGGGCCGGAAATGCCTCTGGAACGCCGCCACGGCGCCCTCGGTTTTTTCACAATAATTGCCCGTTATTTCAACGCCGTAACCATAGATGGACAGCATCGACTGCAGCGCTTCGACGGGCTGGCCATGGTCGCCGCGCTGGAAAAAACGCCCGCCGCGGATTGGCGCGGGTTCAACCCAATGGCCGACACCGTGCTGCGACAGGATGTCCCACGGGAATTTTTCGCCCGGATCGACCTTGCGGATCGGCGCCACGTCCGAGTGGGCAAGCACCCTTTCAGGGGCGATATGCCACCGCTGGCCGCAATCGCGACATAATTCGATGACGGCTTCCACCTGCTCCACGGGGAATTCCGGCAGCCCGCCGGGATGACCCTGATTGGCGATTTCGATGCCGATGGAGCGGGAGTTGATGTCCTCGTCCCCGGCCCAGGAGCTTTTTCCCGCGTGCCATGCACGTCGGGTCTCCGGCACAAGCTGGACGATGCGCCCGTCTTCAAAAACAAAGTAGTGGCTCGATACCTGGCTTTCGGGATTGCAGAGCCACGACAGAGCGCCATCGGCTGTCGTCATGCCGGTATAATGAAGAAGAATGATATCGGGACCGGGCACGCCGATCCTCTCGCCGTGATTAGGCGAAGGCGCAACAGTTGCGCCCCCGAAATCCGGGGTAAAATCCGGCAGACATTCACTCATGCGACGCGGCGTTCTTTCTCGATGGCCGCATAGGCGGCGTTGAGAGCCGCCATACGCTCATTCGCAGCCGCATGCAATTCCATGGGAACGCCACGGGCGATGAGCTTGTCGGGATGATGCTCCGCCACCAGCGAACGGTAACGCTTGCGGATATCCAGGAAGTCGTCGGACGGCGAAACACCGAGCACGCGGTAGGGATCGCGCCCATCCATATGCACATGCCGCGCCATGATCGTTTCGAAATGATCTTCGGTGATATGGAAGATTTCCGCGATACGGCCGAGGAGGGCGAGCTCACGCTCGTGGATCAGGCCATCCGCCTTGGCGATATGAAAAAGGCCGTCGATGACGCTTTCCAGCATCTCGCAATTATCGTGACCGGAACCGCAAAGACCGGCCAGCCGCTCCGCATAGGCTTCGTAACCCGCAACGTCCTGACGCGCGAGGTTATAAAGACGGGCTACGTTTTTGGCTTCTTCTTCCGGAAAATCGAAAATCTGCCTGAAGGCCCGCACCTCGGCATCGTTGACGATGCCGTCGGCCTTCGCCATCTTGGCGGAAAGCGCTATGATGGCCACGGAAAAAGAGACCTTGCGGCGCGTTTCCGGATCACCTTCGAACAGGGTGCGGATGGCTTCCACCACGCGACCAAGCGCGTTGCCTGCCGCGTCGCCGATTGCGCCGAGCAGCCGTTCCCACAGGGATGAAATTTGCAAACAGGCGAAATCGAACATCATGACCGCAAGCATGACGGGATATTGCCGCGAATGCAATATCCACAGCGGGTAAGCGGCATTAACTTTTATTCATCTTTGCGACAGTTTTGCTTCAGGAACAAGATAGCGGGGTGAACGGAACTCCGGGTTTTCCACAGGGCACTGGGCCCGTGTCCGCAATGGGCCTATTGAAACGATTATATTTGCCCGGTCAGGTCAAGCCGCTGAAAAAGCGCGAGAAATCGGCGTTTTTCTTGATAAATTCACTTTACACCTACACGCGGCTGTCGCATCCATTTGCCAGACATGTCCAGACATGTGTTTGAGTATACGCAAAAGGAGAGCCATGATGGCCAAACAGAAAGTCGCAATGCTGACCGCGGGTGGCCTTGCGCCCTGTCTCTCTTCGGCCGTGGGCGGCCTGATCGAACGATACAGCGATATAGCGCCTGAGATCGACATCATCGCTTATCGCTCCGGTTATCAGGGCGTGCTTCTGGGTGATCGCATCGAAATCAGCAAAGACATGCGGGAAAAGGCGCATCTGCTGCATCGTTACGGCGGCTCGCCGATCGGCAACAGCCGCGTCAAGCTTACCAACGCCGCCGATTGCGCCAAGCGCGGCCTCGTCAAGGAAGGCGATAATCCGCTTCGTGTCGCTGCCGAGCGGCTGGCGGCTGACGGCGTCACCATTCTTCATACCATCGGCGGTGACGACACCAATACGACCGCAGCGGACCTCGCCGCCTATCTCGGCGCCAACGGCTACGACCTCACCGTCGTCGGTCTGCCGAAGACGGTGGACAATGACGTGGTTCCGATCAAGCAGTCGCTTGGCGCCTGGACGGCCGCCGAAGTCGGCGCGTCCTTCTTCGACAATGTCAGCAACGAGCAGAGCGCAGCCCCCAAAACCTTCGTTATCCACGAAGTCATGGGCCGCCATTGCGGCTGGCTGACGGCGGCCACCGCCCGTGCCTATATCCAGAAGACCAACGGCAACGAATATGTCGAAGGCCTGATGATGAACACGCAGATGAAGAACATCGACGGCATCTACCTGCCGGAAATGGCCTTCGACATCGAAGCGGAAGCCGAGCGCCTGAAGGAAATCATGGACAGACACGGCTACGTCACGCTGTTCGTCTCCGAAGGTGCCGGTCTCGATTCCATCGTCGCTGAACGCGAGGCTTCCGGCGAAGCGGTAAAGCGCGATGCCTTCGGCCATGTGAAGATCGACACGATCAATGTCGGCGGCTGGTTCCAGAAGCAGTTTGCCAGCCTCATCGGCGCGGAACGCTCCATGGTGCAGAAATCGGGCTATTTCGCCCGCTCTGCCCCCGCCAATGGTGACGATCTGCGCCTCATCCAGGGCATGGTCGATCTCGCCGTGGAAAGCGCACTCAACAAGGTCTCCGGTGTAACCGGCCACGACGAAGACCAGAATGGCAAATTGCGGACCATCGAATTTCCGCGTATCAAGGGCGGAAAGCATTTCGACCTCTCTGCCAAATGGTTTACCGAAGTGATGGAACATGTCGGTCAGCCGTTCACAGCGGCCTGATTTTACGGTAGGCTAAAATAAGACGGCGACAGGGAGGGCAAGGAGGAAGAGAATGTCTGGACAGGCCTGGCTGATTTTTTGCGCAGCATGTGCCGTGGTGTTCGCACTCCCCTCTCCCCTTGTATTTTCTGTCGCCTCTTATGCCGCCATCCGCGGCAAAAAGACGCTTTTGGCTTCCGTCAGCGGCGGCGCTCTCGGTATCGTAACCGCCATGACGATTTCAGCCATTCCTGTGGCCGGCTTTGCCTATATGCCGCAGTCTTTCGTGGAAATCGTGCAATGGGCCGGGCTCGGTTGGCTGATGCTGTTTTTCCTGTGGACTTTCGCCACTCCCGCCGCCCAGGCGGCCAATGCCGATAATGACAATCTGGCTGGCAAGTCCGGGAGCGGAACGTTCCGCGATTGTTACGCAACCGCCGCCCTGAGACCGCGCTATTTCACCTTCTTCCTGGCGCTGTTGCCGCAATTCATCTCCACCACCGGCAATGCGGTAGAGACGTTTGCCGTGGCGCAGGCCGCAGTCCTGCTTCTGGCTCTGGCCATTCTCATCGTGCAGGGGCTGTTTCCCGAATCGACTCTGGCACTGGTGCGGCGCATGTCTGGCGACAAGAAAATCCGCCAGAAGTACCGCACGCACTTCATTTCCGGCCGCGCGGTCAGCGCCGGATACAGGCGCATCGCGGCCTGAAACACTGCAAGTCGCCTCCCGGCTTGCCGCTTTCCTTACAATAGGTTAATGAAGCTCGACGGGACACTGCCTGCTTCGCTCGACGCGGGGGTATCGAAAGACAGGCATAACGAAGGCGGCAACATGCGAAATTCGGGCAAATTCCGCGGAAGAAGGACACTTCTTCTGTCTTCCACCGTGGGTCTGGCACTGGCATTGAGCGCATGCACCAGCGTCGAATATACCGCGAAGGATGGGCCAAACGGCCCTAAAATCGCAACGGTCAACCCCGCGACCACTCCTGCGTCGACATCCGCGCAGCCGGTAGCGACCGAGGCCGCAGCAGCAACCCCGACAGCTGCATCGGTTCAGACCGCCGAAACCGCAGCCTCTTCTCAGGCAGCAGCACTTCCCACAGCCGTCGCCGTCAAGGGCGGACGCGTGGCGCTGCCGCCGGCTTCCGAAATAGCTGCCGCCGCTGCGATCACTGCCCAGATGCAGCCGCAGCAGACCGAGGTCGCCCAAGCCGCCGTGGCGGCATCTGCACCCACCGCGGCCGCAGCACTCGCACCGGCAAGCGCCGCTCCCGCGGCGGCAGCCATCGAAACGGCGGCTGCGGCGGCCAAACCTGCCTCCCATAATGCCGCGGCCGATCTGCCGCAGGTGGTTGCCGTCAAGGGCAGCTTCCCGCCGGCACCGCCGCCGCCCGGCTCACCCTCCATCGGCACCGAACTGACGGCCGAACGCAAAGTCATTCCGCTGCCCAAGCCGGACAGCACCGTTCTCGCCTATGCCGCCGGGCCGACCAACGCCGCCCTTGCCGCCATCCGGCAGAATGAAGCGATGACTGCGCCGCTTAATACGCCACCTGCCGGACGCGAAAAACTGAGCGGGCTGATTTCCAAATACGCCAGCATGTATGATGTACCGGAAGATCTGGTTCATCGCGTGGTGCAGCGCGAAAGCCGGTATAATCCCGGCGCCTATAACAGCGGTAACTTCGGCCTGATGCAGATCAGGCACGCTACGGCACGCTCCATGGGCTTCGATGGCCCCGCCTCGGGCCTGTTCGACGCCGAAACCAATCTCAAATACGCCGTAAAATATTTACGCGGCGCATGGGTGGTAGCGGGCAACGACCGCGACAACGCCGTCAGGCTTTACGCGCGCGGTTATTATTACGATGCAAAACGCAAGGGCATGCTGCACGTTCTGCGCAAGTGATCGCCTTTGGCGTCGCTCTGAGCGCGGTGCAGCCGTTTGCCTTCCTTGAGCGTCGGGCATTTTCCATTCGCCATCCCTGGTTTTGTCCCAAGGATTTGAAAACCTCGCAAATATCAGGACGTGCAGATCCTCGGGACGAGCCCGAGGCGACGTATCCGTAGCGGCGCCAGTTGCCTCCCCATCCGTCGCTGGGGCGGTTCTTTGTGTCCCGCAGTGCCGGCCGTCTGGTTTTCCAGCGTCTCCATCATTCCCCACCTTCGCCCACAGCCCCTGTCATCAAACTGTAGCGTCACGGCTGTAGACGCCTCTCAATCGACTGAGAGGTGAACAAATGACGAGTGCGGCACCCAAGACCGGTTTCAGCAAGAACACGAAACTGAAGTCCGCATTGCTCCAGCACAAGGCTCTCTCGAAAAGCGGACTCTCCGAACGGTTCTTCGGCGTTCTCTTCTCCGGCCTCGTCTATCCGCAAATCTGGGAAGATCCCGAGATCGACATGGAGGCGATGGAGCTTGGCGAAGGTCACCGTATCGTCACCATCGGTTCCGGCGGCTGCAACATGCTGGCCTATCTCTCGCGCAACCCGGCCAGCATCGACGTGGTTGACCTCAATCCGCATCACATTGCGCTGAACAAGCTGAAGCTCGCCGCCTTCCGCCATCTGCCCGCCCATCAGGACGTGGTGCGTCACTTCGGCCGCGCCAATATGCGCAGCAACAGCCACGGTTACGATCGCTTCATCGCCGAACATCTTGATGCCACGACCAAGGCTTACTGGTCGAAGCGCACGCTTTCCGGCCGTCGTCGCATTTCGGTGTTTGACAGGAACATCTATCACACCGGCCTGCTCGGACGCTTCATCGGCGCAGGCCATCTCATGGCCAGGCTGCACGGTGTGAAGCTCACCGAAATGGCCAGGACCCGGACGCTCGAAGAACAGCGCCGGTTTTTCGACAGCAAGGTCGCGCCGCTCTTCGACAAGAAGGTGGTCCGCTGGTTGACGAAACGCAAAAGCTCCCTCTTCGGTCTCGGCATACCGCCCCGCCAATATGACGAACTGGCAAGCCTTTCCGATGACGGCACGGTTGCCTCGGTTCTGAAGCAGCGGCTGGAAAAACTCGCCTGCAACTTTCCGCTGAGCGACAATTATTTTGCCTGGCAGGCCTTTGCACGCCGTTATCCGGAGCCGCATGAAGGCTCTTTGCCCGCCTATCTCAAGTCGGAATATTACGAGACAATCCGCAACAATACGGCGCGCGTCGCCGTGCATCACGCAACCTACACCGAGCTTCTCTCCAAAAAGCCGGCAAGCGCCGTCGACCGCTATATCCTCCTGGACGCGCAGGACTGGATGACGGATGTGCAGCTCAACGAATTGTGGTCGCAGATCAGCCGTACCGCCGCATCGGACGCCCGCGTCATCTTCCGCACCGCAGCCGAAAAGAGCGTGATCGAAGGCCGGCTTTCCCCCGATATCCGTAATCAGTGGGTCTATCTGGAAGAGCGTTCCAGCGAGCTCAACGCCTTGGACCGCTCGGCCATTTATGGCGGTTTCCATATTTACCAGAGGGCTATGGCATGAAAACCGTCGGTGAGAATGTAAGTCTTGCAGATAGTGCACATGCGAGCCTGATGGACCGCATGTATCGCCACCAGCGACATATCTACGATATCACCCGCAAATATTACCTTCTTGGCCGCGACCGGACCATTTCCGGCCTGAACGTACCAAAGGGCGGCACGCTCCTGGAAGTCGGCTGCGGCACCGGTCGCAACCTGCTGCTGGCCGGCCGCAGGTTTCCTGACGCCAAACTATTCGGCCTCGACATCTCCGCTGAAATGCTGCTGACCGCAGCCGAGAATTTCGCCGGCAGGGCGGAACGCCCGATTTTGCGCGTGGCCGACGCCACCGCTTTCCGCCCCTCCGAGTTCGGTCAGCCCGACGGGTTCGACCGGGTCATGATTCCGTATGCGCTGTCGATGATACCGGACTGGGAAAAGGCAGTGGAACAGGCGCTCAAGGCGCTGAAACCCGGTGGCGCGCTGCATATTGTCGATTTCGGCCAGCAGGAACAGCTGCCGAAGTGGTTCCGCACGCTCCTGCACGGCTGGCTCACGCGCTTCCATGTTACGCCCCGCGCCAATCTTCGCTATGTTCTGGCCAATATGGCAGGCCGGTTTGATGGCAACCTCGAATTTGAGGAAATCGCCCGTGGTTACGCCTGGCGGGCTGTCATTACCCTTCCGGTCACTGAAGCGCAGCAACCGAAAATCCACCGCATCCTGGCCGACGCCTGATTGCAGAAGGTAGAACGGACCCCGCGCAGCGCCGAGGGGCGTCACCGTCAAGGCTCCTGCAGCGCCTTATTCGGCGATGAATGCGCAAATCGCTTCAAAATCCAGCGACTGTCGGGTGCAAAAAGCACGTTGCCACTTGCCATATCAGTTTGTTTACCATGTTATGCGTAAATCGGGAGATACGGCGCGCCGTTTTGGCGGCCGTATAGGGGCAATATTTTCATCAGGGTTCCAATGCGGCTGCGTTTATCGGCACTATTGTCGGCTTTGCTATTGATCGGCGGCTGCACCTCCACGAGTTACGATCTGCTCGAAACCGCGTCCGTATCCAAGCCAAAATTTTCCGATACCGACCCGCAGGATTTCGGCGTCAACAACCCGCACCGCCATGAGGTGCACGGCATCGACGTGTCCAAATGGAATGGCGATGTCGACTGGCAGACCGTGCGCAAGTCGGGCGTGTCATTCGTCTTCATCAAGGCAACGGAGGGGTCGGATCGAATCGATCCGAAATTCGGCGACCATTGGCGCAGCGCCGCAGCCGCGAATATTCTGCATGCGCCTTACCACTTCTATTATTTCTGCTCGACGGCAGACGCGCAGGCCGACTGGTTCATTCGCAACGTGCCGAAGGACGCCGTTACGTTGCCACCGGTCCTCGATGTGGAGTGGAACCCTGCCTCCCCCACCTGCAAGACGCGCCCGGCTCCCGGCATCGTACGCGCCGAAATGCAGCGCTTCCTCGACCGCATCGAAGCCCATTACGGCAAACGTCCGATTATCTATACCTCGGTTGATTTCCACCGCGACAATCTCGTCGGCCAGTTCAAGGACTATCATTTCTGGGTGCGGTCCGTCGCCGCGCATCCGACCAAGATCTATGAAGACCGGCAATGGGCCTTCTGGCAATACACCGCAACAGGCGTCGTACCCGGCGTAAATGGCCCGACCGACATCAACGTCTTTGCCGGAAGCGAGAAAAACTGGCGGAAATGGATCGCTTCGGCCAAATAGGACGGCCAAGAAGCAACACTTTCCAAAATTCGGCGTTGTTCAACCACGTCAGATCGCCCGATCCGTTTTTTTGTCGCAAACATATGGGTAAAGCGGGCTAACAACCTATCGAGGAAATTCCCATGCCCACGTTCCGGTCGCGCAGCATAATCTTTGCCGCCGCTCTGTCTCTTTTGTCTTCCAGCGCAGCCCTCGCCACGCCACCGGTTGCATCGCCTGACGATCCCAAGCAGGTCGCCTGCGGTGGTGATCTCGGTACGTTTCTTGAAGGCGTCAAGGCCGATGCGCTTGCCAAGGGCATTCCGGCAGATGCGATCCAGAAGGCATTGGCGGGCGCACAGATCGACCAGAAGGTGCTATCGCGTGACCGCGCGCAGGGCGTTTTCCGCCAGACTTTCCTCGAATTCTCGCAGCGCACCGTCAGCCAGGCCCGCCTTGATATCGGCCGCAGGAAGCTGCAGGAGCTCTCCTCCACCTTCGCCCGCGCCGAAAACGAGTTCGGCGTGCCCGCTGGCGTCATTGCCGCCTTCTGGGCCATGGAGACCGATTTTGGCGCCGTTCAGGGCGATTTCAATACCCGCAACGCGCTGGTAACCCTGTCGCATGATTGCCGCCGCCCGGAGCTCTTCCGCCCGCAGCTGCTCGCGCTGATCGAAATGGTTCAGCATGGCGATCTCGATCCTGCCACCAATACGGGCGCATGGGCCGGCGAAATCGGCCAGGTACAGATGCTGCCGAAGGATATCATCGCCTTCGGCGTCGATGGTGATGGTGACGGCCACATCAACGTCAAGAGCAGTGCGCCCGATGCCATTCTGACGGCTGCAAAATTCATCCAGCACCTCGGCTTCAAAAAGGGCGAACCCTGGATTCAGGAAGTTTCCCTGCCCGAGAACCTGCCCTGGGACAAATCCGGCCTTGGCGGCCCGCTGACCGCCGGCGAATGGTTTGCGCTTGGCGTCACCCCGCGCGATGGCAACAAGAACTTCGCCTCCCTTCCCGCCGCACTCATCATGCCGCAGGGCCGCAAGGGTCCGACTTTCCTCACCTATCCGAACTTCAACATCTATCTGGAATGGAACCAGTCGTTCATCTACACGACCTCGGCTGCCTATTTCGCTACCCGCCTGATGGGCGGCCCGGTCTATGACAAGGGCAACCCAGATCCCGGCTTTGATGACGCCACCATGAAGCAGCTTCAGACCAAGCTCGAAGCACGCGGCCACAATGTCGGCAAGGTGGATGGAATTCTCGGTTCTGGCACCCGCGTCGCCATCCAGAAGGAACAGCAGCGCCTCGGCATGCCGGCGGACGGCTGGCCTACGGCAGCTCTTCTACAGGCGCTTTAACCTGTCTTAACGCTGCTCTCCGGCCCTTAATCTGTCGGCCGGAATCAAGGCGGAAATCGCTAATCTCGACCGGATGACTGGGGATAAAACCCCGGTCATTTACTTTTTTTAAACATATGAAGCACTGCGTGATAAGAAAATAACCATTCATTTTCAAATAATTACGGAAATTCCTTTTTCGAGGCCATGAAAGACGTGCTGCACCGCATCACAAAAACCGCTTTTCAACTGCCACAAAACGGTCATATTATCGAAGCTGTCAACAAGAGGAGGCACCCATGGGACTTACAAAATCTCTCAATGCCTTGGCAGTCGGTTTGGCGTTTTTGTTCGTAGCGATGATGCTTTTCATCTGACGAGACGTGAAGACCAAACGCAGTGAAGAACCGTAGATGACACGAATTTAAAAAGCGCAGGCCCCGAGGGACCTGCGCTTTTTTCTGTCCGAAAATAGACTGGCTGAAATCACGCGGCGCTGCGGCGCAGACGCTCCAGGCCCAGATTTTCAAGCACGGCATCAACCAGCGGCGCGCGGTTCATGGTATAGAGGTGGAACTCACTGACGCCGCGCCGCTGGAGATCAGCGATCTGCTCGGCCGCAACCTCTGCAGCCACGCGGGCGCGGCCCTCCAGATCCTCGTCATAGCCTTCAAAACGCTCATCCAGAAACGCAGGAATGCTTGTGCCGCAACGTCCGGCGAAACGCTTGAGCTGGGTGAGATTCTGGATCGGCATGATGCCCGGAACCACCGGAATGGTGATCCCCGCCGCCGTAACCCGTTCCATGTAACGTTCGAACACGTCATTATCGAAGAAGAACTGCGTCAGCGCCCGGGTAGCGCCATTATCCGCCTTGCGCTTCAGCATGTCGATATCAACAGCTTCACTTGCGCTTTCCGGATGCTTTTCAGGATAGGCAGAGACGGAAATCTCAAAGTCGCCCAGCTCCTTGAGGCCCTTTACCAGCGCCGCGGCGTTCTCGTAACCCTGCGGATGCGGCTGGTAAGCCGTGCCGATACCAGTGGAGGGATCACCGCGCAGCGCCACGAAATGACGAACGCCCGCATTACGAAACTCGTCGACGACCTGATGCACCTCATCGCGGCTCGCGTCCACGCAGGTCAGATGTGCGGCCGTCGCCAGGTGGCTGTCACCGATCATCCGGCGCACCGCGTCCAGCGTCGGCGCCTTGGTGGAACCACCGGCACCGTAGGTGACGGACACGAAGTCCGGGTTCCACTTCTTAAGCTCGGCAACCGTTTCCCATAGCTGGGTTTCCATCTCGGCGTTCTTGGGCGGGAAAAATTCGAAAGACAACCGGATGTCGCCATCACGGCGTGCGGTTTCCGACCTCAACATATCATGCCCTCCCGGAGCGAAGTAAAACCGCCTCTTGCGCCACATCGTCTGCCATCAGCAGCCGCTGGTCGCGGGCAACCCAGATCGTAACGTCCAAAGCCTCGTCGGACGCCTTTTCAGAACGCAGATCGACGGCACGTTCCAGAAAAAGCCCGGCCTTCTTCATCCACTCTTCCATCAGCGGGTGCGAGAAGCCTAGCCGCACATGCGCGTGTTCGTCGCGCAGATATTCAAAGGAATGCGGCGCAAGATCGATGACGATCAGCCGACCACCCGGACGCAACATGCGCGCCGCTTCAGACAGCGCGATCTCGGGCTGGTCGAGGAAATGCAGCACCTGATGGATGACAATCAGATCGAAATCCTGTCCCTCGAGCGGCAGATTGAGAATATCGCCATGGCGCACAGAGGCGTTCACCACGCCCGCCTTGTCGAGATTGGCGCGTGCCACCGAAAGCATGTCGCGGCTCGCATCCACGCCGATGGCACGGCGATAAATGCCGCTCAGAAGCTGCAGGATACGGCCGGTGCCCGTGCCGAGATCGAGCAGCGAATCGACGGGCGTGGTGCCCACCAGCTTCAGCAGCGCGCCTTCCACGGCTTCGTCGCTGACATGCAGGCGACGCAGTTCGTCCCAGGCGGACGCATTACGGCTGAAATAATCCTGCGCCCGCTCCGCCCTCACCCGCTTGACGGCGGCCAGTCGCTCACTGTCACGCTGAAGAACCGCGTCGGAAGGCGAGGCCGCTGCAAGCAACTGCCGAACAACACCCGCAGGCTCGCCATCCTGCCGCAAGCGAAAATAGGCCCACGCACCTTCCTGATAACGCTCGATCAGCCCCTCTTCCGTCAAAAGCTTGAGGTGACGGGAGATACGCGGCTGCGACTGGCCAAGGATTTCGGTAAGGTCGGTCACCGTCAGATCGCCGGCCGAAAGAAGCGCCAGCAACCGGAAGCGCGTCGGCTCACCCGCCGCCTTCAGGAGATCCACCAATTTGTCCAGACCGAACGCCACTCTGCCGCGCCTCGCAAGCTAATCAAGATATAAAGATATCTTTATGTCGATGTGGCGCGAGATGCAAGCGCAAAGTGCCGCGCGAGACGATCATCTCCAATTATTACACGGAAAAAGGCCCGCTTTGCGGCGGGCCTTTTTTGAAGTGATGACAAACGGATCAGCGTGTCAGACGCTTGTAGCTCACGCGGCCGGGCTTGATGCTTTCCGGGCCGAGGCGACGGACCTTGTCCTTTTCGTAGTCTTCAAAGTTGCCTTCGAACCATTCCACGTGGCTGTCACCCTCGAAAGCGAGAATGTGGGTCGCGAGGCGGTCCAGGAACATGCGGTCGTGGCTGATGATAACGGCGCAACCGGCGAAGGCTTCCAGCGCTTCTTCAAGTGCCGCCAGCGTTTCCGTATCAAGGTCGTTGGTCGGTTCGTCGAGCAGCAGTACGTTGCCGCCCGCCTTCAGCATCTTGGCAAGGTGCACGCGGTTGCGCTGACCACCCGAAAGGTTGCCGACCTTCTGCTGCTGATCGCCGCCCTTGAAGTTGAAGGCGCCGCAATAGGCGCGCGAGTTCACTTCGAACTTGCCGAGCTTGATGATGTCGTTACCACCGGAAATTTCTTCCCACACGGTCTTGTCACCCGCCAGCGCGTCGCGGCTCTGGTCGACGTAACCGAGCTGGACGGTATCACCGACCGTGATCGAACCGCTATCCGGCTGCTCCTGACCTGTGATCATCTTGAACAGCGTTGTCTTGCCGGCGCCGTTCGGGCCGATGACGCCCACAATACCGCCCGGGGGCAGCTTGAAGGACAGGTTCTCAATCAGCACGCGGTCGCCATAGGATTTGGTGAGGTTCTCAGCCTCGATGACGACGCGGCCCAGACGCTCGGCGACCGGAATGACGATCTGCGCATCGCCGGGACGGCGGTTTTCCGCTGCTTCCACCAGCTCGTCATAGGCCTTGATACGCGCCTTGGACTTCGTCTGGCGGGCCTTGGGGCTGGAGGCGATCCATTCCTGTTCGCGGCTGATGGCCTTCTGACGCGAAGCATCTTCGCGGGCTTCCTGCTGCATGCGCTTGGCCTTCGCCTGCAGATAAGCGGAGTAATTGCCCTCGTAAGGAATGCCGCGACCACGATCGAGCTCGAGAATCCAGCCCGTGACGTTGTCGAGGAAGTAGCGGTCGTGGGTGATCATCATCACGGCGCCGGGATAGTCGCGCAGGTGCTTTTCGAGCCAGGCGATGGTTTCGGCATCCAGATGGTTGGTCGGTTCGTCGAGCAGCAGCAGGTCCGGCTGCGACAGCAGCAAGCGGCACAGTGCCACGCGGCGGCGCTCACCACCCGAAAGGCCGGTCACCGGCGAATCGCCGGGCGGGCAGCGCAGGGCGTCCATGGCCATCTCGACCTGATTTTCGAGGTCCCACAGGTTCTGGCTGTCGATGATGTCCTGAAGCTTCGCGCCCTCTTCCGCCGTTTCATCGGAATAGTTCATCATCAGCTCGTTGTAGCGGTCAACGATCGCCGTCTTGCTCGCCACGCCTTCCATGACGTTTTGCATCACGGTCTTGTTTTCGTCGAGCTTCGGCTCCTGCTCGAGGTAACCGAGCGTCGCACCTTCAGCGAGCCAGGCCTCACCGGTATATTCCTTGTCAAGGCCGGCCATGATCTTGAGAACGGTCGACTTACCCGCGCCGTTCGGGCCGAGGATACCGATCTTGGCGTCAGGGTAGAAGGAGAGATGCACATTCTCCAAAACCTTCTTCGCGCCATAGGACTTGTTCAGCCCAGCCATGTGATAGATGAATTGACGTGCCATTGTAGCGAATGCTCCACATCGGATTTTTAAGAGTACGTATCGGGAAATTTGCCGCTATGTAGGGTAAATAGGACCTTGGGGCAACCTCTGGCACGATTATGACCCCATGATTATGACAGGCTGCGCGATGAGACGACGGGTGCGACGATGAATGAGATGACCGATAACTTCGCATTCAGCCGGATTGAGAGGCTGGAAGCCCCTTCCGGCGCATCCATCGCCTTCCGTCATCAACCTTCCGCCCTTGCTCCCGCCCGCGGCGTGCTGATGATCTGCCACGGCCTTGTGGAACATGCCGGCCGTTACCGCCGTTTTGCCGACGTCATGTCGCAGCAGGGTTTCGAGGTCTATGCCCACGACCATCGCGGCCACGGTCGCACGAAAGCGGCGGATGCGCCTCTTGGCCGTTTTGCCTGGAAGGATGGCGCGGACAAGGTCGTGGCCGACGTCATGGCGATGCGCCGGCTGGCCGGCGAGCGGCATCACGGCCTGCCGGTGATCCTGTTCGGCCACTCCATGGGGGGCCTCGTGGCGCTCAATACCGCTGTCAGTTACCCCGACGCCTTCGATGGCCTGTCGATCTGGAATTCCAATCTCAATCCCGGTCTTATGGGCCGTTTCGCGCAGATTGTGTTGCGGCTGGAAAAAATGCTGAAAGGCTCGGATGTGCCGAGCGCCATCCTGCCGAAAGCCACCTTCCGCGCCTGGAACGCGAAAATGCCGGAAAAGCGCACCCATGCGGACTGGCTGAGCCACGACAAGGCGGCGGTGGACGCCTATGTGGAAGACCCGCTCTGCCAGTTCGAGGCGAGCGTTTCCCTCTGGCAGGATGTCTTTGCACTCTCCTATCGCGGCCCGAAACTTATCGAGCGTCTGCCGAAGGCTTTGCCGCTTTTGCTGGTGAGCGGTGATGAGGACGCCGCCACCAATGACGGCAGGGAGATCGTGTGGCTTGCCGAACGTTTCCGGGAGGCGGGCTTCAGCCATGTCGAGCACACGATTTACAAGGGCATGCGGCACGAAACCCTGAACGAAATCGGCTGGCAGCCCGTCGTAGCGGATTTCGCCGCCTGGTGCGGCCGCGTCGTGGATGACAGTAAAACGCCCTCCCCGTCATTCCGGCCTTGAGCCGGAATGACGGAATTAGGGGACTCTCAAAATACCGAATGTCGAAGCTGCCGTGTCAACCCCAGTTTAGTGCCGTTCCAAAACGGAATAAGTCCATGAGATAAAATCACATGCGACGCGGCAAGCAGCGGTCTATAAACCGGCAGACACCAAGTACCGGGGGATAGATGACCGACAAGCCGAACAGGAAACCGCCGCTATCGGGCATCCGCGTCATCGAATTGGCGCGTGTTCTCGCCGGTCCCTGGGCGGGGCAGATGCTGGCCGATATGGGCGCAGACGTTATCAAGGTCGAAAACCCCGAAGGCGGCGATGATACACGTGCATGGGGACCGCCCTTCGTTGAGAGCAATGACGGAGAAAACCTCTCCGCCGCCTATTACCACGCCACCAATCGCGGCAAACGCTCCATCGTCGCCGATCTCAAAACACCCGAGGGCTGCGAACTGGTGCGCCGGCTGGTGCGCACCGCCGATGTCGTCATCGAGAATTTCAAGCGCGGCGGGCTTGCCAGATATGGCCTCGATTACGAAAGCCTGAGGGCGCTCAATCCGAAGCTGATCTATTGCTCCATCACCGGCTTCGGCCAGACCGGGCCCTATGCCGATCTCGCCGGATACGATTATATCGTGCAGGGCATGTCCGGCTTCATGTCGATTACGGGCGAAGCCGATGGACAGCCGATGAAGGCGGGCGTGGCGGTTGCCGATATCTTCACCGGCATCTATTCCGTATCGGCCATTCAGGCGGCACTGATCCACGCCATTCGATCTGGCGAAGGCCAGCATATCGACATGGCGCTTCTCGATGTGCAATCGGCCGTGCTCGCCAACCAGAACATGAATTACCTGATCTCCGGCAGGCCTCCCGTCCGGCTTGGCAACGCCCACCCGAATATCTCCCCCTATGAGGTGGTGCCAACGGCCGACGGCTTCCTGATCCTCGCGGTCGGCAATGACGGTCAGTTCCGCCGCCTCTGCAGTATCCTCGGCATCGGCGCGATCGCCGATGACGAACGTTACGCGACAAACAAGGCCCGCGTGGCGCATAAGGTCGAGGTGAGGCAGATCATTTCCACGGAGACGCTGAAATGGCAGAAGCGCGATCTTCTGACCGCCTGCGAGAAGAACGCCGTTCCCGCCGGACCGATCAATTCCATCGAAGAAATGTTCGCGGATCCGCAGGTGAAGGCACGCGGCCTCCGTATCGATCTGGAGGCGGAAGACGGCACTGTCATCCCCGGTGTCCGCACACCCATTATCATGTCTCAGACGCCGCTGCGTTATGAACGCCCGAGCCCTAAGCTCGGCGAACATCAGGCGCAGGTGCTGGCCGAACTGGAAAACATCGAAAGGACCACGACGCCATGACTGCAGCCGGAATGAAAAGAACAGGCGGGCAATTGATCGTCGAAGCGCTGAAGGCCAATGGTGTCTCCCGCGTTTCCTGCGTTCCGGGCGAAAGCTATCTGGCCGTTCTGGATGCGCTTTATGAAAGCGGCATCGAAACCGTGGTCTGCCGTCAGGAAGGCGGCGCAGCAATGATGGCCGATACCTGGGGGCGGCTGACGGGCGAGCCTGGCATCTGCATGGTGACCCGTGGCCCCGGTGCCACAAATGCCTCGGCCGGCCTGCACATTGCAAGGCAGGATTCCATTCCGATGATCCTGTTCATCGGTCAGGTGCAACGCGAAGCCCGCGAGCGCGAGGCCTTTCAGGAAGTCGAATATCGCCGCGCCTTTACCGAATTCGCAAAATGGGTAGGTGAGATCGACGATGCCCGCCGCATTCCCGAATTCGTCACCCGCGCCTTCGCCGTCGCCACCTCCGGCCGCCCCGGCCCGGTGGTTCTGACGCTGCCTGAAGACATGCTGGTGGAAGAGGTCGAAGCGCCGCAGGCAAGGCCCTATACGCCCGTGGAAGCGCACCCGGGTGCGTCGCAGATCGCGACCTTCGCAAAAATGCTCGGCGAGGCAAAGCGGCCCATCTTCATTGTCGGTGGCACCCGTTGGTCCGAGGAGAGCGTGGCGAACTTCAGAATTTTCGCGGAACAGAACAAGCTGCCTGTCGGCTGTTCCTTCCGCCGCCAGATGCTGTTCGATCATCTGAGCCCTTCCTATGCCGGCGATGTCGGCATAGGCATCAACCCGGCGCTGGCAAAGGAGATCAAGGAATCCGATCTCGTGGTCCTGCTGGGCGGCCGCCTCTCCGAAATGCCCTCCTCCGGTTATACGCTGCTCGACATCCCCTACCCGTCGCAGAAACTCATCCACATCTATCCGGAAGCCGAAGAGCTTGGCCGCGTTTACCGCCCCGATCTCGCGATCTGCGCTGCACCGGATGATTTTATCGCCGCCCTATCCTCCATCGCACTTTCCGGCAGCGCCGAATGGGCGGATCGCACCGCCGCCATGCATGCAGCTTATCTCAGCTGGTCTACCCCACCGCAGACCGGCCCCGGCGCTGTGCAGATGGGTCCAATCATGGACTGGATCGAGGCCAATGTGCCCGAGGACGCGATCTTCACCAATGGCGCGGGCAACTATGCTACCTGGGTCCACCGCTTCCACCGCTTCCGCCGCTTCAACACGCAATCGGCCCCGACATCAGGTTCCATGGGTTACGGCCTGCCGGCGGCGGTTGCCGCAAAGCACCTGTTCCCGGGGCGCGAGGTAATCTGCTTTGCCGGTGACGGCTGCTTCATGATGCATGGGCAGGAATTCATCACCGCCGTGCGTTACGGGCTGCCAATCATCACCGTGCTGGTCAATAACGGCACCTATGGCACGATCCGCATGCATCAGGAGCGGGAATATCCCGGTCGTGTCAGCGCCACCGATCTCGTCAATCCGGATTTCAACGCCTTTGCCAAAGCCTATGGCGGACACGGCGAAACGGTGGAAAGAACGCAAGACTTCGCCGCCGCCTTCGAACGGGCACGGGCAAGCGGCAAACCGGCGATCATCGAGGTGAAGCTGGATGCGGAAGCGATCACGCCGACGCGTACCCTGACGCAGATCAGAACCCGAAGCTGATATCGCGCATGGACATGGCTTCGGCATGGTGTAAATCCTGACTGTGACTCACAGCTTAGGAAACGCCATGCCGGATACAGCCCCTCCCGTCATCACCCCACGCGGCGCGAAGATCGAGCCCTCGGCCGGCGCGCCTTTCGAGGCAGTGCGCGTGGCCCGCGATGTGCTGCACACGTCCCGCACGGCAGCACTCGCCACGCTCGATCCCGTCAGCGGTTATCCCTATACAACCGCGACCAATATCGGCATCGAGCCGGATGGCACGCCGTTCTTCTTCGCGGCCGGGCTGACGCTGCACGCCCGCAATATGGAAAGCGATTCTCGTATCTCGCTGACACTCGCCCCTTTCGGCAAGGGTGACGCGCTGACGCTGCCGCGCCTGACACTGGTGGGCAGGGCGGAACAAATCAGCCCGGATGAAGTGCCGATCGCCATCGCGCGCTACATTGCCCGCTACCCCAAAGCGAAACTTTATCTCTCCCTTCCCGACACAAGGCTTTACCGGCTGCGGACGGAAGGCGTGCAGATTAATGGCGGCCCGGCCCGCAACGCCAGCAATATCATCCCCGCCGATCTGCGGACCGATCTGTCAGGCGCAGAAGAACTGATGGCGGCGGCGGAAAGCGAAGCGACCCGCCTTAACGCCATCAAGGGCGAAGCAGCTCGGCTCGCCGTTCTAGCTGGCGCAAAGGCTGGCCGATGGACGATCACCTCCATCGATCCGGATGGTATCGATTTCGCCTCGGCCAGCGATCTGGCCCGGCTTTGGTTTACGGAGCGGGTGACGACGCTGAAGCAGTTTGAGAAGGCGCTTGCTTCGCCGGTGAGGTGACGGACGCAAGCGATTCAAAAAACATGAAAATTGCTTCTACTTGGCATTTTGTGGCCATGTCGCCGCGCCGCGCCGTCGCTCCGGACTAGATCCGGGGTCCAGCGCGATCAAGTCCTTGATCGCGAAAGATTCTTTTCACGGCGCAGACGCGCCGTGGCTGGATGCCGGGTCAAGCCCGGCATGACGGGGAGAGTTTTTGACCCCATCCTATCAAAAAAGGCCGGGCCGCATTCCGCGACCCGGCCTTTTCTTGAAGATCAGACTGATGCTCAGAGAGCAGCGGTGACGATGAATTCAACCTTGTAATCCGGCGTTGCCAGCGCGGCTTCGCTGGTGGCGCGGGCCGGCGGGTTTGCCGGGTCGATCCAGCCTTCCCAGACAGCATTCATTTCGCCGAAGGTGGACATGTCGGAGAGGTAGATGATGGTCTGCAGGATCTTCGACTTGTCGGAACCGGCAGCAGCCAGCAGGCGGTCGACTTCAGCGAGAGCCGACTTGCTCTGTTCCGTCACGCTCGTACCTTCGCCAACCTGGCCGGCCAGATAAACGGTGTTGCCGTGAACGACGGCGCCGCTCATGCGCTTGCCCGGCTCGATACGCTTGATGGTCATGGAAAACTCCTGTTGATTGGCACTTGAAAAATAGAATGACGCGCGAAAAATCAGCCGCGCAGGTGATGGGTCTTTTCGTAGATCGCCGTGGAGCGCGCGCCGGAACGGCAATAGCCGAGCATCGGGCGCTGCAATTCATCGAGCGCATCCACCATGCCGGCAACGGCATCGGCATCGACGCCGTAGCGGCCGACCGGCACATGCATGATCGTCAGGCCAAGCTGCTCTGCACGCTCGGCAATATCGGCAAAAAGCGGCTGACCGTCTTCTTCGCCGTCCGGGCGGTGGCAGACGATCGACTTGAAGCCGAGTGCCTTGATCTCATCCAGATCGGCGACGCTGATCTGTCCAGTTACCGAATATTCGTCGTCTATGCGCCTGATATCCATGTCATGCCTCCTGAAACCGGCGTCCGCGCCGCTGGCCGTCATCCTTGAAATCCGCATCCGATGTAAGCGGTCAAATCCCATGCGTCAATGATGCCCGGTCTTCATTCGGTACGGCTCAGAGGATGGAAAAGCGCAGACCGAAGGAACGGCTTTCGCCCGGCTGAAGAATATTGAACTCACCGGCTGCCTCAAGCTCGCTACGCCCCACCCAGCGATGCGAAACCGGCTCGATGCCGAGCACGTTCGCCGGTGCCTGCTGGTTGCGCCACATCTGCAGATAGGGCAGCGTCTCCGTGCGAAAACGCACGGTGAGCGTCTTCCCGCCAATGGCCGCAATCGGGCCGAGTTTCAATTCCGCCCATTCAGTCTTGCCGGCCGAGACACAGAAAACACTGCCCGGCTCCTCGCCAAAACGCCAGCCATGGCCGCCGCCATCCAGCATTGCGCCTTCAAGCCGCACCGCATCGTCAAACAGGCGGGCGCCGACATTCATATGGTACATCAGGAATACTGGAATCGGCCGCCCGGACGTATTGACGATCCTGTCATCGAGGCTGACCTCGCCGCTTTCGCCATCGATCTTCCATGTCCGTTCCAGCAGCGCCGTGCCGCCATCCGCAAGCTTCACGGGAACCTCGACGCGCGCCAGTGCATTGGACTCGAGAACATCGAACGCGGTGATCGTTGCGGGATGCGAGGAGAAGGAGCCATGCAAGGGATATCGACGCCCCTCGCGGTCACCATCAATCGGTTCGGGATGACGGATATGATCGGGACCACAGGTAAAAAGAAAGCCTTCAAGCGAGTGGTCGATACGCGCATCGCCATCATCGGGAATGGCGCGGCCGGGCGCGATGTCTATGCCATCGACGACGCAGGCGCCGATATCGAAAACGGAGGTCTCATCGAGGAAAATGCGTGGCGATCTGCCAGCCTGAAACGAACGCAAGACAACCTCCCTGTGGCAGTAAAAACGCATGGTTCACGGAAACGCTACTAACCGTGACGGAAATTAAGATTGCATTAACCGCGAATTCACCTTTTTCACAATAGGGTCAAGATTACGGTGTGTTTATCGGTGACGAAGCAAGGGATAGCAGAATCGTGAAACAGTTTCTTAACGCAGCTCTGGGCCTGACGATCGCCGTGGCGTCGATTTTCGCTCCGCTACAGGCTGGCGCGCAGCAGCGTTATGGCGAACAGACCATGCTGGTTACGCCGGATGGCCGCGTTCTCGATTTCATGCCGGAACGTGGCGACATCGTCATCAGCCGTGACGCGATGGGCCGTACCGTGTTCTACGACCAGTACGGCAACCTGCTGGCCACCGAAATGCCCTCCGGCTACCAGCAGCGGCAGCAGGTACGCCAGCGCGACACCACCTATTATCCACCCGCCCCCGGCGGCCAGTATCGTGAGCCGCCGCGCGACTACGGTTATCAGGACAACGGCAACGTGCGCGATTATCGCGAATATCGCGGCGACGGTTCCGATGAGAATCTCTACACCGGTTCCGTGCCAGCCCCCGGCGCGGTAGAAAGCGGCCCGCTCGGCCAGCCGATGCCGGAAGAAAGCACCACGGCCGCCGTTCCGCAACCGGACCACCTGATCGAGCGGCATACGCCGGTAACGACGCCGGTCAACCGTTCCCGCCAGGAAATCGTCGCGCTCCAGACCTTCCTCGACCGCGAGGGCATCTCCCCCGGCGTGATCGACGGGAAGATGGGCGACAATGTCAACAAGGCCATAGCCGCCTGGCAGGACATGACGGGCGAAAAGCTCGACCCGAACAATTCAGAAGACATTCTGGAACGCCTACGCGCCTCGGGCGGCATGCCGATTGTGGATTACACGATCACCGCCGCCGATGCCGCCGGCCCCTACGTGGCCTCCATCCCGGACGACTATGCCGAGAAATCGCAGCTTCCTGCCCTTTCCTTCACGTCGACCTCGGAAGCGCTGGCCGAACGCTTCCATATGGATGAGAACTATCTGAAAGAGCTGAACCCCGGCGTCGATTTCTCCGTGCCCGGCACTATCATCAAGGTCGTCAATCCCGGCGAGGCGAAGAAGGGGCAGGTCGCCCGCATCGTTGCGCACAAGGGTATCAAGCAGGTCTTCGCCTATGGCCAGGACGGCAATCTGATTGCCGCCTATCCCGCCACGATCGGCTCCACGGACACCCCCTCGCCAAGCGGCACCCACACGGTAGAGCGTATCGCGCTCAATCCGGGCTACACCTATAATCCCAAGATCAACTTCAAGCAGGGTCAGAACGACAAGATCCTGCAGATCCCGCCGGGCCCGAACGGTCCTGTCGGCACGGTCTGGATCGCCCTGTCGAAGCCGACCTACGGCATTCACGGCACGCCGGAACCCTCGAAGATCGGCAAGACGAACAGCCATGGCTGTATTCGCCTGACCAACTGGGATGCCACCGAACTGGCGAAAATGGTCCGTCCCGGTGTAGTGGTCGAATTCGCGGAATAAATCGACTGGAAGAAAAGGAAAAAGCCCGGTGGTCCGGGCTTTTTTAGTTATGACGTTTCAGTCGCGCTTTTCCGTCAGGAAATATAGCAGCGCGGCTACCGGAAGAGCAAAGCCGATCCAGGAGGCGGCTTGCCATTCGCCAACCGCATAGGCCCAGCCGCCAACGGCGGAACCAATTGCACCGCCCATGAAAAATGTCGCCATATAGATGCCGTTCAGGCGGCTGCGGAATTCCGCCCCCAGCGTGAAGATCGCCCGCTGCCCGAGCACCAGATTGGTGGTGACACCGAAATCCAGAACGATTGCGGCAATGACAAGAATGGCGAGCGCCAGATGCGATCCCTCGGGCGCAAGATGCGTGACGGCGAAAGAGAGTGCTACCGCCAGCAGTGCGAAGAATGTCGCCGCCCGCGTCCATCCGCGATCGGCCATCCGCCCGGCAATCGGGGCGGCGACGGTGCCGGCCGCACCAGCCAGTGCGAAGAGTGCGATCTCACCCTGGCTGAGATTGAAATGCGGCCCACTCAGATAAAGAGGCGTCGTGGTCCAGAACAGGCTGAAGGCCGCGAAGAGAAAGGCATGATAGATCGCCCGCCGCCGCAGGACCGGCGTGTGAAGCGCCAGCCGGCCCATCGAAGCCATCAAGGCGCCATAGCTCAGCCGCGCTTCAGGCATACGGGTCGGCAGGAGCCGGAAAAGCACCACGGCAAGAAGCGCCATGACGGCCGCAGACGTCAGAAACACACCGCGCCAGGAGACAACTTCCGACAGAAGGCTGGAAACCGGCCGCGCCAGCATGATGCCGGCCATCAACCCGCTCATGACATTGCCGACCACCCGCCCGCGAATGGCGTGCGGCGCCATATGGGCCGCATAGGGAACGATGACCTGCACCGCCACCGAACTGACCCCTACCAGGAAGGCTGCGATCAGAAACGGCGTCGCATGTGGCGCGAATGCTGCGGCCGCAAGGGAAAGCACCGCCATGGAGACGGAGCCGACGACCAGCTTGCGGTTTTCCACGAGATCGCCGAGCGGCACGACAAACAGCAGACCGATACCGTAACCAATCTGTGTCAGGGTCACGATCAGCCCCGTCGCGCCAGCGGAAAGACCAAGCTCCGCACCGATGATGCCGGCAAGCGGCTGACCATAATAAAGATTGGCCGCGATCAATCCGCAGGCTGTCGCCAGCAGGAAAGTCAAAGCCGGGGAAATGGATGGTGCCTGAATATCATCCCCATCAATCACACGCGTCGTCATCATTTTCTCCAATATGGAAACAATCGTTTCCTAAATATTCACAAAATTATTCGGCAAGCCTCATGGCAATATCCACCACGGCCACCATGTCTTTAAGGCTCCGCCCTGTCTTTCCCACCACGCGCATACCGTACATCATGCACAGCATCGCCCGCGCAAGATCATCGGGATCAGCCTTGGACCGCACGGAACCATCCTTCTGCCCTTCGGCAACGAGGCGGGCGACGATCCGCTCCCTCGCCTTCACGGCCCTCTCGACCACAACGGCGATGTCGTCGTCCAGTGCCGCCAGATCAGCAGCGGCACCAACCACCAGACATCCGTCGGAGCCGACACCGCCGTGGGATCGTTCGGCGTAAAACATCAGCCCCGCTCTCAGCCGCTCATAACCGGTGTCGAAACCGGCCACAGCTGCCTCAAAACGCTCCGTCTGCATGATCCTGTAGCGCTCCATCGTCGCGATGAAGACGGCTTTCTTATCCTTGAAGGCCTTGTAGAGGCTACCCTGGGCCAGCTCCATCGCATCGGTAAGGTCGCCTACCGAGGTGGCGTGATAACCGCGCCGCGAGAATACCTTGATCGCGCCATCGAGCGCGCGTTCAAGATCGAACTCGCGCGGGCGGCCGCGATGGCGCTGTTCCGGGGAATGGGGCTGGCTGAAATTGCTCATGAGCCGAATATAGGAAACGATCGTTTCCAAATCAAGCAAAAATTTCGCGCCATGAAGAGGTTGCGGGAGCGCCTGGTAAAGGCGCCTCTTCTCCGCATTTTTGTGGGGCACCCATTTCACCAAACCGTCGCACCGTCGCCGCAACCGGGCCGGATTCGCAACGCGAGGTCAGGCAGCCCTGCGTGTCACGAGACGTGCCAAGTGCGCAACGCGCCTCGGAAGTCTTTTCGGCAGGAGGTTGATGACTTCCTCGGCAAAGGCCGCCGCATTTTCTACCGCCTTGTCGATATTGCTAACCTTCTTGCCATCCTGACAGAGAAGCGTGCCGCCATAGTCGAAAATATCGCGATAGGCCGCCCGCTCGACAATCGCCGTGTTGAGCACGGAGACGTTCTTTTCCGCCAGCAGCATCTTTACGAGCAACAGCGAACGCGTTGCCACCATGGCGTTGACCCGTGTCAGCACGATGGAATGGGCGATCGCTTTGCCCATCTTGCGGTTCAGGAATTCGATGTGATCGAGAACTTCGGCAGCGCCACGCGCATCCATGGCCGATCCCTGTACCGGAATCAGAACATGATCGGAGATACCGAGCGCCATGGTCAAAAGCGGCGTTTTTGCGCCGGGCAGGTCAATGATGAAACAGTCTGTATTGGCCCGGTTTTCGCGAATGTGGCCTTCAAGCGAAGCCATGGTCACATGCGAAATCACTGACAGGTTTTCTACCATGCCCGAGAGTTCGTACCAGCGGGAAATCCACAATTGCGGATCGGCATCCAGAACCGTCACCCGATGGCCGCTACGGGCGAGTTCGGTCGCCAGAAGCAGCACAGCCGTGGTTTTTCCGGCGCCGCCCTTGGTATTGGCGAAAGTGATGACTGACATGATACCCCCTGTTTGTCAGAGCCGTTTCATGCTCATTCACGCACCGACGCACTTCATGGTGCTTTCCGTAATCTTAACGAACAGGGTTAATAAAACGCTAATAACGATTACGCCGCAGAACAAAAAGCCCGCGATGGCGTCGCGGGCTTCATGGATTAGAGGTCGTATGGTCGCTCGGCACCGATGCGGGGTACAGCGTCGCCGCAGGTTTCTTCTCCCCGCCGGGGAGAAGAAACAAGCGGCACCCTCTCAGCCTCTCACAAACCTGGCGATCAAAGGTAACTCCTTAAAAGCAAGCCTCAAAAAGTGCCTTGGTATTCTCAAGCGTCATCGGCACCGGATTGCCGCCGCAGCTCGGGTCCTTGATCGCTTCCGCCGCCAGTTCGTCGATACGATCCGGCTTGATGCCCATGGCGGTGAGGTTCTCAGGCACGCCGAGTTCCTTGCGAAGCTCCAGCACATAGTCATAAAAGCCGTCGAAACCGCCGGAAATGCCAAGATAGGCAGCAGCGCGGGCAATCTTGTCCTCGATGGCAGGACGGTTGAAGCGCAGCACGGCCGGCATGACGACGGCATTGGTCATGCCGTGATGGGTGTTGTAGACAGCGCCGATCGGATGCGAGAGCGAATGGATGGCGCCGAGGCCCTTCTGGAAGGCAACCGCCCCCATGGCCGCCGCCGCCATCATGTTGGTGCGCGCTTCGATATCCGTGCCATCCTTATAGGCGCGCGGCAGGAATTCCTTGACGAGACGCAGGCCCTCCAGCGCCACACCGGCGCTCATGGGATGATAAAAGGGCGACGAATAGGCCTCCAGGCAATGGGCAAAAGCATCCATGCCCGTGCCGGCCGTGATAACTTTCGGCATACCAACCGTCAGCTCCGGATCGCAAATGACGACGCCGGGCAAGAGCTTCGGATGGAAGATGATCTTTTTTACATGCGTCTGCGAATTGGTGATGACGCTGGCGCGACCGACTTCCGAACCGGTGCCGGCCGTCGTTGGAACCGCGACAATGGGCGCGATCTTTGAGGCGTCCGCGCGGGTCCACCAGTCGCCAATATCCTCGAAATCCCAGACCGGGCGGGTCTGCCCGGCCATGAAGGCGATGGTCTTGCCAAGATCGAGGCCCGAGCCGCCGCCGAAAGCGACGACGCCGTCATGGCCGCCATCGCGATAGACCTTCACACCCGCTTCCATGTTGATTTCGTTCGGGTTCGGATCGACCTCGGCGAAGATCGCCCGGCCGAGACCCGCCTCTTCCAGCACATCCAGCGCATGCGCGGTAATCGCCATATTGGCAAGGCCGCGATCCGTAACGAGAAGCGGCTTTTTGATACCAAGCGTCTTGCAGGCTTCCGCCAGTTCCTTGATCCGGCCACGGCCAAGCTTGACGGCGGTGGGATAGCTCCAGTTGGCGACGATATTCATTTCGTGACTTTCTTCAGATGGTAGGATTTCGGACGGGTCAGGTTCTGGAAACCGAGGACGGAGAGCGAACCGCCACGGCCCGTTTCCTTCACACCGGTCCAGCAAAGCGCCGGGTCGAGATAGTCCGCGCGGTTCATGAACACGGTGCCGGTTTCGATTTCGCGACCGATGCGCCCGGCGCGGGCGGCATCCTGTGTCCAGAGTGAGGCGGTCAGCCCGTATTTGCTGTCATTCATCAGGGCGATGGCTTCGTCGTCGTTCTTCACCTTCATGATGCCCACCGCAGGACCGAAGGTTTCTTCGGTCATGAACTCCATCGAGTGATCAACGTTGACGAGGATTTGAGGTGCGACATAGGCGCTCTCACCATCATCGGCAGGGAACAGCTTCGGATCGATCAGTGCTTTGGCCCCCTTCGAGACGGCATCGGTAATCTGCGCACGAACCACCTTGGCAAAACGCTTGTTGGCCATCGGCCCGAGCGTGGTTTCCTGCTCCAGCGGATTGCCGAGCTTGTAGTTCGACACCCACGCGACCGACTTCTCGACAAAGGCGTCATAGAGGTTTTCGTTGACGTAGATGCGCTCGATGCCGCAGCAGCATTGCCCGGAATTATAGGTGGCGCCATCCATCAGCGTATCGACGGCGGCATCGAGGTCGGCATCCTCCATGACGTAACCGGGATCCTTGCCGCCGAGTTCAAGCCCGAGACCGGTGAAGGTGCCGGCAGCGGCGCGCTCGATCGCGCGGCCGCCTTCCACCGAACCGGTGAAGTTGACGAAGTTGAAAAGGCCCTCGGAAATGAGCGCCGAGGTCGTACCGTGGTCGAGGAAGACATTGATGAAGACATCGTCAGGCACACCGGCCTCGACAAAAGCCCGCACCATGCGCTCGCCGACCAGCAGCGTCTGCGCCGCATGTTTGATGACGACCGTATTGCCGGCCATCAAAGCCGGCGCGACGGTGTTGATCGCCGTCATGTAAGGATAGTTCCAGGGCGCTATGACGAAGACCACGCCATGCGCCTCACGCTCGATGCGGCGTTCGAAATTGCCGCTTTCCTCGATGACGAGCGGGGCCAACGCATCGGCTGCAATGGAGGCGACATAGTTGGAGCGTTCGTTGAACCCCTTGAACTCGCCGCCATAGCGCACCGGACGGCCCATCATATGGGCAAGTTCCGGCACGACCTCGTCCACCATTTCGTTGAGGCGTGCGACACCTTTCAGAACCAGCTGAACGCGGTCCTCAAGCGGGCGTCGAGCCCAGTCCTTCTGCGCCTTGCGCGCCTTTGAAACGGCGGCCCGTGCCGCCTCCAGCGACATCGCCTCCCGCTCGGCATAAACCGAGCCGTCGATGGGCGAGATATTCTGGATCATGGTCATGATGTTTTCCCGTAATGATTAGGCTCGTTCGAAACCGCGTGCCACTTCCCAGTCGGTCACGCGGCGGTCGTATTCTTCCTGTTCCCACGCGCCGGCGCGGACGTAATGATCGATCACATCGTCGCCAAAGGCGCTGCGCAGCATTTTCGATCCGTCCAGAAACGCAGTGGCGTCACGCAGCGTCTTGGGTATCTCGCGCACATCCTTGCCGCCATAGGCATCACCGACAAATTCGGGCTCAAGTTCAAGTTTATTTTCGATGCCGTCAATGCCTGCTGCAAGCAGGGCGGCCATAGCGAGATAGGGGTTGAGATCGGAGCCGCCCACGCGGCATTCGATGCGGATGCCCTTGGTATCGGCGCCGCAGAGGCGATATCCCGCCGTGCGGTTGTCGAGGCTCCAGATCGCTTTTGTGGGCGCGAAGGTACCCGCCATGAAACGCTTGTAGGAATTGATGTACGGGGCGAGGAAATAAGTAATTTCACTGGCGTGGGCCAGCAGCCCGGCAACATAATGCCGCATCAATTGCGACATGCCGTGCTCCGCATCTTTGTCCAGGAACGCGGGCGTCTTCCCGTCAAGGCTCCACAGCGACTGGTGAATATGTGAGGAACTGCCGGCGGCATTGTAGTTCCACTTGGCGAGGAACGTCACGGCCTTGCCTTTGGACCACGCGATCTCCTTGGTGGCGTTCTTGATGATCGCGTGCCTGTCTGCCATGGTCAGCGCATCGGCATAACGAACATTGATCTCCGCCTGCCCCGCGGACGCTTCGCCCTTGGAATTTTCAACCGGAATGCCGGCCCCCTGCAGGCCCTTGCGCAGCGCCCGCATCACATCTTCCTCCTTGGTCGTCTGGAAGATATGGTAATCTTCATTATAGCCGCTGGCGAGGTTCAGCCCCTTGTAACCGCTGGCGCGCGCCGCGTCGAAAGTCTGGTCGAAGAGGAAGAATTCAAGTTCGGTCGCCATATAGGCCTTCAGCCCCATGGCCTCCAGCCGAGCCACCTGCTTCTTGAGAAGTGCGCGCGGCGAATGCGGAACCTCTTCGTGGGTGTGATGATCGAGCACGTCGCACAGCACCAGCGCCGTGCCTTCCAGCCACGGCACACGGCGCAGCGTCGAAAGATCGGGCTTCAGGGCATAATCGCCGTAACCCTTCTCCCAGCTGGAGGATTTGTAACCGGGAACGGTCTCCATCTCCATATCGGTGGCAAGCACATAGTTGCAGCTATGGGTTTCCTCAAAGGCGCTTTCGACGAAGAACTCCGCCTGGAACCGTTTGCCCATCAGACGCCCCTGCATGTCGACAAGGCAGGCCAGAACCGTGTCGATGCGCCCTTCGGCGACATCCATTTTAAGCGCGTCAAATGTGTAGCTCGTCATTTTATCCGTTCCCTTTATTGTCGTGACCGGGCGGCCGGGTTGCGGCCGCCCGTTTGTTTAAGCATCAGGCCTTTGCAGCCGCCGCTGCCATGGCAGCCTGCTTGTGCTCCAGCGCGAATTCCTCTTCCGGCGAGAGGATGAGGCGATGACGGCCGATGAAAGCGAAATAGGCGATGGCGACCGCAAACCAGACGGCGACCCAGAGCACGCCCTTTGTGAAGTTCGGATCCTGGATCTGGTAAAGCAGCGTGACGATGGCGATGATGACAGTCAGCACCGCACCTGGAATGCCGAAGGGCGAGCGGAACGGCCGCTCGATATGCGGCAGGTTCTTGCGAAGCAGGATGAAGGAAATCGCCTGCATGATGTAGGAGAACATCGCGCCGAACACAGCCATGTTCAAAAGCACGCTGCCGATGATGCTGCCGCCCTGTTCCGCACCCAGCGCGAACCAGATGACCAGCATGACCGCAAGGCCGACGATCGCGCCGGTGATGTTGGCCACGTATGGCGTGCGGTATTTCGAGTGGGTGATTGACAGCACGGTCGGGAAATAACCCGCACGCGACAGCGAATAGATCTGGCGACCCTGCGCATAGAGGATCGTATGAAAACTTGCGATCAGGCCCGTGAGCGCCACGAGACCAAGCAGCACGACACCGCCATCGCCATAGATCGCCTTGAAGCCATCAAGCAGCGGCTCAAGCGAGGAGCTGAGATGGAAGGCGCCGACGCCCGGCAGCGACGGGTTGAGCAGCACGATCATGAAGGCCGAAACCATCAGCGTGACCATGCCAAGGATGATACCCTTCGGCATGTCGCGTTTCGGATCGACGGATTCCTCAGCCGCGAGCGGCAGCTGCTCGATGGCGAGGAACAGCCAGACCGCGAAAGGCAGCGTGGCGAGAACGCCCGAAAAACCGAACGGGAAGAACGAGCCACCGCCCTCCGGCAGTTCCACCGCCTTGCCATCAGGTCCGACGCCGATGTTGAGCGCAAAACGCGAAAAATCGATATTGGGAATGGCACTGATCCAGAAGAACACCAGAACGGCGAGCGAAATCAGCGTGATGACGAGCGTCACCTTGAAGGAAAGCTCAAGCCCGAAGACGTTGAGCGCAAGGAATATCGCGTAAAACGCTATCCACACGAAGGGTGAATAGGCCGGATCGAGGCCGAGAATGGAGTTCACATAGGCTGTGATGAAGGTGACGACGACCGCCGGCGTCAGCACGTATTCAACATTCTCACAAAGACCGGTGATAAAGCCGCCCCATGGGCCCATGGCCGTGCGAGCGAAGGAATAGGCCGCACCCGTGTGTGGCAGCGCCGGGCTCATTTCGGCGATCGAGAATGTCAGCCCGAGATACATGATGGCGATGATGATGCCCGCCACCAGCATGCCGCCCCAGCCGCCGGTGGAGAAACCGAAATTCCATCCGGAAAAATGCCCTGATATGACCGCGCCGACGCCAAGCGACCAGAGCGACCACACGCCCGCATAACGGGATAGTCCGCGTTTTTCGAAATAGGATGCATCAGCTTTCTTGTAGCTGACGCCTGACGATGAACTGTCCATGCCCTTCTCTCCTGATAAGAAAAAAACAAGCCAGTCAGCCGTTATTGGCCGATTGTGCCCCAGTCTTCGGCGCCATCAGGAAACTCCCGGATCGCGCCGCACGCATCTGCTGTTCCCGTACCGCTTCGTTTTCCGGCTTCTTTGACCGGATGGCGGCAGTCTCCCTTCGACGCCTGACCCCGGTGTGTTCACCATCGGCCGGCCCCTGCTCCCTCACTCGTCGATCGATGCGAGTGCCTTTCCCATAAGCTCGTGTAGAAATGCGGCGATGTTCGCCTGCTCTCCTTCATCGGCGATCAGATCGTTGCGGATCTCGATCATGACGTTCAAAAGCCCGTCCGGCAGCGCATGCAGTCGCAACGTATGCGTCACGCCATCTTCCGGGCCATAAGGATCGTTGCGATTGACCGTGAGCGAGGCCCCTTCGGCACCTGTCAGCATGGCGTCAGCGAGACGGCTGTCGGTATCATGCAGGATGCCGATCTCAACCTCGCGGAACCGGCCGTGATAAACCGGCGTGAAACTGTGGATGGTCACCACCACCACCTTGCGGCCCTTCGCCTGCCGCTCGGCGATGATCTCACTCACCCGGTCGTGAAACGGCACATACAGCGCTGACGTTCGGGCAAACCGCTCCGCTTCGGTGAGGTCGAAATTGCCCGGAATATCATATACTTCGCTTTTTACCGGCATGGCGGACGGCGATTCGGGGGGCCTGTTGCAATCATAGACCAGGCGGGAAAACCTCTGATAAATGAGCGTCGCGTCGAGCTTCTCCGAAAGCAGACGGGCAACGGCCAGAGCGCCGGGGTCCCATGCCACATGACTTGAAAGAACCTCGGGCGACAGGCCGAGCGTGCTTAATCTTTGCGGGACGGTGGCCGAAGCATGTTCGCAGACGAGCAGGACATCGCCCGCCGCACCGGCATTCTCGATGCCAACGGCCTGCCCTTCCGCTTCTGTGAAAAACCGCGAACGCACCGTCATGCACGTACCCCACCCGGAAAACCGTCTTCCCTAACGGCGAAAAGAATTCTTCACATTATGGCGGGTGTCAAATGGAATTTTGAAATTTTCTCTTCATTTTTCCATTGACTCAATCACGGGCAGAGATGTTTATTTTAGCGCACACACCGGCAGAAAGACCGGAAGGGGAAAGATTTGCGCAACACCGCGGCCACCGTGTCGGACGTCATCCATGCCCATTACGACGCGCTGACACGTTCCGAAAAACGGCTGGCAGAAAGCCTGCTCGGCAATTATCCGGTGTCCGGCCTCGGCAGCATCACCACGATTGCCGAAAATGCCGGTGTTTCCACCCCGACAGTCGCGCGGATGGTGCAGAAGCTCGGCTATAAGGGCTACCCCGAATTTCAGGCGCATCTGCACCAGGAGCTGGAAGCGACGATCTCCGGTCCGGTGGCCAAACATGACCGCTGGGCAACCAATGCGCCGGGCCTGCACATTCTCAACCGTTTCGCCGACGCCATTACCGGCAATCTGCGCGATACGCTTGGGGATCTCGATACCGCCGTCTTCGACAATGCCGCCGCGCTGCTTTCCGACCGCAAGCGCAGCATCTACTTCGTCGGCGGGCGCATCACCGGTGCGATTGCCGAATATTTCTTCACCCACATGCAGGTGATACGGCCGAAGACAACGCTGATGTCGTCCAACTCCAGCGCCTGGCCGCAATATATGCTGAATATGAGCGCCGGCGATGTGCTCGTCATTTTCGACATCCGCCGTTACGAGCACGATATGACGACGCTGGCAGAGGTGGCAAAGGCAAATGGGGTGCAGATCATCCTCTTTACCGACCAGTGGACATCGCCGGTGGCGCGTCATGCGCTGCATATTTTCCGGGTCAAAATAGAGGCCCCGTCCGCGTGGGATTCGTCTGTCGTTACGCTTTTTGTCGTCGAGGCGCTGATCGAAGCGGTGCAGAGCGGCACGTGGGACGAAACCAAGGAACGCATGAACGCACTGGAGGGCCTGTTTGAACAGACACGCCTGTTCCGACGCCCTGACAGAACGTGAATATGCGTAGCCGGCATACGACTTGACGCCGATGCCGCACGCTGATTGGATACCTGCGATCGCTACCAGCACGATAAAGCAGGGGAAAAACCAAGCTGGGGAACGCATCTGGTCTAACGGACAAAAACGGTCAACTCCCGCAATTGCTGGCAAAAAGCCCGATAATGGCGGAAAATGGGTTTAAAGTGGCGGAATCCGGATAAATGAATTGCCATCCAGCCGTCACATTAGCTTCATCGAGAATCCGTATCAGCGTCCGCAATATGAGAACACGAAGAGGAGAAAAAAGTGATCTCTCACTGCCGCCGACTGCTTGCTACAACCACCGCACTGGTCATCGCCTCCACCGCTATTGCCGCCGCTGAGCCGAGCGCCGAACTGATCGCCGCCGCCAAGAAGGAAGGCATGCTGACCACCATCGCCCTGCCGCACGACTGGTGTGGTTACGGCGACGTGATCGCCGCCTTCAAGGCGAAATATCCGGAAATCACCGTCAATGAACTGAACCCCGACGCCGGCTCCGCCGACGAAGTCGAAGCAGTCAAGGCAAACAAGGACAATAAGGGCCCGCAGGCGCCTGACGTCATTGACGTCGGTCTTGCTTTCGGCCCGCAGATGAAGGCCGAAGGCCTGCTGCAGCCCTACAAGGTCTCCACCTGGGACGAAATTCCTGACAACGTCAAGGATCCCGAAGGTTACTGGTACGGCGACTATTACGGCGTGATGTCGTTCTTCGTGAACAAGGATCTTGTCAAGGAAACGCCGAAGGACTGGGCAGACCTTCTGAAGGCTGACTATTCCGGTCAGGTCGCGCTTGCGGGTGACCCGCGCGCCTCCAACCAGGCTATCCTCGGTGTTCTCGCCGCCGGTCTTTCAACCGGAGCAAAATCCGGCAAGGAAGCCGGTGAAGCCGGCCTGAAATATTTCGCCGACCTCAACAAGGCTGGCAACTTCCTGCCGACTATTGGCAAGGCCGGTACACTTGCACAGGGTGCCACGCCGATTATCGTTGCCTGGGACTATAATGCGCTGTCCTGGAAGAAGACGCTGAACGACAACCCGCCGACGGAAGTCGTCGTTCCCGAGAAGGGCGTTCTCGCCGGTGTTTACGTGCAGGGCATTTCCGCTTACGCCCCGCATCCGAATGCTGCCAAGCTGTGGATGGAGCACCTCTACTCCGACGACGGTCAGCTCGGCTGGCTGAAGGGTTATTGCCACCCGATCCGCTTCAACGCCATGGTCAAGGCCGGCAAGGTTCCGCAGGACCTGATCGACAGCCTGCCGCCGGCAGCAGCCTATGAAAAGGCGATCTTCCCGACGCTCGAGGAAGTCGATGCCAACAAGGCGGCCGTCACTGGCGGCTGGGATAGCGTTGTCGGCGCGAACGTGAAGTAAATTGTTGAAAACGCACCCCGGCCGATCAAAGCCGGGGTGCTTCTTTTATAATATAGACCTTTATAGACAGACCGTTTGAAAACGGCGTTTGGGGACAAGGATGCCATCAACCAACACCGGCGGACCATCCGACGCGCGCAGAAAGCTGCCGCTGCATTGGATAGGCGTCGTACCTTTTGCCGTTTTTGTGCTGCTGTTTCTGATTATGCCGACGATGAAGATCGTCGTTGGCGCGTTCCAGCAGACAGACGGAACTTTCACGCTTGAAAACATTGCAGGGCTTTTTACCGCATCCATCCTTTCGGCCTACTGGATCTCGATAAAGATCAGCCTCGCTTCTGCAGCGCTCGGCTGCCTCATCGGCTTTGCCGTCGCCGCGGCCGTAGTGCTCGGTGGTCTGCCGCAGCGTATCCGCGGACCGCTTCTCACCTTTTCAGGCGTCGCCTCGCAATTCGCCGGGGTACCGCTTGCCTTCGCCTTCATCGCCACGCTTGGCCCGGTCGGCCTCCTGACCGTCTTCCTGAAGACGCAGGTCGGCATCGATCTCAGGATGCTCGGCTTCAACATCCTGTCCTTCTGGGGTCTCACCGTCACCTATCTGTTCTTCCAGATTCCGCTGATGATCCTCATCATCACGCCCGCGCTTGACGGCCTGAAGCGCGAATGGCGCGAAGCGGCGGAAATTCTCGGAGCCACCGGCTTTCAATATTGGCGCATGGTGGCCTTTCCGATCTTGCTGCCGTCGCTGCTCGGCACCATGTCGCTGCTGTTTGCCAATGCCTTCGGCGCAGTGGCCACCGCAATTGCGCTCACCGGCTCCTCGCTCAACATCGTACCGATCCTGCTCTTCGCGCAGATTCGCGGCGACGTTCTCGGCAATCCGCATCTCGGTTACGCGCTCGCCTTCGGCATGATCGTCGTGACAGGCATTGCCAATGCACTTTATATCTGGCTGCGCGCCCGCAGCGAAAGGTGGCTGAAATGAAGCGTTTCTTCGCCTGGGGCGCGCTGATTTTCGGCCTGCTCTATTTCGCCCTGCCGCTGATCGGCATGACCAATTTCTCGCTGAAAATGCGGCGCGGCGAATATTCTTTCGACGCTTATGCCAAGGTGCTGGGCGACCCGCGCTTCCAGGAGACCTTCAGCTATTCCGTCGTCATGGCGCTGTTCACCATCATTTTTGGCGTCCTGCTGGTGGTACCGACAGCCTATTGGGTGCGTCTGAAACTGCCGGGCCTGCGCCCCTATATCGAATTCATCACGCTTCTGCCGCTGGTCATCCCGGCCATCGTCATCGTCTTCGGTTATATCAGGCTTTACAACACCTCCAGCTGGCTGCCGCTGACCGGCACGAGCTTCGGCACCAACCTGCTTCTGATGTTCGGTTATGCCACGCTCGCCCTGCCCTATATGTACCGCGCCGTCGATACCGGCCTCAGAACCATCGACGTGGCGACACTGACGGAAGCGGCGCAGAGCCTCGGCGCGGGCTGGACGACCATCCTCTCGCGCATCATCCTGCCCAATGTTCTGGTCGCCGTGCTGTCGGGCGCCTTCCTGACCTTTGCCATCGTCATCGGTGAGTTCACCATGGCAGCCCTTTTGAACCGCCCGGCCTTCGGCCCCTACATGCAGCTGCTGGGTGCCAACCGCGCCTATGAACCGGCAGCGCTTGCCGTGATTTCCTTCGGCATTACCTGGGGTTGCCTCGGTCTGATCCAACTCGTTTCACGCTACCAGAAGGGCGCGCCTCCCAAGGCCTGAGGACAATATTTCATGAGCTTTTTGACACTTAGCAACATCAAGAAATCCTTCGGCTCCGTCCAGGTCGTACATGATTTCAACATGGCCATCGAAAAGGGCGAGTTCGTCTCCTTCCTCGGGCCATCGGGCTGCGGCAAGACCACGGTACTGCGCATGATCGCCGGTTTCGAAATCCCGACCGGAGGCTCGATCGTCATCAACGGCAGGGACCAGACAACGCTCCGGCCCAACCAGCGCAATATTGGCATGGTGTTCCAGGCTTATGCGCTGTTCCCGAACATGAACGTCTATGAAAACGTCGCCTTCGGCCTGAAAGTCGCTGGCAAACCGAAAGCCGAAATCGACGCGCGCGTGAAAGAAATGCTCCAGCTCATCCACCTGGAGCATCTGGCTGACCGTTATCCCTACCAGATGTCGGGTGGCCAACAGCAACGCGTGGCGTTGGCCCGTGCGCTCGCGCCGAAGCCGGAAGTGCTTTTGCTGGACGAACCGCTCTCGGCACTGGACGCCAAGATTCGTGTTTCGCTGCGCGAAGAAATCCGCCAGATTCAGCAGAAACTCGGCATCACCACCATTTTCGTGACCCACGATCAGGAAGAGGCCCTGTCGATTTCCGACCGCATCGTTGTCATGAATGCCGGCCGCGCCGACCAGATCGGCTCGCCCTTTGATATCTACAACACGCCCGCGACCCGCTTCGTCGCTTCCTTCGTGGGCACGCTGAACCTCATCGACGCGATCGTGGCCGACTCCTCATCCAACACCATCCAGGTCGGGGAGCAGCAGATCACCCTGCAAAAGCCGGTCAATGCGGCAAACGGCGAAAAAATCACCCTTGCCCTGCGCCCTGAAGCGGGTTCGCTCGGCAGCGACGCGAAAGGCGATGTCGCCATTTCCGGCACGGTCACCTCCAGCCAGTTCCTCGGCTCGGTCATCCGCACCCGCCTCGATCTCGGCGGATCCACGCTGTCATTCGACATGTTCAACGATCCCGGCACAGCACCGCCCGCCGTCGGTGAGCAGGTCACGCTGAAATTCGCAGCCGGTGACCTGATGCTCATCAAGGACTAAAACGCTTTTCCAGACGCAAAACCGCTTCGCCCATTTGCGGGAGATGGTAGAGCAGGTATGACTTCAAACCTGCATACCAACGATGTGAGGCCATGATGCGCGCGCTTTATTACGAACGATTCGGTGAGACCCCCGTTGTCGCGTCCCTGCCGGATCCGGAACCGACAGATGGCGGTGTGGTCATCGAGGTAAAGGCCACCGGCCTTTGCCGAAGCGATTGGCACGGTTGGATGGGACATGACCCGGATATTCGCCTGCCGCATGTTCCCGGCCACGAATTCGCCGGGGTGATTGCCGCTGTCGGCAAGAACGTCACCCGTTTCAAAACCGGTGATCGCGTCACCGTTCCCTTCGTCTCAGGCTGCGGCCATTGCCACGAATGCCGCTCCGGCAACCAGCAGGTCTGTGAGGCGCAGTTCCAGCCCGGCTTTACCCATTGGGGCTCCTTCGCCGAGTATGTCGCGATCGATTACGCCGATCAGAACCTCGTGCATCTGCCCGATGCGATGAGCTACGCAACGGCGGCCGGCCTCGGCTGCCGGTTTGCCACCTCCTTCCGGGCAGTGACCGATCAGGGGCGCCTGAAGGGCGGTGAATGGCTGGCGGTGCATGGCTGCGGCGGCGTCGGCCTGTCTGCCATTATGATCGGCGTCGGCCTCGGTGCGCAGGTCGTCGCCATCGACATCGCCGAAGACAAGCTCGAAATGGCCCGTCAGCTCGGCGCAACGGCCACCATCAACAGCCGGTCCGTGGCCGACGTCTCCGAAGCGGTGCGCGAGATCACTGGCGGTGGTGCACATGTTTCGGTCGATGCGCTGGGTCACCCGCAAACCTGCTGCAACTCCATCAGCAATCTGCGTCGGCGCGGCCGTCACGTGCAGGTGGGCCTCATGCTGGCAGACCACGCCATGCCCGCCATCCCCATGGCGCGGGTGATCGCGCATGAGTTGGAGATCTATGGTAGCCACGGCATGCAGGCGTGGCGTTATGAGGACATGCTGGCGATGATCGAAAGCGGCAGGCTCGCGCCGGAAAAGCTGATCGGCCGCCACATCACGCTTTCCGAGGCCGCAACCGCCCTGCCCGCCATGGACAGCTTCAGGGAAAGCGGCATCAGCATCATCGACCGGTTCGAATAGCGATAATGGCTTTTGACACGGGGCACCGTTTAAGTGTCTTTCGTCAGGAGGAGCCCAACATGCTGTTTCTCGATAGCGTAACCACAAAAGAGAACCTCGACGGAAGCAACGTCTATCCCTTCTCCGTCCCTGCGCTACGCCATCTGCAACGTCTTGAGTTCAAGACGCCGATCACCTTTTTCGCCGGCAATAACGGTTCGGGCAAATCAACGCTGCTGGAAGGACTGGCGGCGGGAATGACTGCCTATGCCATCGGCAATCACGGTCAGGTAACCGGCGACCTTTACCTTCAGCACGCCGAGACCGTGGCGAAGTCGTTCTATTTCGCCCGCAAGAAATATCCGAAAGTCCGCATGTTTCTGCGCGCCGAAGACGTGCTTGGCTATATCCGCCGCCAGAATGAGGAAGCGCTGGACGATTTTCGCTGGGAGCGGGAAAAGGCACTTAAAAAAGGCGAGGGTTTTCCAGAGGAAACGCCCGAGACATTTCGCAGGATCGTCAGGAACAATATACTCGACCGCCGTTCCCACGGCGAAGGGTTTATGGACATCATGCAGCAGAGGTTGCACGGTGCCGGTCTTTATTTTCTGGATGAACCGGAAAGCCCGCTTTCAATGCAGAAACAGCTCGAACTCGCCGCGCTCATCCGCCATGCGGCCGATCGAGGCGGGCAATTGATCATCGCCACCCATTCGCCCGTCCTTCTGGCCATTCCAGAGGCAACGATTTATCATTTCGACGAGGATGGCATCACCGAACGTCTTTATGACGAGTTGGAGACCATAATCTTCCTGCGGCGCTTTCTCGACAGCCCATCGAAATACCTGAGTGATTGAACAGCATAAGGCTTGAAATCGCGCTGCTCTTGCCGCATTCCCATAAGTAATACGAAATTTAGAAAAGAAGCAGCCTCATGTCTCCCACCACCACACCGGCGGCAGCCCGGCCCCTCAATAGCCAGGATTACAAAACGCTCGGCCTTTCGGCCCTGGGCGGTGCGCTCGAATTTTACGACTTCATCATTTTCGTATTTTTCGCGACCGTGATCGGCCATCTGTTCTTCCCGCCTGAGATGCCGGATTGGCTGGTGATGATCCAGACCTTCGGCATCTTTGCCGCCGGTTATCTGGTGCGGCCGCTCGGCGGTATCGTACTGGCGCATTATGGCGACCGTTACGGCCGCAAGCGTGTCTTCGCTTTCTCGATCCTCTTGATGGCTCTTTCCACGCTGGGCATGGCACTGATGCCGACCTACGCCACCATTGGCGTGGCCGCTCCCATCCTGCTCATCATTCTGCGCATGCTGCAGGGTGCCGCCATCGGCGGTGAAGTGCCCGGCGCCTGGACCTTCGTTGCCGAACACGTGCCCTTCCGCCGCGTCGGCCTCGCCTGTGGTTTCCTCACCTCCGGTCTTTCCTTTGGCATCATGCTGGGCTCGTTGATCGCCTTTGCCATCAATTCGCTTTTCACGCCGGAAGACGTGGCCGGTTACGCCTGGCGCATCCCCTTCCTGCTCGGCGGCATTTTCGGCCTCATCGCCGTTTATCTGCGCCGCTGGCTGGAAGAGACGCCGATCTTCATGGAAATGAAGAAGTCGAAGTCACTGACGGACAAGCTGCCGCTCGGGCTGGTGCTGAAGCACCATATGCGCGGCGTGATCATCTCCGCCCTGCTGACCTGGGTTCTGTCAGCGGCAATCGTCGTCACCACGCTGATGACGGCGACCTTCCTGCAAAAGCTCTACGGCTATACGCCAACGCAGGCGCTCGCCGGCACCAGCTTCGGCACGCTGTTCCTGATCTTCGGCGTCATCATAGCCGGAGCCCTGATCGACCGCGTCGGTTCCGGCCTCTTCTTCATGGGCGCCAGCATCTTCTTCGGCGTCGCCACCTTCACCTTCTACAGCTACGCCGGCACCTCGCTTCAGACCATGTTCTTGCTTTACGGCGTCATGGGCCTTTCGGTCGGCATGGCCGGTGCGGTGCCCTATGTCATGGTGCGGGCGTTCCCGGCATCCGTCCGTTTCTCCGGCCTCTCCTTCGCCTACAACGTCTCTTATGCCGTCTTTGGCGGGCTGACGCCGATCGGCGTGACGACGGCGCTTGCGATCAACCCCATGGCCCACGCCTGGTATCTGGTCTTCATCGCCGTCCTCGCCTTCGCGATCGGTCTCTACCTCTATCTGCGCGGCAGCGAGATAGAGAGCCATGTCGGTATTGAGGAACTGGCGGCATTGCGGTCGTAAAAACAATGAATATGAAACCGCCCTCGGCCTCGCGCCGGGGGACAACGAGCTACAACAATCAACTATGCATGCCGGAGTCTGAGCGCAACGATAACCAGTCCAGCCAATTACTCCAGCAAGCTGAGCTTTAAAAAATAAATGCGAAGACCTACCTGCGATCGCGTAAATCATATAAAGATTATCTTACCATTTATTTTAGATAATTAAATATTATCCAGAGTATAAATTGAATCATCAACGAACAGCGATTTTCTTTACTATTTTGATCGTATTGGGTTTTACTCAATTTAGAACGTTATTTTATTCACTTTATTTCTTAGAGAAGGGTGGAATAAACTATTTCATAATATCTACATCTATTACAGCAGCGCCTTTCATACCGTTTTTTACCGTCCTATTTCTAATTTTTTTCCCGTGGAGAATGCATAGGTATCTGGCTGTCGCTTTGGCCATAGGCACCGGAAGCGCCGGCATGCTGTTCAGTCTTTTTGCTGCGTCGCTTTCGGGCGGAGGCGCATACATGGTTTTGGTTCACGGTTTCACGCTAAGTCTTGCAGTCTCAGCATCAATCTTGTTTACGGCGCGCAGGTCAACGCAACCGTCCTCTAAAGGCGGCTGGCTGTTATTGATCATCGCTGCGGCCACTGGGCTTTGGTCCTTGGTCGCCGGGGTCGCCGCTGCCGCGCAGGCGCAATATATCGCCGGTCACCAGGCATTCTGTATTGCAGCGCATACCGAGAATGACGATGCGCCGCTAAGATCATTTGCCGAACTGAGGGGCCTCTCGTTTTACACGACCTTGTCTGGCTATAAAAAGTACCACCACTGGTACTTCCACGGGCTTCTAATTGTAAATCACAGCGATGGTGTGAAAGTGTATAATTGGTCTCCGCGCCGATTGCGCTTCGACCTCGTGGAAAATCCAGAACTAATCCTGAAGTCACCCAAATCGGCTTGCGTTCCTCGAAATAATTTCTGGCGCTCCTTATCGATCCTCTAACAACATAAGCCAACGGAAAAATGCAAAAAGCGCGGGCAATACCCGCGCTTTTCGCTGCGACACCAGCGTCCCAAACATCAGGCCGCGCTATCGATTTTCTCCTCGCCGTTCGTCGGCACGTAGTTGAGCACAGGGCCGAGCCAGCGCTCCACTTCCTCAACCGGCATATCCTTGCGGCGCGCATAATCCAGCACCTGATCACGCTCCACCTTGGCAACGCCGAAATAATAGCTTTCGGGGTGGCCGATATAGATGCCCGACACGGAAGAACCCGGCCACATGGCGTAGCTTTCCGTCAATTCCACACCCACCGCATTGGTGGCGTCAAGCAGGGCAAACAGCGTCTTCTTTTCGGTGTGGTCGGGCTGGGCCGGATAGCCAGGTGCCGGGCGGATACCGGCATAGGCCTCGCCAATCAGCTCATCACCGGCAAAAGCCTCATCCGGTGCATAACCCCAGAACTCCTTGCGCACCCGCTCATGCATGCGCTCTGCAAAGGCTTCCGCAAAACGGTCGGCCAGCGCCTTGACGAGGATGGACGAATAATCGTCATTCGCCCGCTCGAAACGCTCGGCAATCGCCACTTCTTCGATACCCGCCGTTACCACGAAGCCGCCGACATAATCGGCAACACCGCTATCGACAGGCGCGACGAAATCGGACAGCGCCACATTGGGACGTCCGTCTCGCTTGGAAAGCTGCTGGCGCAACGTGAAGAAGGTCGCCAGCTCTTCTTTACGGCTCTCATCGGTAAACAGCCTGATATCGTCGCCCACCGCATTAGCCGGCCAGAAGCCGATCACCGCGCGCGGCCGGAACCAGTTCTCCTCAATGATCTTCTTCAGCATCGCCTGCGCATCGCTATAGAGCTGACGCGCCGCCTCGCCCTGCTTCTCGTCATCGAGAATCGCGGGGAAGCGGCCCTTCAATTCCCAAGTCTGGAAAAACGGCGTCCAGTCAATATAGCGAGAAAGCTCCTCAAGGTCGTAGGTCTCGAATACCTTTGTGCCGAAAAACTGCGGCTTGACGGCGCTATAGCTCGACCAGTCAATCTTGTGCGCATTCTCGCGGGCGCGGGAAAGCGGCAGGCGCTGCTTCTCACGCTCGTTGCGGGCGTGAGCCTCTGCCACCTTGGCATATTCGCTGCGAATACCGTCGATATAAGCGGGCTTCTGCTCGGCGGAGAGAAGCGCCGACACGACGCCAACGGCGCGCGAGGCGTCAGTCACATAGATCGCCTGCCCCTGCTCATACCGCGGATGAATTTTTACCGCCGTATGCACACGGCTCGTCGTCGCACCACCGATTAGCAGCGGGATGTCGAAACCCTGCCGTTCCATTTCTGCGGCCACATGCACCATCTCGTCCAGCGACGGCGTAATGAGGCCGGAAAGGCCGATCACATCCACCTTTTCGGCGATTGCCGTTTCGAGGATTTTCGTCGTCGGCACCATGACGCCGAGATCGATGATCTCGTAATTGTTGCAGGCGAGAACGACACCGACGATGTTCTTGCCGATATCGTGCACATCGCCCTTGACGGTCGCCATCAGCACCTTGCCGGCCGCCTTCTTCTCTTCGCCGCCGTTCAGGCGCTTTTCTTCTTCCATGTAAGGAAGAAGCACCGCCACGGCCTGCTTCATCACGCGAGCGGATTTCACCACCTGCGGCAGGAACATCTTGCCCGAACCGAAGAGGTCACCCACCACGTTCATGCCGGCCATCAGCGGCCCTTCGATGACGTGCAGCGGACGCTCCGCCTTCTGGCGCGCCTCTTCCGTATCGGCCTCGATATAGTCGGTGATGCCGTTGACCAGCGCGTGCTCCAGCCTTTTCTCGACGGGCAGTTCACGCCAGGAAAGATCCTGAACCTTGGTATCCTTGGCGCCCGTGCCCCGGAAACGCTCCGCGACCTCCAGCAGGCGTTCGGTCGCGTCATCGCGGCGGTTCAGCACCACGTCCTCGCAGGCCTCGCGAAGCTCCGGGTCGATATTGTCATAAACCGCAAGCTGACCGGCGTTGACGATGCCCATATCCATGCCAACCTGGATGGCGTGATACAGGAACACGGCATGCATCGCCTCGCGCACCGGTTCATTGCCGCGGAAGGAGAAGGACAGGTTGGAAACGCCGCCGGAAATATGCGTAAGCGGCATGGTTTCGCGGATGGTCTTGGTGGCCTCGATGAAATCAACGCCGTAATTATTGTGCTCCTCGATACCGGTCGCGACAGCAAAGACGTTCGGATCGAAGATGATGTCCTCAGGCGCCAGGCCGGCCTTTTCGGTCAGCAGCTTGTAGGCCCGCGCGCAGATTTCCACCTTGCGCTGATAGGTATCCGCCTGCCCCACCTCGTCAAAGGCCATGACAACGACTGCCGCGCCGTAATTGTGGACGAGCCGCGCCTGCTGGAGAAACTTCTCCTCGCCTTCCTTCAGCGAAATCGAGTTGACGATCGACTTGCCCTGAACGCATTTCAGACCGGCCTCGATGATCTCGAACTTCGACGAGTCGATCATGACAGGCACGCGGGCGATGTCGGGCTCGGCAGCGATGAGGTTCAAAAACTCCACCATCGCCTTTTCGGAATCGATCAGGCCTTCATCCATGTTGATGTCGATGATCTGCGCGCCGTTTTCCACCTGATCGCGGGCAACGGCCAGCGCCGCCGTGTAATCACCGGCGGTGATTAGCTTGCGGAACTTGGCCGAGCCGGTGACGTTGGTGCGCTCGCCGACGTTGACGAAAGGAATATCCTTGGTCAGCACGAAGGGCTCAAGGCCCGAAAGCGACATGAAGGGCTTATGCTCGGGGATCGGGCGCGGCTTGTAATCCTTGACCGCCTCGGCAATCGCCCGGATATGCTCCGGCGTCGAGCCGCAGCAACCGCCAACGATGTTCACGAGGCCGTCGCGGGCGAAACCCTGCACCTGACGCGCCATCATCTCAGGCGTTTCGTCATATTGCCCGAACTCGTTCGGCAGGCCTGCATTCGGATAGGCACAGACGAAGGTATCGGCGACATCGGACAATTCCTGCAGATGCGGACGCATGGCATCCGCACCGAGTGCGCAGTTAAGGCCGATGGTAAAGGGGTTGGCGTGGCGCACCGAATTCCAGAAGGCAGACGGCGTCTGGCCGGAAAGCGTGCGGCCGGATAGGTCTGTGATCGTGCCCGAGATCATGACCGGCAGGCGGATGCCCTTGGCCTCGAAACGCTCCTCGCAGGCGAAGATCGCCGCCTTTGCATTCAGCGTATCGAAGATCGTCTCGATGAGGATGATATCGGCGCCGCCATCGATCAGGCCGTCGATCTGCTCGCCATAGGCGATACGCAGATCGTCAAAGCTGACGGCGCGGTAACCGGGATTGTTGACATCTGGCGAAATCGAGGCCGTACGGTTGGTGGGGCCGATGGCGCCAGCGACAAAACGGCGGCGGCCATCTTCCCGCTCGGCGCGCTGGGCGGCGCGGCGGACGATCTGCGCACCCTCGCGGTTGAGGTCGTAGACGGCATTTTCCATCTCGTAATCGGCCTGCGCGATGCGGGTCGAGGAAAACGTGTTGGTTTCGAGAATATCCGCACCCGCCATGGCGTAGCGATAGTGGATGTCTTCGATAGCGTCCGGCTGGGTCAGAATCAGAAGGTCGTTATTGCCTTTCTGGTGACAGGCGCAGCCGATGAAGCGGTCACCACGAAAATGATCTTCGTCAAAACCGAGACCCTGAATCTGCGTGCCCATGGCGCCGTCGAGAATGAGGATGCGCTCGCTGGCGGCTTCGCGCAGCGCCTTGAAAATTTCCGCGCCGTCGCGCTTTGCCCCCTCAGGGCCAAACAGATCGTCAAACACGGGCACACTCCTCATTTCGATTTGCAAGATCGCAAGTCGTCAAGTCACATAAAGATATGTTTATGTCAATATATCTTCAAGGGACAGGCATGGCTTTGCGTCGTTGCGTCACGTTACGAAATATCGCTGACAGATGACAGGTTTATACGGCAAGGATATAAGCCGAAGCAGCAAACCGCATGGAGGACGCGATGTCTGAGGACGATCACAACAGCCGAAACTGGAATACCCTGCCCTGGCACCGCCAGTGGCTGGTAAAACAGGCCGAGGGGCTTTTCGACTTCTTCCAGTACCGGTCGCTCAATCCTGCCGGCGGCTTCTTCGATCTCGATGTCAAGGGCGCGCCGTTGCAGGCAAACGATCCCGTGCGCGGCATCCATGCCTCCGCGCGCATGGTGCATTGCTTCTCCATCGGCCATCTGCTCGGCCGTCCGGGCTGTGGCGATATTGTCGACCACGGCATGACCTATCTCTGGAACAGGCATCGCGACAGCGAGCATGGCGGCTATTTCTGGCAGGTTAACGATGCCGGCCCCGTGGACGCCACCAAGCAGGGTTACGGCCATGCCTTCGTGCTTCTGGCCGCCTCCTCCGCCAAGACCGTCGGCCACCCGCTCGCCGACCAGATGCTGGCCGATATTACCGAAGTGCTGGAAACCCGCTTCTGGGAAGAAAAACACGGCGCGATCGCCGAGGAATTCAACCGCGACTGGTCGCCCATCGATAATTATCGCGGCCAGAATTCCAATATGCATCTGACCGAAGCGTTGATGGCCGCCTATGAGGTGACCGGCGACAAAAACTACCTCGGCAAGGCCGAACGCATCGCCGATCTTCTCATCCGCCGTCGCGCCGGTGAACTGGATTTCCGGGTTCCGGAGCATTTCGACGACAACTGGACACTCGACAAGGACTATCGCGGCAACGAGATGTTCCGTCCCTCCGGCTCCACCCCCGGCCATTGGCTGGAATGGGCGCGCCTCCTCCTCCAGCTTTGGGTGTTGGGTGATCGCCGCCACGACTGGATGCCGGTGGCCGCCAAATCGCTGTTCGTGCAGTCCATGGCGCTTGGCTGGGATCGGGAAAAGGGCGGCTTCTTTTATACGCTCGACTGGAACGACACTCCCGACAAGCGGGCAAAGCTTTGGTGGCCCATGTGCGAAGCGGCGGGTGCGGCCCATTTCCTCAACGAGAACCTGCCGGCGGACCCTTTCTATGAAGACAGCTACCGCCGCATCTGGAGCACCATCGCCAACAGCTTCATCGACCATGAAAATGGCGGCTGGCATGAGGAACTGACGGAAAATCTGGTTCCCGCTCACACGCTGTTCCCCGGCAAGGGTGATATATACCACGCCCTCCAGGCATGCCTCATCCCGCTTTTCCCGGCTACGGGCAGCCTGACAAGGGTGATCGGGGAAAGCGGCGGGGTTTATTAAGCGCGTTGTTCGCAACGGCGTTCGAAGACTTCTCCACTGTCATGCTCGGGCTTGTCCCGGGCATCTGCAGCCTATAGGCCGGACGCAACGCGGTTAAATCCCCGGCATTGGGCCGAGGATAAAGCAACAGTCAAAACCCGATTGTTTCCTCGAAGTCATCCCAGGACTGATACATTTCATAACGCCCGATGCCAGGGATCGGCACATGGCCGTAATAGGGCGAAAGTTGAAACTCGGCGGCCGCCTCGCTCTTGCCTGCCACGGCGGCAACATAGATCGCAGAGGCAAGCCCGGTGCGGTTCGCGCCATGTTCGCAATGGATGAGAACAGGCTTTTCCGCGTTGCGCAGCACCGCCGCCAGCGTTTCTGAATCTTCCACCGAGACTTTCTCGCTTGAGCTCAGCGGATAGTCGACCAGCCGGATGCCGTTGTTTTTCGCGGCCTTGCTTTCGGTATCATACCAGGCTTCACGCTTTTCATCGCGCAGGTTGATGATGGTCTTGATGCCATAGGCCTTGGCGTAAGCGGCGATGTCCTTGCCACTCGGCTGAGCCGAACGATAAAGCTCGCCGGGGATGACCTCGTGAAAATTCCCCGTAAGCTGGCCGATGCCCATATGTGCGCCGGCCAAAACCGGGAGGGCAACGAGGCCAATGGCCGTGATCTTCAAAAACTTCAGAAAAATACGCAAAACATCAACCCGCGACATCAATCCAATGTGTGGCAGATGACACCGCAAACCGGCGAAAACAAGTCACGCCCCGTCGCGGCCCGTGCGCTTCGCAAGCAGCCGGGGCACGGCAGGCCCATGGAGCGGTTGCAATGCAGGGCCTTTGGACCCAAGCATAAATTCTCAAAATACCGTGATTGCCGGCATCGTGTGATCTCTTCAATCAAATTCGGCGGAAATGACGGTAACCCGCCACTCCAGCCTTTGCGGTTCCACCCGCTCGTTGTTGCGCAGGCGAAATGTCCGGCAGGCGGCGAAGGTTTCGCCAGCTTCGATCCGCCTTTCGCTCACCTGATAGGGATCGAACGATACGGAAGCTCGAAAGGCCGGTTCGAAGCCCTCAAGCGTGTAGGTCAGACGCTGCACCGCGACATTGTTATCATTGCGGAAGCTGACGCGAATGGGCAGTGCAGGATCCGGACAGGCGGCCTCGAACCCGGCAGTCGCGACGATATGCTCCAACCGCTGGCTGCTGCGACGCCAGTCGTAAATGACAAAGGCAGCCGTGCCGGCCCATATCAGGAGCAGGCAGATGACCACCGGTTTGAGATGCCGCGGAAATGCAATAAGGGTGAGGAGAAGAATGGCGCTGAGAACGGCCCCGACAATCACGTCGCCCCTCCTCCGCTAAAATAAATCTCCATACGTTTCTGCCCTCCCATGCCCTTCCAGCCACAAACGGCCGCGCGAGGCGGTCGTTGGGGTATTATCTCGACGGCGGCTCGAGCCTCTAGCATATGGCGCGAAGTACCGGCATCGCAGCCGTCAGCCACAACTCTATGGGTGCTCCCCCCGGTGTCAAGACAACCAAGCGTGACAGATGGCGCCGGCATTGCCGTCCTCAGAAAGAACGGCGAAGGGAACCAAACGCCGCCGAAGACGTTCGCAGCATCAGAACAGCATGGCGGGACATAACGAAACGCCGCTGCATGGAGGTAAGTAGGCCAGCCGGCAGGGACGACAAGCCGCCCCTTGGCTCCGCCGAAAGCCACCCCATATTAAAAGTTACTAAACTATGCTACATATCAGTCAGCTCAGGGAGAAAACGATGAAAACGCTGATCGTAACGTCGCTCCTGGCCCTTTCGGCCAGCACCGCAATGGCCGCGGATGCCGTCTACGAAACACCGGCGCCTCCGGTCGCACAGGAAACGTTGCCGGTCTTCACCTGGTCTGGTCCTTATCTTGGTATTCAAGGTGGCGCGGGCTGGGCAAATGGTGATTTTTCGGCAGGTGCCCCCATAGGCTCGGATAATTTCGATGGCGGCATTCTCGGCGCCTTCGCCGGTTACAATTACCAGTTCGACAATAATTTCGTTCTCGGCATCGAGGGTGACGTCGACTATAACTGGAATGACAATGATTATGCGGGTGTGAACATTGGCACCGACTGGCAAGGGTCCGTTCGTGGCCGCGTTGGTTATGCCTTCGATCGCGCCCTGCTTTATGGCACCGCCGGCTGGACCGCCACACGCGGTTTCATCGACACCCCCGGCGCCGGCAAGGATAGCGCCACCTTCAACGGCTACACGGTTGGCGCAGGTCTGGATTACGCCTTCACCGACAATGTCTTCGGCAGGCTGGAATATCGTTACAACGATTACGGCGACAAGGACATATTTGGCATCAATACCGACCTTGACCAGCACACTGTCAAGGTGGGCCTCGGCGTGAAGTTCTGATCACAATCGAGTTTCGTTGACTGAAGCCCGGCCATCCGCCGGGCTTTTTTCGTTGCAGAAGACCAGCGTAGGCTACGATCCGCTCTGCGAAAAAACGGAACAATATGAACTCCGTAAAAATGAAACATTCACAAGCCGTTCAGCAGTTCCGTGCCATCATGCGGGCATAATGAGCCTCTATCTCCCGAAGCAGGCTTATGGAGTAGCCCATGAAAAAGATAATTCTTTCCACGATTGCCGCGCTTGTTGCCACTGGCAGCATCTTCGCATCCTATGGCAGCGCCAGCGCGCAGGACTATCCCTACCGTCCGCGTTACGATCGGGGTTACGACCGTGGCGGCCCGCCGCCACCGCCCTATCGCGAACACCGTCGCCACAATGATGGCGCAGCCATTGCCGGAGGCCTCGCCGCAGGCGTCATCGGTGGGCTGATCGGCGGCGCCATCGCCAATAATAGCGGCCCCCGTTATTACGAACCGCCACCGCCGCCGCCGCGCTGCTGGTTTGAAGACCGGCGGGTTCCGAATTCCTATGACGGCGGCTGGCACACCGAAAGCATGCGGGTCTGCAACTGATGTCCGATCCTGCGGCCTGGTTTGCTTCAAATGGCAAGCCGGGCTGCTTTCAGCGAATGAGATGGCGGGATACGATTTTCATCCCCACCACGCGCTCTCACCGATACTGCGTGAGGCGCGACAGCACCCCTGCGATCAGCACAGAAAATCAACAACCATCTGATAAAAAAAGAAAAATGGTGGGCCTGGAGAGACTCGAACTCCCAACCAAGCGGTTATGAGCCGCCGGCTCTAACCATTGAGCTACAGGCCCCTTCGGAAAACGCTATCCGAAACACCGGTTTCGCAATGGTTCGAATCCGGTGGTCACGCTCTAACGCAATTTTTGCAGCCCGACAAGCCATTGATGCTTTCGCTAAACGGTGCCGCCGTATTAGCTACACAATCTAAGGCAATACCCGTTCAAGGGACTCAATCAACGAGGAAACACCATGAAGACAAAATCGGCCCGCCTTTTTGCACTTACCGCAATGACAGCAGCAGCCATGATGCCGCTCTCCGGCCAGTTGCTCGCGCAGGAGGCCACCCCGCGTGAAGCCACAATCAGCGTTTCCGGCGAAGGTCAGGCGGCCATCGCTCCTGATATGGCAATCCTGTCGTTCAGCGTCGTCAAGCAGGCAGAAACCGCGGCCGCCGCTCTTTCGGAAAATTCAAAGGCGCTGGCCGATGTTCTGAAGGCGCTGAAGGAGGCGGCGATCGAGGATCGTGACCTGCAGACCAGCAACTTCTCGGTGCAGCCGCTTTACAAGCATTATGAGCCAAAGGACGGTGTCTATGTCGCTCCCGAAATCACCGGTTACCAGGTATCCAACGGCCTGACTGTTCGGGTGCGGGATCTGAAGAAACTCGGCGCGATCCTCGATACATCCGTCAAGCTCGGCATCAACCAGGGTGGAGACATCAGCTTCACCAACGACAAGCCTGAAGCCACCGTCACCGAGGCTCGCAAACAGGCCGTGGCCGACGCTCTTTCCAAGGCCAAGACCCTGACGGAAGCTGCTGGCGTAAAGCTCGGCCGTGTTATCCAGATCACCGAAAACACGCAGCGCCCGATGCCGGTGCCGCAGGCCATGATGCGCGCCTCCATGGCGAAGGAAGCGGACAGTGTCCCGATTGCCTCTGGTGAAAACAGCTACAGCGTTGTGGTCAACGTCACCTTCGCGCTCGAGCAGTAATCGGCAAGGGGCGGCTTTTGGGTCGCCCGCACCGGCTCGGCCTCCGCCATGGCACAGATAAAATGAAACGCCCCTCGCTACCGTTCAGGAAGCGAGGGGCGTTTTGTCCATCTGCCGGGACGGGGATGCCGGCAGATCGATCAGGATCGCTGCCGTTAGCGGCGGATTACCGGGCAGCCGCGCTCATTGGCGAATACGATGCGGTCACGGCCGTGGCGGTCAAAACCTGCAACGACGACGCGGCGCGGAGATACATCAACAACACGCGCGCGGCGAAGACCCATGCGGCTTGCCTTTTCTTCCGCAAGCCAGGGCGAGCAGCCACGGCGCGGGCGATCCGGGCGGCCCCAGCCGGGACGATGACCATAACCATCCTGAACCTGAACTCGGAACTGTACATCCGAGCCGGCCGAAGCAGCTGGAGCGGTGACGGAAATACCACCAAGGGCGATGAGGGCAGCCAGGCCGGCTTTTGCGAAGGTGCTGAACATGAACTCACTCCGTTTGTTTCTTTGACGGCGGGGGAACATCCCCCGGCGATTGACGAGACCCTAGACTCGTCCATCTGAATATCAGCAGAACCGAATGTTCAGCAGGCGTTCAGGGTGGTTAACGCGCACACCCCGATCAGGATCCGCACATCACGGCGAGATATGCAGCACGACTTCGCGCCGATGCGACTGATCGCGATGTTCGAAGAGATAAAGGCCCTGCCAGGTGCCAAGCACGAGCCTGCCATCCGTGATGGGAACGCCGATGGAAACCATTGTGAGCGCCGATTTGATGTGGGCGGGCATGTCGTCGGGCCCCTCCAGGGTGTGGACAACCCACCGCATGGAAGGATCGCTAGAAGGCGGGACGGGACGGGAGAAAAACTCCGTGAGATCGCGCCGGACGTCGGGATCGGCATTTTCCTGGATGAGCAGGGAACAGGACGTGTGCCGGACAAAGACTGTCAGCAAGCCTTCCGTTACCCCGGCCTGATTTACGAAGCCTTTTGCTTCAGAGGTAAACTCGTAAAGGCCCTGCCCGTGGGTAGAGATGATTATTTTCTTCTGCGGCACGTTTTTCTTTCAAATAGTCGGGAACAAAATCGGCGCTGCGAACGTTGCACCATGTCAAATTCTATCCGATGGCGATAGGTATAAGACGACAGGGCGATAACAGCCCATGACAGCAGAACGGAAAACCGCCACTGCAGTTGCATAAAACGGGGAAGGGTTGGCAATATAATAATGAATTATCCAGGCTATCCCTTCCACAGACGAACACGGCATTTACAGCGCAGGACTGACACAGGGTGCGAAAGACTTTCTCATGGCACCCACTGACTATCGTGTCGATCTGACCAATTGCGACCGCGAGCCCATCCATATCCCCGGCTATATTCAACCCCACGGCTGTCTCATCGCCTGCGATAACGCTTTGCGCATGGTGCTGCGGCATTCGGCAAATTGCTGCGACATTCTGGGTGTGGAAGGCGATATCAATGGCCGGACCGCCGAAGAGGTTCTGGGCAAGGACCTCGTACACAACCTCCGCAACGCGCTGACTGTAACCGGGAGGACAACGCGCCCGGCCATGTTGCCCGCAACGGAAATGGGCGATGGCAGAAGCTTCGACATTTCGCTTCACCGCTACAAATCCACCACGATCATCGAATTCGAACCGTCCCGCAGCGAAACCCAGCCCCTGGGCACCGCACGCAAGATGGTGGATCGCATTCGCGAGGCGGACAGCGTGGAAAGCCTCATCTCCAGAACGACCAGGCTGGTAAAGGCGACGCTTGGCTACGACCGGGTAATGATTTACCGCTTTGAGGAAGATGGAGCCGGCAAGGTCGTCTCGGAAGCAAAGCAACCGGAACTGGAAAGCTTCCTCGGCCAATATTTCCCCGCCAGCGACATACCCCAGCAGGCCCGCACGCTTTATCTCAAGAACACGCTCCGGATCATCTCTGATGCCAGCGGCACACGAATTCCCGTGTTGCCCGCCCTCGATATCTCCGGCGAACCGCTCGACCTCTCTTTCGCGCATCTGCGCAGCGTCTCTCCCATCCATTGCGAGTATCTTCGAAATATGGGCGTCGCCGCGTCCATGTCGATTTCGGTGATTGTCGATGGCGCCCTCTGGGGTCTGATCGCCTGTCACCATTATTCCCCGCGCGTCCTGACCATGCCGGTGAGGATTGCCGCTGAAATGTTTGGAGAATTCTTCTCCATGCATTTGCAGGTCCTCAAGCAGAAACGTCGGCTGGACACCGTCAACCATGCCCATGCCGCGCTCGATCGCTTCCTGCGGCTCGCCGCGCACCACGCCAATATCGAAGAACTGCTGATCGACAGTTTTCAGGATTTTGCCGATCTGATGCCGTGTGATGGTGTAGGTCTCTGGGTAGACAACAACTGGCACGGCCATGGCGCAACGCCACCGCATGACGCCATTCCAAGGCTCGCGCGTTTCGTCGCCTCGGCTTCGGAAGGCAGGGTCTGGGCGACCCATGCGCTGTCGCAGGCGATACCTGAGGCGGAAATCTACGCCGACACGGCAGCTGGAATGCTCGCCATCCCACTTTCTCAGGTGAAACAGGACTATCTCCTGTTTTTCCGCAAAGAGATCGTGCAAAATCTGAACTGGGCCGGCAATCCGGAAAAATCTTATGAAACCGGCCCGATGGGGGACCGTCTCACACCACGCAAGAGTTTCGCGATCTGGAAAGAGACGGTGCATCAGAGGGCGCAGCCCTGGTCGGAAGATGACCGGGAAATAGCAGAAGCCGCCAGAATTGCGCTGGTCGAGGTCGCCTTCCATCACAGCGAGCTAATGGCCGGCGAAAGGGAACGCGCCGAAGTGCGGCAGCGCATGTTGAACGAGGAGCTCAACCACCGCGTCAAGAATGTTCTCGCCATCATCAAATCGCTGGTCGGCAATCCCTCACAGGAAGGCAAGACCCTGCAGGAATATGTGGCTGCCCTGAAGGGCCGTATTCAAGCCTTGTCCTTTGCCCATGATCAGATCATCCGAGGCGAAGGCGGCGGCGCGCTGCGCGATCTTCTCGACGCGGAATTGTCGCCGCATCGTTCCCCGGAAACGACGGTGAAACTCGAAGGTCCCCACGTCACACTTGATTCGCGCGCCTTCTCCGTCATGGCGCTCGTTCTGCACGAACTGGCGACGAACGCCGCCAAATACGGTGCGCTTTCGCAGAACGGTGGGCAATTGCATGTGCGCTGGTGGGTCAACGAAAACCGCGATTGCGAAATCGAGTGGCGGGAAGTGCTGACCACCAAGCTGCCGACGCCATCCCGCGCCGGCTTCGGAACGGCGCTGATCAGCCGCAGCATTCCCTACGATCTCGGCGGACGCAGTACGTTGCGCTATTTGCCCGATGGATTGGAGGCAGAAATTATGCTGCCCTTCCGTCATGTCTCGTCAGCCACCGAAAGTGTCGAAGTACCCACAGAAAATGAGCCCGCGCGGCAATCCAGCCGCTATAACCGGGAGGAGCCGTTGAAAATATTACTCGTCGAAGATCAGATGCTGATCGCCATGGATGTCGAAAACATGCTCGAGGATAACGGCATCAAAACCATCGAAACGGCGACTTCGTCTGCGATGGCAATTGAAAAGCTGAAAAGCTATGTGCCTGACGTGGCAATTCTCGACATCAATCTCGGTTCGGACACCTCCATTCCCGTCGCCCGGGAACTTCACCGCCGTGGCATCCCGTTCATGTTCGCTACCGGCTACGCCGATGGCAGCATGGTGCCGGATGAATTCGGCGCTGTTCCGGTTATCAGGAAGCCCTATGATGAGGACGCGCTGATGGCCGGGATTGGGGTTTTGGTGGGCGATACGGAGCGGGCATAGGAACGCGGCGTCATCCTCGGGCCGTCCCGGGTATCCGCAACCTGCCGATTGTCCCGACGAGGCCTCAGCCGCTCAGACATGAGTAAGCGCGCCCTCACTGGAATCGTGTAAAGCCGCGCTTTTTTGCATCTTCGGGGCTGACTTCATTCCCGATTTTAAACCGGAACTCCGTGACGGTATAGTTTTCGAGATCAACTTCGCACTGGAACGACACATCGTGCCAACCATTGGCCGTGTTGAACGCGCCGCCGGAAGCATCGATCGAATTTCCGGAAATCCTCCCACCTGTGTCCGAGTAGGGGATCATGCCTCTGGCAGCAAACCCCGCTTCCTGAATCTGCGCCAGAGCTTCCGTGCTGCAAAGCTGAACGATGCGGCGGCGCGGCGGCAGATCACCGAACATCTGGCGTCTCTGGGCGGGTGACAGCACGGATGAAGACAGAAGATTTTTGGCCGCCGGAAGTTTCGCAGGCATCTTTTCTTCCACCTCAGCGGGCTTTTTCTCGGTCGGTTTTGCCTGCGGAACAGGCGGCTCTTCCGGCGGAACCTCCTCCTTCAGCGGTGAAACCGCAATCTCGCCCTTCTCGGCGGAAGCCTGAAGATCGCTATTGGCGGCGGCAGGCGCGGGCTTTTCCTCGGCCGTGCTCTCAGGTGGGCTTGCAGGCATCTCGGAGGGTTCGGTCTTTTCCGCTTCCTCGGCTTTGCCCCGCTTATCTTCTGGATCGGCTTGCGCTTCTTCCGGTCGCATAGCGATAGCCGGCAACGTCGCCTGCGGTTGCGGCACCGGTTTCGCTTCTTCAGCCGGTGGCGCGGGAGGTGGTGGCGGAGGTTGCGGTTTTTCCTCTTTCGCCTTCTCCTCACCGGGCGGCGGGGCCTCTTCTGCCTTTTTTTCCTCAGGCGGTGGCACCAGATCGACGCTGATGCTTTCCGGTTCCTGCGGCTCGGCTACACGCTCCGGCAATTCGAAAAGGAAAATCGCCACGACAACAAGATGCAGAAGAACGGAGACGGGCATAGCCCATCCCTTCCACCGCCACCTGCCTGCCGAAACCTGTTGCATCTTACCGAACCAAATCGAACCCGGACATATCCAGCGGAAGCGGATCCCCTGCCTCACACATAAGGCTTGTCGCAGAGTTCGCCAGTGCGGAAAACAAAAAACCCGGCCAGAGCTGACTGACCGGGTTCAATTTTAAAGGAAGCAAAAGCTTAGCTGTCGAGGAAGCTGCGGAGCTTTCTTGAGCGGCTTGGGTGCTTGAGCTTGCGCAGCGCCTTCGCCTCGATCTGGCGAATACGTTCGCGCGTGACCGAGAACTGCTGGCCGACCTCTTCCAGCGTATGGTCCGTGTTCATGCCGATGCCGAAGCGCATGCGCAGAACACGTTCCTCACGCGGTGTCAGCGATGCCAATACGCGGGTGGTCGTTTCACGCAGGTTCGCCTGAATGGCGGCGTCGATCGGCAGCAGCGCGTTCTTGTCCTCGATGAAGTCACCGAGATGCGAATCCTCTTCGTCACCCACGGGGGTTTCGAGCGAGATCGGCTCCTTGGCGATCTTCAGAACCTTGCGCACCTTTTCCAGCGGCATGGCCAGCTTTTCGGCCAACTCTTCCGGGGTCGGCTCGCGGCCAATCTCGTGCAGCATCTGGCGCGAGGTGCGAACGATCTTGTTGATCGTTTCGATCATGTGCACCGGAATACGGATCGTGCGGGCCTGGTCAGCAATCGAGCGGGTGATCGCCTGTCTGATCCACCATGTCGCATAGGTCGAGAACTTGTAACCGCGACGGTATTCAAACTTGTCCACCGCCTTCATCAGGCCGATATTGCCTTCCTGAATGAGATCGAGGAACTGCAGACCACGGTTCGTGTACTTCTTCGCAATCGAGATCACGAGACGCAGGTTGGCCTCGACCATCTCCTTCTTGGCGATGCGCGCTTCGCGCTCACCCTTCTGCACCATCGAAACGATGCGACGGAATTCGGCGATGGAAATGCCGGTTTCCGTGGAGAGGTTCTGGATCTCCTGGCGGATTTCCCGGATCGTGTTGCTTTCTTCGCGCGCGAATTCCTTCCAGCCGCGGGCGGCCAGATTGGCGATCGACTTCATCCAGTTCGGATCGAGTTCCGCACCGTGATACTGCTCGAGGAAGCTGTCGCGCTTGACGCCATAGGATTCCGCAAGGCGCAGCAACCGGCCTTCGTTCTGCATCAGACGCTTTGAAATGTCGTAGAGCTGCTCGACAAGGCTGTCGATGCGGTTCTGGTTCAGCGAAAGCGACTTCACGGCCGTGATCAGCTGATCCTTCAATTCCTTGTAACGGCGCTCCTGGCCGGAAGAGAGCGTACCGGTGCAGGCCAGACGCGCTTCCACCTGCTGATCCTGAAGCTTGCGCAGCTTCTTGTAGGTGTCGGCAATGGTGTCGAGCGTTTCCATGACCTGCGGACGCAGTTCGGCTTCCATCGCAGCAAGGGAAAGATTGGACTCGTCGTCGTCCTCTTCTTCCTCTTCCGGCGGCAGGCCGTCACCACCAACATCGGTGACATCCTCGTCACCGGTCGGAGCACGCAGCTTGCGGGTCTTTTCCTTTTCTTCGGCGGCCTTGCGGTCGGCCTCGATCTTTTCCGGGCTCTGGAACTGCGGCGCAGCCTTGGCTTCCGGGCCGGAATAGGTCGTTTCGAGATCGATGATCTCGCGCAGCAGCGTGGTGCCTTCGTTGAGTTCGTCGCGCCAGATGATCAGCGCCTGGAACGTCAGCGGGCTTTCGCACAGGCCCGAAATCATCGTCTCGCGGCCGGCCTCGATGCGCTTGGCGATGGCGATTTCGCCTTCGCGCGACAGAAGCTCGACAGAACCCATCTCGCGCAGATACATGCGCACGGGGTCGTCGGTGCGGTCGGTTGGTTCTTTCTTCTTGGCGGTCGCAAGCGCGGTGCCGCTGGAAGGCGCAAGTTCGCCACCCTCGGAATCGTCACCGTCGGAATCGCCGTCGTCATCGCCACCGGCGGCTTCCTCGGCATCCTCGTCCTCGATCACGTTGATGCCCATGTCGGACAGCATCGCCATCGTGTCTTCGATCTGCTCGGAGGTCACCTCTTCGGACGGCAGGACGGAATTCAGCTCGTCCATCGTCACATAGCCGCGCTTCTTGGCGGCCTTGATCATTTTCTTGACCGCGTCATCCGAAAGGTCGAGAAGCGGGCCGTCCGTCGCACCGTCGCGTTCGTTTTCTGCTTCTTCGTTTTCTTTGACTTTGGTTGCCATCTATCTCGTCGCTTTCCCTGACGCTAACACTGTTCCGCCGCATCGCCGTCCGCCCCTTGAGCATCCGGCGCATTGCCGCGAATCACTGTCAGACACCTAACGGAGTGATCTTTAATTGCCGATTAACCACGGCAGCCTCAGGCAGAATGCAAGGACAGTGCACCCGGAAATGCTTGCTCATGCAATTTCTATCCGCCAAGGCTCATTCCACCTTACTTTTCCTGAATTGGTGATTCCCGCTATTTCCCGCCCCGTCAAGCCTTTGGAGGCGAGACAGCCACGGAAATTCTTAAAAAGAGCCGCATTTTGCGAATTATCACCAGACTATCCCCTATTTAGGACGCCTGCCGCAAAAGGCAACCCCACACACCTTTCAATTCTTGCCGCGACGATCATCCATGGCCGACGGCCGGTCCCTTCACCCGGCCGGACATCACCCCGAAACCATCGATGATGGCCTCCTGATTTTCCATTCGGCCGATCTCCAGCTGAACCTCGGCAAGCGCGCGCACCAGAAGCGTGCCGCGCTCATCATCCGTCGCCTCGGCAATTTCGCGCTCCAGCTCCTTTTTCTGCCAGAGGAGCGACTTTGTCCTTTTGTGCAGGGAAAGCGCCTGCACGTAACCTTCCCGTGCATCCTCCATCGCCGCCTCGCCGGTCGCCGTCCACAGACGGGCATTGCGCACCTGCTGATCCATGGTTTTCAGCAGCACGTCGAAGCCGTGCTGCGACAGGCGCTCGATCAGCCCCGCCCGCGATATCGCAGCCGCATTTTCGGCCGCGTAGGTCAGAACCGTAGACCACAGGCGTTGCAGGTCACGGTTCTCATAGTCGATCGCGGCGATCTCGTCATATTCCTCGAGAAGCAGTTCGGGATGGTTGACGATGGTGATGGCCAGAACGCTTTCCCGAAGCGACGGCTTGGTCTGATAACCCCTGACGAGGCCGGATTGCGCCAACCGTTCCGAAATACTGCTGGCAGGTGTCGCCATAGCCCCACCCCGGCCCGGTGCGTTGCGCTGAAAGCCACGCCCCGGCGCCTGTGCGCCATTGCGGCGGAAATTGCCACCCTGCTGCCCGCTTGCCTGAAAGCGCGGCTGGAAGAAGGCATTCAGCCTGTCACGCATGTCCTGTTGATAGAAGCGCCGCACCGTCTCGTCACCGATAACGGCCACGATCTGCCGCAGGCGACTCTCAAGCTGGGCACGCTTTTCCGGCGTATCGAAAGTAACGCCTGAGGTCTCGCGGCTCCAGATCATCGCGGCCAGCGGCTTTGCCTCGGAAAGAACGCGGTCGAAAGGCGCCCTACCCTCCAGACGCACGAGATCATCCGGATCCTTGCCGTCGGGCAGAAGCGCGAAGCTGACGGAGCGATCCGGCTTGATATGTGGCAAGGCGAGATCAGCGGCACGGTTGGCGGCGCGAATGCCGGCGCCGTCGCCATCGAAGCAGAGGATCGGCTGCGGCGACATCTTCCAGAGCAGATCGAGCTGGCTTTCGGTCAAGGCAGTGCCGAGCGGTGCGACGGCATTTTCGACGCCCGCCTGATAAAGCGCAATGACATCCATATACCCTTCGACTGCAATGACCGTGCCGCCCGCCGCCTGTGAGGCCCGACGTGCACGGGCGAAATTGTAGAGAACATTGCCCTTGTGAAAGAGCTCGGTCTCGTTGGAATTGAGATATTTCGCCACCGCATCCGAAGCCATGGCGCGGCCGCCGAAGGCAATCACCTTTTCCCGCGAGGACAGGATCGGGAACATGATGCGGTCGCGAAAACGGTCATAGGAGACCGGCACGTTTTCATGGACCACCAGCCCGCAGGCTTCCATCTGCTCCTTCGACACACCCTTGCTTGCCAGATGCTCCTTCAGCGCGTTGCGACTGTCAGGCGCATAACCCAGCCGAAAAGTCTCGATGGTACGCCCGGTCAACCCGCGATCGCGCAGATAAGCCCGAGCCCGAGCGCCAAGCGCCGTCTGCAGCTGATCCTGAAAGAACAGCGTGGCCATTTCCATGACATCCTGCAGAGAAGTGCGCTCACGCTCCCGCTTCTCCGCCTGCGGATCGGGCTGCGGCATGGAAATGCCGGCCATATCGGCGATCTGCTGCACGGCTTCCGGGAAACTTAAGCCCTCAAGCTCGGTCAGAAAGCGGAAATGATCGCCGGAAACGCCGCAACCAAAGCAATGATACCGCCCTTTGCGGTCCTCACAGTGAAAGCTCGGGCTTTTTTCGCCATGGAACGGGCAGCAGGCCCAATAATCCCCCCGCGGCGCATTGGTCTTCTTCTTGTCCCAGGACACGCGTCTGCCGATCACATCGGAGATGTTCACGCGGTCGCGTATCTCATCAAGGAAAGAGTTGGAAAAGCGCATGGGTTACCTGTTCGAGGCCAGTCTTTCATATAAGCGCAGAATGGCGCCAGCACCAACCCTATGAACCAGTTCACAGCCACAATACCCGTTATTCACAGGGTGGCGCAAAAGCTGGCAAAGCCCTTTGCGCCTGCTTTAGGCAAATTTGTGGCGCTGCATCATCACTAAAAATTATGTTTTTGTAATTTGAGCAGTCCGTCCGCGCGATGTAAAAACACAGCCACAGTCAAAGTAACGAAATCGCAGAAATCTGCCGACGCCCGCAGGCACGTCCCCCGAAAAACGCCTGCGCTTGAGAGCATTCTGATCCGCCGGAATGCGTTTTCGTCGACAGAAAAAGGCAGGGCAGCCCACATCTGCCCTGCCTTTACTTTTTCGCTATACTTCTGGCTCCGGCGCGTTCCTATGCGCAAATGCGAAACCGGAAGATGGCGCCATCCCATTCAGGACGGTTCCAGTCCAGTTCGGAAACGCTGCCCTCAGCGGCACATTTCCGGATTGCTCCCTGCCAGAATACCAGCGCCGTCGTGTTTTTTCTGGCGACGGCAACTTCCCAGGCCCCCGGGTACCGATGAAAAAGTCTCTGTGCCGCAATCAGACCAAGCCCCTGTCCGCGATACTTTCGCACGATGAAAAACTCTCCGACGGAATATTCGGTCGGTAAGGCCGAGTGGCCCTTATCATTGATAAGTGCAAATCCAACAGGCTTATCGTCTATCTTAAACAGGAAAGCTGACCACCGGGGGCACTCAAAATACGGCGCGATCGGATAATCGGGAAATCTGCCATCTTGGCCAAGTTCACCTCGCGGCGTCCCAGCCCAAAATTCGGAGAAATCATGCGTGTATAATTGCATCATATTTTGAACAGCAGACATATCGGCTACCGATGCTGCATCGAGACTGAAATTCACGACCCACTCCGTTGTTAATATCCCACCAGCGAACAAGCCTTTGGATGTGACAAAACAAATGGGGCAAATGCGATCATACCACTTGTTTTGTTCGGACTGCCGGATTTTTATGCCGCAGCCGAGCGGGCTTTTACGCCGCCCTTGATACCTGCGTATGACAACATTTCGGTTCACCTGAGTGGGTCTCTGCGGACAAAAAAAACAGGGCAGCCATGGCTGCCCTGCTTTTGGTTTTTCTGGAGCGGCAAACCTACTTCAGCAGATCCTTCACGACGCCGGAAGCCTTCGCAAAGTCGATCTGGCCAGGATAACGTTCCTTCAGCGCATTCATGCACTTGCCCATGTCGCGCAGGCCGGAGGCACCGGTCTCGCTGATGACGGCCTGGCAGAGTTCGCGCACCTTCTCGGCCGGAATTTCTTCCGGCATGAATTCCTTGATGATGACGATTTCTTCGCGCTCCTGAGCGGCAAGTTCGGGACGGCCCGCACCTTCATAGATGCTGGCGGACTCTTCCCGCTGCTTCACCATCTTGGTCAGAATCTGCATGATAT